>Ga0334884_1000554_pt1 | contig 67198 bp, 56 predicted proteins | sample GraSluR1_MG_7_FD_207215 | JGI IMG/M metagenome (GOLD analysis project Ga0334884, IMG submission 207215) | Sludge microbial communities from methane-producing bioreactor in Wageningen University, Netherlands - Granular Sludge_12_05 R1 | ecosystem: Engineered > Bioreactor > Anaerobic >... | reverse complement strand
CTTCGCCACCCTTACAGAGGTTCCCATTCTTCAGGGGCTTCTAGGAGCCGGCATGGGGCAGGGGCCTGCCCTGGCGCTCCTTCTGGCGGGACCCGCCCTCTCGCTCCCCAACATGCTGGTGATCCGTAGCGTGCTGGGCACCACCAAAACCCTCACCTATGTAGCTCTTGTGGTGGTCATGTCCACGGCGGCGGGAATGCTCTACGGGCTTATGGCGTAAATGTAGGCGTGGGCGTAACAACCTGCTGTGAAGGATTGGGAGAAATTAAGATCCGGGAGGCCCTGCGGGGGTGCTCCCGGATCTTGGTATGAGGGAAAACCTCTCCCGAAGCCATGCCGCCCCCCGGGGAATGGCATACTCTTCGAGAAAAGCCCGCACCGCCTCTTCCCGGAAGGGAACTTCTCCCTCTTCGTCTACGTAGTTGCCGCTCAAGACGCATCGAAGCTGATCCGAACCCTGGGGGTAGCTCCCCCCGAGAAGGGCATCCACATCCCGGGTGTCTTGCATGTTCCTAAGGGGCAAAAGAAGCTCCACCCCGTACCGGGCAAGAAAATCCCGAAAGATATCCAGAGAGACGGCCACCTGGCTAAGCTTTACCCTGCCGTCGTGAGAGTTTCGCTCCCCCCCGATGATGACGGAGCTTCCGAGATGCCGGGCCAGCGAAATCCGGATCAGGTGAAAGTAGAGGTGGCAGGCGGTACAGGGAGAGGCAAAGCCATAGCGCTGCTGCCACCGGTAGAGCCCCTTGCCGCAGAGCTCCCTCCACAGCTCAGGAGAACCCACCACCAGGGGAGGATAGAGCCGCACCGATGAGGGAAGGCGCTTGCCAAGCTCCGCCACCGCCCGAAAAGGGGCCTCCCAATCTCCGTATTGGGTTCCCGTGTAGGCCACGGTGGGAAGCATGGCGGAAAACCTGCCGGAGATTCCCTCCACCACCGCTGCAGCGATGCTGTCCTTCCCGGCGATCTCGACCACTGCAAGAGAAGACTCCCCCCGAAGGTCCTCCCCTTCCTGTTTCGAAAGCATCCATTCCGGCAAGGGCCACACATTTTCGTACTTATTCGAAAGAAGACGCCGAAGCTCTTTCTGATTCTTCTCATGGTTCTGGAAGTTCTTCACCGCTGCCTCCTCAAGCTTTGATAGGGGCCGGGAAAGTAGGGCTGGTTTGTGGGGCTGTCCATGAGCCCCTGAAGCTTTCCCCGATCCAGCAGATTGAGAATCATGTACATGACCTCATGCCCCCGCACCATTCCGAGAGCCCCGGCAGCACACCGGATCTCGTCAAAGTGCCGCACCGCATCCCGCCGGGCGTAGCGCCCGGTTATGGCGAGAGGCACGGGCTCCCCGGAGTGTATCATCTCCCCCCCGCTGGGGGTGGAGTGATCCGAGGTAAGCACAAAGACCACCTCTTCATCCGGCAAAATCTCCTTCACCGCCCAGGCAAAGGCCTTGTCGAGAGCTTCGATAACCTCTCGCTTCTTCTCGGGATCCCCCAGATGGGCCATTTCGTCCGGGGCCTTGGTATGCACGTAGATAAAGTCATACTCCTTCGCCCGGTAGGCGCTCTGAAGCCGCTCAAGCAGATCCGCCCCCCAGTCCCCGGTATCGGTCACCGGGAGAACATCCATCCCCAGGGTACTGCAGAGGCCGAAGTAGAGAGCCCCCGAAGCGATGCAGAGCCCCCGAAGGCCCCAGGCATGCCGAAACGAGGGAAGGTCCCGGAAACGCCCGGGACGCTGAAAGGTCACCATGTTGAGAGGAATCTCCCCGGAGGCCCGGCGCTGCCGGTTTATGGGGTGAGACTCCAAAATTTCGTGGGTTTCGAGGGTATAGTGGTTACACCATGCCGCAGTTTTTCGGGCTCTTTCCATATCCCCCGCCCCTTCCAGAGGAAGCACCTCCATGATGGAACGCCCTTCGAGGATAGGGTTGGAATCCGTCACCTCCGGGCTTGCTCCCCCCCGAAGCAGCGCGATGGCTCCGTTTCCCCCGGATGGATAGAGGGAGAGGGTGTATCCCCCTGCACTGAAGGGAGAAACCCCCTGGCAGAGCCGGGCAAAATCCGCCTCCCCCACGGGAACCTTTTCATGGAGGAGGAGATACTCCTCCCCCCGGGGTTTCACGTGAAACATGCGGGCCAGAAAGGCCACATCCTCGGGCCCCACCGGAAGCCCCCGCCCCACCGCCTCAATATATCCCCGGCCGGGAAAATCCTTGAGATGATAGCCGAAGAGAACGAAATGGGCCATCTCGCTGGGCATGGCCATCCCCTGGCAGGTGCTGTGATAGAGCCCGGTGATGCCGGATGCGGCCACCGCATCCATGTGAGGAGTATGAGCCGCCTGAAGCGGGGTCTTTCCTCCGAACTCGGGAAACCCCCGATCCCCCAGACCATCGAGCACCACGAGAATAGCTCTCATAAGGTGTTTTCCTATACCCTTTCCGCCCAGGCTGCCTCGGGAAAAGCAGGAGAGAGAGGGGGCACGGAAAGATCCGGAAGATTCTGAAGATCCTCAACATCCTCAAGAAGCAGCTCCCGGAAAGCTCCCTCCCGATACGCCACCGGGGAGGCCCGCCCCTCTCGAAGGGCTGCGATAAAATCCCAAAGATGCCGCACCGGAGCGTGGATCTTCGTGGCAAACCGCCCTACCTCCTCGGGAGTATGGGCATCGCTTCCTCCGGTTCGGAGAGTGCCGAGAAGCCCCGCAGTCTCCAGGGCCTGCATGTTGTGATGAGGCTTGGTTCTTCCGTTATAGACCTCTATGCCGAAGGGCTCCTTCAGGCCGAAGAGGCTATCCCCCGCCCCTCGGCCGTTATCCCGGTAGGGATGGGCCGCCACCGCAAGCCCCTGCCGGGGGAGCAGAAGCTCCTGAAGCTCTGCGAAGGAGATGCGCCCCGGAGGAACCTCCTCCAGGCCAAAGGCGAGAAAATCCCCCTCCTCCGTAAGAATTTCCACCCCCGGAAGAACCAGAAAATCGTAGCGTCGGGTAAGCTCCTCCGCCCGCTCCAGAATGCCCAAACTTTCATGGTCCGTCACGCAGATCCCCGAAAGGCCCATCCGAACCCCCCGGCGAATGGCCTCCTCCACAGGGAGCACGCTATCCCCGGAGAACTCCGCCGTATGGAGATGCATATCGATGATCATTTCTCCCCATCCTTTTTAGCCAGATATCTTCCACCCGTTGAACCCTTGGCAACGCTCATGCGAAGGATTAGAGCATGGTATGTGTAAGAATTTTGCCTTTCCATTCTACCCCGGGGAAATACTTCGGGCAAGGAGAGGATCGTCAAGCTTCCGGGACATTTTTCCGCCTGTTCGGATATTTGGAACCATCGTATTTATGGGGAAGTAGATCAAGCACAGGCACTTCCCGGAGATTACCGTCATCCAGAATCACCAGAGCCTGGGGAGCATAATCGGTGATAAGCTCCCGGCACATGCCGCAGGGAGGAACAATATCCCCGGACTCCGTCACCGCCACAATACGCAGAATATCCGTATCCCCTGCAGTAGCCGCAACCCCAATGGACACGGACTCCGCACAGAGGGTAATACGCCCGCAGTTGGCTTCCACATGAACCCCCAGAAAAATATTCCCGCTCCGGGTGCGGGAGGCCGCTTCCGTGGAGTGCTTTCCCGGTACATAACGCTCCATGTGTTCGGCATTTCTGCCCGGAGCACCAGAAGCATTTTAAGAATTTCGGGGGTCACTTCGTGGGCAACTTCGGGGGCAACCCTTTTCGGTTACTCTCCCTCGTGAAGCTCCTCCAGCCATCGACTGATGGCGCTTCGGATCTCTTCACGAACCGTACGGGTCTGCTGGAGCTTCTCTTCCCAGGTTCCCTCAAAGCCCGCAGGATCATCAAAGGGCCAATGCAGCCGCTGGGTAAGCCCCGGAAAGATGGGGCATGTCATGGCGGCCTTGTCACAGACGGTAATCACATGGGTATAGAGTTTCCCCTGCTTGAACAGCTCGAAAACGCTCTGGGGGGTATTGCCGCTGATGTCGATACCCGCCTCTCTCATAACTTCCACAGCCAAGGGGTTCAGTGGAGCGGGCTCTAGCCCGGCACTCGCAACGGTAAAACTCTCCCCTCCAAGATGCTTCAAAAAGGCCTCCGCCATCTGACTACGGGCACTATTATGTTCACATATAAACAATACGCGCTTTTCCTTCATGAAAAGAACCTCCCTCGTGCCGAAGACAGACACTCTTTCCCCCAGCTCATGACAGTTATGAAAAACCTGCTTACGCCCTGGGGGGTGGCATGAACCTCCTCGAATTCCGCACAAAAATACGCTCTTTGCAGGGGAAAGGATCTTGGAAAACAAAAAAGATCTCTTTTGGTTCCCTACCTTTCGGCTCCCTACTTTTCTGAAAGAGTACCAGAGAAAGATCAGGATAAAAAGGCCTCTTCGTCTCTTTTTAGGAAAATGTTACAATGGTTCCTGTTTCCTATCCCATGTACGTGAAGGAGTTGTTGTTCATGAAAAAATTTGCTCGTCCCTTTGGTGCTTTTCTCTTTGCTCTCTTCGTTTCGGCCCTATTCCTGGGAAACCTGGCCCCCCTCGTGGAGGCAGCCCCTCCGATTCCTCCGGAGGTGAAGGACTTTACCCTCCGGTTCATGAAAGATTTCGGCAACGCCTCGCTCTCTCTTGCGGAACGCCTGGAGAGCACCGAGAATCCCGAAGAGATGGCCCGGGCTCTCACCGCCTATGCAGATGCGGTGGAACCCCTTGCGCAGGGAATGGTAGCTCTTCAGAAAAAGTACCCCGATTTCTTCGCAGACCTTGATGACGACGACGAAATGACGGATCCGGATATCCTCAAGGCGGAAGATGCCTTCGATAAAACCCAAGAGCGCATGGAACCCGCCATGATCAAGGTGTTCCATAATATTGAACATCCCAGCATCATGACTGCTCTGGAGCGCCTCGAAGAAGTTATGGCCATTATGGACGGAGGAGAACTCGACTAAGAGCCAGGCCGGAATCGAAAGAGCAGACTAGTGCATCATTCCTGCTTATATTGTGACTTCGGCTGAAATCCGGGAGCTGGAGCTTGTGTGTCCGGAGGCGCGAGCATAGTGGTCGGCGAGGGCTCCCTTTGCGTCGCGGAGAACCTCCTGGTGGCAGGCGGACGTGCCAGCAAGCCGCAGTCGCGCAGCTGGTCGGCGGAAGTCTGTGGCGACGGTTCGGAGCAGCAAAGCAAGGGAAACGGTTCGCCACTTTCGGAGCCGAGGGGACACACAAGCGGGGGCTCCCATTCCAAGGCACAATATAATGTGGAACAACCCACTAGCAAAAAAGGCTCCCCGCGGCATGGCTTCTACTCATGCCACGGGGAGCCTACACATTCCCAAGGAGACCGAACTCCTTAGCACAGATGCTGACCGACGGAGGAATCTTTATCCCTTTACCTAGGGAAATCAAAAAGCACTAAAAAACGCCAGTCCAATGAAAATGGACCTTGAAAATAACTGTAGCTTGTAGACAACACAAGCGATCTCCTGTTTTTACTGTATCAAATCAAGCGCAACCCCTTCACATCCTCCTCGAATCATACCCCCACTGCAGCAGGGCCTGACGCTGCCGGGGGCGGCAGTGCAGATCTCCGGGGAAGCAGTATTTTGTGAGCTGCCCCGCATGCCGCCGAAAGGCCCGCCAGCGTTTTATCTGCCGCTCATCGTCGGGGCAGCGCCTCCCCATATAGTAGCGGCAGTACCACTGAAACCACCCCCGGGGATCTTCAGGGTAGATCCACCCCTTCTCCTGCCAGTAGGAGAGGGGTTTCGAGGCGCTTACACCAAAGAAGTTCAAGGCGGGGTCATGCCCTCGGGGGGAGAGTCTGGCCTGGGCGAACCACTCCGGGGGGAACTCTGCGGTGCAGTCCGTCATGTATTTGCCCCCAAAGACTCCCAGGGCAAGCATCTCCTGAGGGGTCAGTTCTGGGCGAAAGTCCGGGGAGAAGTTCTCCCCCAGGGGCTCCACAAGATAGTAGACATACCCCTGCTGCATGCGATCATGAACCTCCACACGTACCGGCTGCATAGGCGCCTCCCTCCTCTTTCTGCTCTTTTGCCTTTTTCTTCATTCTCATCATCATCATCACATCTTCTCAACCCCGAAATCGCTGGTGTGTCTGTAGGAAACGAAAGTATTCCTCAAGAAGGTTCCACCTTTTCCTGAATCCGGGAGCGCACCTTGGCGGCAAGCTCTTCGTAGGAGAGATCCTCCGGCATCACCGGGGGGAGAAAGGTTACCCGGATCTCATTCCGGAACCTGGGTATCCGCTTCCCCCGGGGGAGGGCCTGGTAGGTTCCCTCCAGCGCCATGGGGACCAGGGGAATCTGTAGCTCCCGCCCGAGGATGGCGAAGGTTTTCTTAAAGGGCATCATTTTGCCGTCCCGGGTCACCCCTCCTTCGGGAAAGATGATCAGGGAGTCTCCCCTCTGGAGCACTGCGGCGAGCTTCTGCAGAGAGAGCTTGAGATCCCGGTTGATATCCACCAGGATTACCCTCTGCCGGGCCATGAATCTACGCTGCCACCCCTTTTGGAAGGTCTGCTCCGAGGCGTAGAAGGAGAGCCGCCGGGCTGCCCAAAGGGGGAGAGAGGTTCCCGCCACGAGGCCATCGAGATAGCTCTGGTGATTCGCCACCAGCAGAAAGGGATGCTCCGGAAGGTTCTGCTCTCCGGTTACGGTGATGCGGAAGTAGCAGCGGAGGAGAAATTGAAGGAGCTTTCCCAGAGGGATATGAAGTGGAGATACCGGGGGAAGCTCCAGATCTTCCGAGGCCCGGAGAAGGGCTCCCCAATCGACCTGCTCCTCCTCCATCTTCACCTTCTCCCGCTCCACGTAGGCCGCCATCTCCCCCAGAGTGCTGTAGCGAAGCAGCTCCTCATCGCCGATCTTCACGCCGAAGGAGGCCCCAAGGTAGGTAGCCAAGGCCACCTTATCAAGGGAATCCATGCCGAGGTCGATCTCCAGATGGGCCTCGGGGAAGAGGGGTTTATCCGTCTGCTTCTCCAGAAAGCCCTTGATCCCCCGATAGACCGGGGTCTCGGGCTCCGGAGTGTTCCCCCTGGGGGAGTCTGCTTTGGCGATACGTTCCGGAAGCTGAAAACGCCGGATCTTGCCGAGCCTGGTTTTAGGAAGCTCTTCCTTTACGAGGGTGAAGGTCATGATCTTCTTGGAGGGGGCGGCGGTCTGGTTGTACTCCCCTATGACCTCCCAGCGAAAATACGCCTCCACCGCATGAACCCCTTTTTCCGCCAGGGCTCCAAAATCCGGAAAAATCACCGCATGCAGCGCCTCCTGATGAAGGCAGATCCCTATCTCTTTTACCGCATGGAATTCCCCGAGGATCTTGGTCTCCAGCTCCTCGGGGTTGATGTTCTTTCCGTTGGGGAGCACCAGAATATCCTTCTTACGCCCGGTGACGAAGAGAAAGCCCTCAGAATCTACATACCCCAGATCCCCCGTATGAAGCCACCCCTCCCGGATCACCACGGCGGTCTCCTCGGGCCTGTTGTAGTACCCCTGCATAACGTTGCTCCCCCGAGCAAGAATCTCCCCATCCTGAATCCGCACCTGGTTCACCGGAGAGATCTGGCCGCTGGCCCCTATGCGGAGGGTTCCGGGGCGGGTGAAGGAGATGAGGGGGGCTGTCTCGGTCATGCCGTACCCTGTGAGCAGATCGAACCCCAGGGCCTTGAAATCCCTCGCCACCTCATCATCCAGAGGAGCCCCGCCGCAGATGAGGTACCGGATCTTCCCTCCAAAGCGCTGATGCACCTTGCGGAAGAGCAGCTTCGAGAGAAGGGGGCTGTTTACTCGCTTGGCCAGAGAAAAGAGCATCCGGGGGATAAGGGCCCCCTGGATCTTCTGCCGTAGCCCCTTCATGATGAGGGAGAAAAGGCGCGGAACCCCCACCATCACCGTAACCCCGTGCCGCTGCAGGGTCTCCAGAATATCCCCGGAGGCCATGGAGGGAGAGAAAACGCAGGCTCCTCCCACCGCAAGAGGGGCGATGATGGTGCCTCCCAGAGGGAGGACGTGATGTATGGGGAGAAGCACCAGAGCCCTCGTCTCGGCGGTAAAGAGCGGTACTTCCTGGGTTACCGCCCGGGCGTTAGCCTCCATGTTGCGGAAGGAGAGCATGGCTCCCTTGGGGCTTCCGGTGGTGCCGGAGGTGTAGATGATGAGAGCGGTCTCGTCTAACCCCCCTTGAAGGGCCTCCACATCCTGCGCCACGGGAGGAAAATCCTGGGGACACTCTTCGAAGACGAGAACCCTGGGGGGATGCGGCAGGGAACCGAGAGCTTTACGAATCTCCCCCAATGTCTGCCGGGAGCAGAAGAGCAGCTCGGGCTCGCAATCCCGGAGGATATAGGCAATTTCGTCAGGGGGCGCCACAGCGTCTATGGGGACCGCCGTACACCCTCGCTGCCACGTTCCGTAGAGAGCAAAGATCCACTCGGGGCGGTTTTCCGAGCAAATGGCCACCTTGCGGCACTCCGGGGGGAGAAGCGCCCCATAGGCGAAGAGAGCCTCCAGAAGCTCCCCGTAACTCAGAGCGGTCTCTCCAAAGAGCAGCGCCACCGCATCCCTCCGGCGCAGATACGTCATGGCATGGGAATCCTCCGCAAGAAGTGCGGTCTCGTGCCCTCCCCCGGAAGAGGAGAAAAAGGTCTTCATAACCCCATCAGCCTCCCTTCTGTTCGCAGGAGAGAAATTTTTCTGCAGCTCTTTCTGATATGGTCTCTCTCCTTCGGCCTGTGGCCACTCCAAGCATAGCATATCCCATCCCTCATGCCCCTTCGGAACTCTCTCCGGGAGTGTTATTATAGGAGGATCTTTTGTACCATACGAGAGGAGCCGTACCGTGTCATGACTATGACTATACTGCTTATTCTGTTCGGATTTCTTTTCGGGAGCGCCCTGGGATCCTTTCTCAACGTGGTAGCCATCCGCACCGTCACCGGTACCGCCTGGTGGGGGAAGGAGCGTTCCCGATGCCCCGAGTGTGGATCCACTCTTGAGCCACGAGACCTTATCCCCCTGCTCTCCTGGTTTTTTCTTCGGGGCAAGTGCCGTACCTGCGGCTTTGCCATCCCCTTTCTCTATCTCGCTGCAGAGATCGCCACGGGAACCGTCACGGCGGTGCTTCTCTGGCGCTGGGGAGTTCCCTTCGGGGTGCATACCCTTCTGGCTCTGGGGCTGGGAACCTTCATGCTTCTCAACTCCTTTACAGATCTCTACGAAGGCTATATCTACGACTACTTCGCTCTGGCTCCGGTGGCGCTGGGGCTGGGACTGCGGCTTTTCGGGGGCCTTCCGGGGTTTCTGGACGGTCTGGGAGGGGCCGCCCTCGGCTACGGGGTTATCGCGGGGATTATTCTGCTTACCAAGGTTCTCATGAAGCAGGAAGGCATGGGGTGGGGGGATGCGCACCTCATGGCGGGAGCCGGGGCGGTGCTGGGGTGGAAGTTCGTTTCCCTGGCCCTCTATCTCGGCTTTATGCTGGGAGGTATCGTCATCGTACCCCTCTTTCTTCTGAAGAAGGTAGGGCGCAAGGATGCCATCCCTCTAGGGCCCTTTCTCGCCCTGGGAAGTATTCTCACTCTGGTGCTGGGTCCTCAGATTCTGGGGTTGCTCTCTTTTTCCTCCTCCTGGCCCTGGTAGCAAAAGAGATGCTATACTCAGGAGCACCATATTTTTGCCACCATGTTTGCATGGATAAGGAGAGGATAGAGTCATGGGCTTAGATGAAAGATATCACAAGACCTTTCCCATCACCTGGGAGCAGCTTCATCGGGACTGCCGCGCCCTGGCCTGGCGGCTGGCGGATCTCCGGTCCTGGAGAAAGATCATCGCCATCGCCCGGGGGGGGCTTATTCCGGCGGCCATCATCGCCCGGGAGCTGGACGTGCGCTACATGGATACGGTCTGCGTCTCCAGCTACAATCTTCGGGAGCAGGGGGAGCTGCAGATCCTGAAGCAGGTGGAGGCCTTCGAGGAGGAGCGCTCTGAAGAGATCCTTCTCATTGATGATCTTGTAGATACCGGGAGGACCGCCTCTCTGGTACGCAAGATGTTCCCCGGAGCCTACTTTGCCACGGTCTACGCCAAGCCCGACGGACGCCCTCTGGTGGACTCCTTCATCACCGAGGTGAGCCAGGATACCTGGATCCTCTTCCCCTGGGATGCGGAGACCAAGGTACATTTCGTGCTCCCCATTGCGGAGAGCCGGAAGGATCTGGAAAATCCTTAGTAAAAACGACCTTACCGGGGAGCCTTTTAGGGCTCCCCATTGCGTATTTGCAGCGCCCGCCCCATGGACTGGCATCTCCGAAAAACATTATTTTTCACATTCAAGGAGGGATGTTTTCATGAAACGCACTGGTAATCGTATCTACACCACCCTGGTCTGCCTGCTCTGGGTTCTCCAGAGCCCTCTTCACGCATGCACCACCATGCTGATCACCAAGGGAGCCACCAAAGATGGCTCTGTCATAGTCTCCCATTCTGACGATAACGACATGATGGATCAGCGGATTATCTACGTCCCCGCGGCGGATCACGCCCCGGGGAGTAGCCGACCGGTCTATGTGGATGCCTGCGCCATGGGAGAATTCCCCGAGTACAACAGCTTTCTCTACCCCCGCTACGTGGGGAGCAGCCGGGGGCCGGGGTATGAAAACCCCTCCCTCCCCCAGACCAAGCCCATCGGTTTCATCCCCCAGGTGCCCCACACCTACGCCTACTTCGATGGCAACTACGGCATCATGAACGAGCATCAGCTCATGTTCGGGGAGTGCACCGACGGCATTAAAAAGCAGTTTCCTCCGGAGCCGGGAAAACGGATATTCTACAGTGCCGAGCTTGCCCGGGTAGCCCTGGAGCGCTGCACCACCGCCCGGGAGGCCATCGCCCTTATAGGGGAGCTTATCGAGACCTACGGCTACTACGGCACCGGAGAGACCCTCCCCGTGGGAGACACCGAAGAGGGGTGGATTATTGAGATGGCCCCCTCCCCCACCGGCGAGGGGGGGCTCTGGGTGGCGAAAAAAGTTCCTGACGGAGAGGTTTTCGTGGGGGCTAACGAGTTTCGCATCCGGGAGATCGACCCGGAGGATCCCGACATGATGTACTCCAAAAATCTGCATGACGAGGCACAGCAAGCGGGATGGTGGCATCCCGAAGAGGGAAAGCTCGACTGGCTCCGCACGGTAAGCAAGGGGGAGTACAACCACCCCTACTACTCCCTCCGGCGGGTGTGGCGCATTCAGTCCCGCATGGCCCCTTCCCTGAACCTGAGCCCCTGGGTGGAGGATGGCTACACCAGGGCCTATCCCTTCTCGGTAAAGCCCGACGAAAAACTCTCGGTGCATGACGTGATGGCCCTGCACCGGGATCACTACGAGGGAACCCCCTTCGATATGACCAAAGGCATCGCCGCGGGCCCCTACGGATATCCCAACCGCTACTACGGCCCCTATGAGGCCAAGGGGGATGTGGGAGATCCGGATAAAAAACCCGAAGGGGCCTGGGAGCGGGCCATCTCGGTCTCCTACTGCGGCTATGTCTTCGTAAACCAGGCCCGGGGTTGGCTGCCGAACCCCATCGGGGGAATTATGTGGATGGGGCTGGATAAGCCTTCGGAGACCTGCTTTATCCCCTTCTACGCGGGCGTCACCGCGCTTCCCAAGAGCTTCGAGGTGATGAACCCCGGAAAATTCAGCCGTGAGAGCGCCTGGTGGGCCTTCAACTTTGTGGCCAACTGGGCGGCTCTGAAGTACAGCTACATGATCAAGGACATTCAGGGGATGCAGCAGGCTCTGGAGCAGGAGCAGGCCCAGGCGCTGAAGGCTGTGGAGGCCGAAGCCATAGCGCTCTACGAAGAAAATCCCCAGAAGGCTCGGGACTATCTCACCCAGTTCTGCCTTACCAATGCGGATCAGGTGGTAGAGCGCTGGTGGGATTTCTCGGAGGAACTTATCGGCCGGTACAGCGACGGCTTTATTAACGCTCCGGGGCATATGGCCCAGGAGGTGGGCTACCCCGAAGAGTGGCGCAAGGCCGCAGGATGGTACGAAGGCCCCACCCAGTACGAACCCCGGGAGGGGCAGAAATAGCCCTTGCAGCAGTAACCAAGGGTTGCGATGGTAAAAACATCCCAGGAGAACCGGAGGGGACATTCATGCATAATCCATTAAGCATCACCCTGACACTACCCTTAACAAACAAACTTCTCCCCTTCCTGCAACGCAGCGTGGAGGAGGCTTCTCTGGCCTGGGGACTGGACGAGAAGGGGGCCCTTCGGCTCACCCTGGGGGCGGAGGAGATGTACACCTTCCTTCTTGCCCAGGCAAAGACCCCGGAATTTTCGAGGATGGAAGTCAGCATCTCCGATGAAGGGGCCTGGGTGGAGCTTCGTTTTCTTCTCCCCCGGGGAGCGCTCCCTCTGGAAGCCTTTAACCTTGTTCCCCGAGGGGGTGCCGTGCCGGAACACGCCGAAGGGCTCTTCCTTGCGGCCCGGATGGTCTCCTTTCTCCGGGTAGAACCAAAAGAACAGAATCTGGAAATTTCCCTCTGTGAAAACCGTAGCTACCCCCCGACCCAAGCCATACCGGGGGAGGTCGCCTCTTCGGGGCCCTGGAGTATCTGCACCCCCGGGGCTCCCGAGGCTCAGGAGCTGGCAGACCGAGCGGCCTCACGTCCCCCGGGGGAACGCCCTTCCCTGGTGCTCTGTCAGGGGATGGCGGCGGATCTTGTGCGCTCGCCCTTCTGGGGGGCCCAGGTGGCTCTGGATGCTCAGCATCGTGTGGGGGCGGGGCTTTTCTGGGAGCGCCGGGGAAAGATGGCCTTTCTTCATGGGCCCTGGAACTTCTCCTCCTCCCCCACTCTGGGAGAGGAGCTTCTGGATGCCGCCCTGGGAAAACTCTATGGTGAGCATTTTGAAGGAGTTATTCTTCTGGCCCCCCCGAAAGATGTCCCCCGGCACCGTTTCGAAATTCTTGGAAAGCTTCCCCGCAAAGGGGGAGTGCTCCAGGAGGTTCTCTATTGCTCTCTTAGAGAAGATACCGGAGGGCCTCTCTATCTGCACCCCTCTCTGGAAGAGCCCCTTCGGGAGATGACGGAACGCCTCTCGCTCCCCCGGGAGATACGTTCTTCGGAACCCTCTCTACACCGGATTCCCGAGGCCTCCGCTCTGGGGGTACGCATGGATCTCCCCGGCAGGAAGGCAGATCTTTTCTGCCTCGCTCCGGGAAGGGACGGAAGAGAAAATTTGCTCTCTCATCTTGAGATTCTCCGAAGCCAGGGGATGGAAGAGATCTTCTTTCTTCTGGATCTCGGACGCTTCGAGGATCTCCCCATGGGAGGATTCCTGATGGAGGCGGGGTTTCTTCCCGGGCTTCTTCTTCCCTGGGCAGGGAGAGGGGATATACTCCTCTGGACTGCTCCGGAGGAGTAGGAAATCATGTGGTTCTACCCCCCTCTGGAAAAACTTGTCCCCCCTCACATCCGGCAATTCGAACCCTACATCCCCAGCAAGCCGGATGCTGAACTCTGTAAACTCTACGGCTGCTCCCAGCTCTTCCGGATGAACAACAACGAAAATCCTCTGGGGCCTCCGGCAGGAGCCCGCAGGGCCCTGGAAAACTTCGATCCCGCCTCCGCCTCCATCTACCCCAGCGGGGATGCCTGGTATCTTCGCCAGGCCCTGGGAAAGCACTTTTCCCTCCCTCCGGAGTGTTTCATCGTGGGGAATGGAGCCAACGAGGTGATCTCCTTCGTCATCTCCGCCTTCTGCGAGAAGGGGGACAACATCATCACCACGGATCGAACCTTTGCGGTCTACGAGTGGGTGGCTACCTTTTCGGGATTTCAGGCCAAGGTGCTTCCTCTGGCGGAGGAAGCCTTCGATGACCAGGCCATGCTCCGGAATATCGACGAGAGAACCAAGGTGCTCTTTCTCTGTAACCCCAACAACCCCACGGGAACCTACTGGAACCGTTCTAAGCTCGTCTCCTTTTTGGAGGCCCTGCAGGGGCGGCAGATCCTGGTGGTGGATGAATCTTACGGCGAGTTCGTGGAACGAGAGGATTTCCCCAACGCCCTGGAACTCCTTCCCCGGTACCCCAACTTGGTGGTCTTTCGAACCTTCTCCAAGATGTACGGTTTGGCGGGGCTCCGCATCGGCTACCTTGCGGGGGATCCCGGAGTGGTGGATATGATCCGCCGGGCTTCGGTGGTCTACTCCATCAACGCCCCGGCACAGCTCGCCGCAGAGGCGGCTCTCCAGGATCCAGAGCATATACAAGCCACCCGGGAAATCTGCGCCACCGCCCGGAAGATTCTCCGCTCCGGGGCCTCCCGGCTGGGTCTGCCCGCCTGTCTGGGGGAGGGAAATTTTGCCGTTCTCAAACTGCCCTGCAGTGATACCTGGCTCTATCGCAATCTCATGAAAAAGGGGTACATGATCCGGAGCCTCACGGGGTTTCGTATGCCCGGACATATTCGGGTCTCTTTTCACATGCCCGAAGTGATGCAGGGTTTTGTCACAGCTCTTGAAGAGACACTCGCCACTCGTTCTTCCTAAAAACATTCTCAAAAAAGGAGATTCTTCCCCATGTCCGCTCCCATACAGACAGTGATCCGCACTCTGGATGAGGCCAATGCCCCCAAGGTCTGTGCACTCTACCGAAAGATCTATCAGGAGACCTTTCCCTTTCCCGAGGTCTACGACCCTGTTCTTCTGTTGGAAAACACCCGGAAGCACAAAAAGGTGCACCTCCTGGCATTTCAAGGGGAGGAGCTTCTGGGGCAGGTCATCGTGACTCCCGCCCCCTGGAACCTGGAACTCTTCGAAGTTGCAGGATTTATGACAGCTCCGGAGGCCCAAGGAAAGAACGTGACACGCCCCCTGGCTCGGGCGCTACGGAAAGAGGTCTTTCCCTCCCTCCCCTGGAAGGCCCGGTATAGCGAAAGCGTCACCGCCCATGTGATCTCCCAGAAAGGGGATATCTTCCTCGGAAATATCCACACCGCCCTGGCACTGAACCTTCTCCCCGCAGATCTTTTTCTGCACGATTCCCGGCTTCGTTCCGCCTCCCGGGGAAGCTGTATTCTGAGCTTTGGGGAGGCGGATTCTGCCCCGGAACGCACCCTCCTTCCTCCCCAGTACGCTCCTCAGCTGCGGGAACTTGCGGAGGGGTTTCTCCCCCGCACCTTTCAGGAAGACCACTCTTCACCGGAGGGAGAGAGCATCCTTCAGGCCTTTCCCTTTCCCGCCGCCGGGGCGGTCTATCTTTCCGCCTCTCGACTGGGGGAGGATTTTGACCAGCGGCTGGATCTTCTTCTGAGGGAACATGAGCACCATGAGGCTCTCATGCTGCAGCTTCCTCTCCAGAGGGGCATCGCAAAGGCGGTGGAATGTGCCCAAAAGAAGGGGTTTTCTCTGGGAGGATTTCTCCCTCACTGGTTTACCTCCGGGGATGGCGTGCTTCTTCAGCGGGTAAGGAGGGAACCTCTCTGGGAAGAGATTCAGGTGCTCCCGGAAAGAGGGACCGCCCTGCTGGAGATGGTTCGCCGGGATTGGGAAAAGACTTTTTCTACAGAAAACTAAGGGAGGATATTTTTATGGAAAAGAAACTCTGCGCCAGCGTGCTGGATACCATCGGCAACACGCCTCTGGAAGCTTTTTCAGAGATGCATCATGAGAATGGCCAAGGGTGTTGCGCTTGATTTGACAAACCAAGCTTGCTTTATCCCCTTCCATGCAGGCGTTACGGCGCTTCTCGAGAGCTTCGAGGTGATGAACCCCGAGAGGGGCAGGAGCAGTAAAACAGGAAGGGGCTTGGTTTGCCGATGGCAGGCAAGCCAAGCCCCTTCTCGCTATTCCCGCCCCTTAAGCCTTTGTCTTCGGTGAGTCGTCGCAGGTACAGGGGTGTCCTGTTGCGTCTCCGTGACACTTATGTATCTGCTCTTTGGAACAATCCCCAGGTTTTTCCTTAAGGTTTTCTGGCTTTTGGCAGCAGCAATTCTGTTCGCTCATGTCTACATCCTCCTTTTTCGTCTTTATCTATTCCTCTCAGAGTAACCTCGGTATGTCGAGGTCCTCGGGAAGGTCCTCAAGGGCTTCGCCGTTGCGTAGCCTTTCCCTATAGTTTAACAGGAATTCGTCGATTTTCTCCAGGGTCTTCATCTGCACCCTTTCCCTTTCGGTGGTGCGGATAATTCTGTTGATGCCACCGTTCTTTATGACTATCCTCTGGGAGCCAACGAGAGCCAGGAGTGGGTCATGGGTGGCTATCAAGACGATTTTCTCCCTCCCGACGAGGAGTTCCATGGCCTTTTTCCTGTTGATCCCGGCATTCTCTATTTCGTCGATAAGGACAATTGGAGAGGTACTCAGGAAGGCGGTGTCGGCGATCATCAGAGCTCTGGACTGACCGCCACTCAGCGCGGTGATAGGGGTATCCTCTGAAAAAGGCTCTCCCGCCAGAAGGTTGGCCTGCTCTATGACCGTCCTTACCTTTTCCTCCCCGTCCGGGATCATCCGGCTCTCGGCGTGCATCGTCACGAACTCCGCCACGGAGAGGTCCATGACGAAGTTCATGTTTTGAGATAGCTGGGCTACTAGCTTGTGTTCCAGGGAGAACCTCCATTTACGAAGAGGCCTCTCCCCGTTGATCATTACCACTCTCCCCGTGGGGGTATCTCCCTGGGCCATCCACTCTATATCGGCCAAAAGCCGGCTCTTTCCCGAACCTGTAGGCCCTACGATACAGATAATCTCTCCGATGTTCATCTCAAGGACCATGTCCTCTGGAACGCCGCTTTTATCCCTGCCTCCCAGGACGGTGATTTTACTCACGGAAAACTTGGGACCGTCCTTTACGTCCCTCATGCGATCAATGAACGAGGAGAGGCGATCAAGTAGCCCCTCTCTTTCAAACCCGATGTCCTCAAGAAAAACCGGGCTCATGGATGAAAGATATTCCTCGACTGTGTCGTTTAGGTTAGCCGGGGGAAGCCCATTGGCATCGAAGAAATCTTTAGCATAGGGATGTTCTCCGAAGAGGGTCTCCATTCTGGTATTTCTGATGCAATCGCTGATAGTTTTCTCCGAGGTGGTCATCTTTTTCACTCCAGACGTATCTTTCGGATGTTACCCATCTGATGTTCCTTGCCGACCCTGGTCTCCCCCATACAGTAAGAGCATAGAGCCGACGGCATGGAGAAGCGGAGGCTCCTGCCAGAGAGGGACTGAACCTCTTCGGTATCCATCAAAAGCGCGGCAAGTTCACATGCACCTTGCCCTGTGATACCGCTGACGTGAAGTATCTTTCCGTCAGGATTGGCCTGTCTCACCTTGAGGGCGAAGATCTCCCTCTCCGCCTGGGAAACTATATCCCCTTTGGTTATCGCCACTATGTCCGCAAGCTTCAACATGGGACCGATCTTTTTGGGCGTATTCACTCCCATAAGGTTGTCTATCACGCAAACCGCAGTGATGTCTTGAATATGGGGAGAACATCGGTTGCACAGGCCAGCGCTCTCCAGAAACAGGATGTCCAGAGACCTATCCAGCCCCCAACTGACGCACTCCTCCACATTGCTGATAAAGAAGTGATCGGGGCAAAGGCTACCGGAGAGACCGGTTCTGGCGATCACACCATGAGCCTCGTATTGCTTACGGTCGTCGGTGCTAAGACAATCGAACTTGACGGCCCCCATGGAAAGCCCTGTTTCCCTCATCTCCTGAATCGTCTTTAAAATGATCGCGGTCTTCCCCGACGATGGGGGGCCTGATACGGTGATAACCTTCATATTTTTGGCTCAATCCCCTAAAAGGGTTCCCGCAGAGAGGCGAAGGAGTTCCTCTGCAGTTCCTCGGCCGGGATTTACCTTAAAGGGCAGGATCAGGACCATGCCGTTGCGCACCGCCTTAATCCCCGTCCACAAAGAGTCTTTTGTGTACTTTTCCACCGTCGCTCTGTTTCTCTCCTCATCATCGCTGGAGGGCACGATGAGGACGACGTCCGGGTCCGACGAGACGATGGTCTCAATATCGAAGTCCACGAAGCTCTCCCTGTTAGAACCGGGAATCCCCTCTGGCAGGATGTTTCTTATTCCCAGAGCTCGAAGAATGGAGCCATAGGCGGTGGCGTTCTGCGCCGCGGCTATCCTGTCTCCGTCCTGGAGGATAATCGCACTTCGGATGTTCGTCTCGGCCATAATTCTCTCCCTGAGCTTTTCGGCGATGTCGTCCGTTCTGTCAGCGTACTCCTGAGCCGCCGCCTCGCGACGGAGGAGCTTGCCCAGGAACATCACCGAGTCCATCATGGGGTTATCTCCCATCTTTGCCGGATCGACCAAATAGACGGCAATGCCGTTCTCTCGGAGTGTCTTTGCTATGTTGCCGTGAAACCGTATATGACCGATGACCAGTGACGGATTCAGCTTGTAGATCGACTCCACGTCCACATTAGGCTGTGTTCCCACCGAGGGGAGGTCCACGCCCTCTTTCCTGATCCGGTACTCATCGACCTTCCCAAGGGGAGTGATCCCCAGGGCGAACAATCCCTCCATCAACAGGGGATTCAGCGCCACGACAGCGTCGTGGAACTCCGGGATGTCAACCTCCTGTCCTGCATGATCCGTCTCTCGCCACGAGGCCTCCACGATCCCCGCACCCAAAGCCCACGAGATGAGGGCGAAGAGGGCGAGGAGCGCTAAAAACCTTTTCCCTTCAGCCAAAATTCGACTTACGTTCATAGGGAAGACCCGTCGCCTTTAGCTTCCTTACGGATCTCCACCCACTTGCCGCTTTTTCCCTCGGGATCCTCGGAAATCAGCCGGAAGGAATTGACTCCGGCCCTGTCGAGAAGGGCCGACTCAATCATTCTTGAGAAATCCTCAAAACGCGGTCGGGTCTCCCCAGATTTTTTCATCCTCTCTCGGTTAGCCGCCACGAGTCGTTGCCTCATGGACGAAGGAATATATCTTCCCAACCCTCCTCCGATTACAGCCACCCCGCCCGGTTTCAGTATCCGATATATCTCGGCCAGCCCTTTTTCCGGCTCCTCCCAGAACCAGAGAGAGCCTCTACTCATGATAAAGTCAGCAAAGTTATCCTCGAATGGCAGGCTGCTCACGTCCGCCCGGACAAAAGTTGCCTTGTTATCCGTCTCGGAGCGGTCGAATCGCTCCTTTGCAGACAGTAGGGCTTTATCGCTCAGGTCCACGAAATAAATCTCCATATCGCTGATCTTAGCAAGCTCCGTCCCCAGGAATCCCGGGCCAGTCCCTATATCGACGGCAATACCTCGTTCCAGCCGATAATCGTCGGCAAACTGCTGGACTAGAAGGGGGTACATCGGTGCAAGCATGGAGTAAAATTCCGAAGGCCTATGCATTAGAGATCTCCTCTCTCTCCAGATCACGGAGCCCCGAGAAGAAGTCCTCCCAGCCGGCCCAAGGGCTTTTCCATCTTGGCACCGGGAAACGACCGTTCTCAGGGATATCCACCACGGCCCAGAATCCCTGTTCCTCCAGATAACGCTGAAGAGTTTCTTCCATCAGGAACTCATGTACGATGGACAACTCCGGAGATGCCTGTTTGTTCCACGCCAAAACCTGTGGAAGGGGTATTGCTCCCTCCGAAGGGGGATCTATCTCAACGTTTCTCTGTTTCGCCATCATAGAGAAGGAGACATTGGAAATTCCCATGTGGAACTGACCGCTACCTACCGCCTGGACAACCTCCACGGGAGATCCTCCAAAGGAGACTTTTTTCCGGAAGCCGGGATATTCCTCCGGCCACGTCCTCTTCAGATAGGCCATGACTGCCTTGCTTATGGGGGTATCCTTATCGGGGAAGATAACCTTTCGACTTTTATCCAGTAGGTCGAACCAGTTGCCAGCCAGTTCGCCAGGCTGGACGAGATTTCTGTTATAGACGGGGACCATGGGAACGACAAATATGGGGTGCAAGATCCCCGCTGGATCGTGAAAAGGGGCAGAACCTTGATGAAGCGAGGGGACGCCGGACCAGGGAGAGCGGGAGGAGAACAGATCCCATTCCCTTTGCTCCTCCATCACCGAGAAGTCGCTTCCGTGGGAGAGCATCACGTCAGGGAGGCCAGCCCCTGCAAGGGACTCCAGGATCCAGCTCTTAGAGTGATCGTGACCGGGAGTCTTCAAGGTGACCGAGCCGCCTCTCTCTCTCTCGAATTCCCGCATCCTCTCCTTGAGATGATCCATGACGTATCGCCTGGCGTTTATTGAGGTGTGTATGAGAAAATCAGACATTCTTATCACCTTTCCATCTGTTTGTTTGATATACAGCTCACCCTATCTCTTCCTGAAAAGCAAAAAGAGAAAGAACGGAGCCCCCAATACTGCAGTCACTATGCCCACCGAGAGTTCAATCGGCTGGAAAATCGTTCTGGCCACGGTGTCCGAGCCAGCCAGGAGGATTCCGCCTAAAACGGCGCTGAGAACCAAGGAGTATCGATAATCGTTTCCCACCATGAGCCGGGCCAGATGGGGAGCCATCAATCCCACAAAGCCGATGGTCCCGGCAACGCTAACCGCGCTTCCCGCGAGAACCGAAGCCACTACAAGAAGGACGGCCCTGTATAGAGGGACCCGGAGCCCCAGGCTACTCCCGATCTCGTCCCCCAGAGAGAAGAGGTTGACCTTTGGGGCGAGAATTACCGCCAAAACCAGACCACCCAGGCTGTAGGGCCACAGAAGATGAAAGTAGCTCCACCCCCTTCCGGAGAGGCTTCCCAGAAGCCAGCCGTAGGTAACCTCCAACTGATCGCTGTTTAAAAACATCAGACCGGACGTAAGGGCACTGAGAAGGGCTGAAACCGCTACTCCAGCCAAGATGATCCTAGTCGTATCTCCGGTTCGAGACGCTAGAGAAAGGCCATAAACCAGCAGGGCCGCCATGAGAGCCCCTGCGAAGGCTCCCGGGGGGATCCACTCGATCTTTCCGGGAAAGGCTATCATCACCGCCACCGCCATAAATCCCGCCCCCGCGTTAACCCCTATTATGTGGGGGGAGGTCAGAGGATTTCGCAGAATCCCCTGCAACAGCGCTCCAGCTACCGCCAGATTCATCCCGGCGAATAGCCCCGTCAAAACCCGAGGAAGACGGATATTGTGAATGATCTGGTTCGCCAGAGGTTCGGAGCTGACCCCTCGCAAGCCGTTCCATACGTCGATCGGGCTAAAAGAGAGGGTTCCCACCGCCACGCTGGTTATGCATAGCGCAAAAGCGACAAAAACGGATAGAACGATAACGGCCAGGCGTCTCCTTCTGGATCTTTCAGACGTGTCGTTGTGCTCTTTCGGCGTGAAGGCTCCCGGTTGGACTCGCTCCGTCACTTCGCCTCGCCGGGACATAGTTGATCGGCTATCCACTGCACCGCTTCGTGAAGCTCTATCCTTCCGGGGTTGAGCTTTCCGGGCATGACTATCACCCGATTTTCTCCGACTGCCCTCAGAGAGTTCCAAGCGGGGTCTTTTCTCATGCGTTCAAGGGTTGAGCCACCCCCCTTACCTGCCGTTCGGATAAAAATCACGTCAGGATCCTCCGCTATGATGCTTTCGATATTGAAGGCTATAGCCGAGGGAACCTCCTTGCTGGCCCTTGAAAAATCAGTGGGGACGATATTTCGAAGACCGAGCCTCCCCACAAGGTCGCTGTGAAAATTCCCAGGCATGAAGGCTAAGACGCTCTCGACTCCCCCCTGGAGAATCACCATGCTTTTAATATCGGGGCAGGTCTCCCTGAGCCTTTCCTTCCCCTTCTCGACGACCGACTCGAAGAGATCCTTATATTGCGCCGCGGCCTCTTCTTTACCTAAAGCCTGGGCCATGACGTACAGTACCCCCAGAAGAGCATCATCGTTCCTCTTTGCGTCCAGCGCCACCACTGCCGCCCCGGTCTGTTCCAAAGCACCCATGATGGGAGCAATATGGGCAACGTTACCGAAGATCAGGTCGGGCTTAAGACCGTATACCGCCTCCACGTTGACGTTATTCTGCCTTCCGACGCTAGGCAAGGCAACTCCTTCCGGCCGGATCTCGTACTCCTCGACCTTGCCCACAGGGCTGTATCCGAGGATATAGAGGAAAGCCATCATGTTCGGATTCAAGGCCAGTATCCTTTGAGGATCTTCAGGTATCTCAACAGTACGCTCCAGGTGATCGGTAACCGTTCTCACCTCTCCTGTGACACCCTCCACGGCGTCGCCTCTCCCTAAAAGGATTGAGCCTATGAGCAACACCGAGATGGCCAGGGCTCCGGCCGACATCTTTGAGTTATGAATTCTTATCATACTTGCATAGCCTCCTCTTCAGAAAATATGAATGAACAATCTATTATTTTATCATTAACCACAAGGAACGACCACTGGCCTTCGACATTTTTTAAACCGGCACACATGGGTCCCTATCTCAAAAACCTCCCGGATAGATCTTTCGGTGATGACCTGCTCCGAGGTGCCAGCACTGTGGATGCTTCCGTCCTTTAAGAGATAAACGCGGTCCGATATTTCCAAGGCATGATTTATATCATGAAAGACCGAAATAACCGTCTTCTGAAAACTCTCTTTAAGATCCCTAAGTACCGTCAGCAGATCCCACTGGAACTTTAGGTCCATGTAGGTTACCGGCTCGTCCAGGAGGATAATCGGCGTATCCTGAGCCAAAACCATGGCGATCCAAACCCTTTGCCTTTCCCCGCCGGACAGCATGTCGATCGATCGATGCCTGAGAGAACTGAGGCGCATATAGTCGATGGCCCACTCGATCTTCACGTGGTCTTTCTTGTCTAAAAACCAGCCCGACCTGTGGTAGGGTGTTCTCCCCATACCGACGAGTTCGTACACCGAAATGGACGAAAGTCGCTCCTGGGCCTGAGGAAGAAAGGCAATCATCTGTGAAAGCTCTCGGGGAGCATATCTCCCTAGGGGCTTATCGAAAAGGCAAACGCTCCCCTCCCCCGGGAGAAGCAGGCCACAGAGACACCTGAGCAAGGTGGATTTTCCCGAGCCGTTGGGCCCTATAAGAGATACAATCTGCCCCCTTGAGGCGGAAAAAGAGACTCCCTTTAGTATGAGCCTTTCGTCGTACCCGAAGCTAAGCCCCTTTGCCTCCAGCATTTTGATCACTTCCTTTCAGGTTTAAACTAACCCTGCCGAAAGCAGGATAATTGTTAGAGTCTGCTACGCGCACCAGCGGAAACCCCATTCTATGAAGTTCTATAAAACAAACAAGTTTCAGTATAGCAAGAAGGCTGAGGAAAGTAAACCTCTTCGAGGTCACCGTACCTGAAAACCCCTTTCTGTCTTATGCCGGCAGGGACTTCGCGTTTTTCCAAAGGATTTTGACCTGAACAATCCTGTAGGACGTGGACTTTCTGACGAAGAGCCTTTTGGGCGGTTTATAAATTAAATCTCCTCCCCATTTTTCCTCCATCCTGCCTCCAGGAGAGGCAGAGGATCGGTTCACACACACTAACTTGTCGACCTATAAGTTAGCTCGACCATACAAAAAATCACGTTGTAAGCAGCGGAATTCTCAAGGTCAATTTATGGTCAGGAAAGTCACTGAACAACCAATTTCATAAAGGACAACTTTTTCAACTCATGTACACACGAGTTAATTTGTGTTATTCTGTCCGGGTTGCAAATTCAACAGATTGAAGGAGGTACGTGGAAGATGGCATCTCAGATAGCAGAGGAAAAGGGTGGTTCGGGGAAGAGGAAGGTCTCTCTTCCCCACGTGTACGTTCTCTTGGTGTTGCTGACCATTTTGGCTGCCATAGGGAGTTGGATTCTGCCTGCTGGGGAATTCTCAAGGGAGATGAACGAAACCATCAACAGAACAGTGGTGGTCCCGGGATCGTTCAAGGAAATCGCTTCGACGCCGGTCGGTCCGTTTCAGACCTTTATAGCGATACAGAAGGGTCTGGTAGACGCAGCAGAGGTATTTTTCTTCGTCTTTTTAGCATACGCATCTTGGTTTGTTGTCCTTGAGACCAAAGCACTTAACGCCTTTATTGGCTGGCTGCTTCGCCTGTTCAAGGATAAAAGCAACTACATCCTGGTGGTCTTCGTGTATATCTTCGGCATGTCCGCGTCCGTTTTCGGAATGTTCGAGGAAACCTTCGGTTTTCTTCCTCTGTTTGTGGGAATGGCTATCGCCATGGGGTACGACGCAATAGTAGGCTTAGCTACCGTGGGGATGGCTGTTGGAATAGGCTACACCGCTGCCGTCATGAACCCCTTTACCGTCATATTGGCCCAGAACTTCGCCGGTGTTCCTCTGCTCTCCGGATGGGCTTTCAGGGTCGTGACCTGGTTCGTGATGGAGGCTTTAGCCTGCTGGTGGATATTACGCTATGCAAAAAGGGTTAAAGAGGATCCTTCAAAAAGCTACATGGCCGGAGTGGACATGGGAGACCTCCAGCTTGATCACGACGAACTGATAAACACCCAGTTCAACGCTAGGACCAGGTTGGTTTGCCTGGTAGTCGTCCTCTCCATAGCCGCGCTGGTTTGGGGTGTAACCCAGAGAGGCTGGTACTTTAACGAACTGTCGGGGCTCTTTATCGTGATGGGGATAGTCTCTGGGTTGGTAGGCGGCTTTAACCCCAACAGACTGGCTAACGTGTACGTCAAGGGCTTACGGGACATCGTCTTTGGCTGCATGATAATCGGCCTTTCCAGGGGAGTTCTCGTCGTGATGAGAGAGGGACACATCGTAGATACTGTGGTCTATTACCTCTCCCTTCCCCTTCAGGACCTTCCCCGCTGGCTTGCCGCCGAGGGGATGCTGCTGGTTCAAAACCTGATCAATTTCGTGATACCGTCCGGCAGTGGTCAGGCTGTGGTTACCATGCCGATAATGGCACCCCTCTCCGACGTGCTGGGCATAAGTCGTCAGGTAGCGGTCCTGGCCTTTCAGTTTGGGGACGGACTTTCCAACCTGCTATGGCCCACCGCCCTTATCCCCATCATGTGTGCCATAGCTCACGTTCCGCTGGACAAATGGTATCGCTTTTTCATCCCGTTTTTCCTGATAGCACTCGCGTTTCAGGGAGTCTTTATAGCGGCAGCTGTGGCTTTAGGAATTTGAACCAATGCCCCTGAACTATTTCGATGCAACCCGTCGCCTGGACAAAGATATAGATCGGTTTTTCTCGGAAGCACGAGAACTCTCGGATTGGATGGCGGCGAACCCGGAGCTGTCTGGTGAGGAGTTTGAGGCGACGGATAAAATCGTCCAGATCCTCTCCAGGGAGGGCTACAATATCGAGAGGCCTTATGGAGGCCTCCCCACGGCCTTTAAGGCCTCCTGCGGAAAGGGAGATCCTAAAGTAGCTGTGATGGTGGAGTGCGATGCCCTCCCTGAGCTTGGTCATGGCTGTGGTCACTGTGTTCACGGCTCTATGTCGGTCCTGGCGGGGCTGGGCCTGATAGGGCTTGCCGACGACCTGGGCGGATCTATCCACGTCATAGGCACCCCTGCGGAAGAGGCCGATGGAGCTAAGTGCTCAATGGCGGAATCTGGTCTTTTCGACGATTATAACCTGGCCATAATGATCCATTCTTGTGGAGGCTTCAGCACGACCGCCTTCCGGTCCCTGGCTATGGACGGATACAGGTTCACCTTTAAAGGCAGGGCCGCTCACGCCGCAGGGGCCCCCTGGGAGGGCAAAAACGCCCTCAACGGGGTCCAACTGATGTTTCACGCCGTGGATATGCTAAGGCAGCACACGATTCCCGAGGCGAGAATGCACGGGGTACTGGACTACGGTGGAGCGGCCCCAAACATAGTCCCAGATCGGGTAGTATGCCGTTTCGAGTTCAGAGCTCCCACCAGGAGCTACCTGGACGGACTGACTTCCCGCTGCCTTGATTGCGCCAGAGGAGCTGCCCTGGCCACCGGAACCGAGGTCTCCTGGGAAAAGTTCGAGTCCAGCTTCGACGAGATGATCCCGAACCAGCCGGGAGAGTCCATGATCGGGGAAATATACCGTGAGCTGGGCATCCCCTTCGACCCTCCGGTCAACCCCACAGGATCGACCGACGTGGGCAATGTCTCTCAGCGGTGTCCGGCACTCCAGCCGTTGCTGGCCATAACCCCAAACAAATATGCCCTTCATACGGTGGAGTTTGCCGACTCGGTTACCGGTCCAGAGGCCCATAAGGCTCTTTCCCTGGGAGCCAAGGTTATAGGCAGGGCCGTTATAAAAACCCTCCTGGATAGGGAGCTGGCTGACTCTATGAAACAGGTCATTCCGAAAAAAGACCTTTAACCGTTATCAAAGTACAGCAAAGCCCTCGACTTGGCGTTGTCGAGGGCTTTGCTGTATCATTAAATCATCATAACAAGTTCAACAGAAGCGGATGTGGCATCATGAGAAGCAGCTACAGCCCTCCATCTCTATACCGAGACGGTCTCGAAGGTTCCGTCTACGTAGATCGTCGCTTCTTTAGCCTCGAACTTGAGGACGCAGTACTCTGGATCGTCCTCTCCTTTAGGAAAGTGCTCAATAAACCAATCCTGCCATAGAGAGTGCTTTATCTCCCTATCGGATATCACCGACACGTTTCCCAGGAGCGTCAGGCTGTCTCCGCCAGAGTAGCAACAGATGCTCGCCTTCGGATTTTTTAGAAAATGCCCTGTCTTCTTAGAGTTTGTCCCGGTGGCCAGCCAGATCGTTTTTATCCCCTCTGGTTTCAGGTTGGCCATGGCGCAAATCCTGGGAAAACCCTCCTCATTGACCGAGCCAAGAGTAATCACCTCGGATTTCGCCAACAACGCCTCTGCGAGCTTCACTATTTTTTCGTTCATCGCATGATCCTCCTCTAGCGGTTTTAATGAGGGGCTCTAGTGGGTTGTTCCACATTATATTGTGCCTTGGAATGGGAGCCTCCGCTTGTGTGTCCCCTCGGCTCCGAAAGTGGCGAACCGCTCCCTTGCCTTGCTGCTCCGGCCCGTCGCCGCAGACTTCCACCGACCAGGTGCGCAGCTGGGGCTTGCCAGCACGTCCGCCTGCCACCAGGAGGTTCTCCGCGACGCAAAGCTGCTCTCGCCGACCACTATGGTCGCTGCCGGGAACACACAAGCTCCGGCTCCTGGAGTTCACCCAAAGCCACAATATAAGCAGGAACGACCCACTAGCTGCTTCTTTCACATACCACCGGAAATCCGGGACGAAAGCTCCCCTGCGGGGTTCCTCCTCCGCCAGGATACCAAATCCAAAGGGCCTCTTCCCCCCTGCTAGGGCTGGATCAGCTCGGGGTCATCCACCACGCCAAAGTGACGGAAGAGACCATCCTTCACTACCTGCACCTGCACGGGCTTTACCACCTCGCCGATCTCGTTGAAGCCTCCCATAACGCCGGTAAGGCCGTCATAGCCGGTAGTAGCGGCGATGGCATCCCGCACCGCCTTTCCATCGGTGGTGCCCGCGGTCTCCATGGCACTCACGATGATCATGAAGGCATCGTACGCCGAGGCCCCCACCATGTCGGGCTCGAAGTTGTGGCGTCCCCGGAACTCCTTCAGGAAGTTCTGCACCACCGGCCGGGGATCGTCCCGGTCGAAGTTGGTGACGAGATAGAATCCCTCTGCGGCCTCTCCGGCGATCTCCGCCAGCTTGGGAGAGTCTGCCCCCTCTTCACCAAGAATGAGGGATTCGATCCCCAACTCCCGGGCCTGACGCAGCATGGGCCCCGTCTGGAAGTAGTAGCCGCTGGCAAAGATCACGTCGGGGTTCAGCTCCTTGATCTTCGAAAGGTAGGGCTTGAAATCCTTCTCGGAGAAGGGATAGGCCTGCTCGCTCAGAATTTCGAGATCCGGGGCATAGTTCGCCACGTAGTCCTTGAAGCCAGTTACGAGGGTACGGCCGAAGTCGTTATCGCTGGTGAGGAGTGCCACGGTCTTGGCTCCCAGAAGCTTGTGCGAGGCATATCCCGCGGCCTTTCCCTCCACAAAGCCCAGAAAACCGTTGCGGAAACAGAAATCCCCCGCGGTGGTAACATCGGGATGAATGGCGTAGGCCGCCACGAGAGGAATTTCTTCCTCCTGGAAGATGGGAGCCACCGCCCGGGTGGGAAGGCTGTAGGAGCCCCCCACAAAGGCGGCAATTTTATCCTGCTCGATGAGCTTGTACGAAAGGGCCACTGCCTCCTTGGCATCTGCCCGGTCGTCGTAGTGGATCAGCTCCACCTTTTTGCCCAGCACGCCCCCCTGTTCGTTCACCTGATCCAGGGCGATCTGCACAGAGTAGAGGGCACTGGTACCATCCGCCGCCGCAGGCCCCGTAAGAGGAACCAGCAGACCGATCTTCACCGTATCCTCCGCCCCCAGGGCGAGAGAACTCACCAGAAGCACCGCACACAGTCCGAGAAGCACTACCTTGAGTATCCGCATTTCTTTGCACCTCCGCATATAATATGGTGTTTCTTCTTCTCGAAGAGGCACTCTTTTGCAAATCCTCTTCGTTCACGCCTTTTTCTTGGGTAAAACCAGGAAGCCTACTTACAGAGGGGGTTACAACCGGGGCTAGAGCCCCAGATAGGCCTCCTGCACCTTGGGATCCGCCAGCAGATCCCGGGCACTTCCCTCCAGCACCATGCGCCCCGTCTCCAAAACGTAGCCCCGGTGAGAGATCCCGAGAGAGGCCAGGGCGTTCTGCTCCACCAGCAGAATAGAGAGACCGTGCTCCCGGTTCAGCATCTTGAGCACCTCAAAGACTTTGTCCACCAGCACCGGCATGAGCCCCATGGAGACCTCATCCACCAGAAGCAGCCTCGGCTCTCCGATAAGAGCCCGAGAGATGGCGAGCATCTGCTGCTCCCCTCCCGAAAGGGTGGCGGCGAGCTGGTTTTTACGCTCCTCCAGCACCGGAAAGAGGCCGTAGATCCACCGGAGCTTTTCCCCAAGATTGATCTTTTTACGCACCCCGTAGGCTCCCGAGAGAAGGTTTTCATACACCGAGAGCCGGGGAAAGACCCGGGCCCTCTCGGGAACAAAACGGATCCCCCTTCGAGCCCGCTGATGCACCGGAAGAGCGGCTATCTCCTCCCCCGCAAAGCGCAGCCCCCCGCTTCGGGAAGGAACCACCCCCATAAGGGCATTCAGAAGCGAGCTTTTTCCCGCCCCGTTGGCCCCGATCACCGAGACCAACTCCCCCTCCTCAAGGGAGAGGGAAAGATTCTCCACCGCACGGATATCCTCGTAGGAGACGGAGAGATCTGCAATCTCAAGAAGCATGAGAGGACGCCCCCTTTCCGAGATAGGCCTCGATAACCTGGGGATTCGAACGCACCTCTTCGGCGCTCCCCTGGGCGAGAAGCCTGCCGTGATCCAGCACCACCAGGCGATCCGAAAGCCCCATGGCCACCTTCATGTTATGTTCGATGAGAAGCACCGCTATCCCCTTGCGCCGCACCTGCTCCACCAGACGGGAGAGCAGGGAGATCTCTTCATGACGCAGCCCAGAAAAGGTCTCGTCCAGAAGCAGCAGTTTGGGCTCCAACGCCAGAGCCCGGGCCAGCTCAAGACAGCGCTGATTTCCCAGAGGGAGCTTTCCCGAGGGCATATCCGCCAGATGGGCAATCCCCACCTCTTCCAGCAGGGATAACCCCTGCCGCCGCACCGCTTCGGTCTCCCACCGGGCAAAGGAGGCGAAGACCCCCCGGTAGCGGGAGAGCCCCAACGCCACCATCACATTCTGAAGCACCGAAAGAGAGGTAAAGGGTTTCACCACCTGAAAGGTACGCCCCACCCCAAGGGCGGCCATGCGGTGAGGAGGGAATCCCCCCGTGGATGCCCCTTCGAAGAAGATCTTTCCCAGCGTGGGGGTATAGACCCCGGAGATGAGGTTGAAGCAGGTGGTCTTTCCCGCCCCGTTGGGGCCGATGAGCCCCAGAATCTCCCCCGGAGAAAGAGAGAAGGAGACCTGATCCACCGCCTTAAGCCCTCCGAAATGCTTGGAAACTCCCTCCAGCCGGAGCAGAAGATTATCCATGATGAGCCTCCCTTCTTCGCCGGGAGAAAAGGTGCCGCAAGAAGCTCTCTTCCCCCAGAAGCCCCCCGGGCTGAAAACGGATCATGAGAAGCAGAATGGCGGCGTTCAGCAGCATCCGGTAATCCACCAGAGGACGGAACAGCTCCGGGAGCACCCCCAGAATAAGGGCTCCCAGCACCGGCCCCCAGAGGGTGCCCATCCCCCCCAGCACCACCATGGAGAGCATCATCACCGAGAGGGGAAACCCGAAATCCGTGGCGCTGATAAAGCGCATCTGGTGGGCGTAGAGAGCCCCTCCAAGCCCCGCCATGGCGGTGCCGATCACGAAAGCCACCAGCTTGAACCGCACCGGCGAGACCCCCATACTGGAAGCGGCGGTCTCCTCCTCCCGGAGGGCAAAGCAGGCCAGCCCCGCCCAGCTCTTGGTGAAGCGCCGGGAGATCAGCAGGGTAAGGGCGAGAAAGAAGAGACAAAGGTAGAGAAAGTTCGCCCCCCGGAGCCGGGTACCGAAAAAGTAGATGCTCGGAATCCCCCCGATCCCCAGGGCCCCCCCGAAGAAGGGGACGTAGAGAAAGATGGACTCCACAATAAAGTTGATGCCGATAGTTGTAATAGCGAGAAAATCCTCCCGAAGCCGCAAACTCGGCATACCCAGCACGAGGCCGATGGAAGCGGTAATGAGAATCACCAGAGGCAGGGCCATCCAGAAGGTGAGCCCCCCTTTGGTGGTGAGAAGCGCCGAGGCATAGGCCCCGATGCCGAAAAAGGCGGCATGCCCCAGAGATATCTGCCCCGCATACCCCACAATGACGTTCAGCCCGCAGGCCACCATGGCCTGAATGGCGATAAAGCTTAGAATGGTAATGGAATAGTCGCTCACGGTCTCCCCCTCCTTACCTGTTCCCCAGAAGGCCGCCGGGCCGCCAGAGCAGCACCGCGATCATGGCGATAAAGGCCAGAGAATCCCTCGGAAGAGGAATGTTCGCATACCCGATGAGAAGGGTCTCCCCCACCCCGAGAAGCAGGGAGGCCAACACCGCCCCGGGAAGAGAGCCCAGCCCCCCCACCACGATCAGGGCGAGGCACTTGTAGGCAGGCACCGCCCCCATGGTGGGATAGACCTGGTTGAAGTAGATACCCACAAGAATTCCCGCCACCGCCGCCACGGCGGAGCCGAGAACAAAGGTCATGCTGATCACCAGGGAGGTATTGATCCCCATGGCCCCCGCCACATCCCGATCCTGGGAGGTGGCCCGCATGGCAAGCCCGAGTTCCGTCTTGGTGACGATAAACCAGAGGAGCAGAAGCACCACCCCGCTCACCACGTAGATGGAGAGAATCGCCGGAGAGATCACCACCCCCCGGAGGGTAATTCCCGAAAAGGGGAGTTCCGCAGGAAAGGAGAGAATATAGGGCCCTCCCACCAGGCGGAAGATCTCCTCCAGGGCAAGAAAGACCGCAATGCTTCCGATGAGAGGGACGAAGGGGGGATACTTGAGAAGAGGGGTATAGATCAACCGCTCGATGGCTACCCCTAGAAGGCTGCAGAGCACCATGGCCCCCGCCACCGCAAGGAAAAGACTCCCCGTAAGGGAGTAGAGATAGAGCCCCGCATAGGCTCCGGCGGCGTAGACTCCCGCATGAGCCACGTGGAGGATCCGCAGAACCCCGTAGACCAGAGCCAGCCCCAGGGTGATAAGGGCGTAGATGGCCCCCATGGCAGCCCCGTTCAGCAGTTGCTCTAAGAAAAGCTGCATAGCATATGTCGACCTCCAGAGAGAACCAGGATATGCTCCGCCGTAAAGGCTTCAATCCTTCAGACATTCGAGCATCCGAACACGCCCCCATGCAAAACCCGAAGAACCTCTCTCCCACGGAACGAAACCCATTCTAGCACAGGAAGAAAATCTCTGTCTAAAGAGTCTGAACACAGAAAACCTTCCACGCCCGAGAAAAACTATCTCATGCGTCACAGTCAACAAACGTACTCCGGATACGTGGAGCAATCGTCATGAACAACGCCTTCCTCCCCCTCGTCACGAAGACACCTCGCAAGGCCAAGAAAACGGAAAGGTTGAGGGAGGAGCCGTTCCCTCCCCCCTCAACCTTTCCGCCAAAAAACTCAAGCCTGGAAGGCGAGAGCGCTTCCGGACGGCTTTTCCACGATGAAACGTTCCGCCAATTTTCGCAGATCCTCTGCCGTACTACTAACTTCCGTAGCGCTACTGGAGACGCTCTCCATTGCGGCGGCCGTCTCTTCCATCGAAGCCGCTACCGTTTGCACCTGCTCGTCGGCGTTCTCCATCACCGAAGCGGTTTTATCAACGAGGGTGATAACTTCCCCCGCTTTATCAACTTCCGTTTCCGTGGCTTCAATGATCAACCTGATATCGTCCACGGAACTCTTCGTCGCCTCCATGATCTTTTCGAGAGCTTCTCCGGCCACGTGAGCGATGGCAACGCCCTCTTCCACGTCCTCTCGGCTTTTTCCCATGGAGGTGACTGCCGCGGCGGTTCCTTCAAAAATTTTCTCCACGAGTTCGGCAACTTCCCGCGCCCCTTGCTGCGACTGCTCCGCAAGCTTACGAACCTCGTCAGCGACCACGGCGAAACCCCTTCCGGCCTCTCCGGCACGCGCAGCTTCAATGGCGGCATTAAGGGCAAGGAGATTTGTCTGGTCGGCGAGCGAGGTTATCGTGGTTCCCACGACTCCGATTCGTTGAGAGTACTGATTGAGCTGCGAGATTATCTTCTCCGTCTCACTCACCGCGTCACGGATGCCCTCCATATGCCCGATGGAAGAGGAGACGGTCTCCTTCCCCTTTGATGCAGCTTCGGCCATGGAGTGCGAATTCTTACTGGCCCGGGATGCGATCTCCCTCGCGGCCTGAATGATCGTGTTCATCTCAAGGATATTCTTCGACGCTTCGATAGTGCAGCGACGCCCCGCCCCTATCTCTTCCGCCAACTTCATATTGCTCTCAGCGACTTCCTGTGTTGTGCTAGTCACCTCTTCGGAGGAGGCGGCGGTATTTTCCGAGAGCATAGAGAGCGAAATCGCCTTTTCTTGCAGATTGAAGATGACCGAACGCAGACCGTCCAACATCCCGTCGAGAGATCGCCCCACTGCGGAGAGTTCGTCGCTACCGGTCATGGCCGACCTGACCGTCAGATCGCCCTCCTTCCCCGCATGCGAAGTTGCGAGGAGAACGTTAACTGATCGCCGTATTGAGCGGATGGTCGTGAAAGCGATGATGGCCGCCGCCATGGCTACAAGGGCAGCCACAACGCCTATTGCGATATTTGCGACGGTCATTCTCTCTTTGTTATCCAGCGCACTATCCTCGGCGCCGATATCCAGGATCTCGCCGATATCGTTGATGTTGCCTCGCACACGTTTAAAGAGCGGATCCTCGGTGACTTCAATCGATCCGGGTGCCAGAGCCCCTGTACGGATATCGTCAATCTGCCTCTCCGACTCCCTGGCCCATGTCGGGAAATCCTGTTTTAAAGCGGCGAATTCGTCAAAAATGGATTCCGAACCTCCATTTAGGCGAAAAGGACTCCACTCCGCCTCGCTTCGAGAAAGAATTCTCTCCGCTTCGCCGAGGCGCTCGTTCACCTGCTCCACATTTTCACGGAAGTCCTTGAGGTGCTTCTCGAAATCCTTTCCGACTCCGTGATTCAGGATCGCCTGCTTGGCGACAAGTGCCTGATAGAGGTCACGGTCACCGTTAAGGACAAGGCTCTGCGCTACGAACGCCTCCTGATGAATGCGGGTCAGGAGATCGGCATAAATCATGTTGGCAGAGTACATCGAGAATGCCGAGGTGCCTATTATGCCAATGATAGGAATGAGCGCAAGAATCCACAAACGGGTTCGTAGAGTTAAACCTTTCATAGGGAACACCCCTTCATATTCGTATTTTGCGACTATTCAAATATTTTTGCCTAGACAGGCCTAGGTGTCCAAGCACGGCCCAAGAGAGCATCTCATCTCTCAGTAATGTAAGCCCACCAAAAACTATTCAGGTACCGGTAAGCCCCTCGAAAGCAAAGGCCGGAACCCGAATCGTATTCAGGGCCATCTTGAACTTTGCGGTGATCTGATGCAGGAACTCTCGGGAGAAAAGGAACTATTTTAAAACTAAATTCAATTTCCAGATCCAGATCTCTCACAATTATAGGGTTTTCTTTTGAGAAAGACAAGGAAAACCCTTGGAATACCTGGATTTTCGCGTGATAAAAAAGGAAAAATCTTTGAACGCCCAGATGCTCCCTGTCGTACAATTTGTGAAATTCTTCAGATTAATAAAGAGGGTTACTCTCCCCTCAAAACGCCTTTTACGGATAATCTCCTAATCAAGAGTAGTCAACGAAAGATTCCTGTCTGACGACAGCACACCTGCAAACCCATGAAAATCTGCACGAGAAAAAATCCATGCAAGAGAGCCGGAAGGTTTGTAAAAAACCCTCCGGCTCTCTTGAGCTTTCGAATGGACTAGTGCATCATTCCTGCTTATATTGTGGCTTTGGGTGAACCCCAGGAGCCGGAGCTTGTGTGTTCCCGGCAGCGACCATAGTGGTCGGCGAGTGCAGCTTTGCGTCGCGGAGGGCCGGTGCTGGCACAGGACGTGCCAGCAAGCCGCAGCCGCGCACCTGGTCGGCGGAAGTCTGGGGCGACGGGCCGGAGTAGCAAAGCAAGGGAGCGGTTCGACCACTTTCGGAGCCAAGGGGACACACAAGCGGAGGCTCCCACCCAAGGGCACACTATAACGTGGAACAGCCCACGAGTGTGGTTGTGCAGATATAACGTTTGGAAGACGAAAAAACTAAGAGACCAGCCCCGCCGCCTTCAGAGCCTCGTCAATCCGGGGCTGATCGAAACCCACAATGAAAGTATCGTTTACCTCAATCACAGGCACCCCCCGCTGCCCCGTGCGGTTCACCATCTCCATGGCCATCTCCCGGTTGGCCCCCACGTCGATGTAGTCGAACTCCACTCCGAGACCTTCGAGATACTGCTTGGCCCTCACACACCAGGGGCAAGTTTTTGTACTGAAAACACGTACGCTCATGTAAAACACTCCTTTCATATACATCTGTCCAGATCCCCGAAGAAAAACCTTTAGGGGAATCCCAATCCTTGAGAAAGCCCCCAAATGATCCTGTGAGATTCTTAAGGGGCTTCCTTCACTTTTCACCGCCGATAATACCCCTAGTAGGTATATAAGGCAAGTGGGTAATTTTACGGATTTTCCCCGGAAGGTGCCGCAGGGTTCCGCAAAAAACGTTTCCGGCCCCGACAGAAAAAACCGTCGGGGCCGGAAACGTGTGTGTGTGTGTGGTGTGATGCTCTTCCTCATACCGGCGAGTGCCCGCAGGAGGGAGAAGATATAGCAAAGAATCTCCGTAACACATCTATGCGATCATAGACCGTGGAGTGTTACAGACAATGGAGACTGCTGACACATCGTACGGTATGGCAGATCTCATAGCAGGCTTATGGCAAGCTCTCCACGAGGGAGAACCCGCCGCCACATCTTCCGATGCCGCCTCGTCCGCTCCGCAGTACCATACGGTGCAGCACTCTTTCTATCAGTAGCAGTTCTCCATCCCCTTTTCCCGGGCTACGTCGGTCCAACCTGGGACGGGGGGAAAGCATTGATCTTCCGGAAGGCTCTCGATCTCCACGAAGACGGGCCCCGAGAGGGCAAAGGCTTTTTGCAGGATTTCCCAGGGGTTCTCCCCCTCGTTGATGCTAAAGGCGGTGAAGCCGAAACCCCGAGCCACGGTACAGTAATCGGTTTCGGAGAAGTCCGTGGCAAAAAAGGTTTCTTCCCCTTCGTAGGCATCGGTGCCCCGGATCCATCCGAAGCAGCGGTTATGAAAGAGAATCACCGTAATGTCCGCTCTGTTCCGGGCTATGGTCTCAAGCTCTCCGGTGCAGAAACCCAAGCTTCCATCCCCGGTGAGATTGATCACCTTACGCCCGCCTCCGGCCTTCCAGGCTCCCAGAGAGGCAGCGGTAGCGTATCCCAGAGCCCCCTGAGAGAAGTTGGAGATAAAGGAGCGTCCCGCTTCGGCAATCTTGAGAAACGCCGCAGGGTAGACCGCACTGATACCGGGGTCCGCCACATAGAGGGCGTCTTTTGGAGCGGTCTCCTGAAGGGCCTGCACAATCGTAACGGGGTGTATCGTGGAAGAGAAGGCTCCCCGCCGTCCGGCGCAGAGAACTCCATACTCCTCTCGTTTCTGCCGGATGTTTTCGGCCCAGCTTTCGTCTTTGCAGATCTGCAAAGGCTCCTCTCGAAGGATCTCCAGCATGCGCTGCAGGGTTGCCTTGAGATCCCCGAAGAGGGTTACCGCCTGGGGGTAGTTGTTCCCCAGTTCACCCTCGGAGGCATCAATCTGCAGAAGAAGCTGCTCGGTGTTCCAGAGGGGTTTTTTCCATCCGTCTGTCCCTGCGGAGTCGGTGCTGCACCCCAGAAAGAGAAGGGCCTCCGCCTCCGCCACAACGGCATTAGAGAAACTAGTACCCCCCCGGGCGCCGATGCACCCAAGAGAGAGAGGATGGGTCTCTGCGATCCCCCCCTTACCTCCGATGGTGGTCCCCACGCCATAGCCGAGAAGCTCTGCAAGAGCCTGCACCTCTTCGTAGGCCTTGGAAAGATGCACCCCCTGACCGCAGAAGAGCACCCCCCGCCCCTTTCCCCGAAGCTCCTTCAGCGCCTGCCGGATGTCCTCATCCGCCGCCTGAAAACGCTGCCCCGGATAGGTGGCAAAGGCCTCCTGGGCGTAGAGGTCTGAAACCTCCAGATCCTCCTGAAAGATATTCATGGGGAAGCGCATATGCACCGGTCCCGGACGCCCGGTGGTAGCGAGCCGGAAGGCCCGACGCACCAGAAAGGGGATATCCTGAGCCCGACGAACTTCGAGGCTCTCTTTTACAAAGGGGGCGAAGATCGCTTTATGATCGCTTCCGGTGAGCATGTTTCTCTCGCCGTAGTAGAGGGGGATGTCCGAGGTGATGACGATAATCGGAATGCAGGAATCCCGGGCCTCGATAACCCCCGGAAGCATATGGGGAGCCCCCACGCTGGGACCCTCACAAACTCCGGGAGCCCCGGAAACTTTGGCGTAGGCCTCGGCCATGAAAACCGAGTTGCGCTCGTCCCGAACGAGAACATGCTCTATATGAGGAAAGGTTTTCCACTCCCTGTAGAGATCCAGCGTGGTCTCTCCGGGAAGGCCAAAAACCGTTTTCACACCGTACTGCCGCAACATTTCAAGAAGGATTCGTCCCGCCTTCATGCCACACCACGTCTCCCTTCATCCGCCCTCTTGGGCAGATCACTTTTGAGCAGCCCAAGGAGCCAAATACAGAACTCTCTACCCCCCTTAAGAGAGATAAAAAGGAGAGAACCTGCGAAAACAGGGGGGGTTTTGAGAAAAAAAGGCTCTCTGCTGCTCATCATTGATGCGTGACACGCCGCATTTTCACATGTTTTCCCCTCTTTGTCAAATGTCTCTCCCCATCCTCACATCCTCAGGGGGGATCTTTTTTGCAGAAAAAGTGGAAAAAACTTGAAAAACGCCCTTCCTCACTGCTTTTCCCCTTGACGGCCCTGGAAAGAACCGATAGCCTGTGAAAAGAAGTTTCTATTTCTGCACATCGGGAAAGTGAGATCATCAGAATGCCACGAAAACGGGAATCTCCGGATCAGAAAATTCTTTTTGCCCCTCCCCCCCAGGAAGATCCCCAGGTAGTCTATATGCGGATCCCCGAAAGGGTTTCTCTGGAGGATGGCCTTCATCTTATCAAAGAGTGCTCCGTTCTTGGGGTGGATTCGGAAACCACCGGTCTGGACCCTCATAAAAGCCGCATGCGCCTTCTTCAGATAGCCGGGGAGGGTCAGCCGGTGTTGCTTATCGACCTCTTTGCCCTCTCGGGAGAAGAGGAGTGGATGCGCTTGGAATCCTTCTTCCAGGAAGACAGAATTTTAATTTTCCAGAACGCCCGGTTCGATTTGAAGTTCCTCGCCCGCTACCGTATCTTTCCCCGGGGGCCTCTTTTCGATACCATGATCGCCGCCCAGCTTCTGGATGCCTCGGAGGAGAAGCGAAGCCACAGTCTTAAAAATTTGGTGAAGCGCTATCTGGGAGAATCGCTCCCCAAGGAGATGCAGACAAGCAACTGGGCCGCACCCCAGCTCACATCCCAGCAGCTTCTCTATGCCGCACGGGATGCGGCGGTGCTTCTTTCTCTTCGAGAAGCTCTCATCCCCAAACTGAAGGAGAAAAAACTCATCTCCATCGCCAAGATCGAGTTCGACTGTATCCCCGCGGTGGCGGCCATGGAGTACCGGGGGATCCCCCTGAGCAGGGATCGCTTCTCTCGGCTGCGGAAGGAGCTGGAGGAGGAGCAGCACAAGACACGGCAAAAGCTTCTGGAGGCCCTCCACCAGGGGCCTCAGGGAAAGAGATCGGGACAGAAGTCCCTTTTCGAGGACCCCCAGATTATCAACCCCGACAGCCCTAAACAGATTCTTCAGGCCCTTCAGTGGCAGGGCATTCCGCTTAAGAGCAGCTCCCGGAAGGAGCTGGAGAAGCTGGCCCCCCGTTTTGAGGTGGTCCGGCTTCTTCTGGAATACCGACACGTTGCCAAGGCGGTGCAGGCCTTCGGCAAAACCCTGGAGCGTTTTCGCCATCCTCTCACGGAACGCCTCCACCCTCACTACAGCCAGCTTCGAACCCCCACGGGGCGTTTTACCTGCTCCGCCCCGAATATTCAGCAGATTCCCCGGGATATCCGCTTCCGGCGCTGTTTTGAAGCTCCTCCGGAGAGAATGCTCGTCATAGGGGACTACTCTCAGATCGAACTGCGGGTGGTGGCGGAGATCAGCGGAGATGCTCGGATGATCCGGGCCTACCGGGAGGGTGCAGATCTACACTCTCTCACCGCAGCGCTTCTTACGGAGAAATCCCCAGAGCAGGTGCTCCCTCGGGAACGGCAGCTCGCCAAGGCGGTGAACTTCGGCCTCATCTACGCCATGGGGGCGGCGGGGCTGAAGAGCTACGCCGAGGGCACCTTCGGTATTCCCATGACCGATGAGGAGGCCCGGAACTTCCGTAAGCGTTTCTTTCAGGCCTATCCGGGGATCGCCGCATGGCACGAGCGGGAACGGGTCTCCCCTTCGCAGGAGCTGCGCACTCTGGGGGGGCGCCGACGCATCCCAAGCCCTTCGGAGACTCTCCCGGGAAGGCTCAACACCCCGGTACAGGGGACGGCGGCGGATATGCTGAAGCTTGCCCTGGGGCTGCTCTTCTTCCGTCTCTCTCTTCAGGAGGACTATCTTGTGGGATGCGTGCATGATGAAATTTTGTTGGAATGCCCGGAGTACCGGGGGGAGGAGGTAGCAGCCATTCTGAAAGAGAGCATGGAGGAAGCGGGAGCCAAACTGCTTCCTCGGGTTCCCGTGGAAGCCAAGGTGGCGCTGGGAAAGAGCTGGGGGGAGAAACCCTAGCGGCCCATTCCTAAGGAGCCGGAGCTTGGGTGTCCCCGGTAGCGACATAGTGGTCGGCGAGTGCAGCTTTGCGTCGCGGAGAACCTCCTGGTGGCAGGCGGACGTGCCAGCAAGCCCCAGCTGCGCACCTGGTCGGCGGAAGTCTGTGGCGACGGTTCGGAGCAGCAAAGCAAGGGAGCGGTTCGACCACTCAGGGGAACCGGGGGGACACACAAGCGGAGGCTCCTATCCAAGGGCATACTATAACGTGAAACAGCGCGTGACACGTTATTTGTAAAACCGCTCTAAGTGGCCAAACCGCTCTGGCATCATGTTTCTCCGCCATCACGCTTCTTCGGCATCTGCAAAAAAATCCTCCAGGCTCCGGGCAATCTCCGGGGCCTGCTCCACGTGCAGGGCATGCCCTCCCGGCAGAATCCGGAGGGTGCTTTTTGGAAGGCTCTCCTTCAGCTTTGCCATGGATTCCGGGGGTATCATGCAATCCTCCCTGCCGCTCACGAGAAGGGCGGGAGCCGCAATCTCCCGGGCCTTATCCCGAAAATCGAACTCTCTGCAGGCCCGGGCCTGGGGGTAAAATCCCGCATCCTTCTGCCAAAGTTCCTCCTGATATCGGCGAAAAAAGACAAGGCTCTGCTCCATGCGCTGGGGAAGGGCAAAAAACGCCGCCGAAAGGGTGCTCAGGAGCTGCTGGCGGAGTATAAGCTCCGGGGGGCAGCCGATCCTGCGAAGATCCTCCCAGAGGGCAAGCTGCTCCCGCCCCCTCCCCTCCAGACGAGAGGCGCTGTTGATAAGCACCAGCTTTTCCACCCTTTCGGGGAAGCTTCGGGCCATCTCCAGAGCCACGAACCCCCCCATGGAGAGCCCCACCGGGGAGATCCGGGAGATGCCGCAGAAATCAAGCAGCTCCACCACCAGGTTTGCCAGAGAGGCCATGGAAAGCTCTTTTGCGGGAAGATCACTCTTACCAGAGCCGGGAAAGTCCACACAGAGGGTTCCCCAGGGTTTCGAGAGCGCCCCCAGCACCCCCCGCCATCCCAGGGAGGACATGCCGAGCCCCCCCAGAAAGAGAAGCTTCGGCTCTTCTCTAGACTGTTCGTACCAGAGCCTTCCCCCTCCCGAAAGCTGCAGAAACATCAGATATTCCCCCTTTCTTCGTCTCTCTTATCTCCCCCACACCAGGGGCACCCCCCCCGAAATTGCAGAGGAACCCGGCGGCTCTCCCATGTAAAGAGATTCAGCTCCAGCCGGGCCCCCTTGGTGAGGGGCTCCTGAAACTCCGTAAGAAACCGCACCGCCTCCAGGGCAAGAAGGCCCCCGAGAATTGCCAGATGGGGAAGGATCACCCCGTGGCGATACTCTCGGTTCAGAGCCCGCAGCTCCGGGGGGGAGAAATCGGGTCTCCAGGGAGGGAGAGAGCAGTCGTAGCAGGGGGTCTCTCCGGGGATCACCAAAGGGCCCGCTCCGAGAGAGGCGGCGGTAACCCCTGCGGTATAGAGTCCTGGGATATGGCTTTCGTAGATCCCCTGGTTGAACCAGGAGAAGATAGATTCCCGGGGGCTGTCTGCGGTGAGAATCCCCAGATCATGCCCCTGGAGGAGGCGGGCAAAGTCCTCCGGGGAGATTATGCGCTCCTCCCGAAAGGTGTAGGAAGATCGGGGGTTCCTTCGGGGAAGCTCTCTTCGAAGAACCTCTATCTTGGAACACCCCAGGTCTTCTTCGCCATAGAGGATCTGACGGTTCAAATTGCTCGGCCCCACCCGGTCGAACTCCACCACGGTAAGATGTCCCACCCCGAGGGCTGTCAGATTCTGAAGCACCTGACACCCCCCGCCCCCCACACCAAAGAGAATTACCCGGCTCGCCTCAAGGCGGCGCTGCATCTCCCTTCCCTGGGGAAGCCCCCGAGCTTCCCAGGCTCCGAAGAAGAGCCGTTGCCGCTGATAGCGATCCTCCTCTTGGGGATCATCATCACCCTCTTCGTCTCGCATATCCTCCAGAAGAAGCTTGCCATCCAGCTCCCGGCAAAAGCTAAGCACCTCCCCGGAGGAGCAGGTATGCCCCAAAGTAGCCAGAAGAACCCCAAGCTCCCTCACCGTGCGGACTCCGTCAAAGAGCTGCACAAGCTCCCTCTGCCACGGCTGAAGAGGCTCCAAAAGAACACCTTCGGGGGGGACAAAGGGGCAGAAGATCCGCCCTCCCGGCAGCCCCACCCCCATAATGCTTCTCTTAAAGATGGGCTTGCTTTCGTATTCCAGCATCATCTTCCTCCCGGAGTTCCCGGGGGAGAGGCGCCCTCTCTTTCAGAGATCCGGGCCAGATAGATCCCCTGCTGCTCTCGTATCTTTCCCCGGGCAAGGAACATGTTCAACTGAGCGTCCAGAAGCTGGGTTCGGGCCTGTTGATCCTTTTCCAAAGCATCCATGAGATCGAAAACATCCGTAAGCCGTTCCCGGTAGAGGGTCAAGGTGTCATCGAGATTCTTGCGGGCATACTCCTGTTGTCGCTGCAGTACTTCCACATTATCTGCGGCACTCTTCCAGGCCTCCCGGGCCTTGCGGTACTCCTTTCGGGCCTGCTCCTGAGCCACCTCCAGGCGTTTTGCCGCCTCCTCCAGAAGGTGGCGATTTTTTTGAATATTGGCCTTCTTCTTACCCCCGTCCACCAGAGGAATCTCCACATAAAGGAGAAGATCCCACTCCCCCGCCTCCACATCCGAATAGTGGTAGGTGTAATCCGTCCAGGCTCGATAGGTCCCCTGAAGCTGCACCTTGAGAGAGTCCTGCCTTTGAGCGATGGCATAGAGCATTCGGGTATAGTCCAAATTACTTTGGGCGGAACGGATATTCGGATTTGCTTCGAAGCTCTCCTCTAAATCCTTCGAAGAGAGAAGCCCTTCGGGAAGATCCTTCATGGGGGCGGGGAAGATCCTTGCTCCTGCCACATATCCCGCAAGATCCTCCAGGAATCCCCCGAGATCTCCCCGGGCCGTAGCGAGGGAGGATTCCACCTCCCCCAGGTTGATCTCTCCCTTGGTGACATCCAGCCGGGTGATGAGATTTTCCTGAAGCTCCAGCTTCAGAAGCTCCAGGATCTCCCGGCGCTGCTTGAGGATCTTCTCCAGAAGGGCTATCTTCTCCTCCGCGAAGAGGCATTGCCAATAGGCCTGTTCGGCAGAAGCCAGAAGGCTGTTCAGGGTAGTTCCATAGTCGTGCAGGGCTTTTCGATAGGCGTAGAGGGCCTTGCGCTCCTGGGCCCGGTAGAGCCCTGAAAGATCGACGTTCTGCTGAAAGATGAGCGAAAGGGTCTGATCGCTCCGCTGATCCGGGTAGTAGGTCCACCGCTCCACCGAGGGAGAGAGGGTAATTTGCAACCGCTGATCCGCCACGGTGGCGCGCAGATCCTCCCACTGGGCCTGGGCCTTGAAACGATCCGCCTTGGCGGAGGGGTTTCGCCCCACCACCTCCAGAAGATAACTCTCCAGATCAAGCCTTGGCCCCGAAGGCTCCCCGGAAGCCCCGAAGGCCCCGGAGAGAAGAAACCCTCCCAGGCTCAAGAAGAGCAGAAAAAGCACACCCCATACTCTCCGCACCCGCATCCCCTCCCCTTGAAAGAGTGTCAAGCTACACCATCTGCCTTCGGCTGAGTTCGTAGAAGAACCCCTTTTTTCCCATGAGTTCTTCGAAGGTTCCCTCTTCACCGATACGCCCCTTGTGAACCACCACGATACGATCCGCATTCCGGATGGTGGAGAGCCGATGGGCCACCACGATACGGGTGGCATCCAAATTTTCCAGGCTCCGGGCCACCTCCTCCTGAGTTCGGTTGTCCAGAGCCGAAGTAGCCTCGTCGAAGAAGAGGATCCGGGGCTTGTTCGCCACCGCCCGGGCGATGACCAGACGCTGTTTCTGCCCCCCCGAAAGGGTGTTGGCCCCCTCGGTAATCATGGTATGCATCCCCATGGGCATGGCCTTGATATCCTCTTCGAGCCCCGCCACCCGGGCGGCCTCCCAGGCCTGATCCAGGGTAAGAGGGCGGGAGCAGACGATATTGGAGAAGATATCCCCCGCGATAATCCCCCCCTGCTGCAGCACCGCCCCAATCTGGGAACGCATCTTCTTGAGATCCATATCCTTGAGGGGCTTGTTATCGAAGAAGACCTCCCCCCGCTCGGGAAATTCAAACCCCAGAAGCAGCCGTATGAGAGTGGATTTGCCGGATCCCGAAGCTCCCACCACCGCGAGAAACTCCCCCGCTCGTATGGAGAGGGAAAAATCCTGAAAGATGGCGGGAGCATCCCGATGATACCGGAAGGTGATGGCAGAGATGTCGATGTTTCCCCGAAGCTCTCCGGGATCGCTCCGGTCTTCGCTCGCCTCGGGCTCCTCCTCAAGAATGGGATTCAGGGATTCGTAGAGGGGGAGCACCCCCAGAAAGACGGTGATGCTGGAGATAAGTCCCATAAAGGCCCCCTGCATGGCTCCGTAGGCGGACCAGAAACTGACGAAGCGCCCCACCTGGTAATCATAGCTTCCCATATCATCGGGATAGCCCATGCGGAAGTACATGATCACCAGAAAGATGGCCATGGCCCCGAAGGCGGGAAAGAGGGCAGAAAAGGCGTTCAGCAGATTGGCTGCCATGCGGGCCCGGTAGCTGAGTATCCGCTGCCAGGAGAACAGGGAGGCCCACTTGGCAAAGACCTCCTCCTCCGCTGCGGCCACCCGGATCTTGTTAAGCCCTGTAAGAATCTGAAAGACCACCCCACTCAGCCGATTCTGCACCTCCACCATGCGCCGCTGAAAACGTATCTGCACGTAGGCGGAGAGGCCCATGGCCACCCCCAGAAGGGCCAAACACCCCAGAGCGGCCAGGGAGATCTTCCAGTCGTAGTAGAACATCTGCCCCAGATAGAGCAGGGAAAAGGCCACATTGGGCACCAGAGATCGTACGGACTGCCCCAGAAAGGTGCGGATGCTGTAGAGCCCCAGAGCCCTTCCCGCAAGATCTCCCGAGGTAAACCGCCGGAAGAAGGTCACCCGAAGGCGCAGAATACGATCCCAGAGGGCCATCTCCACATCGTGATCCATGCGGCTCTCCACCCGGAAGATGGAAAGCTGTTGCGAGAGCCGTAGCAGGGCGGTGGTTACCGCCAGGGATAGGAGAATAAAAAAGAACTGCCATATCTGCCCTCGCTCGGCGCTGGGGATAATATCCTGAAAGATCTTGCCGTTGATCATGGGGACGAAGAGTCCCAGAGAGCCCATGCCGAAAGCCACCAGCAGGGCATAGAGAAGCTCTCCCCAGGAGCGGAAGAGACCGAAGGTAAAGAGATCCTTTCGGGTCATGCTCCCCGAAGGAAAGGAGCGGTAGACCCCCCAGGCCTGGGAATCGATCTTCTCCGCCTCTTGCGCATGAAGAGGCTCCTCCCGTCCATCCTCGGGGAAATAGATAAAAAATTTCCCTTTTCGAGGAAGAAGGAGCACCTCTTTTTTCTCCTCTCCGTAGAGCCCCACAAAGGGGAGGGTGTCCCGGCGCTCCCACCCCTTTTCGAGGGAGATCCGCCGTATTCGAAGGTTGAAGGCCCTTCCGAGATCCTCCAAGGTGCGCACCCTTTCGGGATGATGGATAATCTTAGGAAGCTGAAAGTTCATCTCCTCCCCCAGACGGGCGGCGAGGCGGAAGAGCGGCGAAAGAGGTACCGTCACCTCCTCCTTTTTGCGGAAGAGCACATCTCCCAGGGAGGTGAAGGCCTCTCGAAATCGTTCTTTTCCCAGCACCTTCATGCTCTCCCCGAGGTTCCACTGATCCCCCAAGGAAAGCCGGGAGTGCATGTTCCGCAGTTTCAGAAAAAGAGCCAGATGCTGCTCCAGGGCCTTCCAGAGCAGCCCGAAAGCGTGAAGATCCTCCCGCTGAAAGCTCTGGAAGGAACTTTCCGTAAGACTCCGCATCCAGAGATGCTCCCCTAGATAATAGAGCCTTCCCGGCTCCATCTCCTCCTCTCCCAGAAGGAGGACGCCCCCCTCCCGAAGTTCGAGCCAAAGCCCCTGTTTCTCCGAAGGCCCCGCATACCGCTCCGAAGGAAGCTTTTGCAGCTCCTCTCGGGAGAGCCGATCCAGGTTCCCCGCCGGAAAGGGCACATCCCGGGCGAGCACCTCTCCTAGGGAATTGAGGAGTTTCTCTCCCCCCAGGATGAGTTCATCCAAAAGAGCAGGATCCTTCTGTTCTTTCAGGACCTCCCAGGGAACCTCAAGAATCCGGGATTCCCCCCAGGGGGTGATCTGCAGCAGATAGGGGATGCCTTCGTCTCGGGGCAGGTCGAAAAAGACCTCCCCCGGAGGGAGGGAGAAAAGGTATTCCCGGGCCCCCCGGGTCTTCTCTCCCAGAAGAGGAACCCCGTGAACGTCCAGAGCCCCCTCCAGCACGAAGAGCCCTCGGGAGAGCTTCCCCACCTCCTCCGGAAGGCTTGAGGTGGTATACCGTTCTACCCCCAGGGGGCGAAGCGTATTCAGGAAATCCTGCATTATCCTCTCCCCCCTCTATCCTTGGATAAGATCATAGTATCGTCCCCGAAGAGCCACCAGATCTTCGTGACGCCCACGCTCCACCACCTTGCCCCGATGCAGCACGATAATTTCGTCGCTATCCCGGATGGTGGAAAGCCGATGGGCCACCATAAGGCAGGTACACCCCCGGCGGCGAAGGTTCTGATCCACCACCTGCTCTGTGGGAGGATCGAGAGCGCTGGTGGCTTCATCCATCACCAGCAGGGAGGGACGCATCACCAGAGCCCGGGCGATCTCCAGGCGCTGCCTCTGGCCGCCGCTGAAATTTCTGCCGTTTTCCTCCACCAGGGAGTCATACCCCTGGGAACGGGCCACAATATCCTCGTGAATATCCACATCTTTGCAGGCCTGAATAATCCACTCCTCGGGAATCCCCTCCCGCCAGAGGGTGAGGTTCTCCCGGATGCTTCCTTCGTAGAGAACAATATCCTGATCCACAAAGGCGAAGGATCGGGCCAGGCACTCCCGGGGAATCTCCTTTCGGGGATAGCCGTCGTAGAGCACCGCTCCCTCCCAGGGATCATAGAGACCGCAGACGAGCTTCGCCACGGTGGACTTTCCCGATCCCGAGCCCCCCACCAGAGCCACCCGAGCCCCCGGAGCGAGATTCAGAGAGAGGTTTTCGATGAGAGGGGGCTCCAGCGGGGAGTAGCCGAAGGTGAGCCCTTGTACCTCCAGACTTCCCGAAAGCCGAAAGGGACGAACCGCCGGGGGGGAAGGAGAGGAAGGGGAAGCGTGAGGAGGAGGGGAAGCCTCTTCCTCTTGAGGGTTCCAGGAGGAATTTCCGGGATAGCGGAGCACATCCTCTAGGCGGTTCAAGGTACCCTGAATAGTCTGAAAGCTGCTGCTCAGATCCACCAGCTGCCCCACGGGGCTGAGAAAGTTGTTCATCAGGGTCTGCATGGCCAGGAGCATCCCGAGAGAGAGAATCCCCCCCATCACCTGGAGCCCTCCCAGGCAGAGCACGCAGGCCGCCACCACCGCAGTGAGCAGGGAGGGAATGGGCTCGATGAGGGTATTGAAAAATTCCATCTTCACTTGGGCGTTCTTGGTCTTGGTAAGATGCCCCGCAATGCGGGAGAACTGGTCGTCCTCCCCTCCGGTGGATTTGATGGTTTCGATGAGCTGGAGCCCACTCATGGCAATCCCCGAAAACTTCCCCCGATCCGAGAGGATTCGCTCGTTCAAATCCGATCGTTTCCGCCCTATCCCCCAGAGGAGCAGCACGTTCACCGAAGCGGCTCCCACGCCGATAAGGGAGAGCTGCGGGGAGTAGCCGAACATGACAAAAAGGTAGAAGACCAGGGTGGAACAGCTCAAGAGGGTGGTGGCAAGCTGTCGGGAGAGGGTGGTGGCCACCTGGTCGTTCAGGGCCACCCGGTTCCCCACCTCCCCGCAGAAACGCTGAATAAAGAAGGCGTAGGGGAGCCGAAGAACGTGCAGAAAAAAGCGGGAGGAGTGGCAGGTGGCGAGGGCCATCTCCTGCCGGAGAAGCATGTTCTGCTGCAGCAGGGTGAGAGCCCCCTGAAGCAGCCCCAGAAGGCCGAGAAAGAGGAGCAGGGGTTTGAAATATCCCGGCTGAAAACTTATGAGCACGTGATCCAGAAAGACCTGGGAGAGCCCCGGCACCAGAAGGCCCGGCAAAACGAGACCAAGCCCTGCGAGAACCGCAAAGAGGAGCATGGCCTTCACGGGACCGAGACGCTGCTTTAAAGCCTTCCAGGGGCGCTTGGGACTGCCTCCGGGGGCAAAGTCCTCCCCCGGCACCAGAGAGAGGGCCACCCCGGTAAAGCTCTTGTCGAAAATTTCCGGCGTCACCACCCGGGGACCCGAAGCGGGGTCGTTAAGATAGATCTTCCCCCCCCGAATACCCTCAAGCACCAGAAAGTGATTGAAATTCCAGAAGAGGATCAGCGGAAGAGGAAGGGCCTTGAGATCCTCGATCTCCACCCGGTACCCCTCCGCCTGAAGGCCGTAGGCCTTGGCGGCCTTCAGGATATTCCCCGCCTTGCTGCCGTCTCGGGTGATGCCGCAATCCTCCCGAAGGGTTTCCAAAGGGACAAAACGGCGGTAGTACCCCAACACGATTCCCAGGCTCGCGGCACCGCACTCGGTAGCCTCCATCTGCAGCAGCGTGGGGGTTTTGACCCGCCCTTCTCCGGAACTCCATTGCAGAGGAGCGGGAGTTTTCGCCAACCTTTTCATTCGGTCTCTCCCACCCCAAGAAGGTATTTTTTGACAAAGGGAAGCACCAGGGTAATGGGCTTCTGCCGGCGGGTGACAATCTCCACGCTGCAGAGAGTGTTTCGCTCAATCCTCATGGGGGGGCCCTTGCCGGAGGTCCACGCATAGCCGCTCACAGTGCTATCCGAGGAGAGAAGCTCCACCACCACCAGCATGGGAGCCCCCTTTTGGGCGATCTGACTCACCAGGTCCTCATCCCCCAGCATGCGGGTCATGGTCTTCTTGGAGACCGGGGCATCCGAGAAGTTCCAGACCCTTCCCCGGATGGAGCCGTACTCCTCCTCCTTTATCATGATCAGGGTCACCAGGGCCTCCATGTTTTTACGGATCTTCTTCCCCTCCCCGGCGGAGACATAGGTCTGGGCGTAAAGGATGGGATTTTCCTCCTCCGAAAGCACCTCTTCCACTAGAAAGACCGCCTCTCCATTCCCCACGATCTCCCCGGGATTTTTGTATATCCCCGTAACGTACCCTGAAACACTACTCTCCAGGGTACGGTTCTCCTGATAGGTGGTTTCGAGCTGCCGCACCTGCTCCTGCTGCTGCAGGATCTGATACTCCAAATCCCGACGCTCTTTCTCCCACTGGGATTGGGACTCCACCGTGGAGACCGGAAGCTTTGCAAGATTCTGCCGGTAGGTAAGAATATCTTCCATAACCTGATCGTAGTCGTTTCGCACGTCCAGGTACTGTTTTTCCGTGACCAACTGTTTTTCGAAGAGCCTGGCGTACTTGCGCTCCATCTCTCGAAGGCGCTTCATGCGCTCCTCTGCGGCGACGATGGAGGCCTTCAGGGTCTGCCGCTGCTTTTCCGTATAGGTATCTTCATACCCTTTACGGGAAGCCTCGGTGCCCTCTGCCTGAGCGAGCTGTCTCTGAAGGTTTTCGAGCTTTTTCTCCGCCTCCTCCAGCTTCTGCTCCGCATCAATCTGATCTATCCAGGCCAGAGTCTCCCCTTTCTCCACATAGTCGTTGATGGAGACACCTATGTGGGTGATACGCCCTCCCCCCTTGGGGCCGATCTCCACCACATTGCCCATCCCCATAAGGATTCCCATGCCGGAGACCTTGGTGGGGACGGAGCCGAAGATCCCCCAGAGGAGGAGCGAAAGAAGAAGCACCAGGCAGGCAAAGAGAAAGATCCACTGCTTAGGCCTCACGTAGCACATCATCTGATCCAGCTGCTCCGGAGAGGAGAGCTTTTCCAACGCCTTTTTTCGAAAGAGATTTCCCGACTTTCCCATGCCACGTCCCTCCTTTCATGATACGTCACTCCATACGTCACTACCTTCGGGATATGCTCCCCCCACCGCTACGAATATAGCCGATAAAGTCCACGTGAGGGGGGGTGCCCCTTCGCAAAGCCTCCGCCACCTCCCGGAGAGGAAAGCCGAGGCGCACCTTTCGAGATCCAAAATGCAGATCCTCCGGCGGATGGGGGCGGGAGGGGAGGCTCCCTTCCCGCAGAAGCGACGAAAACTCCTGAGCCAGCCGAAAGGCGGTCTGTCGAGACATGCCGGGAGCCTCAAAATCCACCGCCGGGGGGTTCAGATCCGCCCCTTTCGGAAAGGTGAGGGCGGATACGCCGAAGGCTTCGGGATGCCGCATCACCGGGGATCCCGGAGCCACCTGAAAGGCGGCGTAAAAGACGGACTGCACCGTTCCCCGGCGGATGCACTCCCGAAGGGTCTCGAAGGACTTTCGGGCCTCTTCTTCGGTTTCCGAAGGAAAGCCCACCATCATATAGGCCCCCAGGGGGATACCTGCCCAGGAGGCGTTGGAGAGCACCCGCTCCACCAGCTCCCAGGTAATTCCCTTGCGCATATGCCCCAAAACCTGATTGCTGGAGCTTTCCACCCCCATCACCAGACGGCGGCACCCCCCCCGGCGGAGGAGCATACAGCGCTCCAGAGTAAGCCGGGGATCCGCCCGAACGTTTACGCTCCAGGAGATGTCCAGCTTTTCCCGGCATACCCAGGAGGCGAAGCGCTCCAGCATCTCCGGGTCCGCCTCATCGTCTCCGAAGGCAAAGGATCGCTGCCCCTGATCCCGCACCAGGGAACGTACTTTCTCGAAGAGTTCCTCTCCTCCCAGGGCCACGTGCCGGATGAATTCCTCTTCGGTGCGGCAGAAGGCGCAGCGCCCCCAGGAGCACCCCCGGGAGAGGCGAAACCCCGCAAACTCTCCCGAGGCATCCTGATAATACCCCTCTTTAGGAAAATAACTGTAGGCAGGAGTAATCTTCTCCAGAGGAAAGGGGGAAGCCGGAGGATTGCGCCGCAGCGCCCCCTCCTGAAGATAAATCAACCCCGGCACAGCATCCAGCGTTCTCCGGGGTTGCAGCAGAGCTTCGCAGAGACGCTCCAGGGGAACTTCTCCATCCCCGACGATCATACCGTCAACTGTACGAAAAAGTGCGGTATTGTCGGTTCGGGAGAGGTGCAAGGTGACGAAGGCCCCTCCCAAGACGATAAAGGCTCGGGGAAAGAGTCTCTTCAGCTCCCGGGCCATACGAAAGGCGGGAACCACCTGCCCCCCGTAGGTGATGGAGATGCCTATTACCCGGGGATCCTCCCCCTGGAGCCTTCGAGAGAACCAGGAGGCAAAGAAATCTTCGAAGATTCCCTCCTCTTCGGCACATTCCAGGATCTCCCCGCTGCTGTAGCAGCTTCTTGGAGCCTCGTAGAAGATCCCCTCCCCCACGTTCCAGAGGCTTTCGGGGAAGCGGGAGACCCAGAGAAACTTGGCCACGCTTTCAAAGAGAGTGCTCCTCACATGCCCCGGCAGCATCTCCCGAGGATCCAGGGAACACCGCACCATCTCCTCCCCCGCCATATCCAGCACGATCTTTCCCTTGGCGAGAGAAAGATATTCCATCATCTCCGAAAAGCCGAGGCTTCTTCGAGAGCCCAGCTCTTCCAAGCGCTCCGCTCCCTCGGGTAGCCCCGCAAAAAGCCGTTCCTCCCGGAAGAAATGCCGAAAAAAGGCGAGGTTTGCATCCAGACAGCCCAGGGAGATCCCCCGGCTTTCGAGATATCCCGCCAATTGGGGGAGCGCCGCTCCGGGACGATGGGAGGCATCACAGGGGGGGAGGAAGAGGAGCAGATCTTTTTTCACCGCATCCCCCTCCGCAGCAGAGGAGGTATCACCCGAGCGCCCTCCTGGAGAAAACCGTCGAAGGATACGTGAGGCTCCGTATTGCTGCTGATACGGCTCCCGATCTCCATGAGATCGTATTCCAGGGATATTTTTTCTCCTGCCAGGGTAAGCTCCTTCAGAGGAAGGGGCATGCGCTTTCCCAGGGTCTTCCATATGGCCCAACTGAACTGCTGCATGAGGGCAAAGGAATCCTGCCGGGTCATCCCCTCTCCCTGGAACCAGACGTTGGGGGGGTCGAGATCAAGCCCCTCGGGAAGATTGAGATCGGTAATACCGTACTCTCGGGGGTTCTGGCCGATGGAGGAATCCGTAAGCACCTGGTAGGGGGAGTAGAAAACGTAGCTCACGTCGCCGTCGCTGCAGTAGCGGAGAATCCTGGAAAAGGAGTACTCCGCCTCCTCCCGGGTCTCTGTAGGAAGCCCCACGATCATGTACACCCCCGCCCGAAGCCCCGCCCAGGAGACGTTGGAGAGCACCTGTTCGATAAGTGACACTGTGATCCCCTTCTTGATCCGTTTGAGAATGCGGTCGTGAAAGCTTTCGAGCCCCAGGATAAGGTTGATGCACCCCGCCTCCCGAAAGAGAGTACAGCGATCCAGGGTGAGCTTTTTATCCATCCGCATGTTGATGGACCACTCCACCGGAAGCTTCTCCTCCAGAACCCGCCGGGCGAAGTGTTCCACCAGCTCTGGGGAGGCCTCATCATCCGTGAAGGGGAAGAAGACCGCCCCGGTCTCCTGGGCATAGAGGCGCACCTGCTCGAAGAAACGATCCGGATCCCCCTCCTGATAGGCGGAGATAAGCGAGGATTTGGTACGGCAGAAGGCGCACTTCGCCCAGGAACAACCCCGGGAGAGCCGGAAAAAGACGAAGGCATCCCCCTTTTTCCGATAATAATCTTCGGGACAAAAATCCCCGTACTCCGGATAGACCTCCTCCAGGGGGAGGTGTACCGATTCGGGGTTGCAGCGACGCTCCCCTTGCTGGTCGAGGTAGATCAGACCGGGGACGCCGGTAAAGTCGGGCTTCTCGCTCCCCAAAGCTTCGTAAAGCCGCAACAGAGGGATCTCCCCATCCCCCACCACCATGCTGTCCATGTAGCGGAAAAAGGCGTTGTGCGGCACCCGGGAGAGATGAAACATCACAAAGGGGCCGCCGAAGACGATATGCGTGGCGGGGGAGAGTTTGCGGATCACCCGGGCCATCCGCAGAGCAGGCACCATATGCCCCGGAAAGATCACCGAAAGCCCGGCTATCCGGGGAGGATTCGAGGTAAAGAAAGGCCGAAGATAGTCTTCGAAAAAGGAGCCGAAAAGCCCCTCCTCCGCCGCCGCTTCCAGCAGATCGGCGCTGGAGTAGGGATTCCCCCGGGAAGCGTACTGCATATCTTCATCATTGTGACGTATGCTTTCGGGAAAGTGTGGGGCAAAGATCAGCCGGGAGGCTGCATCGAGGATCTTTCCCTGCAGCTCCTTGGGCATGGTTTTTTTTCGCTCCAGGTACTCCGTAAGGGTATCCCTGCCGAAGTGCTCGAGAATGGATCCCGCCCGGGCCAGAGAGAGATACTCCGCCATCTCCGGAAAGGCAAGTTCTGGACGGCCATCCAGCTCCTTCAGCCGGTGTAGCGCATAGGCCTCCCCCTCCCGAAGCCGGGCTCCGGTAAAGGCAGCGTGACAGAAGGCGATATTCGCATCCAGGGGAGTCACGGGAATTCCCTTTTTACGAAGGAACCCCGTAAGCTGGGGAACGCTGGGATAGGGGCGTGTGGGGGCGCTTACGGGGGGGATGATGAGGGTAATTCCTCGCAAGTTCCCTGCTGGAACGGTCATAATGCTTCCTCCTGTGTTTGTGGTATGGTGTAGCGCTAGCGGGTCACTCCTGCTTACAGAGCGGTTTTACAAATGATGTGTCACGTGGCACGTAATGGAGCCTCCGCTTATGTGTCCCCTCGGCTCCCGAGTGGATGAACTGCAAGAGCCGGAGCTTATGCATACATGCGCTTTGCGAATTCCTCCGCCAGCTCCCGGGCCTTCTGGATGCTCATGCCGGGGGCATTCCAGGCCTCTGCGGGGGCGCATAAATCCTGCCGAGGGTTGTAGATCACCCGGGTAACACCGTACTTTGCGGGGTCTCTCCCCACCGGAGAATCTGGAAAGAGCATAAAAGGGTTAAACTGGCAGGTGGCGGAGAGCCCCTCTTTTCGATGCTCCTGCAGTTTCTGGAACCCCCTCCGGGCCTCCTCCTCGGTCTCCGAAGGAAAGCCCACGATCATGTAGAGAAGGGCATCCATCCCTCCCCAGGTGAGGGCGGTGAGATTTTTCTGAATAAGCTCTTCGGTAATCCCCTTCTCCATAAGCGTGAGAATCCTATCGTTGTACGATTCCAACCCCAGAAAGAGCCGGGTGCACCCCGCTTCGCGCAGAAGAAGCACCTTCTCCAGGGTAAGGGTGGGGGAAAAGCGGAAGTGAGCGTTCCAGAGAAGCCGCACCCCCGAACGGAGCAGATGCTCCGCAAAGCCGAAGAGCACCTCCGGAAGAATACAGGCATCCGCCAGAACGAACCCGGAAAAATGCATCTTCTCCTGGAGCCGGAGCAGCTGGGAGCAGAGGAACTCCGGCGAGGGAGCATTGTAGGGGAGGGAGTATCCCCGGCAGAAGGTACAGCGATTCCACCAGCACCCCCGGGAAAAACGGAGAGGAATAATACCTCCCCCGGGAGGAAAGAAGTATTTTTTCTCGGAAAAATTTCCGAAATCCGGGTCCGGCAAACTCCTCAGGCTTTTGGGCTCCCCCTGAGGGTTGGAGCGGATTTCCCCCTCCTCCCGCCAGAGGAGGCCAGGGATCTTTGGATAAACCCGGGTTCCTTCATCCGCATGGCGAAGGAGAAGATCCAGAGACTCCTCTCCCTCTCCCAAAATGATTCCGTCCAGAAGATCGAAGATCTTCCCCCCTTCCGGGAGGTGGCGGAGGGCCTGTAGATGATAGGTGGCGAAGGGGCCTCCCAGAAAGATGCGCACCTTTGCAAGGTTCTCCCGCACCAGCCGGGCCAGCCGAAGGGCGGGTTGCAACTGCTCTGCAAAGGCCAGGGAAAGCCCGAGGAAGGCCGCTTCGGACTCTTGCAGATCCGGAAGGATATGCTTTTCGAAGAACCCCTCCAGGAGTGAGTTCTCCATATACGCCGCCTCCAGAGACGCCCGGGAAGAATAGGAAGACCAGAGGGAGAGATATCCCAAAGAGTTGGTGGAGTGCTGAAACAGCACCCGGTCCGCTCTTCCCAGGGATGCGAGAGAGAGCACCCCCTCAAGAAGGGCGTTCCGCTCCACCGGAGATGCGATCTTTTCGGGAGATTCCAGGTAGAAGAGACGGGGGCCGAGAACCTCCACAAGCTCCCGGATACGCCGTACCCAGGGGGGAAGGGGGTTTCCTTCTGCGGAAGCCTCCAGGAGGGCGAGCTTTTCCAAACCCTCCCGAATCTTTTCCGGGGATCCCGCAAAGCGGATAAAGCGGTTGTTCCCATCTTCGCACCGCACCTCGTGCCCTTGAGAGCGCAGATAGCTCCCCAACACGGGGAGGCTCAGATAGGGAGATGTGGGAGGCCCAAAGGGGGGATAGCAGAGGTAGAGGCTCATGAGAGATACCCCAGAAGAGCAAGCTCCATTCGGCGCACCAGGGGAGAATCTCCCACCAGAGGGCGGGCCTGTTCCAGTAACTCCCGGGCTTCGGTGCGAAGGGATGAACCCCCTTTCAGGGCGGTGGCAGCTCCCTCCAGGGCAACTCTGCCGCTCTCGGGAGCATCGGGAAAGGCTTCGAGCCAGCTCCGCAGCAGAGAGAGAAGCTCCTTTGCCTCACGATCCTTCATCTGACGAGCTATCCGGGCCCCCAGGCAGACCCAGCCTCCCCCCTCCTCCCGACTTTCCCAGGAGTCTTCCCGGCTCTTCCAGAGATGCCATGCGAGATCCCATCGTTTCTCAAGCATGGCGACCCGGCAGCATCCATATGCTTCGAGAGGGGAAAGGGGGGGAGATATGTCGAGAGAATCCAGGATTTGCCGGGCCTCCTGGGGGCTCCCCTTCTCTGCCAGAGCCAGAGCACAGGCAATTCGAGAGCTGGGAAGGGCCTCGGGAGACAAACCTCCCCGAAGATAGGGGTGTTCTTCCGGCGAAAGATTCTCCTGCGCCTCCGGCACCTTCAGCACAGAAAGCGTCGGGGAAGCCCCGGAATCCCAAGAGGACTCCCGAGGCTCCTCATGTGCGAAGAGGAGCCCTAAATCCTTCTGTAGAGCCAGCTCCAGAATGCCCTGAATCTCCTCGGCTTCGGAGAACCCCTCCAGCGTCTCCCCTTCCATGCGCCGGAGCCGGCGCTGGCAATCCAAGCGGTGGTATTCAAAAAGCTCCCCCTGGGAGAGCACGTTCAGGGGGGCCGTCCGGGCCAGCACCCCACCATGCCGCGCCTCCTCCGCCCTGGGGGAAAGTTCCTCTTCCAAAGCCTCCAGAAGCATCTCCCCATACCTCTTTCGGACCATGGGGGGGCTCCAGAGGGAATCCTCTTTTTCCGAAAATGTCTCTCTGGGGAGATCAGCGAGCACGCCAAGAGCCTCGGCGATCTTTCGAGGATCCAGAGAGGGGGTTTCTGTTCCCTCTCCCCAAGAAGGAGAGACCAGGATTCCCCGGGAACCCAACAGCTCGGGAAAGCCGCTCCACCGGGTGGCGAGCACCGGGATCCCCCGGGCCAGAGCCTCCGCGGGGGTCTTGCCGAAGGATTCCTCCAGAGAGAGAGAGAGGGCACAGACCCCCTGGCATCTTTGAAAAAGCTCCTCTTTGGCAACTCCCGTAACGGCTCCGGGAAAGAAGACCCGCTCCTCCAACCCCAGCCGCTGCACCCGTTGCTGCAGGGCTCGAAGATAGGGAAGGGGCTCTCCCCCCTCCTCCTCCACATGAGGCCCTGCCATCACCAGGGAGGGGCACTTCCTTCGGGGCCCCCCGCAGAAGAGGGCATATCCTTCGAGAAGCTGATGCAGGCATTTCTCCGGACGAAGACGCCCTAGAACGAGAAAGTGCTCCCCCGAGGACCTTCCGGGCTTTTGGGAAAAACCCGCCGGAAGGGGGATGGGATGAGGGATGATGCGGACCGCCGGAGCGATTTCGGGGATGAACCATTCGATAACCCGGGCCGCATGCACGCTGGGAGCCACCACACGATCCCCCCGCCGCAGTAGCGGGGGGAGAAGCTTCCAGATCCAGGGCATCTTTCCCGGAGCATGGGCGATAAAGAGGAGCCGCAGGGGGCTCTTTGCGGCGTTGCGAAGGGAGAGGAGCCAGGGGACCAGAGGCTGCAGCTCGTAGTTGGGGGAGAAAAAGGCTCCTTCTTCGAAGGGACGCGCAAAAAAGTCTTCCCAGCTCTGGGGCTGCGGCAGGGAGGATACCGGAATCCCCTCCCCCAAAGCCTGCTGAAAGTTCTCTTCGAAAACCCGGGCGGTGAGGGCGCTGTTTCTCCAGAAAAGGCGGAAAATCTTAAGAGGCACGTCTTTTGGATAAATCATGAAGGATCCTTAGGTTTTTTCGGCAACCCTTCCGGAGCGAGCTTCTCCAGACGGCTCCGGAGAGCTTCCCCCTTGAGGACCTCCCAAAGGGCCCGGCCGCTCCCCATCCCCATATCCTCACACCAGGCGGGGAAGTTCCGATCCATGGTGGAGGGGGCGGAAAAAGCAAGAAACGAGGCCACCAGCTCTTCGGAACTCTTCTGGAGCGTGGCCTCCTGGGGCAGATTCACCCCGAGAGCCCGGAGCATTTTTTGCTGCTCCCCCGCCGCATGGGCATATTTTTCGTACACCCCTTCAAGCCGCATCTCATCCAAAAGAGACTGTACGGGGGTGCCGAAACGCTCCACCATGAAAAGCCAGCGCCGCAGACGCCCCAAAAGGGCCTCCTCCTCCATGAGACGCTGAAAATCTTCTTTCTCCATGTGATTGTTCCGAAGCCAGATTTCCCCAGCCTCGGGGTCGGCAATACCCTTGCGCCGGCGGAAACGAACCGCCTCCTGCTCCACCTCCTCAGGAGGCACCTCCACCCGAAGGTGCCGGGCAAACTCCAACCCCAGACGTCGGTTCAGCCCCCGCACCGCCATCTGAAACCCCTCGGGGGTTCCCAGAGCACAGACCGCAGCAATTTCTCCGGAGGTCACCTGCTCCTCCTTTACGGAGCAGGGGGTCTCTTCGTGAAAAATACGTCGGAAGGTGTGAGAATCCCGCCAGCGGAAGGAGGGCATCTCCGGAACGTCTTTTTTGGGAGTCTTCTTAAGATACTCCAGAAGCTGCAGAGCATCTCGGGCAAGAAGATCCACGTAGTTCCGGGAAAGGCTCTCCCGGAGCAGCGCCCTTCTGGAAGAGGAAAAAAGGCCTTCTTCCTCTCCCCGCCGCAGAAGTTCCTGGAAGGTGCGCTCCCGGTAGTAAATCCCCTCCCCCAGGGAGCCAAGCCCCTCGGCCTCCTCCGGAGTGATCTCTCCGAGGCGTGTGCACTCCTCCAAAGTGGCCCGGAGGTTCACCAGAGGCTCCGCAAGACGTACATATCCCTGGGGGGTGCGCTGGAAAGGAGCCCCCACCGCATCATCTCTTTCGAGAAGTCCCTCCCGATAGAGCCGGAAGATCTCCCCCACCCCCTCCATACCGAAGGGGGACAGCTCCGCCCCCCGAACCGCCCCCACTCCGGAAGAGCCTACCACACGAATCCCCCGGCTCAGGGCATAGAGAATCTCCTTGTGCCAGACAAGGGGGCCTGTGAGGAAGTCCTCTCCGTCGATAAGGGCGATGGCGTCATACGCCTCCTCCCGCACTATGCGCAGAACATCCCCCTGTCGTGCGGGGGGGTAGTAGTCTCCCCCAAAGAAGGCCTCCGCCTGATCACGGGGTAAGCTGGGGCCTACAAAGATGGCGATCTTCACCTTGAGGCTCCTTTCCGGGCAAACTCTTGCCCCCGTTTTCCCGGGGCGTAGTGGTGCATGCGCCACCCCTCCAGCCCCGGCACGAGGATTCGAAGAACCGGAACCCCCAAGGCGGGATCCGTAAGATCCCACACCAGCACCCGGGGAAGCCCCACGCTCCGGATTCTTTCGAGAAGCAACGCCACATCCTCTTCAAAGGTGGGGGTTTCGCCTCCCCCTTCGGGAGGCGGGGCGATCTCCAGAAGGGCCCCCTTCTCCGCCAAAGGCACGGAGGCCCCAAAGGCCAGGCTGTGATGCGTCTCCAGGGAAGCACCGTCATGGGATCCCAGAAAATAGACCGCCCTGCTCTGAGCGGCCTCGGTGAGAGCCCGAAGCAAGGCAATTTCCTGGTTCAGATGGGTTCCCCGCCCCTGATAGATACCGTACTCCGGATGCCGCTGATCCCGAAGATAGCAGGCATAGGTGGGGACGCAGGTATCCACGGTGCAGTCCAGAAGAAGCGCCTCCACCTCCTCCTGATCACATCTTGCGAGCATCCTCTGAAGAAGCGGATGGCGCACATCTTCCCGCAGAACCCGGCGGCCGGGAAAGGGAATTCCCCGGGCCTGGTTATAAAGCTCCCAACAGGTTACCGCATCCCGCTCGATGCACTCGTAGAGCCCCGAGCAGAGGGCCTCAAGAAAGGTATTCCCCCCAGAGAGGCCGTTGGAGGTCCCCTGAAAGGATTCGGTATCTTCGGGCAAATCCCGTATAAAGCGGAGATGCACCAGCCGAAGAGGGGCATAAACCTCCTGCTGCTCGAAAAGATCCCACCCCTTCACCCAGCGTTCCCGCCGGTGAGAAGAAAAAAAGTTCTCCCTCTTCAGTGCAAGAAGATCCACAGGAACCTTGGGCCCCCTCAGATTCTCCCAGCTCTCCCAAACCCAGGGAATCGCACAGTTTTCAGCGGAGTGCCTCTCTATGGCCTCCATCATGCCGGAGATCTTCGCCTGCAGAAGGGTAGCCCCCTTCCCCCAGGAGTAGACCTGGATGGAAGAGAGAGGACGTACCACTCCCACCACGGGGATCCCCAGCCGATCCACCCCGGTAATATCCGCCACCCGGGTAACCCCCAGGAGGGGCATAAGGGGAGCGATGCGACTATAGGTCTCCTCGGCAGAACGAGCCCGTCCCGCTCCGGGGAGAGCGACCTTGGAAGATTTCTGGGGGATCCCTCGAAAAAAAATGGCCTCGGGAAGAGAATTCATGGGGGGACGCTCCTTCGTTCAGGAATTTTTACAACACACAAGAACAGGGACTCCTTCGGCAGGAATCATGGTGATAGATTCAATAGCGTAAATGGCTTAAATAGCTGCCGCCGCCGCACCAATCGCCGCCCCTGCGGCAGTCCCGGTAGCACTTACCCAGTCGGAGGAACCCCCTCCGGCCACCGCCTGAAGATCCTCTTCGCCGATCTTCTGAGGCCCTCCGCTGATCCCTGCGGCATCCTTCAGCTCTGCCTTGGTGAAATCAAAGTCCTTAGCCTCCACGAGCGCCTTGCGGGCATCGTCAGAGGGAGCATCCTCAAGGGCTTTACGAAAATCTTCATCAGTCTTAACCATTTCCAGGAATTTCTTGGCGCTCTCTACGGACATGTGCACTCCTCCTTAACAAACTGCGAAAATTAAAGCAACCCTTGATGTAACAAGGTTTTGTCGGTCCCTGCCGAAGGATCCATGGCAAAGAGAATACTCCAATTTGAGCGTTTTAGCATCAAAAAATTCGCATTTTTCATATTTTTCATGCTTTTCAGTCGTATGCACATGTGCAATCTAGCATATGTCATGTAAGAAGAGAAGACCGCCGAACGCCTCCGCATGCTGGTGGAGCACTCCTGGACCGAGGAGGAGGAGCTACGTATCAACGTCACCATCTCCATCGGAGGCACCGTGGCGACTCCCGAAGAGACCCCGAAAGAGACGGTGCAACGGGCGGATACGCTCATGTACCGGAGCAAGGAAGAGGGACGCAATCGCTGCACTCTGGAATAGAGCTGAAACAGAACAGGAACAGAGCAAAAACACCCTAGAGAAAAGCTTCGAAAGTGGGGGAAGAATTCTGAACCTTCTGCTTTACCCCTCTCCCCCTTTGGTGCTATGATTGGGGCAGTTCAGGAATTCAGAGAGGTTCCACGAGATAAGCTTCCAGACGAGCTGAAGATCAGAAGAATGGGAGTTTTTACCATGGTTGATCGTATTATGCCCGAGCCTTTCCGTATCAAAATGGTGGAGCCCGTAAGCGTTCCCGACAAGGAACAGCGGGAGGAAGCACTGAAGCGCGGACATTACAACATGTTCGGCCTGCGCTCCAAGGATATCTACATTGACCTTCTCACGGATTCCGGCACCGGGGCCATGAGCAAATACCAGTGGGGAGCCCTCCTCATGGGAGATGAAGCCTACGCCGGAGCGGACAGCTTTTTCAACCTGAAGGAATCTGTAAAGGAGATTCTCGGCTTTGACTACGTCATCCCCACCCATCAGGGGCGGGCGGCGGAGAACGTGGTCTTCGGCACCCTTCTCAAGAAGGGGGACGTGATCCCCTTCAACATGCCCTTCGACACCACCCGGGCCCACATCTTCAATAACGGGGGGGAGCCCGTGGACTGCGTCATCGACGAGGCCTTCCAGCCCGAAGTCTTTCACCCCTTCAAGGGCAACATGGATATCCAGAAGCTCGAAAAGGCCATCGAGACCTACGGCAAGGAGCGGATTCCCCTGGTGATGACCACCATCACCAACAACTCCGGAGGAGGCCAGCCCGTGAGCCTGGAGAACCTTCGAGAGACCTCCAAGGTCTGCAAGAAGCACGGCATCCCCTTCTACTTGGACTGCGCCCGCATGGCGGAAAACGCCTACTTCATCAAGATGCGGGAGCCCGCCTGCGCCGACATGAGCCTGGCTGCGATTCTGAAGGAGTGCATGAACACTGCCGACGGGATCACCGTCTCCTGCAAGAAGGATCCCTTGGTGAATATCGGCGGTATGGTCTGCTGCCGCACCGAAGAGGTCTACATGACCCTGCTCCCCCGGGTGATTCTCTTCGAAGGCTTTGCCACCTACGGGGGGCTTGCGGGGCGGGATCTGGAAGCTCTTGCCCTGGGACTCCGGGAGATGGTGGACGAGCAGTACATGGCCCACCGCATCGCCCAGGTGAAGTATCTTGGGGATCTTCTCGCCGAGGGTGGGGTTCCCTATGTAACCCCCGCGGGAGGGCACGCCATCTTCATCGACGCCGCAGCCTTCCTCCCCCACATCCCCCAGAGCGCCTATCCTGCGGACGTGCTGGGCATTGAGATCTACCGGGAGGGAGCCATTCGGGGAATCGGCCTGGGAGCCCTGGCCTTCGCCACGGAGGATGAAAAAACAGGCAAGATCGTCTATCCCAAGCTGGAACTCTACCGGCTGGCCATCAACCGCCGCACCTACACCAACAGCCACATGGAGTTCATCGCCCAGAGCATCATCGAGGTCTACAAACGTCGGGAATCCATCACCTACGGTCTTAAGGAGACCTACGTGCCTCCCGTAAAGGGAATTAAGCACTTTCTGGCCCACCTGGAGCCCTACGCTCTGTAGAGAGATATTCCTACACGCACGCTCATTACCAAGAGATCTCCCGAAGGCCCAAGAGCTTTCGGGAGATCTCTTTTTGTGCAAGGCTGTCTTTTTCATGACTTGGTTTGTCAAATCAAGGACTAAAGGGACGAAACTGCGGAGGGGTTGAGCATGAGGCATCATCGTAGGGGCAATTCGTGAATTGCCCCTACACATTACGATCTCCTCCTCGTTTCAGAACGTTCTCCCGAGGGCTTCGGGCTCGCGGGAACCGCTCTAATGGAAGCCTCCGCAGTCGTAGAGTTCTGGCCGGCGATCGTCAAAGACGGGGATCTTCCTGCGGATAGCCTCCACCTGCGAAGGATCTACAGTTACCGAAAGAAACCCATCCGCATCCTCCATCTCCCCCAGAATCTCACCCCAGGGATCGATCACCATGGAGTGGCCGAAGAAAGCTGTCTCTCCGTCACGGCCCATTCGGTTACAGGCAACCACAAAGATCTGGTTTTCGATGGCACGGGCGATGAGCAGATTTCTCCAATGAGCCAGCCGGGGATAGGGCCACTGTGCCGCCACAAAGAGCACCTGGATTCTTCTGAGGGCCAGCGAGCGGATCAGTTCGGGAAAGCGAATGTCATAGCAGATCACCCCACCGCAAAGGTGCCCATCCAGAGTAAAGGTGGCAAGATGGTCTCCCCCTTCAAGATAGCGGTGCTCCTCCATGAGCTGAAAGAGGTGTATCTTGTCGTACCGAGCCAGTTCCTGTGCCTGCCGGTCAAAGACATACATGGAGTTATAGATCTTGGAACCCTCCAGATTTGCCACGGAACCCGCCACAAGATTCATGCCGTACTCCTTCGCCAGAGGCGCGATCTCTCGCCGCACTCTTTCTCCCTCCGTATCCGCAGTAGTGTTGAGGGTCTCCAGGGCATAGCCCGCATTCCACATCTCCGGCAGAAGCACCACATCCGGGGAGCCTTCTGAGGCACGGCGGAGCCTCTCCTTTACGGCCAGAAAGTTCTCCTCGGGCTTTCCCAAAACCACGGGCATCTGCACTATCGTTATCTTCACAGATCTCTCCTCCTTCTGAAACCTTCTTCCTGCAACGCTGGAAGAGGCTGACACAACGCCTGTTAAAACCCGCTACGGAAGTAGCAGGTATTTTTTAACGGGACGCCCCACATGCTGATAGGCGCTCTTTGTGACCGCCTTTCCCGAGGAGACGAGAAACTCCAGATATCTCCGGGCGGTAACCCGGGAGACCCCGGTACGCTCCGCCATCTCGTTGGCGCTCCAGGGCTCCGGAGAGGAGGCAAGCACCGAGAGCACCTGATGAAGCTTCTCCTCATGAAGGCCCTTGGGAAGGAGGAAATCCTCCTTCTGCCCCGTTCGAAAGGCAAGGCTGTCCAGGGTGCCCTGATCCAGATTTTTCCCCTTCTCCAGAGAGGAACAGTAACGGTGGTAGGCCCCCAGGGCGGCACTGTAGCGTTCGAAGGTGAAGGGCTTCACCAGATAATCGAAAGCCCCGTTTCTGAGCATGCTCTGCACCATCTCGGGCTCCGAGGCGGCGGTAACCGCAATGACATCCACGGAGCAACCCCGATGACGCAGCTCCCGAAGGAAGGCCACGCCATCCATCCGGGGCATGTAGATATCCAGAAGAATCAGCCGGAGGGAGGTGGTTTTTTGAAGAATCTCCAGAGCAGTTTCTCCGTTATCCCCTACCCCCGCCAGCACAAAGTTCTCCAAAGCTCCAAGATAGCGCTGATGAATCTCCACCACCATGGGGTCATCTTCAACCACGAGCACGGGAATCCGATTCATTCGCTCCTCCTTCCGGAAAATCCACGATACATTCCGTCCCCTCTTGAGAGCTTTCCAGATACAGCTCCCCTCCATACAACTCCACCACCTGCATAACGTTAAAGAGGCCGAATCCCGCCTCCTCCCGACAGGAGGCATCTTTGGAGGTTATCCCCTTTTCGAGAATCTTCTCTCGTAGCTCCTGGGGGATCCCCTTTCCACGATCATGTACCGAAAGAAGGATCCGCCCCGATTCATGATAGATGCCCAGATCCACCACTCGCCGGGAGGTTTCCAGAGGGGCTACCGCCTCCAGAGCATTTTCGAGAATATTCCCCAGCACCACCACCAGATGCCGGGGGGCGATGCCGGAATCTTCCCCCAGAAAGCTGTTTTCATCCAGCTCCATACGGATATCCAGCTCCCGACACCGTCCCATTTTGGCAAGAATGAGCCCCCCCACCTCGGGAACCCGGATGCGGCGGATCACCAGGGAGACGAGATTACTCCGATCCTCTACCACCGCGGAGATAAAGGATGCCGCCCGCTGGTACTCCTGAAGATGGAGAAGCCCCGAAAGGGCCTGGAGTTGATTAAGAAACTCATGCTTCTGAATCCGCAATGCTTCGAGATAGCGCCGCACCCCCGTAAGCTCCTCTGCCATGGTCTGAATCTCCGTCATGTCCCGAAAGCTCGCCAAGGCTCCCACCACCTCGCCGTTTACCACCAGGGGAACCCGGTTCGTAAGGATATGGGCGGCATGGATGATCTGCTCCTGATCGAACTCCCCCTTCCCCGAACGAAGCACCTCCGGTAGCCGCGTGTTGGGGAGCACTTCTTCCACGGGATGCCCCACCACATCGGTGGTTACCCGGAGAAGCTTGCGGGCGGTACTATTAAGAAGCAGAATGCGCCCCTCTCGATCCACCGAGATAATCCCCTCCCGAACGGAGTCGAGAAAGACCTCTCGCTCCTGAAGAAGTCCCAGAATCTCGTGGGGCTCCAGTCCACGGATGGAGCGCTTGATATTCCACGCTAGAAAACAGGCTCCCCCCATGCCGAGAAGCCCTCCCACCGAAAGAGCCCAGATAAGCCTCTGGGAGAGCTGCCAGCGCATGGCCTGCACCGTGGTGAGCATGGTGCCCACCGAGACCGCCCCCACGATCTCCCCCTCTCGAAAGATGGGAACAAAGGCCCGGAGCGAGGGCCCCAGGGTTCCCACCGCCTTGGAAAGATAGGCCTCCCCCTGGAAAACACGTTTTTCATCCCCCCCCACAAAAATGCGGCCGATCCGCTCCGGCACGGGGTGGGAGTAGCGGCGGCTGGAGCGATCGAAGACCACCACGTAGGAGGTATCGGTCTCAAGGCGTATCTGATCCGCCACGGGCTGAATACGCTCCTCCCCTCCAGGAAAGCCCACCCACTCCTGAACAGTTGGAATCACCGCCACCGTGCGTGCGATATTCATAACGTTCTCCCCCAGCCGGGCCTCGTAGGGGGCCACCACCTGGGTCTCCACCACAAGCCCTACCCCAAGAAGAGAGATAAGGAGAAAGGCGAGGGTCAGAAGAAAAATTTTTGTGCGCAACCTGTAGGGGGAATCGGGGATCCGAAACATGGAGATCCTCCTTTACGAGAATGAGAAGAGTGTTGGGGAAAACCATACCACAAAAGAGGCTCTTTTCGAAAAACAGAAAAAGCCGCCCCAAAAGGGGCGGCCTGGTGGATCCAAGGAGGGTCGGTAGGAAGAACGTTATCTGCCACGTATGCAAGGACTATGCTTTATCTGTAAGCATTATAGAGCAGAGATCGCTTGAAATCAAGTAAAGAATTGTAAAGTTATGCAAAGCCTCGGAGAACTCCCCCAAAAAGGCTGAAACAGGCTACAACCCTCGGGATTCCAGATCCCGGAAGTAAAGAGAGATCTTCTGCAAACCCTCTTCCAGAACCTGGGGGCTGTAGGCATAGCCCAGGCGGTACCAGTGCTCCATACCGAAACAGGAGCCCGGCACCAGAAGAACCCCATACTTTTTCAGAAGCTCTTTACAGAAATCTTCGGAGTTCAAAGCATAGCCAAAGTGGAGAAAGGCGGTGGTTCCCGCTTTGGGCTTTACGTAGCGCACCCGGGGCTCCTTCTGCACCCAGGCATCCAGCACTGCCGCTCCCTGAAGCACCACGGGGAGATTACGTTCCCGAAGGGTTTTGCGGTGTTCCAGAGCCAGAGCGGCGAGGATCTCCTCCATCTGGGCACAGCTTATGGTGGTGTAGTCCCGCAGAAGTTCGCACTCCTTGAGAAACTCCGGAGATGCCACGATCCAACCGGTGCGGATCCCCGCCAGGGAGTAGACCTTGGACATGCTCCCGGTGCTGATCCCCTTTTCGTAGAGATCCGCCACGGAGGGGACCGAAACCCCCTCGTCATGCCCTAGTCCCCGGTAGACCTCGTCGCAGAAGAGCCACGCCTTATGCTTCCTCGCAATCGCCACAATCTCCTTCAGGAGATCCTCTTCCAGAAGTGCCCCGGTAGGGTTGTTGGGATTGCAAAGACAGATAAGATCCACTCCGGGCTCTGCGAGTTTTCGCAGCTCCTTGAGATTGGGGAGAAAATCCTCCTCCTCCCGAAGCCAGAGAAAGGAGACCTCCGCCCCGAAAGCCTCGGGGATACTGTAGTGCTGCTGGTAGGAGGGGAGAGCGGCTATCACCCGCTTTCCCGGCTCGGAGAGAACGGTGAGAGCGAGATAGTTCGCCGCGGAACCTCCGTTCATGATGAGCACATTCTCCCGGCTCTGCTTCTCGTAGAGGGATGCCACCTGATCCTTGAGATCCGGGTTCCCCGTAATATGTCCGTAGCTGAGACGGAGATTCAGAAGCCTGGAGAGAATTTCCTCTTTTCTGTCGGCAAGATTCAGCAGTTCTTCCAGTGTAAGGGAGTCTACACAGGTCTCTCCAAGATTATAGGTTACTCCTGTTTCGTAGGTATCCATCCAGCGTTCCACCGTAAAAACGGGCATTTTCATGAAAAAAACCTCCTTCAGCTTGATGTTGCAGCATCTAAAACCGTTCTACAATACCTATGCAAATATGACTATATCAGATCAAATCTGCCGATTGCTTCCTGCTTCTTCGAGGCTGCCTGGGGTTGTGTTTCCAGCCCCCCGGGTCTTACGTCCTCTCCACAGGCTGACACCGTGGAACTCACGGCGTTATTGCTTTATCAGTTGTTCTTTATGAAGCAACCAGATTTTTGCCTGCCGCCAAGATGTTTTGTGCGGCGTTCTCATCGGCGTTCGCTTC
>Ga0334884_1000549_pt1 | contig 67503 bp, 56 predicted proteins | sample GraSluR1_MG_7_FD_207215 | JGI IMG/M metagenome (GOLD analysis project Ga0334884, IMG submission 207215) | Sludge microbial communities from methane-producing bioreactor in Wageningen University, Netherlands - Granular Sludge_12_05 R1 | ecosystem: Engineered > Bioreactor > Anaerobic >... | reverse complement strand
TACCGAGTAGCGGTTGCCGAGATACGAGACGTAAGCGTCTCTCGATACCTTTCTCGTTTCTTCCCTGACGTTGTGGTAAGGAAGGGCCTGATCGATATGCTGGAGGTGAAGCGACTCCTCCTCGAATCGATCTCGGGGTATCTCGTAGGTTGTTCCGTGGACCGTCGAGTTCACCCGAGATAGCCAACCCTGGAGCTGGGTGTTGAGATCAGAGAATGAGCGGAACTTCCCACCCATGAAAAAATCTCTCTTCACGAACCCCACAGTGTTCTCGATCTTGCCTTTTGTCTGGGGCCGATAGGGACGGCAGAGGCGGGGTACGAACCCAAAGTTGGGTGAAGAAGTCCGCGAACTTCGAATTCCAGTCTGAGTCTGAGGATTTGGGTGCACGTTTCAGGACGATCTGCTTCATGTTGTCGTAGAGGATCTCCTGAGGATAGCCCCCGAAATACTGGAACGCATTGAGATGGCACTCGATCAGGGTATGAACGTCGATTCGAAGGGTGAACTCGGCATATCTCATCCGGGAATAGCCGAGGACCATGGTGAAACAGTATAGCTTCCTATGAGAGCCGTCGATATCGATATGGCCGCCTTCTGCCCAGTCGACCTGGGCCTGGACTCCGGGCTTCGTCTCGAACCGATATACTGCAGGAACGCCGACTTTGGGTCGTACCTCTCTCACATAGTCCTTTACGATCGTGTATCTGCCCTCGAACCCCAGTTCCTGGATCTCACGGTAAATTCGAGCTGCAGTAAGGGGGTATTCTTGGAGCCGTCGATCTATGTACTCCTTGTAGTCGTCCAGTTTGCCTGGCCTCTTCGATCTCTTCTCGGGTGTAGGAGAAACTTGAGAATGTATGTACTTACGCACCGTCACCCGGCTATGACATGTCTTTCTGGCGATCTCACTTATGCTCAATCCCTGGTTGAACAAATCTCGCAACACGAAGAACTCCTCCATGTCCAGCATCAGCACAACCCCTGAGTTTCAGCTCAGGGATTAGCAGGTGGACAGTTTTATCCCGCCATAATTGGACAGATTTAGACCGCCAGTGACACCCGGCCCCGTTCGTCAATCGGATCGACTCGGACCGGATCGGCTCCGTCTCCAACGAGGCGAGGTGGGGGCTCTAGCCCGAACCATATGGGATTTGATCTAGGTGACGCTCCACGATGTCACCCATCCTCAAGGCAAATGTTAATGAAGACGATGACCTTCCCTCTACAAGAATAAGGCTGATTGTGAGGGTTTAGGATGACACATAAATGGAACCACTTGAATACTCTGCAGTTGGGCAAATACGCTGAATATTTCGTGAAGATGGAATTTACGCTAGCTGGATTCGATGTTTATACGCCCGAGGTCGACGATAAAGGTATAGATTTTATAGCTCGAAAAAATGAAAATACATATTATGATATTCAGGTTAAATCTGTTAGAGGATTTAAATACATTTTCTTTCAGAAGCACAAATTCGGTCTGAGGAAGAATCTGCTGGCTGCTATTGTGCTTTTCAACGAAGCCAAGCCTCCAGAGATCTACCTCATACCCTCATTGGAGTGGTCTATTCCAAACGGGTTACTGGTAAGTCACGATTATGATGGCAAAAAGAGCAAACCCGAATGGGGACTGAATATATCCAAAAAGAATCTAGGTTCGATGAATAAATTTGAATTTAATAAAATAATTGAAAACTTGTGATTATCGGATGCCAGATCGTAGCGAAGGCTGTTGGAGGGGGTGATCGAGGCAGAGGTCTAGACTCGAGGTTGATCCTTGGATAAGTGGTTGGGGGTGAAGGTCTCGCCAAGGCGAGTGAATTTCATATAAAAGCTTAAAGCCGGTCGTAGCTCTGCATTGAAAAATCTTCTTTAAAAGCTCCCGCTTAAACGGATGTTCTCATCTTCTCCTCTTGGACCTCCCTGAGAGTCCTAGCCTGATTATCTTTCCAGTCGATACGGCCATTGGCTGATCTACCTTGGACTACCCCTGCAGCAGTCGAAGGCGAGTTGAATAGGTAATCCTGCGAGAACTCAAGATTATCTCCGCTAGGTATCAATACCCCCTGCGATTGAAGGTCTCTCCTCAGGTCAGAGAGATAACGATGAATAGATGCGACTTCGGAAGAAACGGCTTTCGATCCCTGGAGGACCAGAAAACCCTCTGGGCTCTCATAACCTCTTGCAGAGATTCCTTTCGCCTCGATCGAGAATAGATGCCTTGATCTCCCCTTTGTCCCGAGAGCCTTTTCAAAGACGGTCAGGCCCAGAAGAGGGAATATGCTCAACATGTCCGTCAGGAAGCTTTCAGCGTCAGCAGCTTCGGCTTCGGATAAGGCGGGCATTTGGGGCGAGTTCATATTTTCCAGAGCAGACCTTTTAGCCTGCCTGGCCATGTCCAGCAACCTCGCCTCTAAATGCTGGACGTGGGCCTTGTTCAGGCTGCCATCGGTGGCGACGAAGAAGACCGCCCAGGTCCAAAACTCCTTGTTGGCATAATGTTGCTCCAGCCTTGGACCGACGACATCCCCCTCCCCCACGTATATCTTTGGCAGCTCCCCCTCTTCTGGTGGTCCTACCAGTACGTAAACTCCTGGCTGGGTGAATTCTTTCCTGCCCTTTACGGTAGGCAGAAGAGGTCTTGGACAGACCAGACCGACTCCCGTCCAGTTAGATTTTGATATTATCCGCAACCCAGCGGGGTTTCCATCAGGGCAAAATACTTTGATGGAAAAGGGTCGGGCCATTGGGGTCTGCTCAAAATTCGTGAAATTTCCGCTCATTTCCCAGACCTCATTAAAGCTTGCTGATTTTCTACCCTCGATCGTCCCAAGTCAACAGATAGTCCATCGACATTCGATATATACCTATTTACAATTGCCAATATCCCTGTTACGTTCTGGCCACTGATTGTAGCCGATATCAGGATCTTTTGACCAGAGAACTCTATCGACTGCAAAAACCCACAAAATATACCGTAGTAGCCCGGCTAGGATTCGAACCTAGGTGACGAGGTCCAGAGCCTCGTATGATTGACCGCTACATCACCGGGCTTCAGCACGCGAGATTTCGCTTTTCATGTATTAACCTGTCGATCAGGCCGCCACCCCCGGCCCTCATTTGTAGTCGAGAAGGACGATCACCGGCTCCTCCCCCTCGCCGCCCTTCGGCAGCCTCTCCTTCGAGACGGCGAAGGTATGTCCCGGCCTCTCGACCCTCTGGCCCGAGAGGAACCGGTCGGGGGGATCGATCTGGAAGGTGAGCGCCGGGGTCATGAAGTGCATCGGGATGACGACCTTCGGCTTAATCTGGCCGACGACCTTCTTGGCGCCCTCGGCGTCAAGGGTGTAGACCCCGCCGACGGGGATCATCAGAACGTCCACATCGCCGAGGGCGGCGGCCTCCTTCTCGCCGAGCTGGTGGCCCAGGTCGCCCATGTGGCAGATCCTGACGCCGTCCATCTCGAAGGAGAAGATGGTGTTTTTGCCCCGGAGCCTTCCTCCCTTCTCATCGTGATATGTGGCAATGCCCTCAAACTCGATCCCAGCCGCGGCCTTCTTTCCGGGACCCCGGACCACCTCCGGTTTTCCTCCGATCGCAGCGACGTGGTTGTGGTCGTGGTGGTCGTGGCTGACGGTGACGACGTCCGCCTTCACCTTTGGGTGGGGGTAGCCGACGGCCTCGTCGAAGGGGTCTGTTACGACGACCTTCCCCGAGCCGTCCTCGATCTTGAAGCAGGAGTGTCCGAGCCAGGTTATCTTCAAAACGATCACCCTCTCCAATTATTGACCTCAAAGGATAACAATCATTCGGGCGGCGCGGTCGTTCGGGCGGCTTTTCATTCTGGCGGGGTGGTTACTCTTGTGGTGGGGTCATTCGACCCTGGCGTCGATGACGGCATGGAGCATCCCCGGCGAGTACTTCTTCACCCGGGCGGCCCTCTCGATCTTCGCCGACCGGTCGGCCCGCCCTGCCGCCTCGGCCAGGTCGTCTTCCAGCCTCCCCGGATAGAGCCGCTCGGGGACGGTCTGGTGGTAGTGGAGGACTCCTCCGGGCCGCAGCGCTGCGATCCCGGCGTCGAGGTAGCGGTCCGTCGTCCCGACGTACCCCATCACGACCCGGTCGGCGACGCCTTCGGGGGTCAAAGCAGCGCAGTCGCCGTGAAGGGGGACGACGATCCCATCGACGCCGTTGAGCCGGAGGTTCTCGACTAGGTATCCGTAGGCGACCGGGTTGATCTCGATGGCGAAGATCTTCTTTGGGCGGGAGTGGACCGCCATGGGGAGGGTGAAGTAGCCGATCCCGGCGAACATGTCGACGACGGTTTCACCCGATCCGAGACGGCCCATCCTCATCCTCTCCCGCATGTTCCCCGGCGAGAACATCACCCTCATGGGGTCGAGCTTGAAGACGACCCCGTCCTCCCGGTGGACCGTCTCGGTCCGCAGGTCACCTGCTATCAGCTCCCTCTCAGGCTCCCGGAAGGGGCCGGCGACGCCTCTGTCCAGGAGGACCGATCCGCACCGGGGGTAGATCTCGAGGAGGGCGTCTCCGATCCTCCCCTTGAGGTGGCCGATCCGGGGGTCGATCTTGACGGCGATGACCTTCCCCAGGATCGACCACCCCTGGGGGAGGAGTCTCCTCTCTTCGGCGGAGATCCCGTCGCCGAAGAGAGCCGCCAGGTCTGGAGAGGTCTCGTAGAACTCGGGATCTTCCTGGAGGACGATCTCTCTTCCTGGTAGGGGCGAGGTGACCGGTATCTCTACCCAGGCGCCCTTCGAGACGGTCTTACGGCTGCGGTCCAGGAGCCCCAGCTCGAGGGCCAGCTGTAGCGTTCCCTGGGCCTGTCGCCTCGGGACCGGGACCGCCAGATGCTCTCTTGACATTGTAGATCTGATCGAACTCCAGGGGGTCTGCGGTGGTGTTGGACCAGAGGATGATGGTGTTGTTGGTCCTGCTGACCCGATAGTCTTTGTCGTAGACGAGGACGGAAGACTCATACCCTTCGGGTATCCCCAGGTTGAAGGTGACGGGGACGAGGACGTACTCGTCGGTGAGGGCCACCGAGATGCTGGCGTTGTTGCTGGAGACGAGCTGGATGATGGTGTTGTTGGTATAGTATATGGTGACGATCCCGCCGGTGGCGCTGATGCTCTTGTCCACGTCCGGAGGTAGGACGAGCTCGACCCTGCTATCCAGCCCCTGGGGGTTTGTTATATCCAGGTTCATGTACGTGCTTGAGGTGGTGGTGGTGAGGTAGGCGGAGAAGCTGACAAAATCCGATGGCGGCACCGGGACCGATGGAGGCTCCGGGGTGCCGGGCGACCATAAATAAACGCCTGATACGATGAGGAGGAGGGCGATCCCGGCGAGGAGTAGAGCCTTTTTATCTCTCCACCAGCCGCCGCGCCCCTCATCCGGCTTCTTCGATGGCGCAGAGGGCTTCGAAGGCGGCAGCGTCACCATCTCGCCCTGAGGCTTTCTATCCGGGCCGCAGGCCCGTGCCCCCGGATCCAACGCCCCCAGATAGGCGGCCTTCCCCTCAGCCTTAGCCTCCGACTCTTCCATCTCGACGAAGATATCATCCCCGGGGGGGGCGAGCTCCCCTTCCTCTCCAGCCCCCTTCTTCTCCCCCATCTGATCGGCCGGACCTACGGCGGGGATCCCAAATTCGTAGGCATCGACGCCCCTCTCATCCCCGACCACGGGGGGGATGTCCTCCTCGCATGCCTCCGGAGCGTCGCCCTTAGCTCTGGGGGTGACGCCGGATTCTTCCTCGCCTTTTTGGGCGTCAAAAGCCTCCAGCTCCCGGGCCGCCTCTCCGCCACCAGCAGCGACCTCTGGCGGTCTCGGGAGGGGCGCAGCCGCCTCTTCTGGCCGATCCCCCTCCAACTCCGGCGACGGCTCAGAGAGCTCCCCAGATCCGTCCTCCTGATCCGGTTCCATCTCCTCTTCTTCGTCCACCATCGCCTCGGGCCGCGGACCTGCCGAGGGCTTCTCCCTCCTCGGCAGTATCACCTCGCCCTTCTCCAGGTCCAAAATTAGGTCGGTATACGTTCCCGTCTCGTCGGCGAAGCTTTTGGCCTTCGGTATCAGGTAGGATATCCCGGAGATCTTCACCTCCTCGAAGAACCCGGTGGACCTCATCAGCCGGTCCTTGTAGGCGTAGATGGCGCCGCTCTCCATCCTCGACTCGATCTCGCTCAGGCTCGGGAAGCGGTCCTCCTCCGCCGCGACCTCTCTTGTAGCCGTGGCGTAAGCCTCGAAGAATACCCGGCTCATCCTGTTGAGGCGGTTGGTATACCGCCGATCGAAGAGGAAGGAGAAGCTTTCGCCGCTCACCACCCCCCTCTCCGCCGCGACCTCGCGCCAGACCGAGTAGGAAACGTCCATCGGAGGTAGAAACGCATCCGCCATGATAAGTATTTTTTTGTCCTACCCGCCCATCGATATATATGAAATGGGATGGTGGAGGTCTCACGTAGCCCTTACATGAAAGCTACCTTTAAATCGCTCCGGCCCCAAACCTCCGGTTTGATGAAGACGCTTCTTTTGGCGCCGGCCCTCCTGGTCGTGCTGGTGGTGGGGATCCACGTAGAGCAGGGGCTGGACCGGTACCATGTGGGTGTGGGAGAAGACGTGTTCGTGAAGATCCGCCTCGGCAATACCGGCGAGTCGGCCCTGGACGTAAGCGTAGTTCCGGGGGCGCCCGATGGGCTTATCGTCCTCGATACCGGCGTCAGGACCGCGAAGATACCCCCAGGAACTTCGGCGGTGATCGATTATCCTGTCAGGGGCGAGAGCCCGGGCCAGTACGCCATATCATCTCAGGTGATCTATACCGACGAAGAGGGGCGGTCCCGCCATATCAGATGCGGCGATAGAAACGGCAGGCCCCTGATCGTCAGCTAGATGGATCTCGTGGAACGAGGTCTGACCTGGTGAATATAGACTCAAGGCGGTATCCGGCATCACCGAGCCTCTCGCTTCCGCCCTCCTCCCGGTCGAGGATGGCGATAGTCTGGATCGGCTCGTAACCCTCTCCTTTCAGCCTCTCGATCGACTTTATGAGGGACGAACCGGTGGTGACGACGTCGTCGACGACCGCCACCTTCGACCCCTGGGGGAGGGAGGGCCCTTCCACGAACTTCCCGGTCCCATGCCCCTTCGCCTCCTTTCTTATTATCAGCGCCGAGAGGTCCCTCCCTCCGAGGTGGCTGACGACGGATACGGCCGCAACTATCGGGTCTGCCCCCAGGGTCATCCCGGCGACGGCGACCGCCTCAGGGTCTATCATCTCGAGGATAAGCTTCCCCGTCAGGTAAGCCCCCTCCGGATGGAGGACGACCTTTCGGGCGTCGACGTAGTAGTCGCTCACCTTCCCCGAGGAGAGGGTGATCTTCCCCAACCGGAGCCCCTCCGTCCTCAACAGCTCCAAAAGCCTCTCTCTCTCGTCCATGAGTCGGCCCATGCGGGCTGGAGATATAACCGTTTTCAGCGTCCCCTTCCGGTCATCCTCGCCTGGACAGCCCTCACCCTCTGCAGCCTCCCCAGGTCGGTCCCGTCCAGGAGGTAGACCCTCCCCTCGTCGAGGCGGACGATCCTGGGGAGGGGCCCCCTCTCTTCCCGGGAGGGGGAGTCGAGGGGATAACCGCCGCAGAGGGGGTTATAGGCGGGTACTATCGTCACCTCGGGGCCGGATATCTCTCGTCCGTACTCCTCCGAGAGCCCCTCCGGCGAGAGGGGGGCCCTCAACCACGCCCTCTCGGGGGGGCCGGAGCCGATCCGGTCGGCGAGCCTCACCGCCGGATGGAGGTGGGAGGCGACGAGGACCTCCGCCTCGAAGACCTGAGGGTCCGGCCAGGTGTGGCCGTGGAAGTATCCGGCGCCGTCGATGACGGTCCCCGTTGCGGGGTGGATCTCGACCTCCTGGGGCGCCAGGTCGGAGAGGCCTATGTCGTGGTTTCCGAGGACGACCTCGACTTTTGCGGCGCGAGAAAGGGAATTTAGAAATGCGGGGACCTCGCTCTTCTCCTGAAAAGATGTCCAGGGAAGGTTGTGCTTGATGTCTCCCAGGAGGAGGAGGCGGTCGGCAGAGACCTCTTCGACCCGGGCGACGAGCCCCTCCAGCATCTTGCCTGTCTGGCTGGGGACGCTGGCACCGCCGAGCCAGAGGTGGTGCTCGATCCCGATGTGGAGGTCGGCTGCCACCAGGACCTTCTCGCTCCCCTCCACCAGGAGGAGGGGCTCGTTGGGGATCGGCCTTGCCATCGTCATATCAGGGGGTTACGGATCGAGAGGTTATAGAATAGTCTCGGCCAGGGCTCTCTCCAGCTCTCCGATCAGCTCGGGGACGTTCCTCACCACCCTCCGGCAGGAGAGCTCGATCATCAGGTTGACGATGGACTCGGGGGCCTCTCCAGCCTTCCTGATGTCGGTCCTGATCCCGATAGCCCTCCTGCCGAAGAGGGCGTAGTGGCACCCCACCTCCCAGGCGGTCCCGTCGTCGACCTGGGCGCCGTCGAGGATGGCCACCATCAGGGGCGACCTCTCCAGGGCCGAAAGGTTCGCGTCGAAGATCTCCTCGATCGTCCCGGAGGCGGTCTCGAAGGGCCAGAGGACCTCGACCCTCTCCCCTAGGGCCGCCTCGATCTCCCCTTTGAGAGACCGTCCCCCTTCTATATGCGACCTGGAGAAGAGGGGGCCAGCGAGGTAGACGGATATCTTTTCGCCCATCTTCTCCACCCTTCTCAAATCTTATCCCGGAACCCGTCCGATCTAGGCGGCGGAGGCGGCGATGAGCCTCCCCCTCACGAAATCCGCGTCGAGGCTCGAGAGGAACCAGCCCGCCTTCGGCCCCTGCTTCTGCCCCAGGAAGGCGACGTAGATCGCCTCGAAGAGCTTCTTACCCTCGATCCCCATCTCCTCGGCGACGGCGTATACCTCGTTGTGGATCTCCTCGCCGCCCTTCCCCCCCAGCCTCCCCGCCAGGAGTCCGAGGGCTGCCTTAGATTCCGGATCGAGGTTCTTGGCCTTCGCTGGAAGGGTCTCCTGGAGGACGAATTTGACGAAGGGGGGTGCGTACCGGTCGAGCCAGGCCCTGACGTTGGCGGCCCGGGAGAGGATCCGTTCCCGGTCGGTGGTGTCGTAGCCGCTCCTCTTCAGGACGACGAAGAGCTGGTCGATGTCGCCTCCGGCGATCTGGACCGCCGTCACCATGTGGCGGTAGGGGATCGGTGCCGCCTCCTCTCCCCCGATCCGGGATAGCTCCAGGGCCCTCTCCTCCCCCGCGCGCCGGTCGTAATCCTCGATGAGGGAGAGGAGGGAAAGGCCCGGATCGAACTCGATATGCTTCTCCGGCTTCGTCCTGATGATGAGGTAGCGGAGGACCTCCGGTGGGACGACCTCCAGCATATCCCTTATCGTCACCACGATCCCGGTGGAGGAGTGCATCGCCCCCTTCCCCTTCAGATGGATCCATTCGTAGACGACCGGGTATGGGGCGGGGCGGCGGTAGACCTCCTCGGAGATCCTCTTTCCCGTATCGTAAGAGCCCCCGGCGGTGGCGTGGTCTTTTCCGAAGGGCTCCACGGTGACGTCGAGGATAGACCACCGGGCCGGCCAGTCGACCCTCCAGGCGAGCTTGCCCCCGCCCCTGAAGGAGGCGGTACCCTCATGGCCGCACCGGCAGAGGTAATCGGCGGTCTCGCCAGCGAGGTCGAAGGAGACGATCCGGGTGGTGTTCAGCCGGCCGCACTCGGCGCATATCGCGTCCAGGGGAGACCAGTCGGAGGGCAGGTCCCTTCCCGAGACCTCCTTGAGGATCCGGGCGATATCTTCTCTCTTTTCGAGGGCGGTCTTGATCGCCTCGACGTATTGGCCGTCCTTGTACATCCTGTCCGCCCTATACATCTCGGGGCGGATCCCGAGCCTCTCCAGAGATTCGAAGAAGGGGAGGAGGAAGTGGTCTGCGTAGCTGGCGCAGCAGCCTTCGGGGCAGGGGATCTCCGATAAGGGCCTGCCCACATGCTCTTCGAAGCTCTTGGGGAGGAAGGGGTAGAGCCGCCGGAGGGGGTCGTAGCTGTCGGCGATGTATATCAGCCGGGCGCCGACCCCCCGGTCCAGGAGGGCCCGGTAGACGGCGTCGGCGGTCATCACCTCCCGCATATTGCCGAGATGGATCTGGCCGGAGGGGGTGATCCCCGTCGCCACCGTCTGAGGGCCATGGCTCGCGAGCTTCTCCGCCGCCACGTCGGCCCAGTGAATCGTCATGGCCTCTCCATCGATCGAGATGGTGATATTAACTTTCCGCCCCCCCGTTGCCACCTTCTGGCCGGAGGGCGGGGGCGGCGGCTTAAGAGCTTCCTTCCGGAGGTTGATCTGTGGCTAGAGAAAGGGGGAGCTAGAGAAAGGGGGATATGGTACGGCCGGGGGCAGATCCCGGCGGGGACGGAAAGAGAGATATCGGATCGCGTTGAAAGCCCGGCCCATGGGAAGGCCCTCCCTCGACGAGTACTTCATGGAGATATCATCGGTGGTGGCCACCAGGTCCACGTGTCTGCGCCATCACGTCGGCGCCGTCCTGGTGAGGGATAAGAGGATCCTCTCCACCGGGTACAACGGCGCGCCGACGGGCCTCTCCCACTGCCTGGAGGCCGGCTGCCGCCGCGAGAACGTTAAGAGCGGATACCGCCACGAGCTCTGCCGCGCCGTCCACGCCGAGCAGAACGCCATCATCCAGGCGGCGATCCACGGCGTAAGCACCAGCGGCGCCACCCTCTACTGCACCCACCAGCCCTGCATCCTCTGCGCCAAGATCATCATCAACTCCATGATAAAACGGGTCGTCTACGGAAACCCCTACCCCGACGACGAGGCGCTCCGGTTTCTGGAGGAGGCGGGGGTGGAGGTGGCGATGATGCCTTCTCTTCCCCTCTCCGGAGAGGTCTGACCCCCCGGGTCGAAGGCCACGAAAAGATTTTACGGTCCCGGATCCAAGATCCTGTCCTATGTTCGGGACGAAGGATCATCTGAGGGCGGAAGGGGGCGATCTGACCATCGACGGGGTCGACGTGGTGGACCTGGCCGATGTCTTCGGGACCCCCCTCTACGTTACGAGCGAGAGGCGGCTGAGGGAGAACGCCAGGGCTTACCGGAAGGCCTTCCCGGAGGCTGAGATCTATTTTGCCGTCAAGGCCAACGGGAACCTCGCCATCCTGCGGATTCTGGCGGAGGAGGGGCTGGGGGCCGACGTCTTCTCCGCCGGGGAGCTGAACCTGGTGAGGATGGCGGGGATGGCGATGGACAAGATCCTCTTCAACGGCAACTCCAAGAGCCTCGAAGAGCTGGAGATGGCCGTCGAGGCGAAAGTCCGGGTATCCGCCGACTCATCCGATGAACTCCTCATCTTATCCGAGGTAGCCTCGGAGATGGGGGAGGAGGCAGAGGTCGCCTTCCGGGTCAACCCCGACGTCTCCGCCATGACCCACCCCAAGATCGCCACCGGCCTGAAGACCTCCAAGTTCGGGATCCCCTGGCAGGAGATCGTCGAAGTCTACAGGACCGCCATGGGCCTGGAAGGGGTGAAGCCCATCGGCCTCCACTGCCACATCGGCTCCCAGATCCTGGACGTCGCCCCCTTCGTCGACGCCGCGGCGAAGATGATGGAGCTGGCCGGAGAAGTCGTCGATATCGGCGGCGAGATCGAGATGATGGACTTCGGCGGGGGCCTCGGCATCGCCTACGCCCCCGAGACCCGGGCGCCGACGCCAGACGAGCTCGCCGCCGGGATCCTCCCCGTCTTCGATGAAGGGTGCAAAAGGCTCGGCATAAGCCCGCAGATGGTCCTGGAGCCCGGCCGAAGCATCGTCGCCGACTCCACCCTCTTCGTCACCGGGGTGAACGTCGTCAAGAAGGCCCACGTCAACTTCGTCGGCGTCGACGGAGGATTCAACCTCCTGGCTCGGCCGATGCTCTACGACGCCTACCACCACGCCGTCGTCGCCAACAAGATGGACCAGGAGGCGGTCGGCAAATACACCGTCGTAGGACCGATCTGCGAGAGCGGCGACGTCCTCGCCAGGGATAGGGACCTCCCGGAGGTGGCGAGGGGCGACGTCGTGGCGATCTTCGACGCCGGAGCCTACGGCTTCTCCATGGCCTCCGTCTACAACGGCCAGCCCCGCTGCCCCGAGGTCCTGGTGAACGGAGGCGGCGCAGAGCTGATCCGAAGGGGCGAGGACGAAAGCGCCCTCCTGGCGGGGCAGATCGTCCCGGCGAGGCTCCTCAGATAAGGAGCCGCCACCGGGGTCCAGCAGTCATGGCCGCCTTCAACCCCCGGATCGCCGCAAGGGCCCTCCTCCAGATGAGGGGGAGGAAGAGGCCCTTCGTCCTCTCCCACGGGATCAACGCTCGCTGCAACCTGCGGTGCCCCTTCTGCGAGTACTGGCGCAACCCCGGCCCGGAGATGGCCACCAAGGCTATCATGGCGATGCTGGACGACGCCAAATCCTTCGGCATCGGCGTCTACAACGCCTGGACGGCGGAGCCGCTCCTCCGTTCCGACCTTCCCGCCATCCTCCGCCACGCCAGATCTCTGGGGATGGTCACGTCCCTCATCACCAACGGCCTCCTCCTCTCTGAGAGGATCGGCGACCTCTCCGACCTCGACCTCCTCTCCGTCTCCGTCGACGGGATCGACTCGTACAAAGAGATCCGGGGCGTCTCCGTCGACCCGGTCCTGGAGGGGGTGAGGGCAGCCCGAAAGGCGGGCCACTCCGTCCTGATCAACTGCGTCATCAGCAGAAAGAATCTATCAGAGCTTTCTGACCTCGTCGATCTGGCCGCAGATCTCGGAGCCCAGATCTCCTTTGAGCCGATCCATGAGGCCCGGGGGGTCGCAGCGGAGGTCTGGGACGATTTCGGTATCGGAGAGGAGGACCTTCCCGCCTACAGACGGTCGGTGGACCGGCTCGTGGAGCTGAAGAAGAGGGGCGGGCCGATCATAAACTCCCTGACGTACCTGCGGATGGTCCGGGACCGAAGGACCGACTTCAGGTGCCATGCTCCAGAGATCGTCCTCTCCGTCTCCTCCGACGGGACGGTCCAGGCCTGCCGGGTCCATAAAGAGCCCCTGGGAAACGTCTCCCAGGGGCTCGCCAAGGTCTGGGAGTCATCGAAGGAGAGGCGGGAGGAGATAGTCCGGGGGTGTGCAGGCTGCCTATTCTTCGGCTACGTCGAGAACAGCCTCCTCTACGACCTGCGGCCTGAGGTGTTGGCCCGTTATCGGTGGATCTGAACCGCTGGCGAAATATCGGGGGCGCGGCCCTGGCGATGCGGAATATCGAGGGGAAAAAAGTATGTATCGGCAGAGGGGCTGGGGGTCAGCCGCAGCCGCAGCCTCCACCGCCGGCGCTCCCGAAGCTTCCGCCGAGCATGAAGGACGGATAGAATATGTTCGTATAGCCGCCCATATTACCGTGGTAGCCGCTCAGCTGGAGGGTCCCCGAGGCGGCGGGCTGCAGGCTGGCCAGGCCGACGCTTCCCAGCTGGACCGGAGCGGCGGAGCTGGTGGAGACCACCTCTCCTCCCGACCCCTGCTGGGCCGCCGGCGGAGTCGGAACCGTCCGGCTGCCGAGCAACCCGTAGCCGCTCAGCTGTACGAAATTCTTGTCTGAACCCGTCTCTTGGGAGGTCGGGGAGAAGGCGCCGACCCCGAGGCTGTACGTCGCCGGGCTCCAGGTCGTCGCTCCGGCCGCCTCTGCGAAGAGGATGATGGCGAAGGCCATCACCGTTATAGTTAACGCATTAAATCGCCTTTCTGGCAATCTATCACCCCAGGGGGGCTGTAGCCCCCGAGGTTTATATACTTATGGAAAAAGTCGGGCCTATCGACCTTGGATAGATCCCTATATGACGGATATCGAAAAAATAAGGGACGGAGGTTCTACCGCTCTTCCGAGAACTCAGCCGATCCTCACCTCATTCTGGGCAGACTGCATCAACAGCGACCCAGGCCCCGAATGTCCTGAAAAGCCTATCCCCTGACGGAAGGAGTTCCGATGGGGGTCTGGGGTCTGGACGACGTTTCTTCCGCCCTGGATTATGGGGCCGTCGCCGGAGGCTACGAAGGCGTAGCCGATGATCGACTGGCCGACGTCGTTGTAGGAGCCGGCGATGTAGGCGAAGTTGCTCATATCCTGGACCGGGTCGGCGTGGGGAGCAGGTCTCGTCCTGGCGGAGGCGAAGGTGGTCTGGGTGAGGGAGTTTGCGTCCCCAATGATCGTCCCCGAGTTCCACCCGGTCTGGAAGATATCGTCCCCAACGGCCGTCTGGGAGACGCCCTGGTATACGTCGTTATTGTTTCCGACGACGGCAACGGCGTTGGCCCCCGCCTGCATTATGTAGCTACCATCGGCGTTCTGATGGACCCCCTGGTGGACGGTGTTTCCGTCCCCCACGACGACGGCGGCGTTGGCGGCGGACTGGGTTATGTAGTTGCCCTGGGCGTTCTGGGTGACGCTCTGGCTCACATAGTTGTTGGAGCCGTAGACGATCGCCGAATTCGATGAGCTCTGGCTGACATAGCCACCCTGTCCGTTCATGCTGATGCTCTGGCTCACGGTATTCGCGTAGCCTAGAGCCGAAGACGATGCTGCGAGCAGGACCACCAGCAGGGCTGTGGTCCACCTCGATATCTTTGACGTTTTCATCTCACTAACCCCCATGGTTCTTGGGCGCAACGCGCCAAGGGGAGGGGAGGGCCCCCTCCCTCCTTTTTGAGGCGGATCTGGCCGAAACGGCCTCGTTCGATCCCGCCTCCAGACCCCCCTCGGTCCGGGGGCCTTAAATGGTTATTTTTCACGTAGATCTTATGTTGGGGCGATGTACAACCTCCACGATCCTGCTGTAGGTTGGTGGGGCATAGATCTGCGCGGCAGCGGGGCTACCTCTCCCGGACAGGAGATGGGGATATGATCTATGACTGTCAGAGATGGCCTGCTTTGAGGAGGGGGCCTGGGGTTTGAAGATGTATCATCAGTTTGATGACGTATCATCCCGCGGGGGAGAAGCCGGTCATATCCCGCCCCTCCATCTGAAGGGCCCTGACCAGATCTCCCGCCTCCCTCTCGTCCTGTGCCCTGGAGATGACCACCGCTCCTTTGAGGGCGATCCTCTTGCCACAGGGACAGGTCCTGGTGGCGGTCCCCTCCTCTGCGTAGAGGTGGCGGCCGCACCCGGCACACCTGAATATCAGGTACATCAAAATAGCTTGGATATATGGGATCTGCCGCTCACTCTGAGACCAGGACGGCGTTGACGACCCCTTCCTGACCCGGCCTGCTGGTGACCCGGGCCGGTCCCAAGGAGGTCTTTATTATGGCGCCCTTGGTGATTATGCTCCTCCTGATGTAGTTGAGGTTGGCGCTGTTCTCCTTGACGCTCTCGATCTTGGCGGTCTTGGACTTTCCGGTCTTGGGATCGGAGACGCAGGCTACGTCGCACCTGAGGAGCCTCACCTTGGAGTTGCCTCCCCTCGTCTTGATATTCTTCTTCCTGGTGGCGTTTATGGTGGGCTCTCCGGCCTCTCTTCCCAGCTCGTACTTCTTCTTTCCCCGGTTAGAGATCAGCCTTCCGCCCGTTAATTTTCTCTTCGAGTTTCCTTGCCATTTCATGCTATACCCCGGACCGGAGATAGTCATGAAGGGCGATATTTATACTTTCCTCCTCTCCCATGGATCGGGCCGCCTTCTGATCGATCGACGAAGAACCCAAACCATTAATATGTAAGGGCTCCCCAGGGGGTGAGAAAGCCGTCTCCCCGGCGGCAGAAGGGAAGGCGCGGGGAGGATGAAGGCAGGTTGTAGATGGCGACGATCGACGAGCAGATCCAGGCTATTGAAGAGGAGATCTTCAACACCCAGAGGAACAAGGCCACGGAGCATCATATAGGCAAGCTCAAGGCCAAGATCGCGAAGTTGAAGGCTCAGCAGGAGCTTCAGAGGATCAAGGGCTCCGGGGGCGGGAAGGGCTACTACGTCAAGAAGTCGGGAGACGCCACCGTCGCCCTCGTAGGCTACCCCTCCGTCGGAAAGTCGAGCCTCCTCAACCGGCTTACGGGGTCGGACTCCGAGGTGGGATCCTACAATTTCACCACCCTGGAGGTGATCCCGGGGGTGATGGACTACAAGGGCGCCAAGATTCAGATCCTGGACATGCCCGGGATCATAAAGGGCGCCTCTCGGGGGAAGGGGAGGGGTCGCGAGGTGATAACCGCGGCGAGGGCCGCAGACATAATCCTCCTGATGGGGGACGTCTACAGCTACCGCCTCGACGTCCTGGAGCGGGAGCTATACGATGCCGGGATCAGGCTCGACAAGGTCCCCCCCGACATCACCCTCAGCCCCTCGGATAAGGGGGGTATCATCATCAGAAACACCCTCCCTCTCACCAGGATGACGGAGGTCGAGATCGCCGAGATCCTCCGGGCCTACGGGATCGTCAACGGTATCATCACCATCCGGGAGGATATAGATACCGATACCCTCGTCGACTTCCTCGCCGGGAACAGGATCTACGTCCCCCAGGTAGCCGTCATAAACAAGATCGACCTCGAGTACGACAACGTCCGGGATGATATAAGAAATACCATCGGCCGCGACTTCATACCCATATCCGTCGAGGAGGACGTCGGGGTCGAGGAGCTCAAAGAGCTGATATATGATACCCTCGGCTTCATCAGGGTGTACCTCAAGCCCCAGAGGGGGAAGGCGGATATGGAGGAGCCCCTGGTGATCCTGGAGGGGTCCAACATCAGGACGGTCTGCGACCACCTCCACAGGGACTTCGTCCGGCTCTTCCGGTACGCCAAGGTCTGGGGGAAGAGCGCCAAGTTCCCGGGCCAATCGGTGGGCCTCGATCACATCCTCGCCGACGAGGACGTCCTCACCATCGTCACAAGGGGGAAGTAGATCTTCCCTCCCCTGGAAAGGAGGACCCATACACACCTCTGGGAATATACCCTGGCCCGGGGTAAGGGCTTATATATTCTCCGCCCAAGAGGCGGGGTTGAGATATTCGGCTGAACTTCGACAGGATGAGTGCTAAGATGTCGAGGCGGATCATAGTTTTATTGGCAGCATCGCTCCTTTTTGCGGGCGTTGCATCTGGATTGAGTGGGGGAAAAGAGCGGCCCATCTGCACCTGGGGAGGCCTGCAGGAACAGCCTGCCATAGACGGTTCCATCGTGGTCTGGGCGGACAACAGAGGCGGCAACTTCGACATATTCATGTACGACCTCGAGACCGGGACGGAGCGAGGGGTATCCTTCTATCCCGGCTTCCAGGATCACCCCGCGGTCTCGGGAAATCGGATAGTCTGGCAGGATATGAGGACGGGGGAGGCGGATATATATCTCTACGATACGCTGACCCGGGAAGAGAGGCCGATCAGCACCGCACCGGGAAATCAGTTCCTGCCGGATATTGATGGGGATAGGGTGGTCTGGATGGACAACCGGGACGGCGGCTGGAACATCTACCTATATGACCTCTCCAGAGATGAAGAGATGCGGATCACCACCGACCCCAAAGATCAGATCCAGCCGAAGATCAGCGGCGACCTGATCGTCTGGACCGACAACCGAAAGGGGGTATCCGAGATTTACCTCTACGACCTCTCCACCGGGCGGGAGGGGCCCGTCAGCCCCTCCGGGGCGGACCAGGCCTTCCCCGAGATCGACGGCTCCCTCGTCGTCTGGGCCGACAACAGGACGGGGCTGTCTGACATCGTCATATTCGATCTGACGACGAAGAAGGAGACGGTGATCGAGAGGCCTGGCCTCCAGACCGCTCCCTCGGTGAAGGGCCACCTCGTCGCCTGGCAGGACCACAGGAGCGGCGTAGCTGAGGTTTACCTCTACGACGTCAGGACCGGCGGCGAGATGGCCATAAGTCCCGGTTCGATGAAGATGGCGCCCGCCCTCGGCGAGTGGGGCGTCGTCTGGACCGATTATAGGGCCGGCGACTCCGACATTTACATCTTCGACTTCAACCTCGCAGCCGACGACTGGGTAACATCAGCCCCTTACAACCACACCAACCCCTGGATCGACGGGGATAGGGTCGTCTGGACCGACGACCGGACCGGGATCTACAACGTCTACATCTACGACTTCAAGACCGGGGAGGAGCGGAAGATCACCGACTCGAAGGTCGAGAAGAGCAGCCCCAGCATCAGCGGCGATCTGATCGTCTACACCGACAATAGAAACGGAAACCTCGACATCTTCCTCTACGACCTATCGACGGGGAGGGAGACGGCGATCACCTCCGAGCCGACGGATCAGAGGTACGGGATGGTCGCCGACGGGAAGGTGGTCTGGATCGACGACCGGACCGGAGAAGACCAAGACCAGGTCTACGTATACGACGCGGCCTCCGGGAAGGTGGAGCAGATCACGAACGTAGCCTCGAAGAAGGCGACCCCCATGATCCGGGGAGGTCTTCTCGCCTGGATGGACAACAGGAACGGGAACTGGGACATCTTCGTATACGACTTCACCACCGGGGCCGAGTCCCAGGTGACTACAGATCCAGCAAAGCAGCAGCAGCCTTGGATTTGCGGGGACGTCATCGTCTGGACCGACGAGAGGAACGAAAACTGGGATGTCAGGGCAAAGAACCTCACCACCGGCGTCGAGACGGTTATAACCACCGCCATAGGAAACCAGGTACAGCCGGTGATATCAGGCGACCGGGTCGCCTGGCTCGACGACAGGAACGGCGACTTCGACATCTACCTCTACGATCTGAGGCTAGAGAGGGAGGTGCCGATCGTCACCGGGCCGTCCCACCAGAGGCCGAACGACGGCGTGGGCTTTCCCTTCTTTGTGAAGGTCGCCGGAGGCACCCAGTTCCTCAGCGGCGACCGGATCGTCTGGATGGACTACGCCTCCGGGACGCCCCAGATCATGACGAGGAGGGTCTCCGACGACCCCATCCTTCTGGTGGAGAAGGCTGACGTCGCCACCGGCGGGAACCTCATCGTCTGGGCGGACAACCGGGGCGGGGACTGGGACATCTTCGGCTTCGACTTCTACAACAGGCGCGAGAGCCCCCTCGTCCGGGGACCCGGCGACCAGAGGCGCCCCGCCGTCGGAGGCGATCTCCTCGTATGGCAGGACGACAGGAACGGTAACTGGGATATCCGGGCCCTCGACCTCGCCACCGGGGATGAGATCGTCGTCGCCGAGGGGAGGGGCGATCAGATCCGGCCTTCGGTCCACAACAGGAGGATCGCCTGGATGGACGACTCTTCTGGGGGCTGGGCGGTGATGGTGAAGGACCTGGCCGGAGCGCCGTTGAACGTCCCCGCCCGAAAGGGGGGAGACCAGATCAATCCGGCGATCAGCGGGGACCTCCTCGTATGGCAGGACGACAGGAACGGCAACTGGGACATCTACGTCCAGGATCTGGCCACCGGGGCGGAGACGAGGCTCACCGGCGATGGAGACCAGATAAACCCCGACGTCAGCGGCAACGTCATCGTATGGGAGGACTCGACGACCGGCGATATCAGCTACTACTTCTGGGATAGGAAGTGGGGGCGCGCTTACGCGAGGCCCGGCTACCAGGCCGAGCCGAAGGTCTACAGAAACCGGATCGTATACCAGGAGAGGACCGAAGAAGAGGGATGGTCGATCCGCACCTTCGATCCGAACACCTGGAGGGACCGGGAGCTGGCGAGGGGGCCTGGGGAGGTTCGCCTCGACCTCGACCACAGGCTCGCCTGGCTGATATCCCCCAGCGGAAAGTTCGGTTACTATAGCCTGGGATCTGACCAGATCAGCATCATAAGCCAGGCTCCAGGAGACCAGACCCATCCGGCGGTCAGCGGTGACTGGGTCGTCTGGATGGACAACAGGACCGGAAACCCCGACATCTACCTCTACAACCTGGTGGAGAACGTCGAGTGGCCCCTCGCCGCGGGCCAGGAGCTGGACATGTTCCCCAACATCAAGGACGATATTGTGGTCTGGATGTACTATGAGGAGCAGTTCGAATCATGGGCGATCCGGGCCCTGGACATAGTCGCCGTCAACAGGACCCAGCTGGAACGGGGTATCACCGAGCCATCAAGGCCCTCGATCAGCGAAGAGATGCTCGCCTGGGGTGACCGGCCGGTTCGGGCCTTCGGGTGGTTCGTCAACAAGAAGCCCCTCTACACCACCGAGCCGAGGGAGGCCGTCCCGCCCCGGGGAGAGAACCCCTCCGCCGGAGGATCCATCGTAGCATATCAATCGTTCCAGAACAACAACTGGGACATCTATATGTGGGTGGGTCAGAACCGGATCCCCGTTTATACCGGCCCCGGAAACCAGATCAACCCGACGACCGACGGCAATCTGATAGTATGGCAGGACGATAGGGGCGGGAGCTGGGACCTCTACTCTTACGAGATAGCCACGAGGAAGGTATCCCAGTTGACAGATCATCCATCGGACCAGACGAACCCCCACATCGCCGATGGCATCCTGGTATGGCAGGACAACAGGAACGGCGACTGGGACATCCGGGCCCTGGATATATCGACGGGCAGGGAGATGGAGATCTACTCGGGTCCCGGAAACCAGACCGATCCCCGGACGGGAAGCTCCAAGATCGTCTGGGTAGACGACCGGGACGGGAAGAAGGACGTCTATATGTACGAGATCTACAGGGATTAGCCGTCAAGGTCATCAGGATGGGGGCCCAGCCCGTTGAGGAGAGGGGGTGGCTATATCGGGGGCCTGCCCCCCTCTCCTCCTCTTTCCCTTCCCGACCTTTCTCTCTCACCCTCTTCTCTTTCCAATCCCTTCCCTCAGCTCTTCTTTCCCCCCCCTTCCCGCTCTTCCTCTGGTGGCGGCCGGGGGGAGCAAAGTTTATTTATTCGCCCCTCACTTGTAGACGGCTTAAAAAGATCGGGGCATCTGACTATCATGCAACTGGAAGAACTTCGTTTCGGCACGGAGCTGCTCAAACGCGGCTTTGCTAAGATGCAGAAGGGGGGGGTGATCATGGACGTCACCACCTCTGAGCAGGCCGTGATCGCTGAGGAGGCCGGGGCCGTGGCGGTCATGGCCCTCCAGGCGGTGCCGGCAGACATAAGGAAGATGGGTGGGGTCGCCAGGATGGCAGACCCCAAGATCATCATGGAGATCATCGACACGGTATCGATACCCGTCATGGCCAAGGTGAGGATCGGCCACTTCGCGGAGGCTCAGATCCTGGAGGCTATCGGGGTAGACATGATCGACGAATCGGAGGTCTTGACCCCTGCCGATGAATTCCACGTCGATAAGGCCAGGTTCACCGTCCCCTTCGTCTGCGGCGCAAGGAACCTGGGGGAGGCTCTGAGAAGGATCAAGGAGGGGGCGGCGATGATCAGGACGAAGGGAGAGGCCGGGACCGGCGACGTCCGGGAGGCGGTCCGCCACATGAGGCTTATATGCGGCACCATCCGGTCCCTCCGGGGGATGAACGAGGAGGAGCTTTTGAAGGTATCAAGGGATATCGAGGCTGATTACGACCTCGTCCTCGAGTGCAGGCAGATGCAGCGGCTTCCGGTGGTGAACTTCGCGGCCGGCGGGATCGCCACCCCCGCCGACGCGTCCCTGATGATGCAGATGGGGGCTGACGGCGTCTTCGTCGGGTCGGGGATATTCAAATCCGAAAAGCCGGAGGTTATGGCCTCGGCGATCGTCGAGGCGGTGAACAACTACCGGGACCCAAAGAGGATGGCCGAGATCTCCAGAGGCCTCGGCGACCCCATGAAGGGTATAGACGCCGGGACGCTCCCGGAGGGCGAGGTCCTTCAGACCAGGGGCTGGTAGATTAAAGGTCGGCGTCGTCGCTTTCCAGGGGGACGTCTCAGAGCACGTCAGGGCGATGGAGCGGTCCCTGGATGGAGATGATTTGGTGGTGGAGATCCGGGGGCCCGGGATCGTTCCCGGCTGTGACGGCTTAATCCTCCCCGGAGGGGAGAGCACCACCATCTCAAGGCACCTCGCCCGAACCGGAGTCGGCGAGGAGATAAGGGCTGCAGCCGGGTCCGGGGTTCCCGTCATGGCCACCTGCGCGGGGCTCATCGTCATCTCCGAGGAGATCGTCGAGGAGACTAGGTTCGTTCCCCTGGGCCTTCTGAAGGTCAGGGTTGGAAGGAACGCCTTCGGCTCCCAGAAGGAGTCCTTCGAGGCGGATATTGAGGTGAAGGGATTCGCATCTCCTTACCGGGGCGTCTTCATAAGGGCACCTGCCATAGTCGGCTGGTCCCGGGACGTGGAGGTCCTGGCTAAGATCGATGACGCTGCGGTGGCGGTGAGGCAGAGCCGCCTTTTGGGGCTCGCCTTCCACCCAGAGCTGACGGCGGACGGCAGGTTCCACGATATATTTTTAGGGATGATCCGGGAGGTGAAGACCGATGTTGGGGATAGAAGATGAGTTTGTAGAGAGGTCCTTCGAAGAGATGGAGGAGGATATGAAGAGGCTGGCGGAGGAGTCGCAGCGGCTCAAGGAGGAGGCTTCTGAACTGTTGAGAAGGTCTGACGACCTCCGGATACGATCGATCGACCTGCGGCCAGAGGATCCGGCGGCCGCTGAGGAGATGTGGCAGGAGTCCGAGGAGCTCAGGGTCGAGAGCAGGGAGATGGTGAGGCTCGCCGTAGATAGCGCCCTCCAGGCTGGAGACATAAAGCACCGGATAGAGATCCACGATCAGATCGTGGCGGTGGTGGACAGGGCCGACGAGATCTGGAAGGGGGCTATAAGGGCCGCAAGGCCCTAGTTCACTCTTCCCCTAGTCCTCGAAGGTTATCCTCCTCTGGGTCTCGAAGGTCCCGCTCAGCTTCTGGTCGGCTTTTATCCTCTTGTTGAAGCTGGAGTACTCGGTTCTGGTCCCCCATATCCCTTCGAAGGCCTGCTGGGTGTTGAAGAGGAGGACGTTATCCGCACTGTTGACCGAGGATATGGTACCGGACTCGCTCTTCTCAAGGGTGGTGGCGTTGAACCGCTCAAGGACGCTCGCCCCCATACCGCCGTGGAAGCCCGGAGATTGCATCAGCTTCGATCCCTTTAAGACCCCCTGATCAAAGACCAGAAGGCGGCTGTCGGTTATGTTGACTACGGGATTTCCTCTGTTTATCTTCTTATCGGACTGCATCTCTATCGATCCGCTGCCGTCGAGGACCTCCCTGTATAGGGCCGACGATTCCCTGAACTCGTTTTTAATGGAGACGTCACCCCTCCCGATGACGGTCGTCGACTCGACGAAGAGCATACCGTCACCCCTCATCTCCGTCTTCTTCTCTTCCCTCGCCGGGGCCGTTGGGACGTCTTCCTGGACGAGAGGGCCCCTCTCCTGGCTAGGGACCACTCTTGGCCCCTCTTCAGGGGGCTTGCTGGACCAGAAGAGGATGTACGGGCCGTCTTCGGCCCATCTCTCACCGTCGCTCACTCTGACGAAGACCGCCATGTAGGTTCCTGGAGCCTGGCCAGGGATCTCGTAGCTCCAGTAGCCTTCTTTAGCGTCTCCATCCTCGAGCTTCATCTTCTGGGAGTTGATCCTGTTGACGTCGCTTAGGTCCATCCTGCTGACGGTGGCGCTGGGTATGTTCCAGAGCATATCCACCGATCTGATACCTATATCGTCGGTGGCGTGGACCACCACCATCACCGGAGTCCAGGCCGTCGGATCCGGTGGGAACGCCCCTACGTCGATGATCTTCGGGGGTCGGTCGATCTCGATGGTGCCGATATCGCCTACCGTGAGCCTGATGTTCTTGGCCGGCGACCTGGATAGGGTGGCCCTCTCCTGGGCCGGGCTCCCTGCCGGGGCCGATGCCCCGGCGTAACCGGGCGAGACCTGGGCGGCGATCTGGCCGCCGGGGATCCCCGACACCCCTCCCGCCTCGGCCACCTTGGCGGATGCCTCCAGGGCAGACCTGGGGTCGGCGCTCTCGCGACCGACAGGGGTCGATGGTCCCGTTATGGCGGGAGAGATCCCGGCGGGGGAGGAGAGGGACGAGAAGGGGTCGCCGGAGGCGGATGCGTAGCCAGCACCGCCTCCGGGCATCGTCGATGGAGACGATAGGTATGAGGTGGCGGGGGCGCTGGACGAGTAGGTGTATCCTCCAGTCCCCGGCGGTGTCTCCGGAGATCTCCCCGGAGATGATAGATATGACGAAGCCATCCCGCCGACTGAGGATGGGTGTCCAAGAGCCCCGGTCTCCTTCCCTGAGGCCGCCCCTACCGGAGAATAGGCGTACCCTGAGGCCTCGGGGACCGTCTTCCCGGAGGCAGGGGACGCCAGGGTCTCCCCCGTCGACGGCGCTTGCCTCGCCCCCTCCGGAAGGGCGCTACCTGGGGAGAGGGGCGGATCCACCCTCTCGCCGCCCTGGGCGGCGTGTAGAGGACCCTGGGCCGGGGTGGCATAAAGCCCAGTCTCCCGTACTCCGGCGGAGGCGTATCCGGCCTGCGATCCTTCAGGGAAGGCGTCCTTGATGGAGGGCCCGGCCCTGGAGCCATCTTTCTTCATCCTGAACTCCTCCAAGATCTCCCGGAGTCGGTTCAAGAGGCCTGCCACCCCATAGCCCCCGTCTTCGCGGAAGGCGGGGTCGTCTCTTCTCTCCTCCCCACCCTCATAACCCGCCGACTCCTCCACCAACTCTTCCGCCGGGACGGACCCGGCCGAACCACGGCCTGATACCGCAGGTGCGGAAGGATCGGGCTGCTCCGGGGGATGGTCCTTCCGGGGGTAGGTCTCCGGCTCTTTCACCACCACCCGGAGGACGTCGGTGTCCCTCACCGACGTCCTCTCCTTCGTGAAGCCTTCGGCGGTTATCTCCTCCTCTATATCCGACGACGCTTCTATCCTCTTAACCACCGTCCTGCTGGATCCGGGGGAGATGTAGTCTATCGTCCCAAGATGCTCCAGGGAGGAGGTCATGATGAAGGTGCTGAATATCGGGGCATCTCCCCGGTTCTCGACGGTGGAGACGACTTCGACGGTCCCGCCGGGGGCTGTCTGGGCCGGTTCGGCCCTGACGGTGAGGGATATGGAGGCGGAGACGATCTCCACCCCCACCTCCCGGGAATCTCTCCAGACCTCCCCTCTGGAGTCGGTCCCTGCCGCCTCGAGGCGGAAGGTGGTGTTCTTCTCGGCGAGGAAGTCGATGGTCACGACCTTGAAGTCTCCGGCTTCCAGCCTCCCGACCCTCTCGAGGGTTCCAAGGCTCTTCTCCGAGAGGGTCACGTCCCTGAGGACGTCGTCACCGGTGTTGGTCACCACGAAGGTGAGGTTGAAGGGCCTCTTCTGGCTCACCTCCACCCCGGAGGGCTTGACGCTGAGGCCGATCCCCGGAGATACCACCCTGATCTTCAGGGCTTCTGTTGCGAATACCGTCTCGCCTCCGGCGGTCCTCCCTTCGGCCCGGCCCATGACCTGCCGGCTCTCGCCGGCGAGATGGACGGTGGATACCGGCATCGAACCGCCGGCGGGGACGGCGGGGAGCCTGAACCTGCTCATCCCCTCCACCTCGAAGGTGACGTCCAGAAGGTCCACCTCTCCGGAGTTTCTTATCGTCCAGACCACCTCCGCCGCTTCTCCCGGATAGACGGCGACCTCTCCGGGATCGACGGTCAGATGAAGCCCCGGGGCCAGGAGCTGAAGTGTCAGAACCATAGACCTCTGGAGGCGGAACCCGGCAGAATCGATGGCTTCCGCCCTGACCACGTCTTCGAGGCTCTCGTCGAGGGTGGTGTTCCTGGTGAGGACCCTAACTTCGCCGGGCCTCAGGACCGGGATCCTCCCTATCTCGCCGATCTCGTCAGAGACCCTCACCTCTGAGAGGGGGTCGTCGCCGACGTTCTCCAACCGGACGGCGATGGAGATCCTCTCCCCCCGGGAGATCTTCTCGGGTTCCTTGTAGACCTCGACCTTCAGGTCTGGCGATATCGCCACTATATCGAGGGTGGCCTCGTCGGAGAGCTCCGGACCTGTCTCTCCCCTGGCCCTGGCGGCGGCCGTGAGGTTGAGGTTTCCATCAGCTATGACCGCCCCTTCCAGGGGGAGGCCGTCTCCGGGGGCGAGGCGGGGGGCGGTCGCCGTCTCATCGCCGCATCGTAGGTCCAGATCGAAGAGGCTCGCCGTCCCTCGGTTGACGGCGACGGCCCTGTAACCGACCGTATCCCCCCGGTGGACTATGGTCCTGTTGACCTGGAGGGTGACGACCAGCTTCGGCGAGCCGGCTTCCCTCTCCATTCCGGCCGGAGGGGCGATCGCCTCACCGCTCCCAACGGCCGAAGGGGTGGGAAGGCCGGTGAAGAGGTCGAGATCGGCGAAGTCAAATCCCGCATCAAACAAGGGGTCGTATCCCAATCCCTGGGGTTGGGGGCTTCTGCTTCTGACGTCGCCGCCCTCGGATCTCGCGCCGAAGAGGTCGAATCCGGCGTCGATCTCATCGAAGCTCAGTTCAAAGCCCATCTCCTCAAAATTCGGGACAGGCCCCGGGGATGGGGCGGAGGAGGAGCCGGACCTGGTGGTCTTTCGGGACGGAGCCGTCTTTGGGCCGGTGGCCTCGGGGCGGAGTATCACGTCTCCTGTAACCGTCCTTCCACCAGATGAGACCGCTGAGACCTCGATAGGTCCCCGGGGGTCCTCCCCCCGCGGGCTCGTCCGGGTGAGGCTCTTCGACTCTCCCGCACCCAGCCGGGCGAGGATCCCGAGGGTGGCCCCATCCCCATCTTTGATGGTGACCCGGCTGAGAGGCTCGTGGCCGCCGTTCGCGATCCTGTACTCGGTGGTGGCGGTCTGGCCTGATGAGCCAGAGGCTGATATGACAGTGACGGAGAGGTCCGAGCTCTTGGCAGCCACCGTCAGGGATCTCTTATCTGACGCCTTCTCACCGCCATCGCTGGTCCCGGCGGCTACAACCTCCGCCGAGAGGTCTTCGGCTATCGTCAGGGTTCTTGAGAAGGTCTTCGACTCCCCGGGGGAGAGGTCCCCGGCCTCGACGGCGAAGCCCGGACCGTTTATTTCAACCCCCCTCAGGGGGGATTTGCCTCGGTTGGTGACGGTCATCCTCACCGTCGTCCTCTCCCCCGGCCTGACGGCGGGGGGGTCGGCTCCCACCGCCAGCTCCATCTCGGCGGAGGTGGACATCGTCCTCAGCCTGCGGTCATCTATCGGGATCGACCTATCGAAATCGAGGTCCGGGATCGAGATACCCTCTCCGGGGAGGCCTACCTGGAGGCGGGCCTCGGCCCTGCAGATCTCCACGTCCCCGCAGGTCGCCACCACCTCGAGGCGGGTGCTGGTGGCGAGGGGCGGCGTGGTCCTGGAGAGGGTGACCGACTCCCCCTCCGGGAGGCGGGCTACGAACCCCGCCTGTCCGAAGTTGTCCCTCACGGAGATATCCGTCAGGGCCAACTTCCCAGAGTTTCTAAGAGTAATGGTGTAACTCGTCGGTTTACCCTGATCCACCAGGATCTGGTCCAGTTCCAGGAAGATCTCCGGCCCACCGTCGCAGCTCGAAAGAAAGGGGATCGAGAAGGGAAGAGACCAGGCAGAGGCGAGGGGAAGGGAGAAAAAAATTAGGATGAGGCCAGCTAGACATAGAAAACGAACAGCTCCGCCCCATTCGGGGGATATATTTCTGCAGCCGCCCTTCATAAGCTCCCCCTGAGCAAACGTTTTATTGTTTTTCTTCTATAAAGGAATTTCGGAACAATTAGGCGGGAATCTCATATATAAGAATGAGATCTCCATCGACCCTCTGGGATACCGGGAGATCATTTAAGATATTAATATGATGATATGAACCTCTCCGAGGGTATCTTTTATAAGTTTGGACTGATATAACTCCTTGATGGACCCCCTAGCCGCCTTCGTCCTGGCCATCCTCCTGGTAGCCCTCCTGACGGTGAAGACGGGCCTCTCCCCTTTCCTAAGCCTCCTCGTAGCCTCCCTCGTCTACGGCCTCCTCTTGGGGATGGGGCCGGATCTCATCGGCTACATGACGGCGGGGCTCGCCCGGATATTCTCCGCCCTCGCCATCATCGTCTTCTCGGGGTCGGTGATCGCCGAGCATCTGAGGAGGTCGGGGGGTGAGGATAGGGTCGTTTCAGACCTTCTCTCCCTCGTCGGGAGGAAGAGGGGGTCCCTCGCCTCGGGGCTATCGGGATACATCGTCGCCCTCCCGGCGATGTGCTCCATCACCTCTTACATGATCCTGGAGCCGGTGGTGAGGGAGATGGGGCGGAAGGCCGGGGGGCATGAGAGGAGGTTCCTCTTCTCGGCGGCGGTCTTCTCCATCATATCCTTCAACCTCGTCTACCCGTCGCCGGTACTGGTCACCCTCACGGGGTCTCTTGCGGTCTCTCCGGCGGAGGCGCTGAAGTTCGGCCTGCCCCTATCCTTCCTCCTCTTCGCCCCCGTCCTTCTCTGGCTCTCCCGGTTCCCCGTCGTCGGGGTGGCCCCCCCTATAGAGGAGGGTCCGGCCCCTTCTAGGCTCGTATCCTGGGCCCCCCTTATCCTCCCCCTGGCCATGATCCTCCTGGGGGTCCTCCATCCGGCTGCCTGGTTGGTGGGTTCGCCGGATGTAGCCCTCCTCTCGGGGGCTCTCCTCTCGGCAGCCCTGGCAAAGAAGGAGGCGGGAGATATGATCAAGAGGGCGACGAGGAGGGCGGGGACGATCATCTTCGACCTCTGCGGCGCCGGAGCCTTCGGATACGTCGTCGCCCAGGGCGGCATCGGTCCCGAGCTATACGCCACCCTCGGGCCGGTCGTCCCCGTCGTCCTCCTCCCCTTCTTGGCGGCCTCCCTGATACAGCTCGCCCAGGGGTCGAGGGTGGTGACGGTGGTGATCGCCGCCGAGATGATGAGGGGATACCCCCTGGAGCCGGTCACCCTCCTCTTCCTCATCTCCGCGGGGGCCTTCGCCCTATCGAGCTTCAGCGACCCCTACTTCTGGCTGGTGAAGGAGACGACCGGCTCGGACCTGAAGGAGGCGCTCCTCTGGTACACCCTCCCCCTCACCCTCTGCGGCCTCTTGGTCTTCGCAGCCGCCGCCCTCCGGTGGCACCTCCTCATATGACCCCGTCCCTCCGCCCCCCGCCGCTGGGTCCGGGGATGGAGTTGGAGGGTTCGACGGACGCCGATGACGATGAAGATGACGATGCGGATGCGTGGGCCTCCCGGACCGCCTGGACGATCTCCACCCCACAGGAGAAGGAGAGGTGGGAGGGGCAGGAGCAGTCGGAGGAGCCGAAGCCCCGGACGGAGGGAAACCCCTCCCCAATCCTCCGGGCGATGGAGCACTCCAGGTCCTCTCCCGTCGGGGTCGCCACCACCTCCTCCAGCTCCGCCAGGGGGAGGAGGCGGTCGATGTGCCACCTCCTGGTAACGTTCACCCCCTCCATCACCGCTATGTGGCGGAGGACCCGCTTGAAGCCGCCGGTCCCCCGGGCCGAGCCGGTGTAGGCGTACCAGCCGGCCCTGAAGGTGACCGGTCCCAGGGATCCGACCTCGACGATCGCGTCGCCGCGGAGCCGCAGGACGATGGTGTAGATCCCCTTCTCTTCAGGATCAAAATCGCAGGGTACGCATCTAGGAGTCACGGTTCTCCTCTCCCGGCAGGTTAATCCCGAGGAGCCTGATAAATTTGCCGGATTCGCCGGAGACGGTGGTTAAAGAGGTTCGCAATTGGCTTTTAAAGGGTGGAGGCGGACCTCACAGCGAGGGAGCCGATCTCTGGATCTCTAACATCTCCGGATTTCTATCCAGGGCCCGCCGGCCGCGATCAGGCAGGATCGATAGCCTCCGCCACCAGGTCTATGAGGTCGATCACCTCAACCCCGGCGCCGGCGTCCCTGAGGTTCCTGATGCAGAGGGGGCAGCAGGATACGATGGCATCGACGCCGACCGGCACGTCCTGGAGCCTGAGCTTGGCGATCTGGAGGGATAGGTCGGGGTATCCGGCCCGGACGCCGCCTCCGCCGCCGCAGCACCGGGCATCCTCCCGGCTCCTCTTCATCTCGACGAGGCGGCAGATCGCCTTTATCACATTCCGGGGGGGGTCGTAGATCCCGGCGTGCCTTCCCAGGTGGCAGGGGTCGTGGTAGGTGACGGTCAGGTCGAGCCGCCTTGGTCTGAGCTCCGAGAGCCGCTCGGCGAGGAACTCGGGGACGCTCACCACCTCAAACTCGGGGGGGTAGTACCTCTGAAGGGTCGAGAGGCACCCGGCGCATCCGGTGATGATCGTCTTCGCTTTCATCTCCCGGATCTGGCGCAGGTTCTCGTCGATGACCTTCTCCGCCGGGGAGCCGGTCCTGATGAGGGGAGAGCCGCAGCACCACTCCTTCGGGAGGAGGGAGACGCCGAACCTCCGGAGGATATCGAAGGTCTTGGCCGCCACCTCCGGGTAGCGGTAGGAGTCGAGGCAGCCGACGAAGTAGACGGCCGCGGCCTTATCTTTAATGGCGCCGGCGTCCGAGAGCCAGGCGAGCCTCTCGCCGGCCTCGCCGAAGGTGTTGCCGCTCTCTGCCACCTTCGTCCTGAAACCGGCCTGGGCCTCGGTCATTATCCCCTGGGAGACGAGCCCCTTCCTCGCCGCCTGGACTATCAGCGGCGGGTTTGCCCCCGCGGGGCAGCTCGCGGCGCAGATCCCGCAGGTGGTGCAGGTGTTGAGGCTGTCTAGGACGGAGGCGTCGGGGGCGAGCCCTTCGCCGAGGGCTTTCGCCACCATGATCCGGCCCCGGGTATTTCGAGACTCCCAGCCGAGGACCTCGAAGGCGGGGCAGACTGACCGGCAGGTGCCGCACCGGACGCAGAGCTCGATCGACCGGGAGTCGGTCTTCATTTCGTCCTTCGCCCGGATCCCGGCCTCTCTCCTCTCCTCGCTCATCCTCATCCTTCGCCTCCCGAGGGCGGTCCATAGTCATCGTCGAGGCCGAGCTTTCCGGGGTTCATAATCCCTTTCGGGTCGAGGGCCCGTTTTATGGCCCTCATCACCGATATCGCCCCCTCGCCCAGCTGTTCATTCATGTACTCCGACCGGGCGGCGCCGATCCCGTGTTCGGAGCTGACCGTCCCCCCGAGGCGGATCGCCGCCCTGTGGATGGCGTCAGCCGCCCCGGCGAGCCTCGCCCACTCACCGTCATCCAAGACGTCGATGAAGAGGGCGACGTGGAGGTTTCCGTCGCCGATGTGGCCGTACTTCATCGCCGGGATCCCGAACCGGTCCGAGATCTCCGAGACCTCCCTTATCATCGCCGGGATCTCCTTGATGGGGACGCCGACGTCCTCGCCGACGTAGATGCGGCTCTTCGTCGGGTCGAGGCGGGAGACGGCCGCCCCGACGAGCCGGCGAGCGGCCCAGATCTCCTCCATCTCCCCCGCCCCGGAGGCGGTCGCCACCGAAGCGGCCCCGGGGGCAGCCGAACATAGGGCGGCGATCTCCGCCGCCGCCTCGGCCGCGGCTCCCTCGGACCCGTCCACCTCGAAGAGGAGGACGTCGCCGTCCGGGAGCCTGAGGGAGGGGTCGCACCGCCGCAGGACCGCCACCGTCATCCTGTCCAGGATCTCGCAGGCGGAGGGGACGATCCCGGCGGCGAAGGTGGCGGCGACGGCCTGGCCTGCCTCCTCCGCCGAATTGAAGGAGGCGATGACGAGGCGGCGGGCCTTGGGCAGGGGCGCGACCCGCAGGACCGCCCCGGTGATGACCCCCAGGGTCCCCTCCGAGCCGATGAATAGCCTCGTCAGGTCGTATCCCGCCGCCGCCTTGAGGGTCCGCGAGCCCGTCCTGACGACGGAGCCGTCTGCCAACACCACCTCCAGGTCCAGGACGTAGTTACGGGTCGTCCCGTACTTGACGGACCTCATCCCGGAGCCGTTGTTGGCGATGAGGCCGCCGATGGTGCAAAAATTCGCCGAGCCGGGGTCCGGCGGGAAAAAAAAACCATGAGGCCGCAGCCGCTCGTTGAGGCGCGCCTGGACGACCCCCGGCTCGACGACGACGGCCAGATTCGATAAATCGAGCTCGACGATCCGGTTCATCCCCGAGAGGTCGAGGACGATCCCGCCCCGCAGCGCCACCGCCCCGCCGGCGAGGCCCGTCCCCGCGCCCCGGGCGGTGACGGGGACGCCTTCGGCGGCGGCTAGGCCGACGACGTCGGAGACCTCCGCCGTCGAGAGGGGGCGGACTACGTAATCCGGGGTGCCCCTCACCTGGGAGGCGTCGGAGGAGTAGCAGACCCTCTCGGCGGGGGAGGCGGAGGCTCTATCGCCGACGATATCGCGGAGCTTCTCGATAATATCCATGGGAGACCTCATAATCGGGAGAATTGCGGCGCCGTACGGCGGGCGGAGTCGGATGAGGAATTCCGTCGGGGGGATATAATAGGGTGTCGATGGGACGATTATTGCACTTAATTGTCCTTTCACACATCCAAGGTCGTTAGGTTACATCCGAATCGTGCCATTTATATACAATACCCATGTTTCTATGTGTCGGTTCTAACTCATCACCATCTATCTCAGGTTTTGGACGGAAACCAATAATTATTTACATAAGAGCTTATTTAACTGTTAGTGCTTAGAAGGAGACTTATAAATGAGCGGCGGCATAATCCCGGGTTGGAATTCTCAAGGTGTTTTGCCACCAGTAGATACTAGCAATCCTGTATCACTAGACCGATCGCCTTATTTAGTCTCCTTGGATGATTTTGTATTGCGGTTTGGTACATCGTCAGAACGTCTTAACATACTTGATGGCATTCTTTCATTTCGTTCGGCATTGCACGAGGCTGGCATTGTCAGAGGCTTCCAATGGTTGGACGGTAGCTTTCTTGAAAATATCGAATCTTTGGAATCTCGCCCTCCTCGTGATATTGATGTAGTTACGTTCTATTATTTGCCTCTTAATCATACACAAGTAACGCTTCTATCGAGTAATCCACAGCTTTTCGATCGTGATTTAATCAAGACCAGTTATCATGTGGACGCATATTTCATAGATTTAATGGGCAATATACCAGAAGAACTTATCTCAAATTCTGCATACTGGTATAGCGTTTGGTCGCATAGACGTAATTCAATATGGAAAGGCTATTTGCAGATAGATCTATCTCAGACCGATGACCATATTGCTAGAGACAACGTGGATAAAATGATGAGTCGAGGTGGCACGCCGTGACCATAGGGGAACGAAGTTTTCTCCAAGCGGAATTGGTCATGTTGGAGAGGCTGATAAGTAGGATTCCAGAAGCCAATGTGATTGACCGGATGAGCCTAGAAGCTCGCAAGAAGGAAGTAGAGACTTCTCTATCAACTCTAAAGCTTCCTTATTATGAACCGGCTCGTGCTAGGCTTACATTCCGAGGAAAACCAACAGTAAAAAGTCACGGAATATTTGCTAAGTTTGCCGCCAACGCTATAGACAAGTTCGCAATCATGGTTGCTGCTATTGGCGCTAGTCAAACCATTGAATTAGGTTCACGTGGCATAATTCCCAACATAGAAGAATACCAGTTGATGATAACAGGAACAACAATGGGATCATTTGGTTTCGAAATTGAAGAGGCACCCAAAGACGAACAAAAGCTTTTAACAGAATTCTCTCCTGTGAAGGCAGCACTAGATAAAGCTAATTTGATCATGGAATTATCAGCAGGATCAAGTGATGATGATTTAGCAGAGGCTATAGCAGATGAAAACCCTCGCGCTATAGAGGCTATCCGAGCTTTTCTTGAAGTGATGGAAAATAATGATGCATCATTCGCTCTTGAGTTGGATGGTAAATCACATCAATTCATCGATGTGGAACAGATTAAACGTATAAGAGAACGCCTTACGCCAGAAAACATACATGAAGGAGATAGGGAGATTTTAGGCAAATTTCAAGGTATCTTACCCACACGCCGCACATTCGAATTTATGATAAAAGAAAATAATGAAGTAATTATAGGCAAGGTTGGGCCAGAAATAGAAGATCCGAGCAAAATTAATCTTATCATCGAAAAACCAACCAAGATCCTAGTACATACAAAACAAGTGGGTACTAGCCGACCACGTTACACACTCAATGATTATGAAGAGATATATGAGTGAATTGTTATTTCTCCCGAAGTAATGAGTAAATATCAAGCATGCGCCGCATTTCAATTCACTAAACGAGTCCTATCACGATGCCTGCAGAAAACTTCCCCCCTTTCCCATTACCTCGCTTCTGAGTATCAGAAGACTCTTTCTGAATGATAGGCCTATCAAGGACGGGCGGCCCCAAACTCCCCCTTCACCCTTGGGTCAACGTAGCGGTTTTCGTCCCGCAAGTCACGACAAAATCCTTGTAACTCTCGCAGCCGAGCTGCTCATCACAAAAATATCGGCCATGATGCGGGTGCTTCTTTCACAGCACCCTCCCCACCACCGGAATCCTCCTCACCACCATCTCGCTCGCCAAAAAGCATATCGGCACCGCCAACGCCGCCGCCACGGCGAACTTGGCGAGGGGGTGCAGCGCGAAATTCCGCAGGGCGGCGGTGACGCTGGATCAGGATCACCGGGTGGAAGAAGTAGACGGCGAAGCTGTTGTCGGCCATGAACCGGAAAAGCCTCCCGGCGGAGTTGAAACGCTCCCGGAATATGACGACGATGCCGAGGCAGGCCCCCAGGCAGAAGAAGGCCTCCCAGAGGGCGCGGGCGGCGCTCTGCAGGGGGAGGGCCCCGCGATCAGGGGGTTTTCATCTTCATGGCGGCGGCCTCATGGTGATGGGGGTGGGGAAGATCTGGAGGCTCTTTTTCACAGGGCCCCTTTCTCCTCGACGGCGAACTCCTTTACGTCGAGGAACCGCACCCGGCCCCGAGATACGGCCTCCCCCTCCTCGATCACAAGCCTCTCTTCGAAGATCGGCCCGTCGAGGACGAACGTATGAAACTCCCCATCCTCGCCGCAGGGGTCGATGGCGGGGTCGAGGGCTTTCAGGTCCGCCACGAAGTTTTTATCGATCCGGCGGCCGAGCCACTCATCGCCGAGGAGGTCGGAGCGGACGCCGACGACGACCGCCTCAAAGCCGGCTTCGAGAAGCTCCCCGATGATCTCCTGCGAGTCCATATTCCAGATCGGCATCAAGCCCTCGATCGCAAGATCGGCGCAGATCCGGTCCACCAGGGGGCCGTGGGTCCTGATGTGGCCGAAGACGGCGGAGGAGATCCTTCTTCCTTTCGCCCTCTCTCCCTCGTCGATGGCGCGGAAGACCCGCTTGAACTCCTCCTCGTAAGATAGAAAGCCGGTCCTGATGAGGGGCATCCCCAGGCAATCCGCCTGGGCCGCCAGAAGGGCGGGATTGATCTCGTGGGCCCCCTCCCGGTTTCGATTCCAGAAGGAAAGGAGGTACCTGACCTTCACCCCCGATTCCATCGCCTTGTACGCCGCCAGGCACCCGTCCTTCCCCCCCGTCCAGGAGGCGACGGCTCCGAAGCCTCCGGCCTCCACCTCTTCGGCGGATGATGTTTCGGAGATACTCATCTTCATTCTCATTTCGACCGCCCCTCCCCTTCCCCCTTACCCTCCCTGCCTCCTTCTCCTCCTCCACCCAGGGCCTCGACTATCGAGGAGTCGAGGGCCGCGGCCCTCTTGCGCAGCGCCTCCGCCTCCGCTTCTTCCTCTGCCCCCGCCCCCTCATCCTCCACCTCCGCCTCCATCAGCCGGGCCAGATCCCGCCGAAGAGGGCCGATCAACAGCTCCGCCTCCTCCCGGGGAAGGCCCCTAGCCGCCTCCACCACCTCCTCCAGCCTGGCGATCCGTTCTTCGGTGGGGCTTCTTGAGGCGAGGGCTTCGATGAGGTTCGATACGGCGGCGGCCGCCCTCTCGCCGCGTTCCGTGAGGAAAAGCCTCCTGATCCTCCCCTCCGGCGCCGAGGCGACGAGCCCCTCCCTCTCCATCTCGGCGAGGATCTTGAGGGTATGGGGGACGGTGGAGTCGATCTCTTTGGCGACGGCGGAGGCGTAGGCGGGGTCGAGGTCCCGGATGGCGAGGAGGGCCGCCGCCGGCTTATCCCTCAAGAAGAAGAACGTCAAATCGCCCCTCATATCATCCTCATCCTTCATCCTTCCCCGTCATCCGCGCCATCCGTCCTCAACCTTCATCCACAACCTTCGTCGAGGGGCCGGTCGGGTGGCGGCGTGTGAGGGGGCCGGGATCGGGGGCGGCCTCGGTCCCCCTTGATCATCCGCCGGGGAAGGCCTCCTCCTCCTCCTCCTCCTCTTCCACCGGGATCTCGGGCCGGAGGACGGGGGCACCCCTCGCCTCCTCGGGGAGGACGACGACGACCGGCTCGTGGTAGCCGAGAAACCTTCTCACCTCCAGGGTCTCAAACCGGATCTGGAGGTCCTCGGGGCTATCGGGGGGGACCCTCAGGACTTCGGGCCCGGCGGTGTAGACGGTGGTTATCCTGCTCTCGGTGGGCAGGAACGTATCCCCGGATATCCAGACCGTCCACTCCAGCTTTGACCCCTCCGCAAAGAGGCCCAACATATCGATCATCAGGGGGAGGCGGGGGTTGACGGAGCTGATCTGCCCCAGCATGATCCCGTAGGCGGTGTCGTCGTCTGGCGTCACCTTCAGCCTGTACTGGTCCAGGCCCTCCCTCCTCTCAGCCCCCTCGATGGCGATATCGGACCTATCGATCATCTCCAGGAGGTGGGCGATCTGGTCGATCTTCTCTATCCCCCGGGCCGGGTCGGGCTGGAAGAGGCCGATCCATTCCTCCCCCATCTTCTGGTAGAGCGTCCCGTTGAGGATGTAGACCTCAATCTCGTCCTCCGCCGCCCTCTCTCCGGCGAGGTCGGTCCTCCTGGAGACGGAGACCTCCTTCGAGGAGAGGTCGGTGAGGTTTATCTCCCCCGTCCACCGGAGGGATACCCTCTCTCCCTCCAGGGAGCCCCGGCGGTCGAAGTTGTAGAACTCGACCTTCTGGTCCATCTCGATCTCGAACCGATAGGATCCGAGATCTCCGACCGCCTCCGCCATCCTCTCCCGGACCTCCTCCTCCCCCGGCCCCCGATCTTCGCCGATGCAGCCGGCGAAGGCCGCCGCCGCCAGGGCGATGAAAAGCACCGTCCGTTTATCCATCTCCCCCACCCCGATCTTCAGGCTTCCAGCCGAATGGTCCGATATACAGTTCGAAGCGCGTTCCAAGGGCCCGTCTTCTCCGGCCTTCAACGGCCGTAGCCCTCAAACCCCTCTCCGGTGATCATCTGAAAGAGCCTTATGTAGATCTCCCTCGCCTCGCCTATCACCTCGGCGGGGAGGGGGGGTATATCTGGCTCCGCCCCTCCTCTATCCCGGGCCTCGTAGAGCAGGTCCTTGTACCCCGTCCTCCGGTAGTGCTGCCGTACGAACTCCTTGGAGAGGTCGATAAACTCCCCCTCCTCGTACTTCGCCTTATCCCAGAACCGGTCCTCGTCGGCGGTGCCGAAGACGTCGACGATCATGATCCTCCTCTCCTCGTCGAAGGCGAACTCCTTCTTCCCGTCGACGTGGACGAGCCCCCTGGGCTCCACCTCCCTTCTGATATCTTCGTCGATCTTGAGGACCGTCTCGCATATCTGGTCGTACTCGTCCTTCGAGAGCCCCGATATCTCCAGAGCCTCCCTCTTATCCAGGAGCCGATCGATCCTCTCCAGCTTCGTTGAGACCTCTATGAACGGCTCGGGTAGGCGCTCGCCATACTCCACCTTTCTGCCCCTCGGAAATCCCAGATCCTCGGGCCGGACCTTCCCTTCGACGAGCCTGTCGTAGATAGAGCCGGCCGCATACCACCGGCATATGACCTCGAGGGGTATCAGATAGTTCTTCGACTCCGGCCTGATCCTCTCAGGCTCGATCACATCCACCTTCTTGACCAGCATCCCGTTGGGGGGGAGGAACTCTTCGAAGTGAGTGGCGATCCCCATCCTCTTCGCCCGCATGAACCAGTGGACCCCCTCCCTGCAGAGCGTCTCCCCCTTCTGGGGGATGAGGCTTGGAATCACCTTGTCGAAGACGGATATCCTGTCGGTGAACCGAAACTCCAGCTCCCGGCCGAGGTCATAGACCTCCTTGACCGAGCCCATCCTCAAAGGCTTCCGTTCCATCGTCCACCCCATCTCCTGGAGGATGGATAACTCTTTTGCTGCGGGCTCTCCTCCCGCCGGAACCGGGATAGTCGAAGGAGCCGGTGTAGTGGACGGTAACGGTTGGTGGAAAGACGGGGTGCGGTGGAAGAACACGACGGATTCGGATGGAGGAGGCGATATGTGGTCTCCAATTCGAAAAAGGGTTTCAGGGGAGGCTTCCGCCGTCCCTGCCCGGATCAACCGGGCCCTTCAGGCGAAGAAGTCGCTCTCCGCCCTTCCTGTCAGCACCCGCCCCGAGGAGTCGAAGGCCTCGTAGCCTCCCCGGATCGACCCCGCCACTGCCTTTAGATCCAGAAGGTAGAGGCGGGACCCGTCCTCAGGGACGAGTTTTAGGGCCATAGCATCCTCTGAGGCGGATCCGAAGATCCCGACCCGGGTCTTTGAGCCCCCGATGGTGAGATCTCCGGCCCCGAAGAGGAGATCTCCGGCCCTAAAGAGCCCGATATCGACCCTTCCCGTGACGTCGCCGCCGAGGATCAGGCGGATCCGGTCGCCTCCGCCGGATCCGGCCGCATCCTCTTCTGGCGGATCGATATCTACGACGGCCTTTTCCGCCTCCACGGTCTCTTCTCGGGTCGAATTCGCAGAACCGTTCTTCGCCGGATCTGCCATCTCCACCCCCCTGATCGCGGGGAGGGTCTTCCCCGGAATGGACATGTCCATACCCAGGTCGCCAGAGCCGAGCCACTCGACGTTATCGACGTAGCGTAGTCTGGGACAGGCCGCCTCCCCAGCTCCAGGGAAGAGGGCTGCTGCCACCATCGCCATAAGAAACAGGCTCAAGAACCTCATATATATCGACGCTCTCCATCCATCCGGATGGCAACTATCAGATCTCCCCGATCATCGACCTTCAACAAATACATTTTGGCCTCCTCCGGCTCAGGTGGGAGATCTCCCCGCCCCCGGCCTCCAGGAAGGCTCCGGCGGCACGACCGATGAGGGTGGGGCGGGAAGATAGGCCCCGCCGATAGGCCCTCTCTTATATCCGAAGGCGGCTCCAAAGCCAGCCTGGCCTGAAGGGGTATAGACGGCGTAGCTCCCGCGAGCGGGGATCCCCAAGAGGCTGAGCCTGAGCCTGATGAGGGTCGGATCGCCGACGGGAACCAGCCGGATCTCCAGATCGTTGTAGGTCGCATATCCCGCGGCCGTGACCTGCCATCTCCCCATCTCAGAGGCGATAGCCCCCTCCCCGAAGACCTCGCCGTCGACCTGGTATAGCGCCACCTCTCCTTCTAGCCTCTCTCTGCCCAGGAGGGTGAAAGACCAGATCCCAGCGACGTCGGTGGCAGGTCGAACAGGAGGGGCCAGCGGCGTCCATCCGGTCCGGCTCTGACCTGAGAGGTTCATAACTCCGCGCAGGTACCCTTCCGTATGATGGACGTCGACTATCCGCAGCCCTTCGATGCCGAGCCATTCGTCTGCAGGCGGCTCTTCTCCGACGGCTCCATGGAGGGCCGCTCCGAGGAGGAGGGAGATGAAAATAAGAAGGATTCTCATGGCATGAGACCTCCACTCATTGATTGCAAGAAAAAATCGGGGCCGGGAGATCTCCCCCCATCAGCCCATGGCGTTTCCGCCCGATATCCCCATCCCGGAGCTCCCTATCCTGGCCGTCCCCGAAATCTCGTTCGGGGCGGATAGGTCGGTGGGATAAAAGCGGCTGCCGTTACAGTTTCCTTGCCAGGTGGCGCCGTCATACGAGAACCCGTTGTATGTGCCGAAGATATTGTTGCCGGTCACCATGGTCCGAAGCCGGTACATGTTGCTTCCCCCGACGGTGACGAGGCGGAGGGAGAGGCTCGTCCCTTCAGTGGAACCCGCTGCCGTCACCTCCTGGGTAATTATCCCTGTCGTCATGATCCCCCTGCCGAAGACCTCGTTTCCATACTGGTAGAGGGTGAGGTCGAGGGTCCACCTGCTTCTGTCCACCAGGTTAAGGGTCCACCTTCCGGCGACGTTAGACCAGGGCGATCCCGTCATCGTCGGCGGGGTGTAGACGTCGCTGGCGTTGGGGACGCCGGGTCTCATCCCGGTGGCCGGGTCGATGTAAAATAGGGACTCTCCTCGGAAAGCCTCCCCTACGTCAGACCTGATCTGACTTCCGGATAGGTCGTCGAGGTTGAGATCTTCAGACGCTGCTGGAGAGGCGATCGCCGCCAAGAAGATCAGCGGCACCATCCATGCCTTCTTAAATTTCATAAACTTAAACCTCCATTTATCCTGATAATGGGTGAGATCCCAACGGGGAGATCCTCCCCGCTTTCCTATTATGATCCTCCCCCTTTATCTCCATCACCGTCAAACGATCCTCGATCCGGTGACGTTTCCAGACCAGGCCGACCCGTCGGACCCGTATGCGGTGTAGATTCCGGTAGCGATATCTCCGACGACGGAGAGATCGAACCTGTAAAGAACGATGGTGTCGATGGTTACGACGTCGAGCTTCAGTTCATCTCCGGCCACCGTCCCGCTGGCAGCACTCTGGCTGGCGGAGCTCCCCGCCGAAGCCGGCTGGTTCAACCAGTCTATCATAGAATCTATCCCCCGGTCCTCGGAGGTGCCGGATCCCTCCTGGGCTCCAGTGGGGCCAAAAAACCCTTTGCCGAAGACGATCTCGCCCCTCTGATAGATAGCTAGATCAAGAGATCTCATTTCATCCTCCACCATCGCGAAAGACCACCTACCTGAGAAGTCGGCAGGCTCCAAGCTGGCCGGCCCGTCTCCGGCAGGAGGCTGAGAGGTGGCGGACGCTCCGCCGATATTATAGACCTGCCTCTCGGCAGGAGCTGCCGGGAGGGTGGCGATGCCGCCATCGGTGGCGTTGGCTAGATCCTTCTGGCCGCCGCTTCCGGCCTTAGCCAGGTACTCGGCGGTGTGATGGACGTCGGCTATCCCGAAACTTCCGCCGAGCCAGTCGGCGGCCACCTGGCCGGAGGAGAAGACGGTTATGGCGACGGCCAGATATAACAGAGTTGATCTGCGGTTTTTCATATATTTTAACCCCCGTTCCCGGCAGATGAACTCCGGGGTATAAAATCGTTTTGTTCCCGCAAAACGGGATCGGGAGAGATGGTCATTCGATCTTGAAGATGGAGGGGTGGGCCCGCCTGAACTCCTCGTCTTTCATCATGCAGCCCTGGGGCTTTCCCCGCAGCCACCGGTCCCGCCCCATGCCCTTCCAGATCTCCGCGAGGCTCTTATCCCTGACGTTCCCGAAGGGGATCGGCATGTAGGCGCAGGGCAGGACGTCCCCGGAGGCGTCGACGTGAAGCCACCTCCTCCCGGCGAAGCAGCCGAACATCTCCGGGGATAGGAGGCGGGGGAAGGCGGTGACCCTCGGTCCCTCCGGCAGCCTGTTCTTATCCTGGTGGAACCGGCTGACCCGGTCTATGTCGCCTCCGGTGAGAACTTCATCGGTGTGGGTCGACCACCTCCCCACGGCGACGATCTCGTAGAGGGAGAGCTCGTGGACCGAGAGCTCCGCCGCCAGGTTGTAGGCCTCCTCCAGGTCGTCGATGTTCATGGGGGACGTGACCATGAAGAGGTCCACCATCAGACCAGCTGCCAGGGCGTTTTTTATCCCGGAGATGGCATCGGAGAAGGCGCCCCTCCTCCCGCGAAACCGGTCGTGCTCTTCAGGGTGGGGGCTATCGATGGAGACCCTCACGGCATAGAGCCCCGCCTCCTTCAGGGATCTTGCGAGCTCCTCGGTGAGGGCGTAGCCGCTGGTGAAGGAGGCGCAGATCGCCCTGTCGTCGACCGCTGCCACCAGGTCCGGGAGGTCGCGCCTGGTCATCGGCTCGCCGCCATCGAAGGATATCATGTAGGAGCCCAGGTCCAGGGCCTCCCCTATCACCCTCTTCACCACCCCCGAGCTGAGGACCTCCCCGGTCCTCGACGGGGCGCTGCAGTGGAGGCAGTCGTTGGGGCAGGCCCGGATGACGCCGATGGAGACCTGATCCGGGACCCTCCTCCTCGTCAGGGCCGCCACCTGGGCGGAGATCATCCGGTCGAAGGCGGGGCTAGGGGCCGGAGGGATCCAGGTCGAGAAGACGATCTCGTCGGTCCCGGATCTGACCGGCTTCTCGGCGGCGAAGGTCTCGTTGATCTTCTTCATGACGGGGCCTGCAACCATGGAGAGGGGCCCCTTCGCCCGGAAGGTTATCTTGCCGCCCTCTGTCTCGGCCTCGATCTTCAGCAGCGGTCTTTCAGCGACTTGCATTCTTCTCCCCACCTGTCTACGATGCTCACAAGCCTCGCCTTGATCTCCTCGTCTCCCCCCGCCTCGGCTAGGGCCCCCTTGGCGGCTCTGCAGTGGTCCCGGATCGCCCCGGCGCAGAGGGCGACCGCCATCTCGGTCGAGTGCTCCCTCCCGTATATCACGGGGAGGGTGACGGAGCTCTTCTCCGACGACTTCCCCTTCTCCATACCCAAAAATTCGTTGAGGTCGTCGGCGACCTGATAGGCGAGGCCGAGATGCATCCCATACCTCTCGAAGTGGGCGGCGTCCTCATCTGAGGCGCCGGCTATCATGCATCCCATCTTGGAGGAGGCGGATATGAGGGAGGCGGTCTTCTTGGATATGCAGAGGTAGTAGTCTTCGGGCCCCTTCCCCTTATCGAGGTCGAGCATCTCCCCCTCAGACATATCCATGCAGGCGGCGGCGAAGGCCTCTATCACCTCCCGGCTGTACCCGGATATGAGGCCGATGGACCTGGAGATCAGATAGTCGCCGCAGAGGAGGGCCGCCTCCATCCCGTACTTTTGAAAGGCGGATGGAGAGCCCCGCCGTTCCGTCCCGCCGTCGAGGATGTCGTCGTGGACTAGGGAGGCGGCGTGGACGAGCTCCGTCGCGAGGGCAGCTTCCACCGCCCTTTCGGGGTCGGAGCCGAAGGCCTCCGAGGAGAGGACGAGGATGAGGGGGCGGACCCTCTTGCCGGGGGAGGTGAGGACGTACCTGATGACCTCCCCCAACCCCGTGGCAGGGAGCCTCTCCGTAAGCCTGAAGAGCTCCCTGTTGATCAGATGATACTCGTCCCACGCCTCGAACATCTCTGGGGAGGTTTGCCGGATCCGTATTTAGTTGTTGCGAAGCGAACCGGCGGTTGCGTCTTTTCAAAGAGATCCTCCCCGGAGAAGATCCCAAGATCTCCCTTTTTTTATGCCGACATTTCATAAACTTCCTTCCATGAGAAATGGTGGCTTAAACGGATGCATAGTCCGGATCTCTTCAGAATTTGAATCGGGAAGTATCCGTCAAAAGCCCAAAAGATATTATACTTTATCTGCAGAAGTGAGACGGTAATTCATCGGGAGATCTTCCACCGGGGATGCTAATATGAAGGCGATTTTGGCTTTATCTTCGGCTCTGCTCCTCCTTTTCGGGATGCAGGGCTCGGCCGGGACTCTGAGATGCGGATTCGATGACGGTGACCAGGGCTGGGTCTCTTCGGGATCTCTCCTCTCCTGGGAGAGGTACGGCGGAGATCCGGGGGGTTTTCTCCAGGCCGAGGGGCAGGGCGGCATATCCTCGATCCGATCGCCGCCTTCCTGGTCGGGGGACTGGAGCGGTTACGTCGGCGGGGTTATAATCTTCCACGAGAGGCTGATGGCAGCTGACGGCACCCATCCTGGAGAGGGGTTTGTGACGATAACCTCCTCCGATGGAACCGCCATATCCACCAGGACCCCAGGGGCCGAGAGGTCCTGGACCGTTCGCGAGGTCGTCTTAAACGCAACGAACTTCGGGGTCCAGGAGACCGAGTTTCGCCGGATGATGAGATCGGTCTCTTGGATGGCCCTCGGGACGAAATCCTCGGGGAAGAGGTTGATCCTGGCGGTAGACGAGGTCTCTGTCGCTCCCCCCTCCGGCCTGGACCTGGCCACGGCCTTCGACGACGGCGACGGCGGATGGAGGCCGGAGGGGGACGTCTCCCTCTCCTGGATGGAGCGGGGCGGAAACGGCGGCGGCTTTCTCCAGGGTCGGGACCTCGGAGACGGGTCCACCTGGTACTTCTCATCGCCCCGTTCCTGGTCCGGGGACTGGACCCCCTACCTCGGAGGGGCTTTGAGCTTCGACCTGAAGATGATCGACTCGGGGAAGGGGGGGCCTCACGGCGGAGACGAGGTGGTGATAGTGGCCACCGACGGCTCGTCGGTCTCCATCTCCCCGTCGTCCCCCTATTATTCCGAGGAGATCCCCGGGTCCACCTGGACCCGGCGGCATATCCCCCTCACCCCCGAAGCCTTTGAGACGACGGAGGAGCTCTTTGGCAGAGTGATCAGGTCGGTGGACCGGATCCTGATCAGGGGAGAGCATTCGGATAGATCCGATGTGGAGGGGATCGACAACGTCGTGGTATCCCCGCCGGTCAAAAGCGACCTCGTCTCCACCTTCGACGGCGGGGATGAGGGATGGAGGGGAGGAAGGGACGTCTCCCTCTCCTGGCGGGCTGAAGGAGGAAATCCCGGCGGCTTCATCGAGGGGGTGGATCAGGGGGCAGGCCAGACCTGGTACTACGTATCTCCCGCCTCCTGGGCCGGGGACTGGACCCCGTACATCGGAGGGACTCTGGGGTTCGACATCGTGGAGATAGATTCAGGGAACGGCAGCCCCACCTTCGGAGATGTGGTCAGGATATACGGCCGGGACGGCTCTTATCTCTCCTGGTCCTCCGATCCACCCGCAAGCTCCTGGACCCGGCGGCAGGTCTCCCTCGTCCCGTCCTCCTTCAAAGTCTCAGGAGGCACCTTCGACTCGGTGATGAAGGGGGTATCGGAGGTCTGGATCCGGGGGGAGTACAGCAACATGAGGGACGTCGGCGGCCTCGACAACGTCGTCGTCACCCAGGGTCCCGGGGGATAGGCTTCGGGGGTGGGGGGCGGCGCCGTCTCTTAGATCTTCCAGGAGTCTTCCTCCTGGCCGTCACCCCCTTCAGGACCTCTCCACAAAGTTTTTGGCAGATGCCGGAGATATACGTCGATATGAAATGGATCTTCCGGCGATCAGCCCCGGGGCTGATCTATGCAACTCTTCTCTTTTTGACGCTGGCGACGGCGGGGGCCTCTCAGATGGACCCCAACGAGCCGAACGACGAGCTTGGAGACGCCACTTGGATCAGCCCAGGCGGTTCCTTCGCGGGGACTATAAACCCGGCTGGGGACGTGGACTTCTACGGCTTTGAGATCGCGAGTCCGGGAATACTGGAGGTGAAATTGAATTCCGTCCCCGATGAGATGAAGGCGAGGTTGGATCTCTACGGCAAGAACTTCAACTTCATCACCAGGAGAGACGCCTCCAACCCCGGAGACCTGGTGGCCCTCACCCTCGATCTGGCAAGCCCGGCCCGGTACTACATCGGGATCCTGGACCTGGCAAGAAAGTCCCACGATACCGGGTACTCCTTCGATCTCGGTTTTGATCCCGTCGTAGACGTAAACGAGCCCAACGGTGAGGCGGGGGACGCCAGAGAGATAGGGTTTGGCGATCTCGTAGAGGGATACATCTTCCCGAAGGGGGACGTGGACCTCTTCAAGGTCTATGTATCCGGCTCCGGGATTCTGGAGGTGAAGGCCGAATCCGCCCCCGAAGATATGAGGACGAGGATCGACCTCTACGGCAAAAACTTCAACTTCATCAGAAGGGTCGACGCATCGAACCCCGGCGACCTGGTGACCCTGAAGCATGACGTGGTCAATCATGGATGGTATCCGGAATGGTACTACATCGGGATCGTCGACCTGGCGGGAGGCTCCTACAACGTCCCATACTCCTTCAAAGCGGACTTTGAGCCGGTGGTCGACGAGAACGAGCCGAACGGCGAGATCGGGATTGCTACCTCCATAGACTTCGGCGATCAAGTAGAGGGATACATCTTCTCCAAGGGGGACGTAGACTTCTTCAAGTTCGAGGCCTCCAGCCCCGGAGTCCTGGAGGTGAAGACGGCATCCGTCCCCGAGGAGATGAGGACGAGGATCGACCTCTACGGCAAGAGCTTCAACTTCATCACCAGGAGAGACGCCTCAAACCCCGGGGATAAGACGACCCTCAGTTTTGACGTAAAGAACCCGGGGGTATATCATATCGGGATCGTCGACCTGGCGGGCGGCTCCCATAAGGTCCCCTACGCCTTTGAGGCATCCTTCGAGGCTGTGGTGGACGGAAACGAGCCTAATAGCGAGATAGGGGACGCCGCCTCCATCAGCCCCGGCGAGGCCGTCGGTGGGACGATCTTTCCGGCGGGGGACGTGGACTTCTACAAGATATGGATGGACGGCCCCGGAACTCTGGAGGTGAAGACAGAATCCGTCCCCGAAGATATGAGGGCGAGGATCGACCTCTACGGCAAGAACTATAACTTCATCACCAGGGCGGACGCCTCAAACCCCGGCGACCTGGCGACCCTCAAATATGAGGCTCCCGGGCCCGGCTGGTACTACATAGCCGTCGCCGACCTGGCGGGCAGGTCCCACAAGACCGGCTACTCCTTCCGGACCGTCGGGGTCGGCGGAGGCCTCGAGGTGAGCGGCTCCGGTCCGATGGGAATTGGAGCCGCCGGAGCGAAGGCGGGAGAGGTGAAAGAGATTGCGGAGGGCGGAGCCGTCGGAACGGAGGCTGGAGAGGTGAAAGGGGTTCCTGATGGCGGAGCCGGAGGAATGACGACTGGGTCGTATCGAGAGGCGATCCTCACCCATTCGGGGTTTGACTTCTCTGAAGGGACTACCGGCGAATACCCCACCTTCGATGGAGAGATCATAACCTGGCAGCCCAGCGCCGAGGATCACCCCGACTATCCCCGGGATAGCGGCTACCTCTGGTGGAGGAACACCCATCTCGACGATCAGAACCGGGTCGGCCAGACCAGGGATATGGGACCCGTCGATCTCGCCTCGGTCCGAAGCGTCCCTGGGGAATGGGACAAGTCGCCCCTGGTACCTCCCCTCCTCGTCGGCCATACCATAGTCGCCAGGTGCTACGACGGCTACGTCAAGTTCCAGGTGATATCGGTGGATCCCCAGGCTGAGGAGGTCCTGGTCAGGTACTTCTATTCGGCCGGCTCCAGCTTCGCCGATGCTGCCATCTGAGGGGACTCTGGATACATGGCAGGCGAGAGAAGGTGGATGCGGGAGCCGATCGTATGGGACATATCTGATGGCCCATATATCTCGATCGATATGGAGCGGATATGATAAGGGATGAGATCCTGGAGGAGGCGAGGCTTGAAGAGGTGAGGGGGGTGCGAGTCTTGCGCCTCGCCGGCGACCCTTACGAGATGGGCTACCAGCACGGCCGCCTCCTCTCGGCCGAGATAGACCTGATGGTGAATACGACGCTTCCGGCCACAGCAGCCTACGTCGCCGCCCAGACCGGCTCCGAGATCGGCAGAGCGGAGGAGATCCTCTGGACCGGCCAGAGGCGTGCGGAACCTTTTCTCCCGAAGGGGCTCAGAGAGGAGATGGTGGGGGTCGCCGACGGCGTCCGGGACGGCGGCGGTAAGGCCACCCTGGAAGAGATCCTCCTCTGGAACACCAACTACGACCAGTGGTGCATCTACTGCCACCCCAACTTCTGGAACTGCGACGGCCCCGACGGCAGAGATGGGCCTGATCCCCCTGCCTCGAAGATCCCCGGCCGGGGGGCAGCTGGAGGCGGGTGCAGCAGCTTCTCCGCCTGGGACGAGGCCGCCGGAGGCGCTGGGCAGCTGATCTTCGGGAAGAACGAGGACAACTTCAACATGCCCGGCCAGCTCGAGAACCGGATGATGGTGGTCGCCGACCCCGACGGCGGCTTCGGCCACGCCTTCATGACATATCCGGGGATGATCGGCCTCGACGGTGGCGTCAACGAGGCGGGGTTCGAGATGATGACCCAGCTCTCCTCGATGCGGCACGAGTCGATGGACGGCTGCGGCATCGCCGTCTTCACCCGCCTCCTCCTCGCCTCCGCAAGGACCGTCGATGACGCCATCAGAATATTCCGGCATTATCCCCGCTGTGCAGGGATCGCCTACCACGTCGCCGACGGCGGAGCAAGGGAGGCGGCGGTCGTCGAGACCTCTTCAAAGAGGATAGCCGTCCGCCGCCCGATGGAGGGGGTCGATGCCCTCTGGCAGACGAACCACTCCAACTGCTACCCCGGCTGGATGGGCTACTCCGGCTACAACATGGTGAGGGATCAGGCGCCCGTCAACGATCTCCTCGACGTATCCACCATCGAGGGCTGGCAGGCGGCCCTGCGGGACCCCTACAACTTCTCCGTCCAGGCCCCCAGTCGGTTTGAGAGGTACAGCCAGCTGATCCACCAACACTATGGCGGCATCACCCCCGAAGTGGCCATAAGGATCCTCAGCGACCGCTACGACCCCTACACCAGGATGACCAGGCCGGTGGACTTTCCCTCCTGGACGAACAACATCCTCTGCACCATCTCTGCCCTCTACCCCGACTTCGCCTATCGGGCGAGGGAGCCGCTGGGGGCCTTCAAGGCCCACATCGCCAACATGTGGTCCCTCGTCGCCCTCCCCGCCACCGGGGACCTGTGGCTGGCGATCCGGGGCTTTCCCGCCCAGGAGGGAGGCTACGAGCACTTCAACCTCCACGACCTTCTCGGCCGGAGGTGACGGCCCGCCCCCTCCGGACCTCGCCACCCGACCCGCGAACACCACCCGTCGCTGCGCCCTCCTTTCCTCTCGACCCCGCCCCCTCCTTCCCGCCCCCGGACGGTTCCGCCGCCCGGAGAGCCGACCCGCCAAATCCCCGGCCTCCAATCCGAAGACCCCATATCTACCTGCTCCATCCGACCCGAAGAAAAAATCAGGTCGGAGAAGAATCGACACCCTTTTATCGATTCGAATTATTAAATAAGCCCATGAGATCGCGGCCGATGGCGGGGACGCCTTCCGCAGGAAGGGCGAGCGGGTCGGCCCCCGGCCCCTCGATCTGGGTGAGTTTTATTCTAATCTTCGCAATTTTAATCCTCGCCGCCGATGCGTCGATGGCCTCCCCTTCAAACCCCGAGATGAGGAGGCTCGGCTTCCAGGAGCGCCCCGTCATGATGCCCCTGGGGGCGGGGGCGGCCGCCTCCGCAGAATCTGAGCTTCCGGCGGGACCGGAGATCGAACCGGGATATTCCCCCATCCTCCTTCCTGCCGCCGACGCGATCCTCCTCGACCCGCCCGCCGACCCCTCCTCCGCCGCCATCGCCGCCGAGCTTCAGGAGATCCGGGACCTCCAGGCCGGCGCCACCGAAGAGGCGATGGAGCGGGTCGCCTTCTGGACCAGCGTTCCCTCATCGGTGAGGTGGAACGAGATCGCCAGGTCCCTCGTCATCAAATACCAGACCGACCCGCCGATGGCCTCCCGGGTCTACGCCCTCGTCTCCGTCGCCCAGCACGACGGCCTCGTCGCCGCCGGGGCGAACGCCGGCCTGTTCAGCCGCCCTCCGCCGGGCTCCCTCGACCCCGGCGTCACCCTCCTCGATCCCCGGTCCGCCTGGTCCGGGGGGCTGTTGGGTGGTGCCGCCACGGAGGCGGCGGCCCAGGAGAACGGGGCCCAGGGGACGGCGGCCGTTGAGACGGCGACCTCCTCGTACCCGTCGGAGGGGGCGGTCGTCGGAGCGGCCTCCGCCGCCGTCCTCGCCTACCTCTACCCCGACGAATCCGCCTACCTGGAAGGGCTGCTCCGGGATCAGGAGGAGGCCCTCCTTCTGGCGGGGGCGGCTTTCCCCTCCGACGTCGAGGCCGCAGCCCTCCTGGGAAGGATGGTGGCGGAGGTGGTCATCGACCATGCCCGAAGGGACGGCTCGGACCTGGTGGGGGAGGTCACCGTCCCCGTCGGCCCGGGTTACTGGACAGGGGACGACCCACTACGTCCACTATGGGATAAGGTGACCCCCTGGACGACCGACGATATATCCCGATACCGCCCCGGCCCGCCTCCTGCCTACGGGTCCCCCGAGTTTGCCGCCTCTTTAGAGGAGGTGAGGAGGATCGCCGACGGCCGGACCGAGGAGGAGCGGAGGATCGCCGAGTTCTGGGCCGACGGCCCGGGGACCTACACCCCGCCGGGGCACTGGAACGCCATCGCCTGCCAGCTGATCGAGGACCGGGGCCTGGGCGAGCTGGAATCGGCCCGGACCCTGGCGGTCCTGAACATAGCCCTGATGGACGCGGGGATAAGCTGCTGGGACGCCAAGTACCACTACTGGCTCCTGCGCCCCTGGATGGCCGACCCCGAGATCAACACCTCCGTCGCCAGGCCCCCCTTCCCCTCCTACACCTCGGGCCACGCCAGCTTCTCCGGGGCCGCCTCGGCGGTCCTCGGCTGCATCTTCCCCGACGACGGGGATGAGATCGCGGCCATGGCCGAGGAGGCGGCGGCCTCCCGGCTCTACGGCGGGATCCATTACCGCTTCGACAACGAAGAAGGTCTCAGATCGGGGCGGATGATCGGACGGGCAGCCGTCGATATGGTGATGAAGGAAGGCTGCTGAACTGCAGGAGAGGTCGGCCTCGATCTATGGTCGATCCCTCGGGGGCCGGCGGATCGGGGATGGGGCCGCGGATAAGTCAGGGGTCATGGTGAAGGAAGATGATTAAAACAAGAAAAATCTCTAAAGTTTTGAAGGGCAGACCGACGGTCGAGGGAGCGGGAGTCCACCTGAAGAGGGCCTTTGGGCGGAGCCATCTCCCCGCCTTCGACCCCTTTCTGATGCTCGACGACTTCCGCTCCGACCGTCCGGAAGAGTACATCAGGGGATTTCCCTGGCATCCCCACCGGGGTATAGAGACGATCACCTACGTCCTCAGAGGCGAGGTGGAACACGGCGACAGCATGGGAAACAAAGGGGTCATCTCCGCCGGGGACGTCCAGTGGATGACCGCAGGAAGCGGCATCATCCACCAGGAGATGCCCAGAGGAGACCAGAAAGGTTCGATCTCAGGATTCCAGCTCTGGGCGAACCTCCCCCGATCCTATAAGATGATGGCCCCCCGATATCGGGAGGTCAGAGCCGAAGAGATCCCGGTGGTCTTGGCCGACGGCGGCGCGGCGGTGAAGATCATCGCTGGGAAGGTCGACGGCAGAGTGGGGCCGGTCAGGGATATCGTCATCGATCCCGAATATCTCGATATCTCCCTTCCGGCAAGCTCGCAGTTCGTCCATCCGACAGAGCGTGGGCATAAAGTCCTCGCCTACGTCATCGATGGGAAGGGATATTTCGGCGAGGAGGTAGACCCTTTCTCCTACGAGATGGAGGGCGCCAGCTACTTCGATATGAGACGGGACCCCTTCTTCGCCGACGGCGACCTGGTCCTCTTCGGAGATGGGGGCCGGATGATGGCATCTACAGGAGAGGATCCGGTCAGGTTCCTCTTGATCACGGGAAAGCCCATCGATGAGCCGGTCGCCTGGTACGGCCCCATCGTCATGAATACCAACGAAGAACTGCGGACGGCGTTTGAGGAGTACAATAACGGGACCTTCATCAAGGGCGAGACGTTGGACGGATGGCAACCCCAGAGTCAGCCTAATCTGTGACCTTGGCCGTTGAGATGATATCGACCACCTTTTCCACCGCCACCTCCTCTTCCTCTCTTTCGCCTCTGCGGGAGATTAGGTGACCTGGAGACGTACCCGCAAGAGCCTTCTGGAAAGTATTTTATCTGAAGACTGGAGGATTATCACCAGTTCTGATGCGATCCATCCCGATGGCGTTGAAGGCTTCTCGGGGCCGCTTGCTTCGTTTTTTTGGATGAAGACCATCGGAGTAGGCAGGCCGTATCGACATTATACGGCTGTTTGAAGGGGGAGGTAATATCGATGCCATATGCTTCTAAACGTCTTCGAAGATCCGCAGCGAAGAGGGGACGGCCGATGGCGGACGCCTTTGCTGGAGTATCGATCGCTTTCATCATTCTCCTCGCGATGAACGGCTTTTTGATCCTGTCGGCCTTCGGAGAACCGTACCCGCCGTCTCCGATCGATGGTGGCGACGGCAAGATCCGGGCGGTTCTGAAGGCCGGAGATTTAGCGATATTCAAGGACGAAGAGGGGTATGACCTCCTGATGATGGAGGGGTTTGCAGCCACCACCTCTCCAGGAGACCCGATGCTCGTCCACAGGGTCTACAACCTCCTGGTCCCCCCAGGCGCCGTCCTGGAAGACCTCCGGATGGAGATGGTCTCCGCCGAAGTTTTGGTCCTCGAGGGGACCTACGAGATCAGGCCCGTGGGCCCTCTGGTACCGGCTGCCGACGATTTCATCGGGGTTCCTTGGGTGGAGTTCTGGGGAGAAGATAAGGAGATCGTCGACGGCAAGAACCTCGCCGTCTACGGGAAGGACCTAGACTACCCGGAGAGGGCCGCCGAACTCCTCCCCGGCTCCGAGATGAGGAAGTGGAGGTTCACCCGGGTCGACTTCACCCCCGTCCAGTACAACCCCGTCTCAAAGAAGCTGACCCTCATCAAGAGCTGCATCGTAGAGATCAGCTATCAGACCTCGCCGGAGCCCCTCGATCTGAGACTCTTGTCTGATGCCGTCATGGATGGCTTCGTCCCGGTCTTCTTCGACAACTACGACCAGGGGAAGGGGTGGTACGAAGACGAGCCTCTGGTACCGTCGCCTGAGGCGACTTGCGAATACGTCATAATAACCACTAACGCCATCGTCGCGGGGAGCGGAAAGCTCGACGACTTCATCGCCCACAAAGAGAGCCTCGGATACGGCGTCCTGGTGGTCACCGAGGACGACTTCCTCCCTCTGACGGGCCAGGCTCCGAACAACAGGGCTGAGAAGATCCGCCAGTGGCTGAAGAACAACTACATATCCAAGGGGATAAAGTACGTCCTCCTGATAGGCGATCCCACCCCTTACGAGAGCGGCGAGGGGGATATCCCCATGAAGATGTGCTGGCCGAGGTATCATGAGACTACATATACTGATTATCGGGATGCTCCAACCGATTACTTCTATGCCGACCTCACCGGTAACTGGGATAAGAACGGCGACGGGATCTACGGCCAGTGGGGGGTTGACTACCCCGTCTCCGGCGGTGTCGACTTCACCCCCGAGGTCTACGTCGGCAGGATCCCCGTATACGCCGCCGACTACGCCTCCCTAGACAGCATCCTCCAGAAGATCATAAGCTACGAGCTCAGCCCCTCCACCGACTGGAGGAGGTCCGTTCTATTCCCGATGTCCTTCAGCGACTCCAAGACCGATGGAGCCCGCCTCAGCGAGCAGATGAGAAGTGACTATCTGAACTCCAGGGGATACACCTCCTGGCGGATGTACCAGCAGGGCAGCGGACCCTGCGGGCTGAACTCCGTATATCCGAGCGAAGAAGAGCTCCGGGGAGGGACGGGGGTCAGAGATCGATGGGCAGCCGGAGACTACGGCGTTATCCTATGGTGGGCCCACGGAAGCAAGACCCAGGCAGGCGTGGGTTATTCCGGATGTAAAGATGGTATCCTCTTCGACAGCTCTTATACCACAAGCCTGGATGACGCCCGTCCCTCTTTCACATTCCAGTGCTCGTGTCTCAACGCCTGTCCAGAGACGGTCAACAACCTGGCGTACGCCCTATTGAGGCAGGGTGGCATAAGCACCATCTCGGCGACGAGGGTATCATGGTATTTGCCGGGAGAGACCCAGTTCAAGGGGAGATCCACCAACTCCGGGATGGCTTACGAGTACGCTGAGAGGCTGACGCGAGATCTTCCGGGGGGCGATGCCCTCTACCAGATGAAGCAGACCATATATCCATCAGAGTCCGCCCTTCTGATGAACTGGTACGTCATGAACCTCTACGGCGACCCCTCCGTCTCCCTCAAGAACCCGCCGCCGCCTCCGGAGCCCCCGGAGCCCCCGGAGATTTCCTCAAATAAGCGGATCGGAAGGTGGCAGCGACCGGTATAGCCCTCTTGGGGATGGCGGCGGTCCGGCCCTTCCGCCGATTCCGGGGACTTCGCCCCCACAGGGGGCTTGAAGGGTTCAAATAAGCGCGGTAGAAGGATAAGAACGAAAGACGGAAAAAAAAAGAGCCTGTAAAAGGCGAAAGGAGGATGGAGGGCGGCGGGAGATAACCTCTCTACATCACCTCCTCGCCGGTCCTCACCCTCACCGACCTCGCCACCGGGATGACGAAGATCCTACCGTCGCCGGGCTTTCCGGTCCGGGCGGCGGCGGAGATCGTCTCGAGGAGGTCGTCAGTGGCCTCGTCTTTTACCGCCAGTTCGATCTTGACCTTGGGGAGGAGGTCGACGTCCATCGTCCTCCCCCTGAACTGGAGCTTTATCCCCTTCTGCTCGCCCCGGCCCTTCACCTCCGAGACGGTCATGCCCACAAACCCCTTCTCCTCCAGGGCCTTCTTCACCTGCTCCAGCCTCTCGGGCCGGATTACGGCCTCTACCATCATCATTGACGATCACATCCTATCGATCGGATCTTCGAGAGCCTCACCACTACCATTTCAGCCTCCAATTCAGGCATAGGCCTTCTCACCGTGCTGGGATATATCGAGGCCGACGTACTCCTCGTCCTCGGTCACCCGCAGGCCCATGGTGGCGTCGACGGCCCGGGCCAGGGCATACGTCACGACGAAGGCGTAGACGACGGCGGCGAACGCCCCTATCACCTGGGCGGCGAACTGGTCTACGTTCCCCTGGAGGAGGCCGGAGGCGCCGCCGATAGCCTCGACGGCGAAGATCCCCGTGGCCACGGCCCCCCAGAGGCCGCCGACGCCGTGGACAGCCCAGGCGTCGAGGCTCTCATCGAGCCCCCTTCCCACCCTGAAGAGGAGGGCCCTGTAGCATAGGACCCCCGAGACGGCTCCTATCACCAGGGCCGAGAGGGGGTCGACGAACCCCGCCGCCGGGGTTATGGCGACGAGGCCCGCTATGGCGCCGCTGACCATCCCCAGGGCCGACGGCTTTCCCCTCACCCAGGAGGCGAAGAGCCAGGCGAGGGCCCCGGCGGAGGCGGAGACGTTCGTCACCACGAAGGCGCTCGCGGCGAGGCCGTCGGCGGCGAGGGCGGATCCGGCGTTGAACCCGAACCATCCAAACCAGAGGAGGGCGGCGCCGATCATCGTCATGGGGATGTTGTGGGGTTCCATGTCGTGGTCGCCGAAGCCGATCCTCTTGCCGATGACCAGGGCCAGGGCGAGGGCTCCGAAGCCGGAGCTGATGTGGACGACCGTCCCCCCGGCGAAGTCGAGGGCTCCAAGCTCTCCAGCCCAGCCGCCGCCCCAGGCCCAGTGGGCGAGAGGGTCGTAGACGAGGGTCGTCCAGAGGAGGCCGAATACGATGAACGATCCGATCCTCACCCTCTCGGCGACGGCAGAGGTGATGATGGCGAGGGTGATCCCGGCGAAGACGAGCTGGAAGACCATGAAGAGGAGGTCTGGTATCGTTCCGTCACCGGAGTCCATCCCCACGCCCCGCAGGCCCAGGAAGTCGAGCCCTCCTACGAACCCTCCCAGAGAGGTTCCGAAGGCTAGGCTGTAGCCGACCAGGACCCACTGGACGCTGACCAGGGCCAGGGCCAGGAAGGAGAGGCCGATCATGGATACGACGTCCTTCTTTCGGACGAGCCCACCGTAGAAGAGCCCGACCCCCGGTATCATCAGCATCACCATCGCCGTGGCCACCAGGACCCAGGCGGTATCGCCGCTGTCTAGAACCATAATTCACCACCTATCGATATAGCGAAATTCTCATCTTCGGACCGGCCATCAATCCGATAGACTGATCCGCTCGGGGGATCTCTCCCCTGGATATAAAAAGAGATTTGATAATGTTTCATATCTAATATGAAAAGAGCTTAATGGATATGCTCCGATCTGACGAAAGGAAAAATGCTATCATCTAATGCTTATGATCGGAGAGGATGGGGGTCGGGTCGGTGGAGTTTCGGGGCGGGGAGCCTTAGTCATCATACATAAATTATTCAGTATCGAAGAGGCCGTCTCCTCATCCCCAAGAAATATTTATTTCTGAAGGATAGATCCTGTATCATCGGCAGTCTATAGGTGGATCGATGTTGCATCCTGGGACGACGGGGCAAAAGGGCCCCTCTGATTCGTTCAATATCCTTGGGGAGATCTCGGGATCGGTGGGAAACTTCGGAACCGTCCTGCCCATCCTCCTGGGCGCAGCCCTCGTCTCCGAGGTGAACCTGGGCGCCGCCCTCCTCTTCTTCGGCCTCTGGTACATCGTCATGGGGATCTACTACGGGATCCCCATCTCTGTGGAGCCGATGAAGGCGATCGGGGCCATCGCCATCGCCGGGGAATTGACCAGCGGGGAGATCGCCGCCTCGGGGCTGATCCTGGGGGCGGCGCTCCTCTTCCTGGGGGCGGGAAAGGGGATCGGTCGTCTCCAGGGGCTGATCCCGGAGGGGGTGATCCGGGGGGTCCAGCTGGGGCTCGCCCTCGTCCTCATCAAGACCTCGGCGGGGCTGATGGTTCAGGACCTTCTATTCTCGTCCGTCGCCGTAGGGGTCTTCTTTATATTTCTGCTGGCGAAGCGCTGGCGATCCCTCCCGGACGTATCGATCCTCGTCGTCTTCAGCCTGGGCATCGCCTACGGCCTGCTCACCCGAGGGGTTCCCGACATCCAGCCGATATCCTTGGGCGTTCTGCCCCTACCGGACCCGGCGACCTTCATCTGGGCAGGATGGCACCTCGTCCTCCCCCAGATCCCCCTCACCCTGACGAACGCCACGGTCGCCGCCGCCCTCACCGCCGAGGACCTCTACAAGAGAAGGATCGAGCCCGACCGTCTCTGCGTCACCATGGGGGTGATGAACCTCGCCTCCGTCCCCTTCGGGGGCTTTCCCCTCTGCCACGGGGCCGGCGGGATCGCGGCCCACCACCGGTTCGGGGCCAGAAGCAGGCTATCGATGGCCATCGGAGGGGCGATCCTCATCTTCATCGCCCTCTTCTTCGCGGGGCCCGAGGCCCTCGCCCTCCTGCCGATCGGCCTCTTCGGGGCGCTCCTCCTCTTCGTCGGACTGGAGCTCGGCCGGTGCGGCCTGAGGACGGATGCGCCCCTCCTCGTCGGGACGATGGCCCTCCTCGCCCTCTTAACCAACCTCGCCGTCGCCTTTGTGGCGGGGCTCCTTCTGGCGATGGCTAGAGATCGGATCTGGGGACGGGAGAGGGGCGGATAACCCGGGCCTCCAGGGTCCAGAAAAAACCGAACTACAAAGCTCCTCGATCCCGCCGGGGTTGGCGCTATGCCGGTTTATCACCGGCATTGCCCCCCCGTCCTCACCCTTCCTTATATCGCCTCTCCCGCCTCGATCCCCTCCCAGCCGCCGGGAGGGGCGTCGATCAGAACCTCCCCGTAACTCCAGAGGTCGGATTGAGGGGATGGTCTAGAGCCGATCAGGGCGACGGCGTCGATCTCGTTCCAGCCCGGGGTCCTCCTCGTATCCAGGATGATCCTGATCCGGTCTGAGGGGAAGTAGGGGTCTATATCGATGGGTGAGATCCGGGCGGTCCTCGTCGGCTCCATCGATCCCTCCCAGGCGAGGTGGCGCCCACCGTCCCGGTCGTATATCTCCAGCCCGATGATCGCTCCGGGGTTGTAGGTCTCGTAGATCTCAACCCTGGTTATCAAGACGGGGACTTCATATTCGAGGTCGAGCCACTCGATCCCTGCGTCTTCTTCCAGGGGGGCCCAGGCGGTCTCAATATCCCCGTGTTCCGGATAGGTCTCCGGCTCGCCGGTCGCCTGGAGGGCGGACCAGTCGGTGGACGAATACTCGCTGCTGGCGGCGGCCCGGGACGCCCACTGGAGGAACTCCTCGCCATAGACCTGAATGGTCGCGTCTCCATCCGTCGTTTCGAGGTTGGAGGTCTCAAAAGCGGTCTCATCCAGCTCATCGGGGTCTTCTGTCACGTATACCCCCCTAAGGACGCTGATCCCCTTGCCCTCTGACGCCTGGTTCTGCGACCAGGTCTCATGATCGCTGTCGAGGATCGTATAGTTTCCCGGCTTGATGAAGGCGTAGGGCCGGATTTCCCAGTAAGCGTTTTCTACGCCCCCTTGGGCCTCTCTCCCGACCGCCTCCCAGGGGCCGTATACGGTCCCATCCTCATGGCGCAGCCCTATCGTCCCCGGAGGATTCCCCTGGTTTTGATAGTGATAGTTCATCACGAAGGTCACCAGAAGTGGTGCGTCTATCGAGAAGGCGGCGGGCGCCGTAGGGTTGCTGGAGACGGCGTAGATGTTGCTGCTGCTATAGATCTCCCTGTCTTCGATATCGACCTCGTACTCCGGAGGGGCGACTATATCGGGCTTGGAGTCCAGCCGTGATTGATCGATAGTCTCGATCTCACCCGGATCGATCGATCCGCTGCTGGAGGAGTAGAGGGCACCTCCCCTATAATCCGGCAGAGCCGCAAAAATCTCGTCCGAAGAGACGTCCATCTCGTACCTGTAAACCGATCGAGGCTCCGAGATGCCAGTCCCGTAGACCAGGAAGATGTCGGCTCTACCGTCATCGGTGCCTTCCGCCATCAGATAATAAGATCTGTTCTGAGGGTATTCTAGCTCCGTCCAGTACGTCCCGTCGCCAAGAGGAAACCTCCTCATGGTGATCTCCTCTATCTCCGCTGTGGGAACGCCTCCGGGAAATCCGGTGATCTTCCCGCCGTCATCCTCCAGATAGAGGTTCACCGGAGAGAAGCCGATGGCCTTTCCATTCCTCTTCTCTTCCTCCATCTTCGTCTTGATCCAGATCCGTTTCTGATTTGGTGTTGGTAGAATTCTATTGATCGCTTTCCTCTGCTCTGAGTCGTAATTCTCCTTCAGCCATTCATCCTCGGCTTGGCTGGGGCCCACATCCCTGAGATCAAAGTAGTCGCCGCCATGGGTAGGAAATGTAGGCCCTTTATAACAACCGCTTTCTCTGATCCCATAGAATGAACCCTCCGGACTGAACATTCCTGCCCAGCTATGAATGTCATACTTTTTTGGCTCCTGATCTATCCATGGATCGAGGACTATCCCCGAGTCGACCCAGTCGGTTCCCTTGGGATAAATCACGACAGCCTGGTGACCCCCCCAAAGCGATTCTATGGGCCCATAATCCCACTCATCGAGGAGGGCTCTCTCCTCGGGATCATCGCTAAACTTCAACGAATTCAGTAAATCCAGCACTTTGGATTGGTATCCACCACATCTAAATTGGTCATACGGATTCGTATCATTCTTATTCCAGATGTCGGTGGTTCCGATTTTAGAGCCTTTATGCAAGCAATAGAGAAGGTTGTTCTTATTGCCCGAACTCGTTATCCCCTTCGGTATCTTCTGCTCATAGAGCTGGAGTATTTTGTAGAGCTTCAGCTCTTTTGAGGGCCTGGGCTTGAACCTCGGATCTGGGATCCCAGCCTCGACGGCCTTGTATCCGTCTCGAGGGTCGGATGGCGATGTCGATCTATCAAGGGTGCCCTCGACGACCACGCCCCTGGAGCCGGCGTTGAAGCTTCCCGCCAATCTTATGGAGAAGAGGGCAGACTCGGCGTCAGCGGGGATGGGGACGGTCACGGTGAAGGGCTGGATCATGGGATCAGCGACTTTGTCATGAGGTAATAAACCCCCCTCGGGGAACTTCTCTTCGTGAAACGTCTTCGCCTCCTCCCCGTCGACCATGACGCTGACGTCTATCGTCGCGCCCCAGCCGTACATCGCCGTCGCCACCCCTGAGATCGTCAGCTCATCACCGGTGAGGGCGCCACTGACGGAACGCGAAAGGGTGAGCCCTTCCGAGTCTTTTGGAGCGGCCAGAGTCGCCCCCGAGACGGAGTAGCTCACCTGGAGGCCGTTGAAAGGGGCGCCGGGAAATACGTCGGCGATGGCCACCGGGGCGCTCAGCGTCAATAGCACCACTGAGAACGCTGCAACCCATACAGAACAGATCGAAATTTTTTTGATTATCATATTATCCTCCACACCCTCCTAAAAATATCTGATCTCTTACCATCCCATACGTATTCTAATATACGACCATTAATCCAGGGTTCTTTCGCCTCCCCGTCTCCAAAAGCCGCGGCAAAAATTGAAGAGACGATTTCCTGCAAGGGCGGTGGCGCATATCACGATCGGAGAGATCCGGGCGAGTCTCATACCTCCATATCCCAAAACCCGATCCTCTGTATCGCCCTTCCCGCCGCCTCTCGGACCCCCCGGTCATCGTCCTGCGATACCAGAACGGTCAGGGGGGGAAGGGCCCTTCCGTGACCGATCTCCCCCAGGGCTTTCGCGGCGGCCCACCGGACCCAGGGGTTCTCATCCTTCAGGGCGTCGATGAGGGGATCGACGCCCCTCTCGTCGCCGATCTCTCCGAGAGCCTTCGCCGCCTCCGATCGGATCCAGGGCTCCTCATCCTTCAGAGCCTCGAGGAGGGGGCCGACGGCCCTGGGATCGTCGATCCTAGCCAGGGCCCCTACCGCCTCCTTCCGCAAGAACCTGTCCTCCCCTTGGAGGGCCAGGGTCAGCCGGTCGATGTATTCGTCTCTGCCCAGCTTCACAAGGGTGCTGGCAAAGCATAGCTGGACGACACAATGGTCGCAGAGGTCGGCGACGCAGGGGCATCCGGAGCTATTTTGGAGGACCAGGGTATTGTTCTCGACCTCGATGAGCTTTGGATCTTCGGCCTTGATCTGGGCCTCTGCCGAGACCTCCGAGGCGCCCAGGTCCTCCTCCTTCAGAGCCTCCTTCAAGGGACCTACGGCCCGATCATCTCCGATCTTGCCGAGGGCGATGGCGACGACGCACCGGACCTCCCGGACCTGGTCGTTGAGGGCGGCGACGAGGGGTTCGGTCGCCCTCTCATCCCCTATCTCACCGAGGGCCCAGGCGGCGTTCAGCCTCACCTCCCGGACGTCGTCTCTGAGGGCTTCGATGAGGGGGACCACCGCCCTCTCATCGCCGGTCTCTCCGAGGGCCATGGCTGCCTCCGCCCTGACCTGCCAGTCCCCGTCATGGAGATCTCCGATGAGGTCGTCTGCCCTATCGGCGGCTCCCGGCGGCGCCAGGGCCCCCAGGGCCGCCAGCGCCAGTAAGCAAAGAACCTGCTCCGCTCTAATATAATCCACTCTCCTGGAGTTCCAGAGGTCGCCATCCGAGAAAGATGTATCGATCCCCAAGGGTGCCCCACGAGCCCCGAGATCGACCTCCGCCCCCGGCCGCCCTGCCCTCTCATCCTTGCGGAGATGAAGGGAATAAGGGAGGTGGGGGAGGGGGCGGGAGCGTGGGCGGCAGCTCCGGTGAGGAGGCTCACCGGACCCTTACAAACGGCACCCCCCTCCTCTGGGCGTCCCTCAACTGGTCGCCGAAGGTGAAGCGGTAGTCGTACCTGTGAACTCTCCCGTCCGTCGTCGTTATGGTGATCGGCATGTTGAACGCCCCCCAGGTCCACAGCTCCAGCTCGAAGTTATTCCTGGGGTTCGTCCGGGTCTGCTCCGATGGGCTGAAGGTCGGATGGAGCTGGTAGTGGACGGACCTGATCCTGTAGAGGTCGGGGCCGGTCACCAGGACCTTGATCCTGAAGATCTGGAGACCCTGCTGGTTGTACGAGTAGTAGACCCTGTTAGTCTGCGGGTCCACCGCCTGGGTCACGATCTGGATGTTCGGCCTCCCGTCGGGGGTCGGCGGTGGGACAGGGGCACCTGCGCCTACGTGAAATGTCAGGATATCGCTGTAGGGACCGTTTCCTATCCGGTATCTCACCTGGTATGTGCCGGGGCCGTCGGCGTAGAACCAGAGCCTGTACTGATTATGCGCCCAGACGTTCCCGAAGTTGTACGTCCGGACTTGGCCGGTGGGATAGCGTTCCTCCAGGATCAACGGCCCCGAGGTGGAGGGTATCAGCAGGAGTCTGGCATAACGGTATTGCGGTATATTGACGGAACGCCAGTAGCGGGTCCCGTCGCTGGAGACGATCCAGAAGAGGTTCTGGCTACCTCCGGGGATCGCTGCTAATAGATCCGTGGCAGCGGCGGGGGATGATGCCCGAGCATACTGACCGGATCTGCTCTCTTCGATTAGGGCGCCAGAGCTCTCGGCGATGCTGCTGGGGAAATAGGCCTCGCCGGTATCAGTGGTCTCAGCCGGCGGCGGCTGGCTCCAGCCGACGGGGGATTCGCCCCCCGCTCCAGAGCCAGGTCCCCAGTCCACCGATCTCTCCCACCCCCCGCTTTGAGCGAGGGTCGGCGGAGAGATGCAAAAAATTAAGGCCAGGACCAGGGCTGCAACCTGGACGATAGATCGAACGGTCATGATATATACTTGAATAGAGCGGGATAAAAGCTTTTCATCTTACATAAATAGGCGGCTTTTGGAAGGGGATCCCGTCATCTCCCCTCTGCCAGAGCCTACGCCTCTTCCCCGCCGGCCGCCGGCAGAGCCCCGAGCTTGCGGCCCATCTCGAAGGAGGCTTCGGCCTCGGAGACCCTCCCGAGGGCCTGGAGGGCCAAACCCCGGCTCTTCCAGGCTTCGCCATCCTCAGGCCGGATCCTCACGACCTCGTCGTAGGCGAGGACCGCATCCTCGTACTCGCCTATGGCTGCCAGGGCCAGACCCTTATTGGACCAGGCGTGGGCGTAATCCGGGAGGAGGGCTATGGCCTTTTCGTATGCCAGGATAGCCTCGTGGTAGTTGCCGAGATAATAAAGAGAGACCCCCCTGTTATTCCAGGCCCGGGCGTAATCGGGGTCGAGGTCGATCGCCTCGTCGTAGGCCTGGACCGCCTCTTTGTACCTTCCCATATGGTAGAGGGCGACGCCCCGGTTGTTCCAGGCGTTGGCATCGTCGGGCTCCAGGGCTATGGCGGCGTCGTACGCCCGGACCGCCTCTTCGTATCCACCCATCTCGTCGAGGGCGATCCCCTTGTTATACCAGGCGTGGGAGTAGTCGGGCTCGAGGGCTATGGCCCTATCGTAGGATCCGACCGCCTCTTCGTACCTCCCCAGGTCCCTGAGGGCGACGCCCCGGTTGTTCCAGGCCTGGGCCTCTCCCGGGTCGAGGGCGATGGCCACATCGTATGCTGCGATCGCCTCTTCGTACCTCCCCCCCTCGTAGAGGGAGAGCCCCTTGCCGACCCAGGCCGAGGAGGAGTTGGGGTCGAGGGCGATCGCCGCCTCGTATTGGCGGGCCTCCGCCAGAGGTCCCGCAGCCCGGGGGTCGCCGATCCTGACGAGGGCCAAAGAGGCCGCCCTCCGGACCGTTGGGTCCCCGTCCCAGAGGGCCCTGATGAGGGGGTCTATGGCTGCGGGATCTGCGATATCGCCGAGGGCACCGACGGCCGCCGCCCTGACCCCGGCATCTCCATCCCTCGTGGCGAGGTAGGCTAGGGGCTCCGTCGCCCCGGGATCGCCGATGGTGCCGAGGGACCGGGCGGCCTTCAGCCGGACCGACGGCTCTTCGTCTTTGACCGCCTCGACGAGGTGGGGGAACGCCTTCGGATCTCCTATATCGCCGAGGGCCTCCGCCGCCGCCCCCCGGACTCGCGGATCTCCGTCCTTGAGGGCATCGGCGAGGGGGCCGAGAGCCCTAAGGTCGCGGATCTCTCCCAGGGACCTGGCCGCCTCCTCCTTTATATCCGACTCCCGGAGGGCCTTTACCAGGGGCTCGAAGGCTCTGGGATCTCTGATCCTGCCCAGAGATGCGGCCGCCGCCCCCCGGACCTGCCGGACGTCGTCTTCGAGGGCGGCGATCAGGGGGTCGACCGCCTTTTGGCCGCCGATACCGCCCAGGGAGTGGGCCGCCTTCGCCCGGAGATCGGCCTGGCCGTACTTCAGGTCTAATATGAGGTCGTCGGCCTCGTCCGCCAGGGCTGTTCCAGCCGCGGCCCCGAGGAACATCGCCACCAGCATGATCATTCTCTTCGTCAAAACCCCCTCGTAGAGGTGGATGGTCACAACCAACTAAAAATGTACCGGTATCGCCACCTCCGAGCTGCCAGAAGGGCCCGTCATCTCCGCCGCCCATCTTCCGGCGGTATCCAAGACCGTCGCCCTCGAATCCTATTTATCCTCAGAGGGGTCCATCTCCGGCGGTGGCATAATATGACTCGCTCCATAATTATAATCCTCCTCCTCTTGGCGTCGTCTTTGTCATCTCAGGCGGCTGCGATCACCGTGGGACAGGACGGCTCCGACTTCTATAGGATTGAAGCGGCCCTCAGCTCTGCAGACCCCGGAGACGTGATCGAGGTCACAAGCGGAGAGTACCTGGTGAACCTGAACATAACGACCCCCTTTCTCACCCTCCGGGGGATCGACACCGGCGGCGGAACGCCGGTCCTGCGGGCTGGAATGTCCACCGCCGAGATCGAGAGGACCTACCCCGGACTGACGGAGATGGTCCAGATGACCGGCGGCACCCCCGTCGCCATCAGGGCCGACTTCGTCACCGTGGAGAACTTCATCATCACCGGTGCCACCTGGCAGAAGCCCTACGACACCGGCGAGCATAACGACCTCATCGGCCACGCGGGCATCAAGGTATACTCCGACTTCAACAAGATCGCCAACAACACCTTCATCGGAAACGACCTGACCGCCATAGGCCTGATGAACTCCAGCAACAACCAGATCCTAGGCAATACGATCAGGGACGTCTCATTCGGCTACGGCATAAGTATGTATAACTCTCCGGAGAACACCGTCGAGGGGAACCTCCTCCACTCCAACAACTGGGGGATGCAACTTCAGCGTAGCGACTCCAACACCATCCGGGAGAACGAGATCCGGGAGAGCGTCAACGACGGGATCCTGGCGGTGAACTGCAACTACACCTTCATCACAGATAACATCATAACGCGAAACGGCATCAAAAGCGAGTTTGAGGGGAACGGGAAGGGGATATCCCTGGTGGGTTCGATGAACCTGGTCGCAAACAACGTCATCTCCTTCAACAGAAACGACGGAATCTACCTCAATAGCATCTTCTGGGAGTATTGCAGCGTTCCTCCCTGCGGCGCCGAGGAGTCCTACGAGAACCTGATCATCGGAAACCGGATCGAGGGGAACGGAAAAGACGGGGTCCACCTCTCCAAGACCTGGAAGAACAACATAATAGACAACAACGTCACAGAAAACCACGGCAAAGGGATAAACCTCGAGGAGAGCAGCAACAACACCATCGACCTCAACAACGTCACCAAGAACGACCATGGGATATACCTGGACCGGTCGAACTTTACGATGGTGAAGAACAACACCATCGCCGAGGGGGAGAAGGCCGGGATCTACCTCTGGTCCGCCGTCGGAGCCTCGATGGATAATAACACCCTCCTCGATAACACCGCCGGGCTGGTTCTGGCAGAGTCGAGCGCGGGGAACGTCCTCATCAGAAACAACGTCACCAACAGCACCGAGGGGATCAACATCTCGGGAGGGTCGGATGAAAACCACATCTTGCAGAACCGGTTGAGATCGTGCGGCATAGGCGTGATCCTGGCAGGGGCGGGCCGAAACGTCGTATCGGGAAACGAGATCGCCGATGGCCTCCTCGGCATATCCATCGACGTATATTCCACCGGCAACTCCATCTCCGGAAATGATCTCTCGACGAACGTCGAGGTGGCGAGGGACGAGGGGGAAAATCTCTGGGACGATGGATCCCGGGGCAATTACTACGGGACCGGCTCCTGCGATGACGCCGACGGGGACGGCGTCTGTGACGGGCCGTGGAGCATACCCGGCAGGGGGAATGGGGACAGGTTCCCCCTCTCTCGGCCGATCTCCATTTAAGAGGCCATCGAGCCCAAAACATTTTTATCGCCTGAGTTTTCTTTCATCTCCAAGGAGGTATGGAGATGAGGTCAAATCTATATATAATTCTGATACTCTCGGCTCTGGCTTCGCTGGCGATGCCCGCAGCGGCAGATGAGGCAGGAGACGATATGAGATGGGTGATCGTCGAAGAGGCCGAGCCGAACGACCATTTTGCATACGCAAACGAACTGATGGCAGATGAGACGATCATCGGCACGATTTATCCCCGGGGCGACCTGGACTACTACAGGTTCCAGATCGGAGGGGTCGGCATCCTCCGGGCCTCCCTGACGGAGGTTCCCCGGGATATGGAGGGCAGGTTGAGGCTCTACGACAGGGACGCCCGCCAGATCGGATCCATCACCTCCGGCGGCCGGGGCGACGACGCCCTCCTGGTCCAGGAGATCTCCGAACCCGGCTGGTACTATATCAGAGTAGACGATAGCCGGGGAGGGGCCTATAACGAGACATACGCCCTCACCCTCTCCTTCGAGGCCGTCGTCGATCCTCAGGCACCGAACGACAACTTCGCCGATGCCGCCGAGATGATGGTCGGTGAAGACCTCCACGGCTACATATTCCCCAGAGGCGACCTGGACTACTACAGGTTCCAGATCGGAGGGGTCGGCATCCTCCGGGCCTCTCTGACGGAGGCTCCCCGGGATATGGAGGGCAGGTTGAGGCTCTACGACAGGGACGCCCGCCAGATCGGATCCATCACCTCCGGTGGCCGGGGCGACGACGCCCTCCTGGTCCGGGAGATATCCGAACCCGGCTGGTACTATATCAGGGTAGACGACAGCCGGGGTGGGGCCTACAACGAGACTTATGCCCTCACCCTCTCCTTCGAGGCCGTCGTCGATCCTCAGGCACCGAACGACAACTTCGCCGATGCCGCCGAGATGATGGTCGGTGAAGACCTCCACGGCTACATATTCCCCAGAGGCGACCTGGACTACTACAGGTTCCAGATCGGAGGGGTCGGCATCCTCCGGGCCTTCCTGACGGAGGTTCCCCGGGATATGGAGGGCAGGTTGAGGCTCTACGACAGGGACGCCCGCCAGATCGGATCCATCACCTCCGGCGGCCGGGGCGACGACGCCCTCCTGGTCCGGGAGATATCCGAACCCGGCTGGTACTATATCAGGGTAGACGACAGCCGGGGTGGGGCTTACAACGAGACGTATACGCTAAGTCTCGCCCTGGAGCCGATCGACTGATACGCGAACCACCTTTGCGCAGATTCTGGCGATCTTCGACGATCGTTTGGCATGAACGTTCTCAGGGAAGGAGGGTGCCTCTATCCATCCTCCTTTCTGTCCATCTCTTTTTCGACCGAATATCCACATATGATAATATCTTGAAGGCTCCTTCTAACCTGACCTCCCCAGCGTTTAGGCACACATATGAAGAGCATCCAGGATTTCGCGCTGTTTCTTGGATGTCTCAGTGGTCATCATCTCTCCATTCGGCAAGACCATGATCTTAATTTTTTCCAGCTC
>Ga0334884_1000544_pt1 | contig 67983 bp, 59 predicted proteins | sample GraSluR1_MG_7_FD_207215 | JGI IMG/M metagenome (GOLD analysis project Ga0334884, IMG submission 207215) | Sludge microbial communities from methane-producing bioreactor in Wageningen University, Netherlands - Granular Sludge_12_05 R1 | ecosystem: Engineered > Bioreactor > Anaerobic >... | reverse complement strand
GTCTTCCCCGCTCATGCGGGGGTGTTTCCTTCAACATCACCTGTCATGCCGTCCCTATTTTGTCTTCCCCGCTCATGCGGGGGTGTTTCCATTGATTCTATGGGTGTGGTAGACACTGGACGGTCTTCCCCGCTCATGCGGGGGTGTTTCTGTACCAAGAGTTCGGCACAGGCATCTATGCTGGTCTTCCCCGCTCATGCGGGGGTGTTTCCTTGTCCGCTTACCAACATGTCTTACTCCTTGTGTCTTCCCCGCTCATGCGGGGGTGTTTCTTTGCACCTGATACACGATTCACCACTCGCTGCGTCTTCCCCGCTCATGCGGGGGTGTTTCTCATCGGTGTACATGATCATCGACATCGTACCGGTCTTCCCCGCTCATGCGGGGGTGTTTCTTGTTTGCTCTCGATCCTTGTCTTCCATAGCAGGTCTTCCCCGCTCATGCGGGGGTGTTTCCATACTCGGGCCACTCGTCGAGTATGCCGTCCAGTCTTCCCCGCTCATGCGGGGGTGTTTCCTCATATAGATAGGAGCAAAACTTTTAAGAAAAGTCTTCCCCGCTCATGCGGGGGTGTTTCCACCGACTTCGTGCTCAAGATGGCTGCTGAGGAGTCTTCCCCGCTCATGCGGGGGTGTTTCTCGTTGGATGTTCGTCAGCGGTCTGGTCCGGGGGTCTTCCCCGCTCATGCGGGGGTGTTTCCACAAGTCCCATATCCTCGAGCGGTCCGTAGCAGTCTTCCCCGCTCATGCGGGGGTGTTTCCAAAGGAGGATCTCAAAAAACTTATTTGCCCAAGTCTTCCCCGCTCATGCGGGGGTGTTTCTACCGCGGTGATGTGAAGCTCCTGCTTGACCGGGTCTTCCCCGCTCATGCGGGGGTGTTTCGACCAAGATGCTCACCGCTCTGGACAACCTCAAGTCTTCCCCGCTCATGCGGGGGTGTTTCTGGAGAAATTCGCCACTGCAGTCCCGGAAGTTGGTCTTCCCCGCTCATGCGGGGGTGTTTCTATGTATTGCATACGCTCAACAGCTACGTCATAGTCTTCCCCGCTCATGCGGGGGTGTTTCTCGGTGCGGCCATGCGCCACGGGGCAGATATGGGTCTTCCCCGCTCATGCGGGGGTGTTTCTATTTCCAGATACCGTTTCTTCACCCCAGCGAAGTCTTCCCCGCTCATGCGGGGGTGTTTCTCAAGAAGAGTATCCTGGGTTAAGCAATGACATGTCTTCCCCGCTCATGCGGGGGTGTTTCCTGCACGGGAACCAAGGGCCCGTCATCGTTCGCGTCTTCCCCGCTCATGCGGGGGTGTTTCCTGCACGGGAACCAAGGGCCCGTCATCGTTCGCGTCTTCCCCGCTCATGCGGGGGTGTTTCCCACTCATTCACCATATCCTCAGTGATATCCCCAGTCTTCCCCGCTCATGCGGGGGTGTTTCTAGGCTGGTTGACGACTTCCCGCTCGATCATCCGTCTTCCCCGCTCATGCGGGGGTGTTTCCATTACCGGTATGCCGACGACTCGTGCGACAGGGTCTTCCCCGCTCATGCGGGGGTGTTTCCGCCATTACCAGATATGACGTTGGTACAATAGAGTCTTCCCCGCTCATGCGGGGGTGTTTCTTGTGGTTCTAGCGTTATTGGTTAGCAGTGGTAAGTCTTCCCCGCTCATGCGGGGGTGTTTCCTTCATCTCACTGTCAAAATGGGCGCGGCGCTTGTCTTCCCCGCTCATGCGGGGGTGTTTCTGACTTTTACGGCACTATCATTGATGCTAAAGTGTCTTCCCCGCTCATGCGGGGGTGTTTCCTCGTCACTGTACCATGCGCTCTCCTTGCCTTCGTCTTCCCCGCTCATGCGGGGGTGTTTCCTATGATGAGCAGACGGTAAACAGCTTCATCGAGTCTTCCCCGCTCATGCGGGGGTGTTTCTCACGCACCGCTTCCTCCCATCAGGAGGTACTCGTCTTCCCTGCTCATGCGGGGGTGTTTCTTATGCCACTTCTAGGACTGCGTGCAGTACAGAGTCTTCCCCGCTCATGCGGGGGTGTTTTTGCAGAAACTGATATGGGAAAATTTTTGGCAGTTCTCAACCAATGGTATTCTTCAACACACCCAAGCCCTCGATGCGGATCTCCACCGTGTCACCGTGGTGCATCCCGCTGATACCTCCCGGAGTTCCGGTGAGGATGATGTCCCCGGGCAGCAGGGTCATGATCTGGGAGAGATAGCTTACCAGGAAGGGGACTGCGAAGATGAGGTTCTTCGTGTTGGACTTCTGCATGGTCTTCCCGTTCACCCTGCTCTCGATGGTCAGGTTGGAAGGATCGACTTCGTCTGAGATGTAGGGGCCGAAGGGACAGAATGTGTCAAAGCTCTTGGCCACCGTCCACTGGCCGGTTTTCGGCTGCAGGTCCCGTGCGGTGATATCGTTGGCACAGGTGTAGCCGAGTATGTACGAGCTGATTTTCTCGACTGGGATGTTGCGGGCTTTCTTGCCGATGACGATGGCAAGCTCCGCCTCATAGTCAAGTCGTTTGCACATCGCAGGGTATTCAATAACTCCCAGCGGTGCAAGGGCTGCAGTGGAGGGCTTGAGGAAGACCACAGGCTCTGTGGGGATGGGAAGCTGGAACTCCTGGGCGTGATCACGATAGTTCAACCCGATGCAAATGGCTTTGGAGTAGTCACAGGGGGTGAGCAGCGTGACCTCGGATGCCTTCACCTGGACATCAGTTATGGTGTATGTGCTGAAAGGAGACCCCTCGAGCACTTGGATGGTATCGTCGGTGAGCAAGCCGTAGCTTAGCTTGTCTTGGTAGGTGAATCGTACGTATTTCATAGTCCAAGCATAGCAAAGAGAAGCGGGAAACACAATTGACAAACAGGACGTTTCCCAGCACCGTAGAGAGTATGAAACGTTATGCAAAATGCCCTCTCTCCCGTACCTGCGGTGCCTGCCAGCTGATGGATTACTCCTACCAGCACCAACTCGACATGAAAATGCACCATCTGGAGGACCTGCTCGGGCAGTTTGCCCCGATCGCTCCAATCCAGGGGATGGAAGATCCGACGTGTTACCGCAACAAGATACAGGCAACGTTCGGCTACGACTGGAAGGGAAGCCTGGTCAGCGGCATCTATCGCGAGGGAACCCATCTCTTGGTTCCCATCCGTTCCTGCATGGTCCAGCATCCGCTTGCAGACAAGATTCTGAAGAGTATCCGCAATCTTGCCACCCGGTTTTCCATCTCACCCTACGATGAGGATGAGGGGTTTGGTTACCTCAGGCATGTTCTGATCAAGATCAGCAACAAGACAGGGGAGGCAATGGTGGTCCTCATCTGTGGCCGTACTCCGCTTCCTTCTTCAGCAGACTTCATTGCCGCATTGAAGGGGCAGCATCCTGAGATCACCACCGTAGCCCAGCAGGTGAATGCAGAGAAGACCAGCATGGTGCTAAGCAACGAGCCTGTACAAATTCTCTGGGGGAAAGGATACATCGAGGAGGAGCTTTGTTCTCTCACCTTCCGTATCTCTCCCACCTCCTTCTTTCAGGTCAATCCTACCCAAGCTGAGGTGCTTTATACGTTGGCAATGAGAATGGCCCGCCTTGAGAGCACAGACTTTGTCATCGATGCATACTGCGGAACAGGTACCATAGCCCTCATCGCTGCAAAGAGCGGAGCTGGAGAGGTGTTGGGCATCGAGGTCAATGAAACGGCGGTCAGGGATGCTGAAGCAAATGCCGAGCGCAACAACCTAGGCAATGTACACTTCGTCACAGCCGATGCATCTTCCTACCTGAAGGATATGGCCAAGGAGAAACAGAGCTGCGATGTACTCTTTCTCGATCCTCCCCGCAGCGGCAGTGACGAACGGTTCTTGGCAGCAGCAATCAAGCTTGAGCCGAGACGCATTGTCTACATCTCTTGCAACCCGAGGACCTTGGACCGGGATGTGCGCTACCTGCTGCGCTTCAGCGATTACCAGGTGAAGGGCATCCAGCCGGTGGATATGTTCCCTCATACCGATCACATCGAGGCGATTGTGCTCCTGGCTAGGGAATAAGTGAATAGTCCTGTCAGTGAGTGTTTCAATGGTAAGAATTTGCATGCTCGATGAAGTGAACCAAAAATGAACCTTTTGGTACCTATTGTAATAACGTGTCCCATTTTTCGGAATAATGGGTTTGCGTCTGAACTGCTGCTTTTTACCTCTGTGGGTTCGATATGCATAACGGCACCACTTGGAGTGATTGGGATAACTGTAAGAGCCATGTCGAAGTAGATGCTGATACAAAACTACCATTTTAGTTATATTCCCCAAAAATAAAAAAATATAGATTTTGGGGAATAAAATGGGTATAATGCCATTAAGGATACTTGATATGAAGCTGATAGAACGAGACGAATATCTAAAAGAAATGCGTGAAGTTGAAGGTACTCCCGATATAAAAGTTCTGACTGGGGTCCGGAGATCCGGTAAATCCAGACTAATGGATCGATTTGCGGAAGATTTGAAAAATCGATACGAAAATGCTAACGTGATTCATATCAATTTCAACCTAACGGATTTTGAGGATCTGCAGGAATACCATAGACTTGAAGCGTATGTTGAAGACCACTATCAGGAGCCTTGCGATAATTTTGTATTGATTGATGAAATCCAAATGTGCAAAGGTTTTGAGAAAGCAATCAATAGTCTGCATGCAAGGGAAAAGTATGATATCTATGTGACTGGCTCAAATGCATTTCTGCAAAGCAGTGATTTGGCGACTCTCTTCGTAGGAAGAACATATAGAATTGATGTTTTCCCCTTTTCATTCAGGGAATACTCGACGTACTACGCTATTGAGAATCCCTATACAGGTTTGACACAATACCTGACAGAAGGTGGAATGGCAGGTTCCTACCTTTATCGAGCTCCTGAACAGAAGTATAAGTACATTAATGATGAAGTGCTTAAGGCCCTGATTGTACGCGATATAGTCAGAAAACAGAAAATCAGAAATGTTCAACTTCTTGATAAGCTAATCGACTATTTGATGGACAATGTCGGCAATATCACCTCAGTTCGTTCAATCACTGATGCGTTGGAATCAAACAGGACAAAGGCAGATCATAAAACTATCGGCAAATACATCGATTATCTCTGCAATTCTTTTGCATTCTACAAAATCAGACGCTATGACATCAGAGGGAAAAGGTATCTGAGGTCAGATGACAAGTATTATCTATCTGACCAAAGCTTCAGATATGCACGTCTTGGAATCAAGAATATGGACTACGGGCATATTTTGGAAAACATTGTTGCTATAGAGTTGCTTCGCAGAGGATTTGAGACCTATGTAGGGGCTCTCTATAAGAAAGAAGTTGATTTTGTGACAATCCGTAACGGGAAGACAAACTACATCCAGGTTGCTTATGATATCTCTGAACCATCGACTCTTGAACGTGAACTATCACCTCTCAGGCAAATCAGAGATAATTATCCGAAAATTCTGCTTGCGCGAACCTATCAGCCGGAGTATGAGATAGATGGTGTACGTGTAATTGATGTGGCAGATTGGTTGCTTGGTAAGTGAAACTGAATTCCCCAATTTCCCATGAAGTGTGAGAATGGGGAATAGCAACACAATGGTTTTCATTCAGTTGAATAACGAAACAACATTTGAGACGATTGTGCTGTTGGCTAGGGAGTAAGTGAATAGTCCTGGCAGTGTGTATTTCAATGGTAAGAATTTGCATGCTCGATGAAGTGAACCAAAAAGGAACCTTTTGGTACCTATTGTAATAACGTGTCCCATTTTTACGGAATAATGGGACTCGTTCTTATAATGTGTACTAGGATTTAGTAATATTGGTACATGACAGTACTCCCGAAATTACCCATTGATGTAAGTAAAACTGAAACCATAAAGATTCTCAAAGCAGAGATTAAAGCCTCTAAAGCGCTTGCAGAGCTAAAGGGAATTGCAAATCTCATCCCTAATCAGTCGATTTTGATCAATGCGATAGTTCTCCAGGAATCTAAAGACAGCTCGGGAATTGAGAATATCATTACTACGAGGGATGACCTTTACAAGGCTGTTTCAGAAACAGCAAGAAAGGTAGATGCAGCCACAAAAGAAGTTATGTTCTACCGGGAGGCCTTATATACAGGTTTCAATCAGCTTAGGAAGCATGGGTTCATTTCCATCAACGATATCGTCGTCATTCAGGAAGCGCTTGTACAGAATGATGCGGGCCTAAGGAGTTTACCGGGAACAAAACTTGTGAACGAAAAAACGGATGATGTTGTCTATACTCCACCTCAGTCAAAAGATGAGATTGACGAACTTTTGAAGAACTTCACTGAGTATCTGAACAACGATGATGATACCTTGGAAAAGCTCGCAATCCTGCATTACCAATTTGAGAGCATCCATCCTTTCTACGACGGTAATGGAAGAACAGGAAGAATCATTAATATTTTGTATCTTATCCTGAAGGTGAGTTCGACGGCGCACTCCAACCAGTTGACCGGAGGAAAGCCAGCCATGCAACGGAGATAAACCTACCAGCATAATGTAATCGATGATAGAACCTTGGATATGCATGCTTGGCATGCAGAAGTAAATCCAAGGAGGTCAAGAATGACCAATCTCAAGGAAATCCTGCGTTTGCACTACGGAGGATTCAGTCAAAGAGCGATTGCTAGTAGCCTATGCTGTTCCCGGGATACCGTTGCACTTTGCATCAAACGTGCAAAGGAGCGCGAGTTGAAACTCCCCGTTGCAGAGGACGTCACCAATGAGGATCTGAGGGCGTTGCTGTACAACAGCCAAGAAGGGATCCGTGACCCGGAATACATGCTTCCTGACTATGCTTACATTGTGGAGGAACTGAAGAAACCTCATGTAACCAACGGTTTGCTATGGACTGAGTATCTGGTGCAATGCAAGAGCGTGAGACTGAAGCCATACAGCATAAGCCAATTCAATGCGCTGGTACGTGACTATTCCCTACGTCACAATATCGTGCTCAGGCAGGACCATCGTCCTGGGGAGGTTCTGGAACTTGATTGGTCTGGCTCTGCTATTCTGCTCTGCGACAGGTTGACTGACGACACCATCCCCTGCCACCTGTTCGTGGCGGCATTCCCGTTCAGCAACTATTTCTATGCTGAGGCCTTTAGCTCGATGAACATGCTCGCCTGGGTGACCGGCATAGTTCATGCATTGGAATTCTTTGAAGGGGTTCCGCTGATATTGAGACCAGATAATCTTAGAACCGCAATTCTGAAACCGGACAAGTATGAGCCTGAGCTGAATACTGCGATGACCGAGCTCGCACAGCATTATAAAACCGTGGTGTTTCCTGCCAGAGTAAAGGCACCTCGCGATAAGAATGTTGTAGAAGGGGCTGTCGGGTATGCATCCCGTCAGATAATCGCCGCAGTGCGCAACCAGAAGTTTTTCACGCTCGGGGAAATGAACCAATGCATCTGGGACTATATGGACCAGATCAATGCATCCGACTTCAAGAAGAAGGAAGGCTCGCGGCTGGTCTTGTTCAAGGAACAGGAACAGACAGAACTGCTGCCGCTTCCGAGCAAACCCTTTCAACTTTTTGATCGGACTACGGCAACAGTCGCCCCGGATTATCACATCGAGTTTGATCACCGGTTTTACAGCCTACCATCGAATCGGATAAAATGCGAGGTCATGGTAAAGGCCTCGGCGGATAGGGTCTTCATTTACTGCAAGAACAAATTGCTCGCTGAGCACCCAAGAAAGCCGGTGAAGGGGCAGAGAAGTACCTTGCCTGAACATATTCCCGAGAAGCATAGAGAATATCTGCTATGGTCGGCGGACTATTTCCTCAGTCAGGCGAGAAGGATTGGACCAGCTACCGTGCAGATGATCAGGAACGTGCTGGCAAGCAGGGATTATGAAGTGCAGTCCTATCGCTCTTGCGTGGGTATCTTGCGCATTGCAAAACGATATTCCACAGAGTGTTTGGAGGCAGCATGCAAGGAGGGGCTGGAAAGTGGGCTCCACTCGTACAAGGCTGTAAATGCAATTGCAAAGACCCTGAAGGATGCCGTCAACCCCGTCGGTGAATCGGTATCCTTGACGGATGTGGATGACCAGGATCTGGGAGACCTTTACTGTACCCATGAGACAGGAGGTTCCCGATGACAGGCAAGGAAAAGCAACTGGTGATGAACTTCGAGCATCTGGGAGAGGATTGTATTGCAATGGGTCTGATTGAGGCATTCTCCTCGCCATCGATGCAACACACCCCATTATTTGATGTGTTGCTTGACACCACGGCCAAGGCAATGCTGCAACGCAGGAACAGTAGGGCCGAGAGACTGCTGAAGATGGCGAAGCTGCACAACACTACGGCCAATATTGATGGTATTGAATACCATCCTGAACGCAACTTGGACAAGCTCACCATGGATAGGCTGTCAACCTGTGACTACATCAAGAACCATGTCAATATTTGTGTAGTAGGTGCTAGTGGAACGGGTAAGTCATACATTTCAAAGGCGTTAGCTTGTCGTGCGTGTCAATGTGGCTATCGGACAAAAGTAGTTTCCTACCCATCCTTGATGCGTGAACTCACCCAGCTGTACTCTCATGATATGCCGAAGTTCGAAAAGAAACTGCGGTATTACTCGCGTTTCCCGCTCTTGGTGATTGATGAATGGCTTTGCCAACAACCAGAGAAACAGTGGACACCGATCCTGCTGGAATTGATGGAAAACCGTTATGATGCCACTTCGACCATCATCTGCACCCAGCTGCCGATTGAGAACTGGCCGAAGGTGATCGGCAATGTTGCCTTGGGCCAAGCAATCCTAGGCAGGGTTACCGCGGCATCGTATATATTGAGGTTGGAAGGGCCGGACTTACGCACCAGGCATTCTGTTAAACCCTGACAAACCCAAATTCCCTGTCAGTTATCGCTGGCAGGGTTCTTAAAATTCATTGGCTGGGTTTAGTCCGGTCAAGTGGTCGGGATGGGCCGTCGAACTCAGAAGGATCACCTTACAGTTCCAATTCTTTACTTGAGTTCGTATATCATCAGAAACAAGGATGAGTATTATAGGCTACTGCAGAAGGTTCGTACCGAAGAGGCCTGGGAAGACTGGATTATGTTCATCTTGCAAGGAATTGAAGAGACTGCAAAAGAAACAATACAGAAAGTAAAGGCCCTAAAGGAGCTGCTTGACAATACGCTTGAAATGGTGAAGACCAAGGCTCCAAAAATCTATTCAAAAGAACTTGTGGAAACACTTTTTGAGAATCCTTATTGCAAAATCGAGATGGTTGTCAAACATCTTGGGGTGGAACGTAAAGCGGCTTCCAGATATCTGCATCAATTGGAAGATCTCGGCATTTTGAACTGTGTTAAAGTTGGAAAAGAAAGTATCTTCATCAATATCGGGTTGATGAATATTCTGAAGGAATGAAGGCAAGCTGAGAATAGTCTTCACAGAAGTTTTACTACCTAAAGCGACAAATGAAGAGACTATAGTACTGCTGGCGAGATGATATGGCCTGTACAAGCAATGCGTCAAAAAGGTCTTCGAAGCAGTAGAAAGCGGTGTTCTTTATGGTTCTGCCTTGGAAATGCTGAAATATCCAACCCTATATCATGCGTATTCTTGATGATATTTAATACTTATAACTTGCGTACTATTGCAATATTTGATCTTTTGTATATTGCGTACTCTTGTTATAGTTGGTACAATCCATATACATATGGAGAATGAGAAATGAGAATCCAGCGTGATATATACCAGAGCTTATTGGACTGGAAGAATGCAGCAGAGGGTACAAAGGCTCTGTTCATCGAAGGTGCCAGACGTGTTGGGAAAACAACCATTGCGGAAGATTTGGGCAAAGCAGAGTATGAGACGTATATGCTTGTTGATTTCAACAAAGCGAGTAAAAGGGTGTTCGAGGCCTTTGATGATCTGAACAATCTTGATTTTCTGCTTCAAGTACTGTCGCTTGAGTATGGCAAAAGACTGATTCCAAGAAAATCCCTCATCATTTTCGATGAAATCCAGAAGTTCCCAAAGGCAAGGGAGGCAATCAAGTATCTTGTTGCTGATGGTAGATATGATTATATCGAGACAGGTTCCCTGATATCCATACAGGAGAATGTAGCTGATATCACTCTCCCATCTGAAGAGCGAAATATAAGGATGTACCCAGTTACATTCACAGAGTTTGCAGAGTTCATGGGAGAAGGAATCCTGCTTGAATACATCAATACTTGCTATGAAGAACGAAAGCCATTGGATAATGCATATCATGTAAAAGCAATGAGGCTTTTCAAGGAGTATATGCTTGTTGGCGGAATGCCACAGGCTGTTGTTGCGTATAAGGAAAGTGGAAGGGATTTTTCGGCTGCAGACATCGAAAAAAGGGATATCCTGAAGCTATACCGAGATGATATCAGGAAGTCCGCCAGGAGATATAACTCCAAGGTGTCTGCAATTTTCGAAAACATACCAGGCTATCTTTCAACTCATGAGAAGAAAATTATCTTGAGTGAAATTGATAAGAATGGAACGTACAGCAAATATGATGAGCCCTTGTTTTGGCTTGAAGATTCGCGTATCTGTACTATGTGCTATAAGTGCAATGATCCGAATGTGGGATTTTCATTGAATAAAAATGAGTCAGCAGTCAAATGCTATATGGGGGATACAGGACTGTTGGTCAGCCTTGCCTTTGATGAAAATGAGCTGATGACCATGGAACTCTATAGGGCAATCATGAACGGCAAGCTGTCAATCAATGAGGGAATGTTGTTCGAGAATGCTATTGCTCAGATGATAGTGGCATCTGGGAGAAAACTGTACTTCTATACGCGTTATAGCGTCGAAAAACATCGGAATGATATTGAGGTTGATTTTTTGTTGTCAAACGGAAGTAAGACAGACCTTAAGATAACTCCAATAGAAGTAAAATCCTCCAAGAATTATTCAACAACATCACTTGACGATTTTGGTACTATCTTTAGGAAGCGAATAGCGAAATCAATCATAATTCATCCTAAGAACTATGTGGAGATGAATGGGGTGGTGAAGATGCCACCTTATATGTATCCATTTGCCTTCTGCAATCCCAGGGATATCTGAGCTTAACATACAATTGGGGATCAGTCTCCATCGTGCAAGAAACCGCCGGATACCATTTTTATTGTCTGAACGATGTAACAGGTCGAAAGGGAGCCTTGATATTCTTGCGACCGAATATCAGGTGGAATCTTCCCAACTGTTGAATGTTGCCATGCTTGATTATCTGTATACCATAGGTGAAATGACTATACATATAGACGATATTTTGGTTTGTTCACTGCAAGAGTGTCAAATAGGAATACTAAATCTGTCACCAAAATGTATCAATCTGGGAGTTTTTTGGGTCTTTGTGATTCCAATCGGTTGCCTCAAGGATTGACGGGAGGAGTTGCGGTCTCCATAGTAATTGGAAACGTTAGGTTTGAGAGACAATTGTTCTGATGTCGTGCTGAAGCAAAGAACCTCAAAGGAGGGCATTGAAGATGGTATTGGAAACTGAACGATTGGTGCTCCGTCCGTGGCAAGAGAGCGACGCGGAGAGCTTATTTGAGTATGCCAAGGACAGTGCCATCGGTCCGATAGCCGGATGGCCGGCACATACGAGTGTTGAAGAGAGCAGATTTGTGATCAAGCATGTCCTCTGTGCTCCCCAAGCCTACGCAGTGTGTCTGAAAACAGACGAAAAGCCCATTGGAGCGATAGAACTGAAACTGAACGGGCATACGGATATGACGGACAGGGATGATGAGTGTGAACTCGGATACTGGATCGGCAAGCCATTCTGGGGACAAGGACTTATTCCCGAAGCGGCAAAAGAGATGATCCGTCACGGTTTCGAGGACCTGGGTATGCGGGCCATCTGGTGCGGGTACTATGAGGGAAATACCAAGTCGAAGCGTGTCCAACAGAAGTGCGGCTTCACCTATTTCAGAACCACAGAGGGCCTTGATGTACCGCTGATGGGTGAGAAACGGACAGGACATACGAGTCTTCTGACGAAGGACTCCTGGCTGGAACACCGATAGGCACGTTCATTCCAATACAAGGCTTCGTCTCTTCGGAAGGTGCAAATGAAACCTTGGGCCAAATCAAGAGAGGATGTTCTGGATGTGCAGCGACGAACGGAACAGAAAAGCAATCGAATCATATCTGAAGTACGGAGTGAAAGCCGTAGCAATGATACGTGAATTGGGGTATCCCAATAGACTGACACTGAGACAGTGGTTCCAATCCCCCTTTATGAGTACATTAGGAGACATCCCATATTTTTAGGGAACGTTCATGTGGTTCTGCACACAGGAGTTTCGCCTAGGCAGAACAAACCACTGATGAGTACCCTGTAAGGAGTCCATACGATGAAGCCTCTCATCATAACCAATTTTTCTGATCCCGTATGTATCTGGTGCTGGGGAACCGAACCCATATTCAGGGCACTGGAGACTCACTATCCCAACCAGATTGATATTCGCACTGTCATGGGTGGTTTGGTCGACGACATCAACACCTTCTCCGATCCAGGCAATGGAATCGATGCAGGACCAGAAGGTGCAAATGCCCAAATTGTCTCTCATTGGCTTGAAGCACAAAACCGTCATAGGATGCCGGTGAAGCCGGATGGGTTTCATCTGTTCTCCAAAGCATATCCTTCCACCTATCCTCAGAATATTGCCTACAAGGCAGCCCAATTGGCAGATCCTGACAAAGCAGATGCCTTTTTACGGAGAATCCGGGAAGCCACTCTGACGGAGGCCAAGGTTACCAGCAATCCTGATGTTCTGTTTGGTCTCGCAAAGGACGTGGGTCTTTGTCTTGAGGCCTTCAGCAAGGCTCTGGAAAGTGGGGAAGCAAAGCAGAGGTTCGAAGAGGATCTTCTGCATACCCAAAAAGCAGGAGTGGATGTGTTCCCAAGTTTTCTGGTAGCTACCGCCAAAGGAGAGCAAACACTGCTGAGAGGCTATATTACCTATGAGCAGTTTCAGCAAGTCATCACATCCTTGAGCAACGGTTCGCTTGTTCCGTCTCCAGCGCCTCCCTCTCTGGAACGTCTCCTGGCTTTGTTGGACAAGCATCCAAGACTTGCGTTCGAGGAAGTGCATAAAGCCTTCGACTTTACCTCCCGGAGGGAAACAGAAGAGTGGTTGAAAACATTGGTGATGGACGGACAATTGGGAAAGGAAGTGGTTGGAAGCAGTTATTTCATCAGAAAGGCAAGTCTTTGAAGCCATCTGCTGCTCATACGATTGAGGAGGAGCCCATTGTACAGTTTTGACGCAGTCATCAGAAAAGTCCCAGGCCAGGATGGGGCCTATGTGGAAGTTCCTTTCGATCTCAAGAAAGAGTTTGGCAAGGGCCGGATGAAGGTGTACGCTACTTTTGATGGTGTTCCCTACGAAGGAAGCATCGTGAACATGGGCCTTACCCATGCAGACGGTACCATTTGCTACATCCTCGGCATCAGAAAGGATATCCGCATGCAGATAGGCAAGCAAGCCGGGGATACGGTGAGCGTTACCTTTGTCGAACGCTAGGAGTGAATCTATGTGGACATGCCCAACCTGTAATCGAAGTTTTGCCAGAAAGAACCAGAGTCATAGTTGCACGGTTCGCCAAAAGACCGTCGAAGCATATGTCGATGCCCAGCAGGAAACGCACAGACCGGCATTATATGCGTTGCACCAGTGCATCCTCTCCTCGATGGGTGAGGTGGAAGAGCGTATGTCCTGGGGGATGCCCACCTACTACAAAGAGGGCAATCTGCTGCACTTCAGTGTGCATGCAAACCACGTGACGCTGCATGTAGGTCAGGAAGTGCTCACACACTTCTCTTCCCGTCTCGTGGGGTACACGATAGGAAAAGGTTCCATCCAACTCCCTTTTTCCAAGGATCTTGATCTTGAGCTTGTCGCCGATATTGCGCGCTTTGTCTACGAGCAGACCCTATGAAACAACCGTATCTCATAAGGCCCATTCTTGCAGAGGAGCAAGGACAACTCAGATCGTTCCTGTTGGATGCGGTCTACCAGAAACCGGGCAGTCCTCCCCTCGATCCTTCCCTTGCACAGCTGCCGATGCTCAGTCAGTACTGGAAAGACTTTTCCCGCCCAGGGGATCATTGCATGGTTGCAGAGTTCAACACAATGTTGGTAGGGGCTGTGTGGACAAGGCTGCTTCCGCAAGGCTATGGCTATGTTGCTGATGACATTCCCGAGCTTTCCATCTCTGTGTTGGGTGAACATCGCAACCAAGGGTTGGGAACCCTCCTGATAAGAGCAATGCTGCAAACACTTTCAGAATCTGGCTATCGGAATGTTTCACTTTCAGTGCAGAAAGAGAATCCCGCCTGTGCTCTCTATACGCGGCTTGGCTTTGTGTTGGTGCGCGAAGATGGGGATGATTATATCATGATGCATGCCCTCTAGCCTTGTACCCAGAGAGCTGAGGGAGTAGGGCAGAGTATCGGCGACAGGATTGAACCGCATCTTCACCTAACTTTGCAAAACACCAAAAGCTTCCATTCCAGCAATGGATTGCCGCTCAGGTTCTCTCATTGCACATGTTCAGCCGTCCTTGGGTATGAAAAGGTGGATTCAAGACCCCTACGGGATAGACAAAGCCTGCCCATTGGCTATATCAGTAGAGGATAACGAATACAAACTACCAGAAAGGAGGAACCGGATTATGCGCCTTCATGTCATCGAACATCAGGGAGTGTCCATTGCACGCGTGGAAAGTGAGCATGTGTTGATCAGAGATGTCGACACTGCCTTGGATCTCATGGCTGATGTACACTATCAGGCCAAGACGCGGAGCATCATCATTGACGCAAGCTCCTTGGATCCCCGGTTCTTCGATTTGAGTACCAGACTTGCCGGTGAGATCCTGCAGAAGTTTGTCACCTATTCGGTACGATTGGCTATCGTCGGAGACTTTTCCCGATTCACGAGCAAAAGCCTCCGTGACTTTATTCGTGAGAGCAACCAAGGCACGGATATCTTCTTTTGCACCAGCGAAGAGGAAGCCGTGCTGAGACTTGCCGGATAGGAGTGACGATATTTTAACATTCCGTGGTACAATAGGCTTTGCAATCAAGGAGAGGAGATGATCACCTTCCCTGTACTGTTCATTAATGTACTCTCTGTTCTCATGATGGTGCTTGTGCTCCTCGCCTGTTGGCGAGCACGGGCCAAACAAGGTGCGCCCGAGCTCTTCATCGCCTCGATTTTCATGGTCATCTGGGCAATAGGTTCCTTTTTGGAGTTGGTGAGTGAATCCTTCGAAGTGAAGGTGTTGTGGCGGAACTTCACCCAGATTGGAGTATTTCTTACTCCGGTGGCAGCCATTCTATTCGCGGTCTCCTATACCGGATATCTTGTTCGCTTGAAGAAGCAGTTGATTGTAATTCTCTACACCTACCAAAGCATAGGTTTGTTGCTTGTGCTTACCGACTCATTTCATCATCTGATACGCAAGAGTGTTCATTTGATTCAAGGGGAACGGTTGGGCTCCGTAATGGTGGATACCACCATCTTCGGCAAGTTTCTTATCACCGGGAATTTCCTTTTTCTATTGGTTGCCTTCTTCATGCTCCTGATCGCTTCCCTTACTGCAACAAAATCGAGCAAGGAGCAGATCTACAGTGTTTTGCTGGGCATGGTCCTTCCCATCATCTATGCCTTGCTGAAAGTCATCAGCAACGAGCAGCTTTTGCAGTTGCTTCCGATATCGGGTGTTTTCGCCCTCTCCGGTGTTTTCATGTTGCTTGGCATCAATCGCTATGACCTGCTAAAAATTGCCCCGCTTGCCCTCCAGCAGGTTTTCCGGTTTCTTGGCGACGGCATCATCATCTGCAGCACAAACGCGGAGGTGGTGGATGCCAATCCCCAAGCACATGAGCTGCTTGGCGAACACCTTGAGACAATTGAGCAGGTGCTTAAACAGAAAGTGCCGTATTGGGAGCGACTGGTGTTGGAAGGCAAGCAGACAGAGTTCGATCTGAGCCTTGGCCAGAAACATCTTCATGCCGACTTCTATCCCATCTCCAATGATGCACAGGAAGTCGTGGGTTCGGTCACCCTCATCAAGGATGTCACGCTTTTCAGGGAACGTGCCGACTGGCTTCGCAGCAAGGCTGAAATTGATGCCCTCACAGGCCTGTACAACCGCCAGACATTCATCGAGAAGGTGGAACGTGAGTTGGAGAGGAGCTTTTGCGAGGTGCATCTGCTCTACTTCGATCTCGACCATTTCAAGCTGGTCAACGACAGATACGGCCATCGCGCCGGGGACTTGCTGCTTGCAGAGGTGGGTAAGATTGCCCAGCAACCAGGTTGTGTGGCTGGAAGGATGGGGGGAGAGGAGTTTGCCCTGTTCTCCTCTGTGCATCCACGGCAGAAGATGGAACAGATCTCTGAACAGCTCCGCATCAGTGTTGAGTCTTTGGTACTCACCCTGGATGATAGTGAGATACGGGCAACCATCTCAGCAGGCTTGGCCTCCCTGACCAATCCTACTTTTGACCAAATCTATCAACTGGCTGACAGCCTGCTTTATCAGGCAAAGCGGGATGGACGAAACTGTGTGCGGTTTTAGGCCCCTCCCTCTGGACAGCTTTCCCCCCAGTGGATAGAGTAATGTGGCAGTGAGGCAGCGTTTGCTCCTCTTCGTATCGACAGGAATATATGTTTATGCAACCTACACTTCAAGGCCCCGATCGTTTGCTTTCCAAACGGGTAGTCCTCTTTCTTATCAGCCAGAACCTCTCACTTTTCGGCTCCTCGGTAGTAGGGTATGCCATCATCTGGTACATAACCTTGGAGACATCATCAGGAATTTTCCTGATGCTTGCCACACTCACCCAGATGGTGCCACATCTGATCATCAGTCTTTACAGCGGAGTGTGGGCGGACCGCCATAACAGAAAGACCCTCATCATGCTCTCTGACAGCTTCATCGCTTTTGCGACCTTGATCCTGGCTATCCTTTTTTCAGCCGGTTTAGGTTCTATCTACGCCTTGCTCTCCGTTTCCATCGTGCGCAGCATCGGAGGAGGCATCCAAAGCCCAGCGGTCAACGCCATCATCCCCCAATTGGTTGAGGAGAAGCACTTGGTGAGGATACAAGGGATCAACCAAAGCCTCAATTCTGCTTTGATGCTTCTCTCCCCGGCAGTCGGAGGCCTCATGCTTGGGCTCTTCGGCCTGGTTTCCACCTTCTTTCTCGATGTTGTCACCGCCTCGCTTGCCGTGCTTATCTTCAGCTTCATCAAGGTGGAGAAGCCCAAACGAGCGGTAACGAATGTAAGTGTTTTCCACGACATCAAGGTAGGGCTTTCCTACTCCTTCACCCATCCTATTCTCAGGGCACTGCTCATCTGTTATGGATTTGCGTTCTTCCTCATTACTCCGGCCGCCATTCTCACCCCGCTGATGGTCGAGAGGACCTTCGGAGGAGAAGTCTGGCGATTGACCGCCAATGAGATGGTCTGGACAGGGGGAGCCTTGCTCGGGGGAATTCTTGTATCATTGAAGGGAACGTTTTCCAACAAGGTACAGGTGATCGCTCGCTCGATTCTTGCCTTCGGTGTCTGTTTTTCCCTACTTGGGCTTGCCCCCAACTTCCTTGTTTACCTGATCATCATGGGTCTGGGAGGTCTCTTCGTTCCCATCTTCAACACGGCAGAGATTGTCATGATCCAGGAGCTGTGTGATGAGGAGAAGCTGGGAAGAGTGTTCTCCATCGTGCAAATCATCAGTGGAGCTTCCATTCCGCTTGCCATTCTGATCTTCGGGCCTTTGGCAGACCGTGTCTCCGTTGAATCCTTGCTTGTCATCAGCGGTATTCTGCTTGCCATGGTAGGCCTTGTCTATGGTTGGTACTCCTCACGGACAAAAATGGGAGAGCAAGCTGAGGTATCCCCGGTACGCGAGGCCTAGTTGGTCCAAGCTGATATGCTCATCAGCGATATGGGCAAGTGCTTCATATGAGGGACCGAATCCAAGGGTGGGTATCCCAGCTTCTGCACAGAAATGGCTTGCATTGGTACAGAAGCTGTAGTGGGAGAGCTCATCTGAAAGACCTGCTTCCCTCAGTGCCTTTTGTCCCGTGGCAACCACCGGATGGTTACTGTCCATAAGCCAAGCAGGAAAGAAACGGACAGCTGAAATCTCCTCACCGGTATAACAGCGCATCGACCCTTCCGCAAGAAAAGCCTTTGCCTCCAGCATAGGCTCATGTTGTTTAGCTATCCCGATTGCCTCCTGGAGGGTTGCGAGAATGGAGTGTTGTGTCTCCCCACACAAGAGCCTGCGGTCGAACGTAGCCCTACAGCGATTGGGCAGGACCGATCGCCCTGGATAGGGATAGCTGATGAGGTCGGTCAGGACCATGATGCCCTTCCCCAGGATGGGATGCTGAGGTATTTCAATTTGCTCAAGATAGGGGAGCAGGTGGAGCATATGCAGTGCAGCATTGATGCCCTTCTCAGGGTTGGATGAGTGGCAACTCTTGCCGTACGTCTCCACCACAATCTCGGCCCTCCCACGCTGGCCGATTGCAAGTTTGCATTCGGTTGCCTCGCCGACGATGACAATATCGGGTTGCATGCGCTGGGTTACAAGGCGAGCCGAAATCCCCTCAAAACACTCCTCACAAACAGTGCAGGAGACAGAGATGGTACCACCGAAGCGATGGCTCGTTTGCTTTGAGTAGGTGCTGGTGGCAACCAGCATTGCAGCGAGTGCCCCTTTCATGTCGCTGGCTCCCCGACCATAGAGCAACCCATCCTCGATATCCGCTTGATAGGGGTCATGCTTCCAAGCTGCTTGGTCTTCCACCCCTACCGTATCAATATGGCCATCCAGCAAGAGATGGGGTCCCTTGCCAGTCCCGCGCATGGTTGCAGTGAGGCTTCCATAGCGGTCGATGTGCACCTCATCAAAACCAAGCTCCTTGCAAGCGTGAACAAGATCGTCCACCAGATTCCCTTCTGCTCCTGAAAGGCTGGGAATAGCAATCATCTCTTTGAGCAGTGATATCAGTTGCGTGTGAGTATCCATCCCTTCATGGTAGGTCAGCTTTCCATCTTGTCAAGGACTTTGGTGATGAAGAACTCGACCAGTTCCGGGTTGAAGAGTGTGTTGGACTTTTTGCGTAAAAACGTCTTTGCTTCCGCTTTAGAAAGTTGTTGGGACTCAAAGTTGGGTCCGATGAGGTCTGCATAGGTGTTTGCAATGGAAAGAATCTGGGCCTGCTGGGGGATCTCATCCCGTTTCAGTCCCTGCGGATAGCCGTTCCCATCATAGCGTTCATGGTGGTGGAGAACCGCCTCGGCAAACGGGGCATACTCACCCACACTTCTGAGGATATTGTAGCCGATCTCAGCATGGCGGCGAAGTTCCAGTGCCTCACTCTTGGTCAGCTGATCACTGCTCTTTATCAGGATGGAGGGCTCGATGGCAATCTTGCCGAGGTCATGATAGTGACCTGCAAGGCGCATCTCCTCCACCTCATCATCGGGATAGCCAAGTTCACGAGCAAAGGCTGCACAGTAGGAACCGACGAGGTTGCTGTGTTCTTCGCTGGTGCTGTCTCGGCTGAAGAGTCGCTCAAGCAGAGCGTTGATGACTTTCTTTTTGAATACGGTACTGCTGGAGAGCTTGTTCTGATACATCACATCTTCAGCAATCTTAAAGGTGTCCTCAAAGAGATGCTCTTCCTCTTCCTTCACGGCATAACCGAAGGAGACTGAGACTTGGATACCTCTGACCTCTTCCTTCAACAGGGCGTTGTTGATGCGTTTGACAATGGCTTGGGCATGCAAAGCATCGGTCTGGGGCAAGAGGAGTACAAACTCATCCCCACCGATACGGCTGATGATGTCATCCTCACGACAGGTATTCTTCAATACCTCAGCAACCTTACGCAACAGTTCATCACCTGCTTCATGGCCGAAGGCATCATTGGTAAGTTTCAGACCGTTCACATCGGCTATCACCAAGGTAAGGGGGTAGTAAGGGTCCTTGTCCACTTCGGCTTTCACCTGATCGTAGAACCGTCTGTTGTTCAGTTTTGTAAGCGAGTCTGTGAAACTCAATGACAGAATCTCATGCTGCTTTTTCCGTTGTTCGGTGCTGTCCCTGAAGACCAGGACGACTCCGGTAATCGTATGGGTATGGTCGAAGATGGGGGCGGCACTATCGTTGATATATCGCTCGAATCCATCCCGGGCTATGAGGATGGTATCATCGGCGAGCTCGATACGCTTCTCTTCCTTCAATACCTGGGAAACAGGGTTCGGGCAGACTTTTCGATCCTTGCCACAGAGGATTCTGAATACTTCCTCGAAGTTCCTTCCCTTCGCTTCCTCACTCAACCAGCCAGTCAGCTCCTCAGCCGCCTTGTTGAGGAACTGCACCTTGCCCGTCTCATCGGTAGAGATGACACCGTCCCCAACTGAAAGGAGGGTAGTCTCCAAGAGCGTCTTCTCATAGGCAAGCTGCTGCTCAGTTGCCCTTTGCTGGGTGATGTCGTCGATAATCATGGCAAAATAACCGAGCTCCGGGCTGAATGCTGAAATGCGGAAGAGCCGCCCGAGGCCTGCATTGTAGGCTTCGAATGTCATCGACTCTCCGGTAAGCGCCACCTTGCCAGTGTTCTCAAACCAGATTGGTTCCACGCCCTCTATCAGCTCGTTGATGCGTTTCCCTACTGTGTTGCTGACTGCCAGACCCGTCTGCACCTCAAAGTTCTCATTGGCTCTGAGGATTCGATAGTCGTTGGGCTTTCCTGCTTCGTCGGTAAGAATCTGACAGTACGCGAAGCCTTGGTTCATCGCCTCAAAGAGTTTCCGGCTCTCCTCTTCGCTGCGAGCCAGTGCTTGGGCATCTACAACCCGCTTGGAGATGTCGGCATGGGTGCCGGTCATAAGAAGGGGTTTGTGGTTCTCGTCAAAGCGGAGCACCTTGCCCCTGCTGAGAATCCAGACTGCATGGCCATCCTTGTGATGCATCCTGAAGTCGCAGCTGAAATACTCCAGTTCTCTTTCGTAGTGCTTGGTGAGGATCTGAAGCGCACGATCAAGGTCTTCGGCGAAGATGAGATTCTTAAAATTCTCATAGTTCATGGGCATCAGTTCGTTGAGCTGATACCCCAAGAGTTCAGCGAAGGTTGCGTTGATCTGGATTTCCCCAGTGATGAGGTCCCACTCCCACGTACCGAGATTGGAGCCTGCTATGACACTGGCAAACCGGTCTCTCGCTTCTCGCAGCTCTTGCTGGTCGGTCTCTTGCTGGCGACGGTATCGTTCCAGTTTCTTGAGCGCCCCACGCCCTGCAAAGAAGGTGATGAGGATGATGAACAGGGGACCGAGGAGCGTTACGAGCCTATCAAGGTCATACCAGAACTCCATCTCCTGGGTACGAATCTCCAACAGGGAGTACTCCTCTGTCTCAATATCGTCCAGGATGCGTTCAAGTTCATTGGTGATGGTTTTGGAGACTTCCATGAGACCGGGAAGCTTGTCGCTTTCCAGCAACAGGTCGAAGTCATGCTGCATCTCATCACGATAGCGCAACAGAGGTTGCACTGCTTCGGTAATCAGACGATCAAAAGTCTTGTCCAGCTCTTTCAGCCTTGCTTGCTGTTCGGTATGACCGCGCGTCAGTATGGTAAGCTTGATCAGGTGCTGGTCGAAGGAGTACGTACTTACGCCAATCTCCTGCAGATAGATGCGATTGCCAGTCAGCAAATAGCCTCGCTCAGCGATTCTGATGTTCTGGAACGTGCGGGTGAGTGTCTTCAGTTCCGTGATGACCGAGTAAGTATGGTTGACCATGCGATTGGTCTCAATCGCTTTTTCGGTAAGAGAAAGCTTGATGTACCCGATTGTCAGCAGTGCCATCAGGATCAGAATCAAGGCAATGACGAATCGGCGCATGAGACCAGTATTCTTTCGGATAGAATTGCTCCTTATTAGTATCATACGCATATAGGGACAAACAGGGCAAGAAGATTCGCAGTGCAATCAATGCTTTGCATAAAAAATAGGCTGTTGGTTTTCCAACAGCCTACGGGCGCTAAGCCAGAGAATCAAAACCTAGAATACAGAATCCTTGTCGTAGTGGTCCATCACGTTGCTCTTGTTTACCAAGACAGAGGGGAGTACCACAGAGGTCGGGGATTTTGCAGTATGGAAGGCATCACTCTTTCGGCCTTCAGCAACATCGAGGCAGTACATGATGGCATCATAGACCATCGACGGGTGGTAGGTGGCGGTTGCCTTTACCAACGGGTCGTTGTTCATGATCATCTCATAGGCTGCCTTCGATCCGGCGCCGCCGAATACCAACTTGATGTCCTTGCGGCCGCTCTCCTTGATAGCCTGCAGTACACCGGTCATGACGTCGTCATCCTGGCAGAACACAGCGTGGATCTCGGGATACTTCTGGATGTAGTTTTCCATCAGTTCGAGGCCCTTCTGGGTCGACCAATCGGCGAAATCATAATTTCTGCCGCCGGCGAGGTTGACCAGGGTCGGTTCCTTGGTCATCTCGTCGAAGAATGCATTCATGCGTTCGCCGTCGATGACAACCGGCATACCACCCATGGCGACATACTTGGTCAGCTTGTTGGCTTTCATGTAGTCACGCACGAAGATACCGGATACCTTGCCCATTTCAGGGTTGTTGCCTGCAAGATTGACATAGCCGAATGAGGTGTCGGTAAGACCGCGGTCAACAACGATGCACTTCACACCAGAGGCGTGAGCTTCCTTCACCACCGGGGTCAGCGGAGCGGACTCGTGGGGGAGGATGACCAGATAATCCATGCCCCAGACCATCAGGTCTTCGACATCGGAAATCTGTTTTGCATAGCCGTCTGCATGCAGGACTTTGAACTGATACTTGCCGGGATACTGCTCTTGCAGCTCCTTGACAGCCTTGTCAGCCCACCAACCGATACCACCGGTCCAACCATGGTCGGGAGAAGGTACTGCGATGCCGATCTTGGGAACACTTGCTTCCTTGGCGCCTTGTGCGAACACCAAGCCAACCGAGAAGACCAAGCAGAGAACGATTACCAATGCTTTCTTCATATCCAATCCTCCTGTTTATTTGTTACTGTTGTTGTACTGAAGCAGTACCGCAACAATAATCACGAAACCCTTCACAGCCTGCTGCAGGAAGGCGCTGATGCCTCCCATGACAAGCATGTTGTTGATGATGCCCAGCATCACAGCACCCATCATGGTGCCGATGATGCTGCCTTTTCCCCCACTCATCAGCGTTCCGCCGATGACAGCCGCCGCGATGGCATCCATCTCGTAGCCGGCACAGTCGCTGGGGTTGATGCAGTTTAGTCGGCTCGACCACATCACTGCGGTCACGCCGACGGTAAAGCCGGTGATGACATAGGGAAGAAACTTAACGATGGCAATGTTGATGGCCGAGTACTTGGCTACCTGCTCATTGCTTCCGGTTGCGCAGAGGTAGCGACCAAAGCTGGTATGGTTGAGCACCACATGCAGGACGAGACCTACGATAATGAAGCACCACACCGGAATAGGCAGTCCGAGGAACATGCTGCTTCCAAGCTTGCCATAGTCCATGTTCACCGAAAGGATGGTGCCTGCATTGGAAAAATACTGGATAAGGGAACGAAAGATCGACATGGTACCCAATGTCACTATGAACGGTGCCATCTTGAACTTGGAGACCATGATGCCATTGAGCGCCCCGCAGGCTGATCCCAATACGAGAGCGAAGAGGAAGGTCAGCACGATGCCCAGCGTTGAGGTGGGACCGAAGAGGTTGAGGAAGAAGATTGAGATTCCTCCTACAAAGGCTGCCATGGAACCAACGGAGAGGTCGATGCCTCCGCTGATGATGATCAGAGTCATCCCGAGGCTTATGATACCGGTATAGGAGATCTGCCTGAGAATGTTCGTCAGGTTCCTGACCTTCAGGAAGTTGGGCCATCCCACAAAGGTAGCGATGACGATCAGGATGATGAACGCCATTCCCAGTGAATGGTCCTTGAACCTGAATGATCGGAAGTAGGAAACGATTTTGTTTTCACCCATCTTGTGCTACACCTTTTTAATGCCTGTTGCTTGAAACACGATGTTCTCCTCGGTGACCTGCTCCTTTTCGAGGCAGCCGGCCATCCTTCCCTCCCGCATGACATAGACACGGTTGCACATACCGATGATCTCTTCCATTTCGGAGGAGATGATGATGCAACTGATCTCAGCTTCCGCAAGACGGTGGATGAACTCATAGATTTCTTTCTTGGAGTTGATGTCGATACCCCTGGTCGGCTCATCAAGAATGAGAATGGAGGGGTCGGTATCCATCCAGCGAGAGAGATAGACCTTCTGTTGGTTTCCTCCGCTGAAGAACCTCAGCTGGGACTTCTTGGAAGCTGCGACGATCCTGAACTCCTTGATATAGTGTTCGGATGCCTCGTCCTCCTTGGTCTTGTCGATCAGCCCCCGCTTGAGGTACTTCTCCTTGAGGGAGATGAGGCTGATGTTTTTGGGAATATCATAGTTCATGACGATTCCCTTGCCCTGGCGGTCTTCACTGATGTAGCCAAGACCGTGGGCAACTGCATCCTTGGCACTGCGGATCTTCACCGTCTTGCCCTGTATGCGGACCGATCCTTTCTCTGCCTTCCTCAGGCCCATCAAGGCTTCCATTGTCTCGGTACGTCCTGCTCCCACAAGGCCTGCAAAACCCAGGATCTCACCCTTTCTCAGATTGAAGGAGATATCCTTGATCACGCTGCCCGAACTGAGGCTCTCGACCTCCAGGATCTTCGGCTTGCCTGTGCTGTCAATCTTATCCGGGAAGACCTGGTTGAAATCACGGCCAACCATCTTCTTGGCCAAAGTCTGGGTGGTAAGATCTTCCACGCGGTCGACACTGACGAGCTTTCCGTCGCGGAGCACCGTAACCCGATCACAGATGGTCAGGATCTCCTGCAGCTTGTGGGAGACGAAAATCATCGTCACTCCCTTCTGCTTGAGCTTTCGCATCAGGTCGAACAGGGTCTGCACCTCCACCGCCGTGAGGGTGGTGGTAGGCTCATCAAAGATAAGGATGCGAGCATCAAGAATCATCGCCTTGGCTATCTCAACCATCTGCTTCTCTGCAACTGAGAGTTCGCTGACATGCTTGTTGACGTCCAAGGGCATCTTCAGCATCTTCAGCTGGGCCCCAGCTTCACTGCGCATGGCCCCCTTGTCCAACAAGAGGCCCTTGTGCAGTTCGCTGCCGAGGAAGATATTCTCATAAACCGTAAGGTAGTTGATCAGGTTGAACTCCTGGGGAACGATACCGATCCCCAGCTTTTTTGCCGTGATGTAATCGGGAATTTCCGTAGTCTGCCCACCCAGACGGATGACTCCATCCGTCTTTTGGTAGATGCCGCTGATAATCTTGATCAACGTCGACTTGCCGGCGCCGTTCTCCCCGATCAGACCCATGATCTCCCCAGCTTGTATGCCAAAGGATACCCGGTCCAGAACACGGACAGATGAGAACTCCTTGATGATGCCTTCCAGTTCGAGCAGGATCGTAGGTTCGCCCATCAATTCTCCATTGCCCCATCGAAATCAACGTTTGAGGGGTCAAAATCAATCTTTCTCACCAGTTCGAGCGCTTCCTTGGCCCCGAACAGCCTGTCCATCCCGTTGTCTTCCCATTCAACGGAGAGCGGGCCACGATATCCGGCAGCATTCGCTTCGCGGATGATCTGGTCGAAATTCACATCGCCATGCCCGGGAGAGACGAAGTTCCAGCCGCGTCTGAGGTCGCCGAATGCGAGGTGAGAGCCGAGGATGCCGCTTCTTCCATCAAGCTTGACTACGCTGTCCTTGATATGGACGTGATAAATGGAAGAAGCGAAATCGCGGAAGAAGAGGGCGGGATCCAGACCCTGCCACTGCAGGTGGCTGGGATCGAAGTTCAACCCGAGGGTCTTTCTTCCCTTGAACACCTCAAGCAACTTGAGGGTGCTGTAGTAGTCATAAGCGATCTCAGAGGGGTGGACCTCCAAAGCGAATGTCACCCCTGCCTTGTCAAACTCATCCAGGATCGGGGTCCACAGGTCGTAGATCTCCTGATAACCATCTTCGATCAGCTTGGCGGAGTTGGCGGGGAAGGAGTAGAAGTACTTCCAAATGGGAGAACCCATGAAACCGGTGACCACCTTGCATCCCATGTTCTTTGCCGCCTGGGCGGTGTACTTCATCTGTTGGATGCCCCACTCCCTGATCGCCTGGTCGTTGCAGGCAAGGTTCTTGGGAGCAAAGCCTGCCAGACGGGGATCGCCGAAGGCATCACCGACACACTGGCCGGCAAGATGGTTGCCCAACGCATAACAGCCAAGGTTGTACTTCTTCAGGACAGCGAGCTTCTCTGCTACATACGAAGGATCTTTCGCAGCCTTCTCCACGTTCATGTGATCACCCCAACAGGCGATTTCCACACCGTCATAGCCCATCTCACTGACAGTCTTGCACATTGTCTCAAACGGAAGGTCAGCCCACTGACCAGTAAAAATCGTTACCATCCTTGCCATGGTGTCTTCTCCTTGTTTTGTGTTATACGTTGACCCATACGGAGCCGGATTTGCTGCTCTGTACGCACTTGTTGATGAAAATCACGCCTTCCAACCCCATCTCTACACTGGGGAAGTCCAGATCTGATGCGCTGAGTTTCTCTCCCTTCATCTGCTTTGCCAATGCAAGCACGAAAGGCTTGTAGATGTTGGCAAAGGCCTCAAAGAGCCCTTCGGGGTGTCCGCTGGGAACCCGAGAGTACTGCTGGGCTTCGGGAGCAAACTGGTCGCGGCCACGGCTCCATTTCTGCTTGGGGCTGTCTTTGGGAGTGAAATAGAAGTGATCGGGGTCTTCCTGGGCCCATTCAAGGCCTCCTTTCTCCCCAAACACCCGGATTCTCAGGGCATTGTCATATCCGAATGCAATCTGGCTCGACCAGTACAGGCCCTTTGCACCGCCTTCATACTCAACCATCACCGAGGCGTTGTCGTCCAGCGTTCGTCCTTCGACCAAGGAGTCCAAGCGAGCACATACACGCTTGATCTTCAGGCCGGTGACCGTTGCCACCATGTTCTCAATATGGCTTCCGATATCGCCGAGACAGTTGGAGATGCCCGAAACCTTCGGGTCCATGCGCCAAGGTGCAATCGAACTGTGCTCGTCAACCGGGTTTGCAAGCCAGTCTTGCGGATATTCGGCATTGACAAAACGGATGTTTCCCAACATGCCGTCCTTCACCATCTTACGCATCTGCTTCACCGCAGGATATCCGGTATAGGTATAGGTGACGGCAAACAGCAGTCCCTTCTTCTTGCAGATATCAGCAAGCTCCTGGCTCTGCTCAATCGTCCAGGTAAGAGGCTTGTCACAGACTACGTGGATGCCCTCGGAGAGGAAGGCCTTGCAAATCTCATAGTGTGAGGCATTGGGCGTGACACAGACTGCGAATTTGATGCCATCGCTGCGTTTTGCTTCCGCCTTTGCCATCTGTTGGTAATCGGTATAAAGGCGATCTTCAGCGATGCCCAGTTCTGCCCCGAAGGCTTTCGACTTTGCTGCATCCCGGGAAAAACAGCCGGCTTTCAGCTGTGCAAGTCCATCGATGCGGATGGCTTTTCTATGTACGTCCCCGATGAATGCTCCCGGTCCTCCTCCAATCATTCCGTATGCAATCTGGTTCATGGTTCCTCCTATGCACGTGCGTGCATTCTGCGGTGCAGAAGCTCGCGTTTTTTCGTTTGCACGAGACTATGGTACCACGTTTTTGACCTTACGCAAGGAAAAACAGCCGGTAAATGTCCTTATTGTACGTGATGATAGGAAAAAAACGTACCTTTCAGGACCTGCATGTTTTCAGGTAGGAGAGGGCTTGGGCCTTGGTTTCAAGGTCATCGAAAAACGAAGAACCTTCCGTTTCCACATCGATGCTTCCCTGGTATGCGGTCCTTGTGAGAAATGCACAAAGCGCTCTCCAGTCGGTATCACCCAAGCCAGGGAGTGTGGTAGTAATGGCCTTCTGCTTGGCATAGAGGCCATAGGTGCTGAGCTGAGCCCAGTCGACATGGGCATCCTTTCCATGGATGTGCTTGATTTTGTGTATCCAGCGCCCAAGTTGTGCGATGGGGTCTACAAGCGCTTCCACCTGATGACAAGGCTCCCACTCCAAGCCCAATTTTTCATCATCCAGGGTGGTGAAGAGCAACTTCCAGGCATCATCATTGATGGCAATGTTCCACTTGCCCCGTTTCCACACGTCCCCGATCCTGCAGTTCTCCATAAGCAGGCCCTTGCAGTCATGCTGGTGTGCACGTTCGAGCAGGTCGGAGAAGAGATCCTTCCAAGCTGGAAGCGACTCTTCGACGCTGGTATTGGGGACTCTGCCTGCAAAGCCTGTGACGAAGGGAGAACCAAACTGTGAGGCATGCTCGATCAGGGTTCTCCAGCCCTCTGCCGTTGTACTGTTGGCCAGGGGATTTCCCCAGACTGAGAGGGCGCTGACCTGCATATCGGCCTTTTCAACCAGCTTTGCCAAGGCAAGAAGGTCCGTCTCTCCCAGTGTCTCCCAAAACGTGATGCCGATCGATTCGAACCCCAGTTGCTTCAGAATCGCAAGATTCTCCCTATCCAACTCCTTGGCCGCTACCAAAGCTCCAATCGCTATGCTCATCGGCTCATCTCCTCCAAGAGGGCTTGGACACGAAGGCCGTCTCCAAGGTCAGGTTTTCCAGCCACCCCCTCATCTGCCCACCTTGCAAACTCTTGGTAGGAGGAAGAGAGGGGGGTGGGCGAGAGCAGGTACGTCTCTTCTCCGCCTTGGACAAATCGTACCCGCTTGCGGTCAAGTGAGGTGTTGATCTCTGCTGAGGCAAGGCTTCCGACCACCCGTATCTGCAGCGAGTCATCCCACCGCTCATCGCAGTAGGAGCAGGTGAGCGTACAGGATGTTCGCTCTCCCACAATCAGCTTTGCTTGGTAGGCAATGGGTACTGCTTCTTGCAGGGTATGCACCATCTTCTCGAAACGCACTTCTCCAAAGAGGAGGAAGAGCGTGTCCAGCAGGTGGCTGCCCAAGTCGGAGAGGCAGCCTCCAGGATTGTAGGAGGGGAGCAGTCTCCACTTCCAGCGGAAGTTCTCTTCAGGATTGCCCCAGACGTGGCTCTTTTGCCAGCTTTGCAGATAGGAGATTTCCACCTGTTCCAAAATGCCGAGTGTTTCCTCATCCAGCACCTGTTTGAGCGCTGCAAGAGCGGGGGTGCTGCGCTTGGAGAAGTTGACCATGAAGGGCAGGCCGTTTGCTTGGTCAGCGAGCAATTTGGCTTGTTCGAGAGATGTGGTGAGAGGCTTTTCACAGAACACGGCAAAGCCGAGTGACAGCGCAAGCTGACAGCACTCATAGTGCAGTGAGTCAGGCAGGCAACAGCTGATGGCATCGGCCTTGCCTTGAAAGAAGGAAAGATCATCCAACGATGAAAAGGAGAAGGGCACTGCATAGGTTGAGCAGAAGCTGGTCCTGTGCTTCTCATTGTGGTCGATAGCCCCAACCAGGCGCACTCCCAACTCGGTGAACTTCTTGGCCTGATAGCTTCCCATGCCTCCGCACCCGATCATGACCAATCTCATGCTTGGCCTCCGAATCGGGTGGTTGATTTTCGTATTATCAAGTCTGTATCTGCCCACTTCTGCTGACCGGCCTTCCCTTGCTCGATCATGCTGACGAGCATGAGCACCGCTTCTTTTCCCATCTCAGTGATGGGGTGGTTCACCGTGGTCAGCGGCGGGGCGCTGGTGCTTGCCGGCTGGAAGTTGTCGTATCCTATGACCGAGAGGTCTTGGGGCACGCGCTTGCCATGCTCACTGCAGGCTTGGAAGAAGCCGAACGCCTGGCGGTCGCTGGCAGTCATGACCAAGGAGGGACCTCGGGAGAGTGCTTGATAGCCATCGAAGCCTGAACTTCGGGAGAAGTCGCCCTCCACAATGGTGGTGGTGCAGTGGTAGCGGCTTGCAAGCTCTTCGAACATTGCAAGCCTGTCCTTTCCGTTCTTGAACTGCAGGTCCCCGGTGATGTATCCGATGTGCGAGTGACCGAGGCTGGTTGCATGGTCGAAGGCTTTGGTCATACCGACATCCGGCCGGGCGTAGATGCTTGCCGCACCCTCCTGGTAGTTGTTGACCAATACAAAGGGGAGGGAGCGGTCGATGAGCGGTTGCAGCTCGGGAAACTGGTCCTTGGTGATGGCGAAGACCAGTCCGTCATAGCTATGACTGTTGATGAGCTCGTAGTAGGAACGATAGCGGCCGAGATGGTTCTCAAAGACGATGCTTATGGTGTAGTTGTGCTCCAGACTTCCCAGCAACAATCCGTCAAGCAGGCTGGGAAAGTAGGGCCGGGTGAAGGGCATGATGCTGGGGTAGTAGGGAACGACAAAGCCGATGGCAAAACTCTTGTTGCTGGCGAACAGCGTTGCGGTACGGCTGGGGAAGTACCCCAGTTGCTCGCTGACTATACGCACCTTTTTCTTGATCTCGTCGCTGATGAGCGGCGAATCGTTGAGTGCACGCGATACCGTCGATTCCGATACCCCTGCGGCTTTTGCCACTTCTGCTCTACCTACACTCTTTCCCATGAGCGAAAGTGTAGCATTGGTTGTTTCTCTTTGGTACGGGTTTTCTCGGGTTCAGGGAGAATTCTTGGTTTTTATGTATCTAATTTAAGCAATATAAAAGTCAAATGCTAATTAATGATAAAAAGTATCAATAAGTACTTGATATTATTAATAGGACTAGTTACTATTACTCCATAACCAGTTCACCACACATAAGGAGATATTCACATGGACGAGATGCAGAACTACACCAGCATGCCTTTGATCGGAGACAAGGCTCCCAGTTTCCACGCGGTCACCACCCAGGGTGAGATCAATTTCCCTGAAGACTACAAGGGTAAGTGGGTAATCCTCTTCAGCCACCCTGCTGACTTCACTCCGGTCTGTACCACCGAATTCATGACTTTTGCCTCCATGGCAGATGAGTTCAAGTCGCTCAACACCGAACTTGTCGGTCTTTCCATTGACTCCCTGTATGCCCACATTGCATGGCTGAGAAAGATCCAGGAGTTGGAATGGAATGGCATGAAGGGCATCGAGGTCAAGTTCCCCCTCATTGAGGACATCAAGATGGAAGTGGCACGCAAGTATGGCATGCTTCAGTCCCAGTCCTCTACCCAAGCTGTCAGGGCAGTCTTCGTCATCGACCCCAACGGTGTAGTGAGAACAATTCTCTTCTACCCCGCTTCTCTCGGCCGCAACTTTGACGAGATCAAGCGTGTTGTCCTCGCCCTGCAGAAGGCGGACAAGGAAAAGATTGCAACCCCGGCAAACTGGAGACCCGGTGATGACGTCATCATCCCGACCCCGGGCAGCTGTGGCACGGCCAAGGAGCGCATGGAGAGCAAGGACGAAAATCAGTATTGCCTCGATTGGTTCCTCTGTTTCCGCAAGGAAAAGAAGTAAGCATATCAGCAGTACCCAAAGAAACCGCAGGGAGAGCAGCCGCTCTCCCTGTTTTACGTCCTAACGGTACTTGATCGCGCCCTTTGTGCAGACGCGTTCGCATTCGCCGCAGACCAAGCACTCGTGCTTGATGATACGGTGCTTCTCGTCCTTTACAATGGCCTGAGATGGGCAGACCTTTGCGCAACGAGTGCAATTGGAGCACAACAGGCCATCAATAGTCATGTGCTTGCGGGCTGCCCGTGAGGGCAAGGAGAGGATGGCCCCGTACGGGCAGAGCCAACGATGCCACACTGCTTCCTCGAAGAAGAGGGAGAGGAAAAATCCGATTCCCACCAAGGCAGGAAGAACCGGCAATTTCTTGCCTGTCCTGAAGACCATGCCCATCAGGGCAAGGAAGGCGATGAGGATGATGATCCGCACCGCACCGTTCTTGAGGAAAGAGGGTGTCTTCAGGCTCTTGATCTTCAGCTTCTTCTTAGCATAGGTGATCGGCTTGATCACGGTGTTGATCGGACAGATCCACCCACAGTAGAAGCGTGAGAAGATCAGCGAGAGAAGGGCGGAAGCCACGAAAATGGCCATCCATATCTGTATCTTTCCTGTAATCACCAAGGCGGTGAAAAGAATCAGGAAGAGGACCTGGATGATGCGTTGGATTACTCGTTTCATGCGTTTTGCCCCTTATATACTCTGGGGTGAGGGGCTTTGACGATGAAGAATTCCAAAGGTTCCTCATGGGTATTTGAGATGTTCATCTTGGTATGGAAGGGGACATTCACCACTTGGCTCTGATAGTGGTTGGGCTCGGCTTCTTCCAATGCTATGGTCAGCATCCCCTGTACAACAATCAGGTAGACATTCGAATCGGAGTAGTGCTGGGGAAGGGCTTCTCCCTTGGCAAGTACGACATGGTTGATCATCACCTGGTCATCTCCAACCAGCTTCTCAACCACCTTCTCCTGACTTTTTGTGTAGCTATATACGGTCTCCAACATAGTTGACTCCTTTCTGAGGATATACCCTAGTATACAGGCATGCTGAGGATTATAGTGTTACCTATGTCACACTTTTGGAGGTTCTCATGGATAGCCTACCCGATTTCCCGCTTCTCTCTCTCTTCGACCATGCTCGTCTGGGAGGTGGAGGGGCAAAGAGAAAGCACTACTCCAAGGGACAGTTGCTCTATCTAGCCGATCAGTTCTGTTCCACCCTCGATGTGGTGTTGAGCGGTTCCATCTCCATCCAAAGCATCGATGCCGAGGGCAATGTCTTCAAGGCGAAAGTGCTGCAGGCAGGGGAGGTGTACGGGGCGACGCTGTTGTTCGGTACGCACAACCGCTATCCGATGCAGGTGGTCTGTGATACGCCTTCGGACATTCTTCATCTGAAAAAATCAGTGGTTCTCCAGCTGTGTGAGGAGAACCAGCAGTTTTTGCTTGTCCTGCTTGCCCTCATCAGCGACCGTGCCCACGAGTTGGGCCGGACGGTTTCACAGCTTACTGCACAGAGCCTGAAAGAGAGCCTGTTGGGGTATCTGCAGATGCTTTCGTACCAACAGGGTTCGGCGACGGTGATCCTTCCCTCCAGCAAGAAGGAGCTTGCCGACCGCCTCGGCTTTGCCCGGACTTCGGTCAGCAGGGCGTTGAGAGCCATGGAGGAGGAAGGCCTTCTCAGCTTTGAGGGAAGGGTGGTTCAGCTTCACATTTCTTCAAAGAGTTAAAGAGTAGGTGAAGACGATACGGGAAATGTTGTCGAATTTGCTTTCTGTTGCTATAGATTCAGAAGAGCAAGGAAAGGAGATAGCCTATGAAACGAACAAAAATTATTTTGATGATCGGCGTGATCCTGACTGCCGGTACCCTGGCACTGGCTGCAACGCCGACTGCAGAGAAGCAGTTCACCGATATACAGGGCCTGGAGGTAAGCACCTCGTCCCTTGAGCAGATCAAGAGTTCCTACGACAAGCTCAACGAGGTGGTTGCCCGTGAGGCGACTGAGGCCCAGCGAGCGCTTGCCGATGCGCGCAACAAGGGCGACCGTTCTGCTTATCTTGAGGCGTATGAGAAGCTGGAGACGCTTTCTGCCTACACAATGGACAGGGACGCGAGTGATGCCCTGTTGGAGAAGGTGCTGGCTCTGCCTCAGAGCGAGCGTGCCGAGGCTGCTGCCTGGTTGTACGAGAACAGCCGATACTACCGCCCGACCCTTACCCTGGATTTCTCCAGCGAGGGGGAGACCTATCGCTATACTTATCGCCAACAGATCCGAAAGCAACCGGGTTTGGAGGTCACGCTTCCCGATGCGCAGAGCCTGAGGATGAACAGCTCCCATCTTGGGGTACTCACCGGTTGGGGACTTACCCCCGATGCGGTGACCTATGAGCCGGGTGAGACGATTCCGATGAGCTACACCGACCAGACCCTGTATGCCATCTATGAGGGCGGGGTACGGTTTATTGATGAGTTGGGCGACACGGATGTCCTGATCAAGGAAGGTGAGCCTGTCACCATTCCGACACCGACAACCGATGATATTTCTGCCATCTTCGCCGGGTGGTATGACCGAAGCACCGGCTCGCTCATCACCGACCCTGCTTCCTATGAGCAGAAGGGAAAGGGTGCCCTGTATGAGGCGCTGTGGAAGCGCATGGCCATTGAGGATATCACCGTCCTCTATTACGATTCCTCAGCTCTTCCGAAGCAGACCCAGATCGGCATCGGGTTCTCCTACAGCAATACCGGCAATGTGAATCTTTCCGGTTTGAAGGCAACGCTTTCTTCGGACAACCCGCATGTGCGCTTCTTGGTGGACACGCTTTCGTTGGGAAGGCTCTCTGCAGGCTTGAGCAGCACAAACAACAGCCGCTATGCCACGAAGGAGAAGCAGCAGGTGCGTGGGGAGGCGAATACGTTCCGCTTTGTGATCAGCGATGACGCTGCGGCAGGGACGGTCATCCCGTTCAGTCTGAAGCTTGCCAATGACCGCGGGGATGCGTGGACTCAGGAATTCGAGGTGGTGGTGCAGTAAGGCCTAATATTGTTCAGCTATGTAGACACCACGCATCGATTGGTCAGTGCTCATTCCCATCGGGATGGGCATTGCCTTTTCTTGTCCCAACAGCTCAGCCAATGGGTCGGTGGAAAGAGTCTGCACTGCAGTAACCTGACGTTCTGAAAGCAGACCAAGCAACTGCACTGCAGCTTCCTTGGTGAGTGTGAAGGCCTCCACGGCTTTTCCCTCGCTGAGGAAGGCATAGCCATCCTGTACAGCGATGGTCTCATAACCGTCGGTGAGGAACTTCCACCCTTGTTCGTCACGAAGGAGGGCGCCGTTCTGTTCATGTGCCTTTCGATGGATCCGGTTGAGTTCGGAGAACACGATGGGCTTCACCTGAACAGATGTTTCTTCCATAGCACCGAGCGGGAACTGCAGCAGTGAGGAGGTGGTGAAGTAGCCGTTTGCCTCATAGAAGGGTCTGACTGCTGGAAAGAGGGTGATGGGATGGGAATATGCTTCCCGGACAGCCTGCAGCAGCGATCCCATGATGCCTTTCCTTCTCCAGGGGGCATAGGTTGCCGCTCCTACGATGAAGGAGCAGTCATGCTCAGTCCCCTGTTGCAGATAGGTGGAGGGAAGGGCGTGGAGGGCGCTGACGATAGCACCTTCTTCCCGGGCAACAAAGATGTGTTCATAACGGATGCGTGTGGAGAAGAAGCGTTCGAGAAAGGCTTCTTCCTCGTTGAAGACCTCTTTCCACAGGTCCTTGAGCATCTGATGGTCATCTTTGGTTGCCCGTTCTATGATCACTGTTTGGTAACCCGGTACTTTTCGACCATGAGGTCGGGTTTGTAGGAGAGTTTGGCTTTTCTCAGGCCTTCGACTCCGGCGTCTTCCTGTCGGTTCACATACTTCACATCCGAAAGATACTGGGAAACGAAGAGTTGGTTGATGACCGAGTAGATGCCGATGTAGGAGGTGTCACCTTTTTCAAAGTGGACGATGGCCAGCTTGTCATCGATGACTTCCCCTACGGTAAAGGCAGTGAGGTGGTGATCGACACATACCAGGATTCCTACAAAGCCAAGTTCGTCCCAGTGGTCGAATGCTCGCTTGAGGGCTCCCAGTTCGTCCTTGATTTCCTTGGTGTTGGAATCCTTGTTTTCAAGCCATGTGGTGGAAGCCATCTTGTAGCACTCATCCCTCAGCTCCTTGGTACACAACGGACGTACCGAGTAGGTGTAGTTGCGTTCAAATTGGGAGATGTGATTCCGCTTCGATTGGAGCTTTCGTCCGCTGAGCTTGGTCAGCTTTTGGCTCTCATAGAGATAGTCGTCAAGGTTTCTGACATGCTCGATGGTGTAGCCCATGGCTTCCAATTGCTTGGCCTCATCCATGGGTACGCATTCCAAGTGAAACCGCTGACCGCTCTCCTGGCAATGCTTTTCCAATTCAGCGATGGCTTTGGAAAGGTCATCCGTTATGGGCAGCAGGAAGCAGTCGTCTTCCTCAAGATGCAGATAGAGTGCGGTGTCTGTCTTGCAGATGGTAATCCCGATTGCATCGGCCCAGAGAGCTACATAGGAAAAAAAATACTCGTAGGCAAAGTGTTTGCTGTACGAGGGAAAAAGCGCTTTGTCCGCGAAGGACGGTGTATGAAATTGTAACATGATACCTCGGATATATTCGTATATACGCATCTATTGATACGTCGTTTATGGACAATAGTCAAGGCAAGCAAAGCCTGACAGTGTCAAGATACTGCTTTGGGACGGGACCGGCAACATTCAGTACAAGCAAACAACCAATGCAAAAGGGGGTGGTGTCCCAGCTGACAAATCCGAAAAGCCATAGGACACTGAAAGTGGCAGGAGGGTCTGCTATGAAGGGAATCACCAAGATACTGCTACCATTGATTTTGTGCACGGTGCTTGCCGGTTGTGAAGATTTTTATATTTCGGAAACTGAGCCGAATGACTCTTTTGAAACAGCAAATCCGATGGTTGCATCAACGGTCAAAGGGAGAATTTCTGTTGCTGGTGATAAGGACTATTGGAAATTGCGGGTTAATCAAGGGGAAATGTACTATTTCGAATTGTCTGGGCTGGAGGATGACTTGCAGCTGGCAATCTATCAATTCTCCCTTAGCAATACGGCTTGGGATCCTTCTCTTGTCTATGTGGCTTATCATATTGATCATACGGGGACACAAGTCGAAGGAAAGACTTTAATTCCCAGTGAAGATATGTGGCTTCAATTCTTGGTTGAAGGTTCTGGAGAACATGTTGGTGATGAAATCAGCAAATACGAATTGTCTTATGAAATAGTGGAATAATGATTCTCACTTCAGGCAGTACAATGATGAAAGTAAATGTATCGGTGGCGCCAAAGAAAATTACTTCTTTTCAAGAGTTATAATTTACTATATTAGAACAAATTATACCTAAACCTTGACACTTGATAAGTTATCCCTGTATCTTTAGGGCATGAATAGACATACAGAACGCATTGCAGAACTTGTCGCCAAGATGAAGGCCGACAATCCTCAGATTATCGACTTGTTCCTTGACCAAAAGCTTGAAGATGCGGCTATGCTTGCACTGCTTCGTGAGCAAACTTCAGCTGTCATGCAGCAGCAGTATCCCAAAGCATGGGCATATTATACCGGTGAGGAACAGACAGAACAGGACTATTACAAGCTGATGAGCACCTCCATGGCCTACCTACGGCTCATGGACTATCTCGACAACGAAGGCAAGAGCTTCGAGGACATGAACCTGAAAGGGCAGACGGTGATCTCATCACCCTTGTTGCTGCTTCGCAAGATCCTGCTGGGCCAGGAGTGCTCCTTCACCCTCGATTTTCTTGAGGACATGGCTCATCTCATGGCGCAGCTCAGCGGGGCTGAGGAGCGCATCATTCCCACCCGAAACCAAGTGCAGGAGTGGATGGAACGCCATCCCAGCGGCTTGGATGAGCAGGTGATAGCCTGGAGGGCGAAGAACAAGGACCGGATCGTGGACCTGCTGGTGCACAGGATTGAGCATGAGGAGAAAAAGAGTCCCTTCTACCAATTCAAGGAAGGGATGAGCAAGAAGGAAAAACGCAAGCAAGTCCTTGCGTGGTGGAAGGAGGACCGTTTCCACCTCTTCTACGCCATCCGAAATGCGGATGACCTCAACCGGTATCTGGACAACAGCCTGGATGAGAAGACGATGACCATCATGCAGGATGCCCAGAAGAAGGGAATCCCCATATTCGCCACCCCGTATTTCCTTTCGCTCATCGATACCAGAGAGCCAAAGGAACAGGAACACGAGGGCAGCGACCTTGCCCTGCGTGCCTACCTCTTCTACAGCCGTGACCTTGTTGAGGAGTTCGGCTCCATCGTTGCCTGGGAGAAAGAGGACATTGCCAAGCCGGGTGAACCCAATGCCGCCGGTTGGCTGCTTCCCTCCCACAATGTGCACCGACGCTATCCGAACGTAGCCATCTTCATCCCTGACACCATGGGAAGGGCCTGTGGAGGCCTGTGCTCCTACTGCCAGAGGATGTACGACTTCCAGGGAGGGCGTTTCAACTTCGAGCTGGAGAAGCTCAGACCGAAAAAGAGCTGGAAGGAACAGTTGGAACTGAACATGGAGTACTTCCGTACTGATCCCTACCTGTGGGACATCCTCATTACCGGTGGTGACGCTTTCATGAGCTCGGTCAAGTCCCTGAAAACCATCCTTGATGCCGTTTTGGAGATGGCAAGGAAGAAACGGGAGGACAACGAGAAGCGCAGTCTTGAGGATCAGTACGCTCCCATGCGACGTGTGCGTCTTGGGACCAAGATTCCCGTCTACCTTCCCCAGCGTGTGACCAAGGAACTGGTTGAGGTATTGGCCGACTTCCGCATCAGGGCTGCCGAAGTGGGTATTGACCAATGTGTTGTGCAAACCCACATCTCATCTGCCATGGAAGTAACCCCTGAGACAAAGAAGGCTGTTTCCAGATTGCTCAAAGCCGGCTGGGCGGTAACCAACCAGCAGGTGTTCACCGTGGAGGCAAGCAGAAGAGGACACTCAGCCAAACTGAGAAAAGTGCTCAATGACATTGGGGTGCTGCCTTACTACACCTTCTCGGTGAAGGGCTTCAAGGAGAATCGCGAGCTCTTTGCCACCAACGCGCGTTCCACCCAGGAACAGGTGGAGGAGAGCTCGATCGGCCAGGTTGCCCAGCGCTACCATGCCGTCATGAGACCGTTCATGAGTGAGGCATCCGAAATGGTCGAACAGATCGACATCATCCGCCAAGGTGATGAGATTCCGTTCATCGCCACCGACCGAAACACCCTCAACCTTCCCGGAGTCGGCAAGAGCAACACGTACCGCACCATCGGCCTCACTGAGGATGGAAGACGTATTCTCCGTTTTGAGTTTGACCATACCCGTCCCCACAGCAAAGTCATTGAGGAGATGGGATCGGTAATCATCATCGAATCGAAGTCGATAGCCCAATATCTGAAACAATTGGAGGGATTGGGTGAGGATAGCAGTGAATATGCCACCATTTGGGGATATTCTGCAGGAAGCCTGGAACCCAGGAGCCCCGTCTTTGAAGGATTGACCAAGACATGATGACCTGATTTCAAGCCCTTTGCCGCTCTGTTTCGGCAAGGGGCTTTCTCTTGTTCCACCTCTGCTCCCCAAAGTGAAAGAGAAGTGTCAGGGCAAGGCCCACCAAGCATCCGAGCAGAACAGCGAAAATGCGCTGCAATGCATATGACCACATGGGCTTTCCCATCTCCTGGAGCAAGACGATCACCAAGGCTGCAAGGGCACTTCTTGTGGAGGAGGGAAAGCGCATGATCGTGCAGACGGCTATGGTAAGCACCACCCCGATGCACAGGTTGGCCAATTGGCTGAAGGGAAGGGTGAAGCAGAAGAGGCCGATCAGGGCCCCGGTGATATTCGCCTTGATCCTGGCGATGGGCAGGCTGATCGAGCTATCCCAGTCGGGAGCAAGCACGAGCAGAAGGCTGACGATTGACCAGGAGAGGTAGTACTGGGGAAAGGCCTTGTAAAAGCCGTAGCAAATCACCGTACCAATGAGGCACTTGCTGATGTACAGCAGGAAAACCGGGTTGAACAAGGCTCGTTTCATGGTCGCCAGTATGAAGAAGGCATTGCCATCCTGTCAAGAAATAGTGAGTAGCATGGCTCGTTTACAAGTAGTAAAATTTAGGATATACTAATATCGGATTTTAGATTTTCCGAACAAGGAGGTCCTTGTGAACTATATACCAAGACATATCGTACAAACCATGCAACGTTTTGCAGCTTCATTTCCCATCGTACTGGTAACTGGGCCTCGCCAAGTAGGAAAGTCAACAGCATTGCATCATTCCTTCCCTGATATTCCGTATCTTACCTTTGATGACCCATCCCAGCAATTATCAGTGAAACAGGATCCCAAAACGTTTCTGAACATGCATCAAAGCCCAAGGATATTTGATGAGGTCCAGTATGTTCCAGAATTATTTCCGTACCTGAAAATGGATGTGGATAGTCGTGGTGAACAGGGAATGTACTATCTGACTGGCAGCCAGCAGTTTTCGATGATGCAGCGAGTGAGTGAGAGTCTTGCAGGCAGGATTGGAATTCTCCAATTGTTGGGGATTTCGCTGAGAGAGCGATTTGGGGATTCCTTGTACAGTCCGTTTATTCCCACTCGCGAGTTCATTCAGGAGAGGAAAAGCCCCAGCTCCTGTCCTGCTCCAAAGCTTTGGGAATACATCCACCAAGGCTCCTTTCCCGTAATCGTTACGAAACAGGTGCAAGCAGAAGATTATTACGGCTCGTATGTGAAGACATATTTGGAACGGGATGTGCGTTTGCTTGCACAAGTGGGAGATGAGTTGCAATTTCTTCAGTTTCTTACCGTCGTTGCAAGCAGGACTGGTCAGTTGCTCAATTATTCTGATTTGGCTAAGGAAGTTGGCATTACAGGACCGACAGCTAAACGCTGGGTTTCCATCCTCGTTTCTACGGGGCTTGTGTACTTGCTCAAACCGTACGCAACCAATGTCGAAAAGCAGGTCGTCAAGACCCCCAAACTCTATTTTCTTGATACTGGTCTTGCTTGTTGGCTGACCAAGTGGTCATCAGCTGAGGTTTTGCAGCATGGAGCGATGGCTGGGGCAATGTTTGAGACCTTTGTAGTAAGCGAAGTGTTGAAGAGCTTCTTGAATGCCGGGCGAGAACCCTCTCTCTTTTTCTATCGGGATAAGGAGGGAAAGGAGATTGATCTGCTGATCGAGGATGCCCATACGTTGTATCCAGTAGAGATCAAGAAGAGTGCTACTCCCAAACTGGATGATGCACGGAATTTCTCGGTACTGGCACAAATCAAGGGCAAGGAACTGGGAAGCAAGGTCATACTTTGCTCATCCGATGTGCCTGTCCTGCTGGGACAGGATACTTATGCGCTTCCTGTCACCTTCGTGTAATTGTCCATAATTTTCTCGCCTTTTGGGAAACTCGGGCTATACTAGGCCACGTATGGCATATTCTTCATTGAAACGGATTGGGTTTCTGGCAACCCAGTTCGATGAGTATTATCAGAATCTCGTCTTTGGTGGCGCACTTGAGGAAGCGAGCAAGTATCCTGTGCAGCTCATCTTCTACGAGGGCAGCAATACCGACACCCTGACCAAGGCAGGCGAGCTTGATGACACCGCCTTCAATTTGGCATCAAAAACCAAGCTCGATGGCCTGGTCATCATGGCCAACACCATGGGCTCCTCCTACTCGCGCAACCGTATCGAGGGGTATCTCTCCTCCTTCTCCCATATCCCCTCGGTCTCCATCGGGGTGGAATTCTTCGGTATGCACACCTTTGTTGCCGATACCACCGGGGGCATGTCCCAGATAACCGCCCACCTATGTGAAGTACACAAGAGAAGATCGTTTCTTTTTCTAGCCGGTCCTGAGGGACATCCTGAAAGTGAAGCACGCAAAGCTGAGTTTCTTGCAACCCTTTCTCATCTGATACCCTCAGCCACTCCCACCATCGTACATGCAGACTTTCTCGAAGAGCGTGCCTTTGAATCGGTGCAGGAGATGATGGAGCACCCATGGGTGTATGACGCAGTGGTCTGCGCAAACGACCAGATGGCCTTCGGTGCCATCCGGGCATTGGAGGAGCGTTCCCTCCACGTGCCTGCCCAGGTTTCGGTCACTGGCTTCGACGACATACCCTACAGCACACTCTCTGTTCCAGCCCTCACCACCATTCACCAGCCTACCAAGGAGCTGGGAAGACGAGCCATCGAGTACTTGGTCGATAAGCTGGGCCTTGGCACCACCCCGCTGACGGCCTCGGTCTCCGACCTCACCAGTGCTTTCGTCATCCGCCAAAGCTGTGGGTGTGTAAACGACAGTGTGGATGAGGCCTTGTTGGAGGAAAGTGCGTTGCAGATACGGCTGCGCAACCTCTTCTCCCTGCAGATCAGCGAGCGCTCACGCTCAGGAGTGCTCAGGCGCATCGAAGCCGCCATGGTGCGCTCGTTCTCCCTTGAGGATATCTTGTCTGAGTTCTCCCAAGGGTTGAAGCGCCTGCATATCCATTTTGCAGCCGTTGTCATGTTCGACACCCAGGGAAAGACCATCGAGTGGAGCGACCTCATCATGCTCTATCGCGAGCAAACCACCCGTGTCCTTGCCCCGTACGGCTTGAAGTTTCCCACCAACCAGCTCCTGCCCGATGGACTTCCCTCCCAGTATCGTTCCTATGTCTGTGAACCCTTGCAATTTGGTTCTGAGCAGATCGGTTACTTCATCTGTACCCCCGATGCCACCGACCTGCATGTGTATGCAACCCTGCGTGACATCCTGACCACGAGCATCAAAGGGGCTCTGGTCATGAACCTGGAGAAAGACCGCGAGTTTGCCCTGGAGAAAGAGGTCCTGCGGCGCACCAGCGAGCTCAGTGCGATCAACAAGCAGCTGAAGACGGAGGTGAAGCAACGCAAGCTGCTCGAGCAGGAGCTGCTGGAAATCTCCAACAACATCATGACCCGCATCGGGCAGGACATCCACGACGACCTGTGCCAGGACCTCGCAGGACTCGGCATGCTGGCAGCCACGTTGGAGTCGGCACTACAGAAGACCAACCATGCACATGAGCGGCAGCTCGCCAAGGCCATCAGCGATTCGGCACTGAAGAGTGCCTATACCGCCAAACAGATCGCCCGCAACCTCTACCCATCGGACCTGGAAGAGAATGGCATCATCGTGGCAGTGACGCAACTGGTGAAAGAGCGAACAAATCCGGTTGGGATCAAGGTGGAGCTTGAGGTACAGGAAGATTTCTATGTCAACGGCAAGGAAAAGGCTTTCCACCTCTATCGCATCATCCAGGAGGCACTGAGCAATGCCCTCCATCATGCCGATGCAAGCCACATTCTTGTAGGCCTCTACCATGACCATGATATGGTAACGGTAAAGGTTGAGGACGATGGGGTTGGGTTTGAGCTGAAGAAAGGAAAAGCAGGAAGTGGTATGGGATTGAAAATCCTTACCTACCGGGCCAATTTGATCGGGGGGAAGCTGAGAATTCAATCCAGCAAGGAAGGGACCTCCGTCACCTGCCGTATACCACAATAGGAAGGACAGCATGTTGGGAAGTTTTGTGATCATCGACGACCATCCTCTCTACCGCAGCGGTATCAGCGCCCTGGTGCATGAGCGCCTGGGGTTGCGTTGCATAGGGGAGGCCTCCACCATCCAGGAAGCCAGGATGCTCCTTGCACAGGTCAAGCCTGCCTTGGCAATCATTGACATCTCGCTGCAGGAGGAGAACGGGCTGACGCTGGTCAGTGAGTGCAAGCACTCCTATCCATCCTTGAAGATGCTGGTTGTTTCCATGCATGATGAGAGCCTGTACGGTGAGCGTGCCCTCAAGGCAGGTTCTCACGGCTATGTCATGAAACACGAGGCGCCGGAGGTGCTCATCCATTCCATCCGCCTGATCCTTGAAGGGCAATTGGGTATCAGCCAGAACCTCAAGGACCGTCTGGTCGAACGGTTTGCAACCGGCAGTGACTCCCACGTCGATCGGCTCAGTGAACGAGAACTTGAGATCCTTGGCCTCATCGGCAAGGGGTACGGGGCCCTGGAGATAGCTTCCAGCCTGAGCATCTCGGTGAAGACGGTGCACACCCACCAAGATCACATCAAGCAGAAGCTGGGCTTGCTCTCGGCAAGTGAGCTGAGGCGGTTTGCCGTACACTGGTATGCAGACAAGACGCGTGTATAGGAAGAATTACTGATACGCCATAGGGCAAATGCTCCTATATCGTGCGTACTGGGTGCATGGTAGCGTAGAGTCAAAGGGAGCCCTATGACTGACCAACCTGCCTACCAAGACTACTATTCACAGCATGGAATCTGGGGTGCGTACGCCTCGTTTGTCCTGGGAAAACAGGGGAAAGGCGGCGGTTTCTGTCTTGCTGGGGTCAAGCCTCCGGCCCACCAACTCTACATCGGATATGCTCTGGAAGGCCAACGTGGTCTGTTGCTCCCTTTCATGAGCGAGCAAGAGCACTTCGACGGTTCCACCGCCTTCACTGCAAAGAAGGAGGCCGGGGAAGAGAGGAAGCCGTACAGCTTTTTTCCTGCCTCTGAAATGACCAGGAGTGTCAGGCTCGGCAGCGAAACCTTCCGTGCGGGGAAACTGAGCCTGACCATAAGCTCCTTCTTCGGAGCCAAAAGTGACCCCAACCAAGCTTCCATCTCCACCCTCAGGGATGACTTCTGTCCGACTCTGATGGTCAATCTCACCTTTGACAACACCAAGGAACAGGTTCCGCTCCATGGATTCTTCGGCATGCAGAGCGTGATGCGTGTGCTCTCCGATTCCACCGACGGCAGACTGCTCGGTCTTGCAAATGGTACGGGGTATGGTTTTGCCACCCTCTGTGATGAATCAGTGACTGAGATTCTTGATTGGGACTGCCTTTCCGCCGCTTTCACCCGGCAACAGAGCCCTGTCATCAAGCGCCTCAGTGAGGAGGGCGGCCTGCTCTTTGAGGTTGCCCCTCGGACCAAACGGACCTTTTTCCTGGTCTTGGGTGTCTATGAGAGCGGAGTTGTCACCTCGCTGTTGGCCACCCAGCGCTACTACGCATCACTCTTCTGTGACCTTGAGGATGTCCTCGAGCACGGGCTTTCACTGGTGCGCAAGCGCCTGCGTCAAGCCCAGGAGATGGATCAGCTACTGGATGGGTGTACGCTCTCTTTTGAGCAGAAACTGCTCATAGCAAATGCAGCCCACGCCTACAACGCCAGCACGGAACTGCTGTTGGACAACCTTGGCCGCCCGCTGTTCATCGTCAACGAGGGGGAGTATCGAATGATGAACACCCTCGATCTTGTGGTGGACCAAGCCTTCTGGGAACTTGCCTTCTCTTCTTGGACGCTGCGCTCGGAACTCGAGTTTCTCCTTGAGCGCTCCTCATACACCGATTCCTATGGCTTGGCATTCTGCCATGACCAAGGCGTTGCCGACAGTTTCTCGGGCAAAGGCTACTCGGTGTACGAGCTCCCCAATCTGGTGGACTGCTTCAGCTACATGAGCTATGAGGAGACCCTGAACTGGGCCCTGACCGCCTGTCTCTATGTGCACAATACCGGGGATCTGCTCTGGGCCAAGGAGATGAGGATGACCTTCTCTGCAATCCTCTCCTCCCTCATTGCCCGGGACCGCAATGGCGACGGTATCATGGACAGTGATTCCTCGCGCTGCGAGGACGGGTCCGAGATCACCACCTACGACTCCTTGGACGTCAGTCTTGGGCAGGCGCGAAACAACCTCTATCTTGCTGTAAAAGCCTGGGGAGCCTTCCACAGCTTGGCTGCACTGTTTGCCAAGCTGGAAGACCGTGCAAAGAGCGAAGCGGCCACCAGTATAGCCGATACCATTGCCAAGACGGTCCAAGGCTACTTCATTCAGGACCAGCAGTACATTCCTGCAGTCTTTGAGAGCGGGAATCGTTCCATGATCATTCCTGCCGTCGAAGGCCTTGTCTACCCCTACTTTTGCGGAGCGGTGCAGGAGGTTGTCCTTGACGGAAGGAACCAGCACTTCCTGTCCATGCTCAGACAACACTTGGAGACTGTCCTGCAGGAAGGCCGCTGCATCGATTCGGTCAGCGGTGGATGGAAGCTCTCCTCCACAAGCAACAACACCTGGCTGAGCAAGATCTTTCTCAACCAGTTTGTTGCCTCAAACCTGCTTGGCCTTGAGGAGAGCCTGGTACGCCGCGAGCAGCAGCACTGCCACTGGCTTTTCGGAACGCACAGCATCCACGGGATGACCGACCAGGTGGACAGCACCACGGGAAAGGATCTGGGTTCCAGACTCTATCCCCGACTGGTTACCTCGATACTCTGGATGCTTGGCTCTTGTGCCTTTCCTCACCTCTCCCTCCATGCGGGTAGGTGAGTCACCATACGTACTTCAGTGATCCAAAAGGAGGACCATATGAAAAAGTTTTTGGTAGTGTGTCTGGCAATGCTCATGCTTACGTCCCTTGTCTTTGCACAGGGAGCGAAGGATGCGGCAGCCACGGAAGCAGCGCCTGAGGTGATCACCGTCTGGTCTGACAATGCCCACGAGGAAACTCTGCGCAGAGCTCAGATTGAGGCGTTCAACAACGGCGAGGGAAAAGAACTCGGCATTTTCATCGAGTACAAGATTTTCGGTGGCAACTTCTCCGACACCATCAAGATCGCAGCACAGGCCGGTGAGGCACCGGACCTCTATCGCTCCGACTCGAAGTGGATGCAGGGTTTTGTTGACAGCGGCTTTCTCGTACCCATTGAAGAGCTGCCCGGCAGTGAGGCTTTGCTCAACAAGTTCAAGCCGATGCTCTCCAAGCAGGCCCACATCTTCAACGGCAAGACCTACACCCTGCCGTACAACCTGACCACCTATGGGTTTGTCATCAACAAGGACCTCTTCAAGCAGGTCGGCCTGACAGAAGCGGACTATCCGAAGACCTGGGCGGACGTCAGAAGAGTTGCCAAGATCATCACCGACAAGTCCAACGGCAAGGCATACGGCCTCGGTCTTTCCAGCACCCTGTGGACGATCAGCAGCTTCTACACCATGCCCAACGGTCAGAACGTAGGCCACTATGGGTATGACTGGAACGCACAGCAGTTTGCCTATTCCGACTACAACCCGCTCATCGAGACGGTCGACCAGATGGTTGCCGACGGTTCGGTATTCCCCGGCTTCGAGGTTCTCGATGGTGACGGAATCCGCGCCCAGTTTGCAGCAGGCCGCATCGGCATGATCGGTGCTGCAAGCTTCGACTGCGCTGTCTACACCAAGCAGTTCCCCGCTGCCTTTGACTGGGTTGTCATTGACATTCCCATGTTCAATGCCAACCAGGAGACCTACAAGCGCTTCGGCAACCCGACCAACCTGCTTTGTGTCGGTGCCAATGCCCGCAAGCATCCTGAAAAGGTCCTGAAGGTACTTGAGTTCTTCTATGCCGATGAGAATGCCGCCGCCATGTATGAGCAAGGCCTCTACATTCCCATCCGCAGTCAGGCTACCGCCATGGCAAAGAACGAACCCACCCTCAAGGGTTGGAAAGAGTTCGCCCAGTTTGACGAAGTGTTCGCCATGCCTCCCGTACCCGATACACTCATCCAGCTCGAGGGTCCGTCTTATCGCGAAGTGCTCGTGAATATGTGGACCAACCCCAAGCTTGATGACGTAAAGGCAAGGATGGCTGATGTTGACAAGCGTTACAACAGTGCACTGTCCAAGCTTCCTGCCGAGAAGCTGAACCTGTACACCCTGGCTCCGGGCGTCACCGCTCAGAGAAGCAAGTAAGCAACAAAAGTGATTTTTGGTCACCCCCGGCTTTCGGGCCGGGAGTGGCCTTCGTTTGGAGGTTGTATGGCATTGGTACGAAAAGAGCGGGAGATCCCTGTTCTCAAGATGTGTGATGTACTGGTTATCGGGGGAGGTCCGGCAGGTCTTGGAGCCGCCGTCTCTGCTGCCAGGGAGGGGATGGGTGTCATTCTCTTGGAGAAACGCGCATACCTTGGGGGGAACATCACCGCAAGTTATGTGGAGAATTGCAACTACTTCCTGCGAAACACCCCGTTCAAGGCCGAAGGCCTCTATGCAGAGATCGAAAGGCGCTGCTATGAGGAGTACGGCAATGACAACGCAAGGGCGTACAACCAGAAGGCCTTCAGCAGCGAATACCTGAAGCTTTTCCTGGACAAGCTGGTCCAGGAAGAAGGTATCACCGTCCTCTTCCATGCCCTCGTCAACGAGGTGATCATGGAAGGCTCTTCCATTCTTGGCGTCATCGTGCAGACCAAGCAGGGTCCCCAGGCCATCCAAGCCAAGCAGTACATCGATACCACCGGCGATGCTGACGTTGCCTACGCAAGCGGGGTCGGCTACGACCAGGGCCGCGAGGGCGACCATCTGTGCCAGCCTGGGACCGTATCGCTCAGACTCAGTGGTGCCGATACCCAGAAACTGCTCGAGAATGGTCGTGATGGATTGTCTGAGATCGGCAGGCAGTTCAAGGCAGCCTACCGCGCAGGGGAAACAGCTCTTGCCTGCAAGCGCCAGGATCTTCCCTTCGGACGGCTCACCCACGGTGGGCTCATCTCCTACGTCAACTACTCCTGTGCCTACGGACTGGACCCCACCGACATCCAGGACCTCTCCAAAGGAGAGATGGAGTGCAGGACCTATGTCTATGACATCTACCGGTACCTCAAACGTACCCATGACGAACTGAAAAACATCGAAATCGCCTCCATTGCCCCCGAGATAGGATTTCGGGACAGCCGGAGGATCCACGGCCGCTACAAGCTTACGATTGAAGACATGGAGTCGAATCGGCACTTCGACGATGTCATCGCCGTCTTCCCCCGGTTCTACGACATGCTCGCCCCCGATGCATACATGGATGGTGACGGTTCGGTACAAGGCAAGGGTTTTGCCGGCCACATCTATGAGCATGTGGTGGACGAACGGACCTTTGAGATACCCTACGCATCGCTTGTTCCCCTTGGGGTGGACAACCTCTTGGTGGCAGGACGCTGTCTCTCTGCCGACCATGTGGCCGAGAGCGGGGTACGGGCCATCTCGCTGTGCATGATGACCGGCCAAGGCGCCGGGGTGGGGGCAGCCTTGGCAGTGAAGGGAGCTTGCGAACCACAGAAGGTCTGCATCCCTGAGCTTCAGGACCGGCTTCGCTCACTGGGCCTGCAGATTCCATCGAAGGAGGGAGTATGAGAACAAATCCCCTGACCAAACCCAAATATGATCCCAATTCGGTGCAAGCGGTTGTGATGCTTGCCCCGATGCTGATCGGCTTTTTTCTCTTCACCTATGTACCGATCTTCTACATCCTGCGCTACTCCTTCTACCAGTCCAACGGCTTCACGGAAACCTGGATCGGAGTGGAGAACTTCGTGCGTATCTTCACCCGTGACCTGCCCTACTGGAAGTCCTTGGGAAACGCCTTCCTCCTCAGCTTCGGTAAGCTTGCGGTTGAGATTCCCCTTGCCCTGCTTTTGGCAGTCTTTCTGAACAAGGCGCTGAAGGGCACCGGGTTCTTTCGGGTCATGCTCTTTCTGCCTGCCATCATCAGCACCGCAATCACCGGCCTGATCTTCAGCCTGATGTTCGCCTCCTTCAACGGCATCATCAATGAGATGCTGCTCAACATCGGATGGATCGCCCGACCCATCAGCTGGTTCAGCCGCAAGTGGTCGGCCATGCTGGTGCTTGGCATCGCATCGGTCTGGAACAACTATGGGATCAACATGATTTTCTTCCTCATGGCGCTGCAAAGTGTGCCCAAGGAACTGTATGAGAGTGCAGACATTGACGGCATCTCCAGCGTACGCAAATTCTTCCACATCACCCTGCCGATGATCGGACCCACCTTCCAGGTGGTTGTCCTGATGGCCATCGTGGGAAGCCTGAAGATGGCCGACCTCATCCTGGCGTCGACCAACGGCCAGCCTGCTGGGCAGACCGAGGTGGTCATGACGTATGTCTTCAAGTACTTCTTCGGCTATGACGGTCGAACTGTCTCGGTTGGCTTTGCTTCGGCAATGGCACTGATCACCGGTATCATCCTGGCCCTTGTTTCGTTGGTCTACCTGAAGACCAGCAACAAGCTCGGCCACAGCATGGACTAGGGGGAACATCATGAAAAAACACATACTGCAACGAACCCTTTCCAAGCTGCTGATCTACACCGTCCTGACCTTGGTCTTCATCGTAGCCATTTTCCCCGTACTCTACACCCTTTTGGGTTCCTTCAAGGGGAACATGGAACTGCTGACCGAGGGTAATAGGCTCTTTCCGCGCAAGTTCGTACTGGACAACTACAAGCAAGCGTGGCAGATCGCCAACTTCTCCCAGTACACGCTCAACTCCCTCTTCATGTCGGGAAGCATCGTGCTGGGGACCATCATCAGCTGCACCATCGCCGGCTACGTCTTTGAGCGGGGACACTTCAAGGGAAAGAACCTCATCTTCACCCTGGTTGTCTCCTCGATGTTCGTCTCCCTCGGAAGCCTGACCCTCTACCCGGTCTTTATGATCGCCAAGTTCTTCGGCATCAACAAGTCGCTGTGGGGTGTCATCATCATCCGTGTCTTTGGCTTGAACGTAACCAACCTCTTCATCGCCAGGGCGTATATCCGGACGATCAGCTACGAGATCGACGAGTCGGCCATGCTCGACGGCTGCTCGTTCTTCCAGATTTACCACACCATGATCCTTCCGCTGCTCAAACCCCTGGTTGCGACCATCGCCATCCTGGAGTTCCGTCACAGCTGGAACGACTATCTGATGCCCCTCGTCTTCACCCTTTCCAATCCCAAGCGCATGCCGCTCATCGTCGGCATCATGGAACTGAAGAGCAGTGGTGAGGCGGCAACCTCATGGAACCTGATGCTTGCAGGTTCCTCGATAGCCCTGATCCCCATGATCGTGGTCTATCTCATCTTCAACCGGAATTTCATCGAAGGCCTGACCGCTGGATCGGTCAAGGGCTAGTACAAGAGGAGGACTATGATGACCAAGACAGAGTTGCTGAACGAGATCCGAAAATACCGCTGTGCAGACCTCAGCGATGCCATGGATGCCCTGGGTCTGGTGGATAAGGGAACCATGGATGAGTCGATGCGCCCGATCAGGAGCGGCATCGAATTCAAGGGCTTCGCTCATACCGTCAAGCTGGTGCCCAAGCGTGACAAGGTGGTCACCTGCGAAAGCGTGGAGCAGTGGAGGGACGAGCTGCAGAAAGGGTGTGAGAACATCTACCAGTTCGTTGACACCGTCACCACCGAGAATGCAAAGGACATGGTCATCTGCATCGATATGGCCGGAGTTCGCGGTGGAGTCTGGGGCTCCGAGATTGCCCTGACCATGATGGAACGCGGCATTGAGGGAACCATCGTCGACGGCGGGTGCCGTGACAGCTATGAGGCAAACATGGAGATGGCTCCGGTGTTTTGCACCAAGCGGACCTTCACCCACGCCTACGGCAGGGTGGAGTGGGGTGCAGTCAATGTCCCCATCGTCTGTGCTGGGGTTACCGTATGCCCTGGTGACATCATCTGTGCTGATGATGACGGGGTGCTGGTCATTCCCCTCGAGGTGGCAGAAAGCGTCATTAAATACGCCCGCAACCAGCTTGAGGAAGATATCAAGGTTCGCACCCAGCACTACAAGAACCTCGGTATGCCTGAGGATGAGACCCTGCTTCGTCTGAAAGGATAAGAGAAGTGGACAATCTTCCCTTCAGCCTCACGCACACCATGGCCATGACCGAGCCGATCCGCTTTGCCTTGGTCTGCCTTGGTGAGTGCTGGAGGCTGGAGGGAAGGGGTACTGGCACTACCCTTTTGCTGCAGGACGATCCGTCCGTACCGGACCAAGGCTATGTGCGTACGGTCGGGTCCGAAACGATCACCCTTGCAGCCAGTGGTGATGCAGGCCTCTGTTACGGCCTGCTCGACCTAAGACTCTCCTCCTGGCAGACCAGTTGCACGAAAGTGCCCTATCTGAAGAAACGGGGGATCAAGTACAACATTCCCCTGGACATGCGAACCCCCTCCTACAGCGATGCCTCGGACATGGCCTTTCACTCGATCGGAAAGGTCTGGGACTTCTCTTTCTGGCAGCGTTTTCTTGATGCCATGGCCAAGGAGAAGTACAACGTCCTCTCCCTCTGGTCGCTCTCCCCCTTTCCTTCCTTGGTAAAGGTACCTGGTTTTGAAGCGATGAGTCTTTCGGATGTGCAGTGTTCTGCACTCACTCCAAAGCCGTCGATGAGCGGGGACACCCTCTACGAGGATGAGATGCAAAGCAGAGCCATCACGCTTGAAAAGCTCTCCATCGAAGAGAAGATCGCCTTCTTCAACCGGGTGCTCGCCTATGCCAAGGACCGCCTGATCGAAGTTTATCTCTTTACCTGGAACCTATTCTTCTTTGGCAATACGGCCAAGGAACTGGGTATCTCCGCCTCAGTGGAGAACCCCACTACCAAAGCGTACCTGCGCTCTGCCACCAAAGCCCTGCTGGAGAGCTATCCCCTGCTTGCAGGGCTGGGCTTCACTGCAGGGGAGCAGATGAGCCTGGATGCCCACAAGGATGTCTCCTTTCTCCACGATGCCTACGCCCAGGCAGTGAAGGAGTATCTTGCCGAGCATCCAAAAAGGAAGTTCCTTCTGATTCATCGTACCCATTGGGCAGGCTCTGCTGCCATTGAAGAGCAGTACAAGCAGTACGACTATCCCTTTGCCCTGAGCTTCAAGTACTCCAACGCGCATCTGCACAGTCACAGCAAACCAAATTTCCTGAACCGTTACCTCAAAGAGAATCCGACAGCATTTCCCCTCTTTCTCACGCTCCGTGACGATGACTACTACCTGCATCGCTTTGCTGGCTTTTCCTTCGTGCAAGCCTATTTGAGGAACCTTCCCTCCAAGCGGATCGAGGGCTTCTATCTGGGGAGCGATGGCTACAGCTGGGGCTGGGAGACGGTGAGCAGACACCTTGAGGAGCAGCTCTACCTGGAGAAGCATTGGTGCAAGCTCGCCCTGTTCGGCCAGCTCTCCTATGATCCTGAGCTTGCAAGGGAAGATCTGCTGGCTCTCTTCCTCCAGCACTATCCCACCCTCGATGCGCCGTTCTTCTCCCTCTTTGAGCAAGCGAGTTCACTGCTTAACCTGGTGACCACCGTCCACTGGCACGATTGGGATTTCCAGTGGTATGTGGAGGGTTGCTGCAAGTTCCTCCATCCCCCAATCGCAAAGCTTGCCTTCGAGGACATCCTCGACTTCCTTGCCTGTCCGAGCATGCCCGACAGTGGGTACCTGAGTGTGGGCGAGTCACTCAACCAGGAAACAGACACCAATGCAGGCCGGCATGTACTCTCAATAGTGGAAGAATTGAAAACTATCGCTTCCCTGGTTCTTGAGGGAATCGAGGACTACCGCCAACCAAGCCAAGAGCATGATGAGGTGTGGGAGATGGGTGAGGATATCCACTCCCTCGCTCTTTTGGGCAGCTACTATGCGGCCAAGCTGGAAGCTGCCTACCTGCTGGGTAAAAAAGACCAAGCTTGTCTTCCTTTGCTTGAGAAGGCGGCCTCCCTCTGGGAAGCCTATGCGAAAGCAGTACAGCTCAGGTATCATCCCCAACGGTTTGCCCGGCTCTGCTCGTACATCGATCTTCGCCAGTTCAACGAACATGCCCGCCTCGATCTCCTGCTTGCCAAGGAGTACCTGCAGCAGACAGAAGGGGGCACCCATGCCTTGGTGGACTGAAATGCCATGGAGAATGGTCCAGACCAACCTTGCCGAACCGGACTTCCTGGGTTTGGACCCGACACGCTACGCCGAATCGTGTGCCGATCTGGGTGCAACGGTGGTCTTGCTCAACGCAGCAGGGATCAGCGCCGGCTATGCTTCCTCCCATCTTTTCCACACCTTCAATCCCTACCTTGTTGACGCAAGTCTGCTGATACGGCTGGTTGAGGCGTTGCACAAGCGTGGACTGAAGGCTCTTGCACGAGTGGATTTTTCCAAGGTCCCCCTCGCTGTCGGCCAAGACCATCCTTCCTGGCTCTACCGCACCAAAGACGGAAAGCTGATGGTCTTCAACGGCTATGCCACGACCTGCATCTGCGGTGAGTACCAGCAAACCGTCATGCTGGATGTCTTGCATGAACTGTTCTCTACTATTGCTTTTGATGGCCTCTATTGCAATATGACCGGCTTTCAGACACGTGATTACAGCCATACAGAGCATGGTTTCTGCCACTGTGATGCCTGCAGAAAGGCCTTTGGCGAAGAGATTCCGTTGCTCTCAGACCTCTCTGATGCGCGCTATCTCCGTTACCTTTCCTTTCAGGAACGGGTGGTGACGGAGCAAAGAAACAAGATCCAAACACTGCTCTCCGGCTTTCCTGATAGGGAGCTCTGCTTCGATGGGTTTGCCTTCGACCGGAGGGAGGCGGCAAGTACGCTCAACCGAAGCCCGATCGACTTTCTCTACCATGCCTCCAGCAACTGCCGGCTCAAGCGAAAGGGAGCCATCCTCTCCAATGCGGATGTGGACTTCCCTGATTACTCCCAGCGCCACGTGTCGGTAAGTCCCTCGCTTCATCGTCTGCGTCTCTACCAAACCCTGGCGTGGGGTGGCTCGCTGGACTACTACGTGGTAGGAAGGCTTGAAAACCGTCTCGACCGTAGTGGGCTGGCTGCGGTCAAGGAGGTCTTCTCCCTTCACAAGAGGTGGCACGCACACCTGGATGGGCTTGAGACGGTGGGCTCTGTCCTGCTCAGGCGGAGCCACCCTTGGACGCTGGGCGGGGAAGAGGAGGGATGGATCACCATCCTGACTGAGGCCCACATCCCCTTCTGTGAGACTGATGCGAAGCGGCTTGCCTCACTCGACCTCTCCTCCTTCTCCCTGGTCATCCTGCCCGACAGCTGGAACCTGAAAAAAGAAGAAGCCCTGGCTCTGGATCAGTATGTGGAGCAGGGAGGAAAGCTCATTGCCACCGCCCGCAGCGGTCTCTACGATGCGGTGGACGGAAGGCGCTCAGAACCGCTTGTACAGAGCCTGGGGATACGGCAGGCAGCTGCGGTCTCCCAGACTTGTTCGTCTGCGCTCCTGTTGGCAAGGGATGAGGAAAAGCAGCGGTTCTTTCCCCGTCTGAGAGAGGCGGATGTGCTTCCGGTGGGTGAAGCATTCATACCCTGTGTTCCCAAACCAGATACACAAGCCTATCTTCCCTTGATCCCCGACCACCCCTACGGTCCGCCGGAGTGTTGCTTTTTCGAGCAGACAAGCCTGGTGGACCATGGTCTCTATCGCTCCTGTTCTGGAAAGGGAGAGACGCTCTTTCTGCCTTGGTACCCAGGCTCCTGCTTCCAAAAGAGCGGCAGTGAAAGCCTGCGTCTCGCCCTTGCAGACTTGGTCTGCCGGTGGGCGGGTGTTGCCTCAATCGCCCCCGAGGCACCCCCTGCTGTGGAGATCAGCCTGACCAAGACCCAGACCGGTCGGCTGGTTGTTCAATTAGTGAACACCAGTGGTACCCATGGACAACACCACGCTCCCTGTCTGCCCATGAGAGCTGTGGAAGTGGTCATTGCCTATCCCGAACTGCCCAGGAGTGTGGTATCCTTGCAGGACAGCTGGGTCGCTTTCAGCTGGGAAGCGGGAACTCTTACCTTGTTTCTATCCGAACTGGGTGCCTATGATGCCCTGTTCATTGATTCTGCCATACCGTATGAGGAGGAAACCGTATGAATATCAGTTTGTTGGAACCGTTGGGGATTGATGTCTCCTTGATCGAGCAGTTTGCCAAGCAGGTGGAAGCGCTTGGGCACACCTTCACCTACTATCCGACCAAGACAACAGATGCCGAAGAGCTCATCCGCCGCTCGAAGGGCCAGCACGTTGTCATGATCGCCAACACCCCCTATCCGGACCGCGTGGTTGAGGCAAGCGATGACCTTGCCATGATCGCCGTTGCGTTTACCGGCATCGACCATGTGGGGCTGAAGGCGTGCAAGCAGAAGGGAGTGGAAGTGCTCAACTGCGCCGGCTACTCCGACCGCGCAGTCTCCGAGTTGGTCATCGGACTTACCCTTTCGGTACTTAGAAAGATCGGGGAGGGGGATAAGGCGGTGCGCCAGGGCCTCACCAGTGCCGGCCTGATGGGCAGTGAGATCGGGGGTAAGACGGTGGGCATCATCGGCTGCGGGCGCATCGGGTTCCAGACAGCCAAGCTCTTCTTGGCGTTTGGGGCCAAGGTGCTTGCCTATGGCAGGACTCCCAAGGCCGAGCAGGAGAAGGAAGGGGTGGTGTATACCGATCTGGAGAATTTGCTCAAAGAGAGCGACATCGTCAGCCTCCATCTTCCCAATACACCCCAGACCAAGGGGTTCCTCGACAAGGAAAAGCTGGCTCTGATGAAAGAGGGAGCTCTGTTCATCAACTGTGCCCGAGGGCCCATCGTCGACACAAAGGCCCTTGCCGAGGTGCTCAACGAGGGGAAGATCACCGCAGCCCTGGATGTTTTTGACACCGAGCCCCCGCTTGCAAGCGACTACCCCTTGGTAACCGCCAGGCAGACGCTGCTCACCCCCCATGTGGCCTTCCTCACCAAGGAAGCGATGGTCAGGCGCTCCGTCACCGAGTTTGACAATGTGCTCTCCTATCTGAACGGGGAAGTGAAGAACCGCTGTACATTCTAAGGAAGGATTATGCTGTCCATCGTACTGGAAAAGATCGGGATCATGTTTCTCATCCTCGCCTTGGGGGTAATCTGCCTGAAGAAGGGAATCTTCGATGAGGCGCTGACCAAGCGCCTCTCGACCTTCCTTTTGCAGGTCGTCAACCCTGCGGTGATTTTCGTCTCCTACCAGATCACCTACTCGCATGAGTTGTTGGTGAATCTGGGGTACTCGTTTGCCCTCTCCTTTGCAGCCTTTCTCCTGCAGATTCTGGTGGCGGCACTGGTGATTCGCAAGCAGTCGGTGAACGCAGCGGTCGAGAAGCTGAGCATCATCTACTCAAACTGCGGTTTCTTCGGTATCCCGCTGGCCAATGGGCTTTTCGGTCGTGAGGGGGTCTTCTACCTCACCGGCTATCTTACGGTCTTCTATCTCTTCTTTTGGACCCACGGGGTGATTCTGATGATCGGAAGAAGCGGGGTGAAGGAGACAGCAAAAAACCTCTTCAGTCCTGCAATCGTGGGAGTGGTGCTGGGCTTTCTCACCTTCATTCTCAGGATTCCCGTACCCTCGGTCATCGTCCAGGCCCTGGACAGTGTAGGGAGCATGAACACCCCGTTCGCCATGCTGGTTGCCGGGGCAACCCTTGCCCAGTCCAACCTGCTCTCCTGCTTCACCAACCTCCGCATCTACTTGGTAAGCTTTCATAAACTTATCCTGGTTCCCTTGGCGGTTGCGCTTGCCTTCATGTTCCTTCCTCTCAATCCGGTCATGCTGCTGACGATCATCATCGCAAGCGCCTGTCCGGTGGGTGCCTCGTGTACGATGTTCGCCCTGCGCTACGGCAAGGACAGCATCTACGCATCCCAGCTCTTCATCGTCAGCACCCTCTTGGCGATCGTCTCGATACCCCTGGTGGTAACCTTCTCCAACCTTATAGGAATTGTCGTATGAAAACAGTGACCAACCCCATGCTTCCCGGCTTCAATCCCGATCCATGCATCCTTCGCCATGGTGATGACTACTACATCGCCACCTCCACCTTCGAGTGGTTTCCCGGCATCTGCCTCTACCACAGCCGCAACCTGATCGACTGGGAACTGATCGGTCATGCGTTGGATAGGACCAGCCAGCTGGACCTCAGGGGCATCCAGAGCTCAGAGGGGGTATGGGCACCCGACCTCACCTTCTGTGAGGATGAGGGGCTGTTCTACCTTACCTATACGGTCATGCGCAACTGGGGCTATGACGGGCCGCGTGACATGCACAACTATCTGGTGACCAGCCCGGCTATCGAAGGGCCGTGGTCGGACCCGATCTTCCTTGACAGCGGGGGGATCGACCCGTCGTTCTTTTTTGATGGGGACGGCAAGACCTTTTATCTGCGCAATCGTTGGGACTACCGGGCCGGCAAGGACCACTTTGCCGGTATCGTCATGCAGGAGTTCGACCGAACCGAGAAGACCTTGGTAGGCGAGAGCCGCCTGATCTATGCTGGCAGCGGCCTTGGCAAGGTGGAAGGTCCGCACCTCTACCACCTCAACGGCTGGTACTACCTGATGACAGCCGAAGGGGGAACCTTCTACGACCATGCCGTCTCCATGGCCCGTTCATCCTCTCCCTGGGGTCCCTATGAAACCGATCCCGACAACCCGATGCTCAGCAGTCGCTTTTTCCCCTCCAATCCTTTGCAGAAGGCAGGCCATGCGTCTCTCGTGCAGACCCAGGAAGGCTCGTGGTACATCGCGCACCTCTGCGCCCGTCCGCTCCCTTCCCGTGGGCGGTGCATCCTCGGCCGTGAGGCTGCGCTGCAGAAGGTCTTTTGGACCGATGATGGCTGGCTTAAGCTTGAGGGGGGTGGCAGGGAGCCCAAGCTGGTGGTATCTGTTCCCGATCTAGGAGCATCAGAAAGCAAAAGGAACGCACTGGTGCGGGATGATTTTAACGATACGAAGCTTGCTCCCCTCTACCAGAGTCTTCGCTTCAAGCTTGATGAGAATCGGTGCACGCTCTCCGAACGACCGGGCTTTCTGCGCCTGAGGGGCAAGGAGTCGGTCACTTCCCGCTTCGAGCAGAGCTTGGTCGCACGAAGGCAGACAAGCTTCTGCTATGATGCGGTCACCGCTTTGGAGTGCAGCCCCAAGGATTACAACCAGCTCGCCGGCCTGATCGCGTTCTATGACCACCGCCACTTCTTCTACCTTGCCAAGACAAGTATCGATGATGCTGAGGTGCTGAATCTCTACTGCTGCAACAAGGGAAGCTGGGTAGAGCCGATCAAGCCTGTTTCCGTGCCTAAGGGCAGTCGCGTCTCTTTGAAGGCGAGCATGCGCTACGACCACCTGCAGTTCTCCTACTCCCTGGATGAGCAGCACTGGCAGGAGCTTGGCCCCTCGTTCGACTCTTCCATTCTCAGCGACGAGTATCTGGAGCCGATGCACTTCACCGGTGCGTTCATCGGCCTCTCTGCCCAGGATCTTGCCGGAAGATCCTTCATCGCCGACTTCGACTACTTCAGCTATGAGGTGCCCGACCATGTATGACAATGTGCTCGCTCATCGCAAGCAAAAGGTACAACTTGTAGTGCGCGATAAAGCAGGTCGCCCTCTTGCCAATCAGGAACTGGAGGTGAAGCAGGTACGCCATGCGTTTCTCTTTGCCTGCGGCGGGTTTGAGACCATGCACATCGTTGAGCCAAAGGATGAGGGTACGCGCGCTTTCTATGAAGAGCGCTATGCGAAGTGGCTTCGTCTCTTCAATACCGGGACGCTTCCGTTCTACTGGGGGCAGTACGAACCGGAGGAGGGGAAAACGATTGAGCCGACCATCCAGAAGATGGCCGACTACCTCACCGAGCGTGGCATCACCCTCAAGGGGCATCCGCTGTGCTGGCACACCCGCAGTGCCCCGTGGCTGATGGACAGAAGTGATGAGGAGATCCTGGATGCGCAGCTGAGGCGCATCGCTCGGGATATCGGCCTTTTCAAGGGGAAGATACACCTCTGGGATGTGATCAACGAGGTGGTGATCATGCCCGAGTTCGACAAGTACGACAATCCCATCACCCGCATCTGCAAGCGCTACGGGAGGGTGGAGCTGGTCAAGCGCGTTTTCGCTGCTGCAAGAGAGGCCGATGCTGAGGCAACGCTCTTGATCAACGACTTCAACACCAGTGCCCGGTATGCCCGTCTCATCGAGGAGTGCCTGGATGCAGGGGTGAGGTTTGATGCGATCGGCATCCAGTCCCACCAGCATCAGGGTTACTGGGGGGACGAGAAGCTTGATGAGGTGCTTGAGCGCTTCTCGGCCTTCAAGCTTCCTCTTCACTTTACCGAGAATACCTTCATCTCCGGAAAACTTATGCCTCCCCACATCGTCGACCTGAATGACTATCAGGTTGATAGCTGGCCCACCGAGGTGTGGGCGGAGGAGCGGCAGGCCAAAGATGTGGAACACTTCTACCGCCGTCTCTTCTCCTGTCCGCAGGTTGAGGCTATCACCACGTGGGCGTTCCAGGACAACGCGTGGCTTCATGCCCCGGCAGGCTTGGTGCGTGTGGACAACTCGACCAAGCCCGCCTATGAGGTGTTGGACCAACTCTTGAACAAGGAGTGGAAGACACATATCAAGCTGGTGACCGACAGTGAGGGCAGGGCAGAGTATACCGGCTTCAAGGGAGGCTATGAGGTGGTGCTTGCAGGAAAGCAGTTCGCCTTCGACTCCTCTGAGGGAGAGGTGTGCCTGATCCTTGAGTAAGGGAAGACAGGAGTGCTCATCCTTGCTACACTGGGAGTACCACGACTACTTGATGAGGAGTTCCTATGCAGCACACCATCGTGATTCTTGACGGCTATACCCTGAACCCCGGGGACCTGAGTTGGAAAGGTTTTGAGGCCTTCGGCGATGTGACCATCTACGACCGGACCGAACAGCAGCAGATTCTCTCACGCATTGGGTCTGCCGATATCGTCATCACCAACAAGACACCCCTTGATGCAGATACGATTGCCAAGGCTCCCAACCTGAAGTACATCGGGGTGCTGGCAACCGGTTATAACGTGGTGAATATCGATGCTGCCCGTAAGCGGGGCGTGGTGGTGACCAACATCCCTACCTACGGGACCGATGCGGTGGCACAGTTTGCCTTTGCCCTGCTGTTGGAGATCGCTCACCATGTGCAGCATCACAGCGATGCAGTGAAGGAGGGAAGGTGGACCAGCCATCAGGATTTCTGTTTCTGGGACTACCCTTTGATCGAGCTGGCAGGCAAGACGATGGGCATCATCGGCTATGGCAGGATTGGGCAGGCTACCGCCCGCATCGCCAGGGCCTTCGGCATGCACGTCATTGCCTACGATGTGAGCCAGCAGAGCGGGAATTCGGATGTCTATGTGGATCTGGATACCTTGCTTTCGGAGAGTGATGTCATCTCCCTGCACTGCCCGCTCTTTGAGAGTACGAGGGGCATCATCAACAAGCAAAGTATTTCGCGCATGAAGGATGGGGTCATCATCCTCAACAACAGCCGAGGGCCCTTGGTGGTGGAGCAGGACCTTGCAGATGCACTGAACAGCGGCAAGGTGTATGCGGCAGGTTTGGATGTGGTCTCCGAGGAGCCGATCAAGGCGGACAACCCCTTGCTTACTGCAAAGAACTGCCTGATCACGCCGCACATCAGCTGGGCACCGAAGGAGAGCAGGCAGCGTTTGATGGATATTGCGGTGGAGAACCTGAAAGCTTTTCTGGAGGGTAGACCACAGCATGTGGTGAACCGCTGACCAGTATTTCGTGTGTTCTGGTTGACATAAACGGCATGAAATTCCATAGTCGGCAATATGAACATATTTGAAACAATGTCTAAACAACGGTGGCAACGGGTACGGGAATTTGCCCAGGACCGAGAGACACCGTTCCAGCTCATTCTATCCGATGTGATCGAAGAGAAATATGAAGAGCTTCGCGAGGCACTTCCCTTTGCGAAGGTATACTATGCGGTGAAAGCCAATCCCGCTGTCGATGTCTTGCGCCTGCTCGATCGGTTGGGGTCTAATTTTGATGTGGCATCGGTATATGAACTGCGCCGATTGCAACAGTTGGGCATCAGCGCAGAGCGGATGAGCTGCGGCAACACCATCAAGAAATTTGAGCACATCAAAGAGTTTTATGCTGCCGGTATCAGGTTGTTCGTCACCGATAGTGAAGGGGATCTGAGAAACATCGCAATGGCTGCCCCCGGCTCGAAGATCATGGTTCGCCTGATGGCCGAAGGAGCGCAGACCGCCGACTGGCCGCTCTCCAGGAAGTTCGGATGCAGTCCTGACCTGGCTGGGGATTTGTTGGTATTGGCTCGGAAGCTTGGACTGCAGCCGTGGGGGCTCTCCTTTCATGTGGGATCGCAACAGCGTGATATCACCGCTTGGGATAGTGCTCTCTCCAAGGTAAGTTACCTGTTTACGTGGCTTTTGGAGAATGAGGATCTCAAGCTCTCCTGCATCAATATGGGAGGCGGCTTTCCTGCCACCTACCGTGAACGTACCAACCCGGTCCAAACCTATGCTGATGAGATCAAGCGATATCTGGAGGAAGACTATGGGGATGCACTGCCCGAGATACTCGTTGAACCGGGGCGCTCCCTTGTCGGCGATTCCGGGGTGCTTGTTTCAGAGATAGTCCTCATTTCCCGCAAATCCCGTACAGCGTTGGAGCGCTGGGTATACCAGGACTGCGGCCGCTTTGGTGGGCTTATGGAAACGCTGGGGGAAGCGATCCACTACCCGATCCTGTGTGAACGCACCGGCCCTATGGAGCAGGTCATCCTCGCAGGTCCCACCTGTGATTCCATGGATACGCTGTATGAGGATTACCGCTATGAACTGCCTTTGAGCTTGGCCGTGGGAGACAGGCTGTATTGGCTCTCCACAGGAGCATACACCAGCAGCTACTCAGCCATTGAATTCAACGGCTTTCCTCCGTTGCAAACCTTTGTCATCTGAGGGTGGATGGGCTCTGGTTTTCTCCGAATGCCAAGAAACGCTGGGTTTGGCTTACCTTCGGGTAGGCCATTTTATTTGTCAAGAACTCATACTGAAGTTCTTGGTTTGGAGGGGTAATGAGCCAATTGGTAGATTATTTCCTATAAAAAGGTTTGAATTATCAAATGACATCACTAAAAAATATAATGACACTAGAAAATGTATAATATTTGTTGACAGGTATCAAAAGTCATTTTACTCTGGAGATAGATGGGGAGTCTGTCAAAGACACCCTGAGAATTACTTCTGGAGGAAGAGATGAAAAAATTACTCTCAGTTCTTATGATTCTTGTGCTTGCCATGTCGTTCGTAATGGCTGCCGGACAGGGAGAAGCTTCTGCTGCAAGTGCAGCTGACAAATGGCCCCAGCAGCCGATCAACCTCGTGGTCGCTTTTGCTGCCGGCGGAAACTCCGACTACAACGCCCGTGCCATCGGTAAGTATCTGACCAAGGAACTCGGTCAGCCTGTTGTTGTAACTAACGTTGCTGGTAGCGGTGGCTCCATTGCTGCTGCCCAGGTCAAGGAAGCAAAGAACGATGGATACACTGTTCTGGTTTCCCAGCTCTCCATGAACATCGCCCAGGCTGCAAAGATGGTTGACTTCGGTTTCCAGGACTTTGAGCTTGCGTGCGTATTCTCCGCATCTGCTGATGAAGTCCTCGTGGCCAACGCCGACGCTCCCTTCAACAACGTCCAGGAGCTGATCGCTGAGTCCCAGAAGAACCCCGGCAAGTACAAGCTGACTGCCAACACCGGCGCTTCCACCCAGTGGATCGCAATCGGTCTGCAGCAGGCTGGTGCCAAGCTGAACGTCGTCTCCAGCGGTGGATCCGGTGAGCGCCTTCCGCTCCTCCTCGGCCGCCACGTTGACCTGATCCCGATGCCGTACAACATGGTCCAGGACTATGTCGACAAGGGACAGTTCAAGTACATCGCCAATGTCAGCAACCAGAGATCTGCTGCTCTTCCCAACCTGCCTACCCTCCGCGAGAGTGGTGTGAACGCTGGCTACTCCTACTACAACACGATGTTCTTCCCCAAGGGCACCGATGCCAAGATCGTAGAGAAGTTCAGCACCGCAGTTGGCAAGATCATCAACACCAATGCTGACTACCAGAAGGAAATTGCCGCCCTCTTCCAGGCTCCCACCTACATGAACACCGCTGACACGGTTGCTCACTGGACCAAGGAACTTCAGGAAATGATGGCCATCAGTGACCTGCTCCAGGGCAAATAACTGATTCGCTCGCATCGTATCGTTTGGTTGGTCCGGGAACAGGGTTTCCGGACCACCTATCTGCATAGCTCGTATACAAGGAGCCGATCCTATGAACAAAGCAAACAAGAAAGAGCTGGGAGTGGGAATTTTCTTCGCCGTTCTTTCGATCTTCTACATTGCAGAGTCGCGCAATGTATCGACCTTCACTCCCTTCGGGAACCGTGGTCTCGACTCCCAGTCGATTCCGGCCATGATCGGTTGGCTCTCCATTGCCTTGAGTGCCATCCTCATCGTGTCCACCATCCTCAAGGATAGGAAGGAGCGGAAGGGGAGCGTTGAGCAGCAAGAGCAAATCTGTGATCCCGACCAAGTTGCCTGCATCGATCCTCCCGCGGGTGCGAAATTGCAGGGCCTTTTGCAGGTGGTTCCCCTCAAGCTGTTGCTCTCATTGCTGTTTCTCTTCTTCTATTTCCTGTTTTACCAGCGGATCGGGTTCATCCTTTCCAGTATTTTCTATCTGGTTGCCCAGTCCTTCCTGTTGACCGAGAAGGGAAAGCGCAAGAAATGGGCGCTCTTCATCATCCTCTTCTCCATTGGTGTATCGGTGTTGATCTATTTCATCTTCACCCGCTACTTCACGCTGTTCTTGCCCAGAGGCATTTTGGGATAAGGGGGTCGAACCATGTTTGGAATGCTACTTGAAGGCTTTGGAGCCGTCTTTACCGATCCTTTGTCCATCGTCATGATTTTCATCGGCACCACCGTCGGTATCGTCTTCGGTGCACTGCCCGGTCTCACTACTGTTGCAGGACTTTCCATGTTCCTGCCCATCACGTACGCAATGAGCAGCGGTACCGGCCTTTCGATGCTGACCGCCATCTATATCGGCGGAATGAGCGGTGGTCTGATCTCAGCCATCCTGCTCAACATCCCCGGGACCCCCAGCTCGATCGCAACCTGCTTTGACGGTTCTCCCATGGCCAAGAATGGCCAGGCCGGAAGAGCGTTGGGGCTTGCAGTATTTGCTTCGCTCATCGGTACTGCGATCAGCTTGTTGGTCATGGTCGTGCTCAGCCCCACCTTGGCGAACCTGACGATCAAGTTCGGCCCGTGGGAGTATTTCTCCGTTACGGTCTTCGCCCTCACCCTGATCTCCTCACTCACCGGCAAGTCCATTGTCAAGGGTCTGCTCAGCGCACTCTTCGGCATGATGTTCGCCACCGTGGGGCTTTCTCCCATCGACAGTGCCAAGCGCTTCACCTTCGGTTCCCTGCAGCTTACCAGCGGCTTCAACCTGCTCGCCGTTTTGGTTGGTCTGTATGCCATCAGCGAGGTGCTCTCCACCGCGGGAAGTGAGCAGGAAAAGGCACAGATCCGCGAATACAAGATGCGGGGACTGGGTTTCACCCTCAAGGACATCAAAGGCCAGGGCGTCAACTTTGTTCGCTCCTCCCTGATCGGTCTTGGCATCGGCATTCTGCCCGGCATCGGCGGATCGACGAGCAACATCATCGCCTACTCGGTGGCCAAGACCTCGAGCAAGCATCCTGAGAAGTTCGGAACCGGTATTCCCGATGGCATCATTGCCAGTGAGGCGAGCAACAACGCCTCCATCGGCGGTGCCATGATCCCGCTGCTCACCCTAGGTATTCCCGGTGACGGGGCGACGGCCATCCTGCTCGGCGGGTTCATGCTGCACGGCATGCAGCCCGGTCCACTCCTGTTCCAGTCAAACGGAGCAACGGTCTATCAGATTTTTGCCTCGATGATCCTTTCCATGATCGTGATGGCTTTGGTCATGTACCTGGGAATGCGTGTCATCGTCAAGATTCTGAAAGTACCAGCAAACATCCTGCTTCCCCTCATCGTGGTGCTGTGTGCCATTGGGGCCTATGCGCTGAACAACCGTGTCTTTGACATGTGGGGACTGATTCTCTTCGGCATCATCGGTCTGGCCATGTCCAAGGCAGGGATTCCTGCTCCACCGTTCATCTTGGGCTTCATTCTGGAGAGTGCCTTTGAGACGAATCTCAGACGTGGTCTTGAGTACTCGAACGGGAACTTCCTGGAAGTATTCACCCGCCCGATCAGCGCCACGTTCCTGGTTTTGGCCATCGTCAGTTTGGCCGCTACCCTGTACAAGCAGTACAAACCCAAGAAAGCAACGAGCGAGGAGTAAGCAATGCATACGAAGAACGAATTTCCCATCATCACTGAAATGCTGGTCATCCCTGTAGCAGGGTATGACAGCATGCTGCTTTCCCTCAGTGGAGCCCACTCTCCCTATTTCACCCGCAATCTGGTGATCCTCAAGGACAGCAGCGGCAATACCGGCGTGGGAGAGGTGCATGGCGGTGAGGCCATTGCCCAGGCATTGGAGGAGTCGAAGAGCTTGGTGGTGGGACAGTCCATCAGCAGCTACCGTGCGGTGCTCAAGCGCCTGACCGACATCCACAACAACCGCTCCAAGAACAGCGAGGGGTTGCAGAACCTCTCCTTGGCAAACCTGAAGGACGTGGTGCACTCCGAGACTGCAGTCGAGTGTGCCATGCTCGATCTCTGGGGCCAATTCCTTGGACTTCCTGTCTGCGACCTGCTCGGTGATGGGCGCCAGCGTGACGACATCGTCACCCTGGGCTACCTCTTCTACCAGGCTGACAAGCGCAAGACCGACCTGCCGTACCTCGATGAGAGCACAAGCTCGAATCCCTGGTACAAGATTCGTCGCAATCCGTTCATGGACAGCAAGGCGATCGTGGAACAGGCAGAGGCACTGCAGGCCTACTATGGGTTCAAGGACTTCAAGCTCAAGGGCGGTGTTCTGGAAGGTGCAAAGGAGATGGAAGCGATCGAAGCCTTGGCCAAGCGTTTCCCCGATGCCCGCATCAACATCGATCCCAACGGGGCTTGGAAGCTCGATGAGGCGGTTGCCCTGTGCAAGGGAAGCAGCCTCACCTACGCCGAGGATCCCTGTGGGACCGAGCGCGGTTACTCGGGCCGAGAGACCATGGCAGAGTTCAAGATGCGCACCGGCATCCCCACCGCAACGAATATGATCGCAACCGACTGGAAGCAGTTCTACCATGCGGCATGCGAGAAGAGCGTGGACATCGTGCTTGCCGATCCGCACTTCTGGACGATGAGCGGCTCGGTGCGTATGGCCCAAGTGCTCAACGACTGGGGCCTGACCTGGGGTTCGCACTCCAACAACCATTTTGATATTTCGCTGGCTATCTTTGCCCACTGCGCAGCTGCAGCACCCGGTGATATCACAGCGATGGATACCCATTGGATCTGGCAGGATGGTCAGTACCTGACCAACAATCCCTACCAGATCAAGGACGGAAAGATTCATGTTTCCAATGCTCCCGGCCTTGGCCTCGAGCTGAACATGGATGCGGTGATGAAAGCGAACGAGGTTTATCGCAAGCTTGAGGTCGGGGCTCGCAACGATGCTGTTTCCATGCAGTATCTGATTCCGGGTTGGAAGTTCGACAGCAAGAAGCCTTGCATGGTTCGCTAAAGAAGTAGGAGATATAAAAATGACTATTGGATTCATAGGATTGGGGATCATGGGCAAGCCCATGGCCAAGAACCTGCTGAAGGCAGGACATAGTATTGTTTGTTATGATGTGAATGCTGCGAACGTTGCCGACGTGGTGGCCTCGGGTGCTGTGGCAGCGAAGAGCTCAGCCGACGTTGCAAGCCAGGTGCCCGTTGTCATCACGATGCTGCCCAACAGCCCGCACGTGAAGAGCGTGGTGCTGGGCAAGGACGGGGTGCTCGAGGGAGCGAGCGAGGGGCTCATCCTGATCGACATGAGCTCGATCGCGCCTCTTGCGAGTCAGGAGGTTGAGAAGGCCTGCGCGGCTAAGGGCGTGAGGATGCTTGACGCTCCTGTCTCGGGCGGCGAGCCGAAGGCCATCGACGGCAGCCTTGCCATCATGGTGGGCGGGGAGAAGGCCCTCTTTGAGGAGATGAAGGACATCCTGCTGGTGATGGGAGCGAGTGCGGTGCACTGCGGACCCATCGGGGCGGGCAACACGACCAAGCTGGCCAACCAGGTGATCGTGGCGCTGAACATCGCCGCAGTTGCGGAGGCGTTCACGCTGGTGAGGAAGGCGGGGGTGGACCCGCACCTGGTGTTCGATGCCATCAAGGGCGGGCTTGCCGGGAGCACGGTGATGAACGCGAAGGCGCCGATGATGATGGACGGCAACTTCAAGCCGGGCTTCAAGATCGACCTGCACATCAAGGACCTTGCCAACGCGATGGACAC
>Ga0334884_1000539_pt1 | contig 68411 bp, 60 predicted proteins | sample GraSluR1_MG_7_FD_207215 | JGI IMG/M metagenome (GOLD analysis project Ga0334884, IMG submission 207215) | Sludge microbial communities from methane-producing bioreactor in Wageningen University, Netherlands - Granular Sludge_12_05 R1 | ecosystem: Engineered > Bioreactor > Anaerobic >... | reverse complement strand
GGCCATTACATTCATGGTGGTGAATGGGAACACGTACTCGGTCTCTTACATTACAGGAGAACAGGGCGGTCTGCCGGCCGGGGAGGCCGCGATCACGAATCCCGTGCAGACGGTGGCGGGCGTGGGCATGCCTGGCGCGACAACGACGGTCTGGCATAACGTCAGCGCATCAACGAATGTTGTGCGCTTCTATGTTATTCGTTGCGAGTAGCGGCCGTGTTTTATCCGATTCGGCGTTTGCGTTGAGCGTTCAACGCTCGATGGTTCTTTATTTTTCCACCACCAGTTCCACCCAGTCGTCTCCGACGGTGGAGCAGGGGCATAACTCGACGCGATACCGGATCTCTTCGCGCAACGCATCGAGCGCGTTTGCCGGGCTCAGGCCGTGGGCGCTCACGCCCAGGGAATCGCATTCGGCCACATATTCACCATGCTCATCGGCATGGACTGATGCGGAGAACTTCATGCAGTAACTTCGCCCGGGATTGGAGCGGAATCAAGGGGTGGCCCTGGTGGCGCTTCGACGTCGGCTGGTTGCGGGCTGAAGCTCGCAGAGGACTTCCGCGTAAACGCGGAACCGATGCGCCGGGATGCCGGAGTTCCGCCTTCAGGCGGAAGAGTTCCCGGTGCTTCAGCGCCGGGGATGTCGGGCTCACGAATACAGCAGGCAGGTATCCCGGCTTTTCAGGAAGGCATCAGTTTTCGCTTTCCATGCAGTAAATATCCGCTCCGGCTTTTCGCCTTTCAGCAAACCTTTCCGCACGGCATCGGTGCCCATCAGCTTGTCGAAGAAAGCAGGACGACTGCCCGGCGTGCCCCAGATTTCATCTTTACCATGCACGCGTTGGAGCGCATCGAGCAATAACACCGCCGCCTTGATGGGGGTAAAATCAATGGGGTTGTTCACACGCAGTTTGATGCCCTGAACCATCTGTCCGCGATAGGCCCCGAGCGTCGCGCGGTAGCGGCATGGGCTAAACGACACCCCCGTCGCGGCGCCGGAACGAATCGCACCGCAAACGGCGGCGGTGTTCAACCACGGTGCGCCGATGGCCTGGAACGGGTTGCGTGTTCCGCGCGCATGATCCAGTGCGGGAAGCGCTTCAAAGAAAACGGTGATCGGGAAACACAATCCGCTGTCCCAGGAAACGATGGCGGGCGACGATGGAACCCAGCGATAGGGCGGTCGCGCCTGCCGCCGATAGCCCTCCGCGCGAGCGATTTGCAGATCTACATCGAGCATCAGTGTCTTCTGCAGCCATAAGGCCGTTTCGCCCGGTGTCATGCCATACACCACGGGACTCGGAATGCAGCCGACAAAGCTTTGAAAACGGGGATTCAGCACGGGGCCATCTACAGCGCTTGCGAGGGGGATGGGCCGGTCGGCAACAATCACTTGTTTGTCGTGCTCCGCCGCCGCTTCGAGAATGTAGCGCAGGGTGGAAACATAAGTGTAGGATCGCGCGCCCAGGTCCTGTAAATCGAAGATAATCACGTCCAGGCACCGAAGCATTTCAGGCGTTGGGCGCCGCGTGTCACCATAAAGAGAGAATATTGGAATGTTCCATCGGGCGTGCCGGCTATGCCCCATTTTCTCGCCGGCGCCGCCACGCCCGGTCACGCCGTGTTCCGGCCCGAGAAGGCAGGTGAGTTGTTTGCCAAGCGCCTTTCGCAACGCGATGGATGAATGCGTTCCGCTGGAGGTGACGCTGGCCGGATGACAGACCAGTCCGACGCGCGCCTTGCGCAGTGCCGCCGGATTCATGAGCAGGAGATCAATGCCGGGCCGGACGCCCCGTTTCATTGAGCGCCTCCGGGGCATGGTGTCAGCGTGAGCGATTCGCCCCAGAAAAGGAGTTCAGATGGCACTGCCATTTTGCTCTGCAACTCCAGCGCGATGTCGTACGAGGCGGGGAATCCATCATAGACATGCTTCAACTCGGCGTAATGTTCGTGAATCACGTTCCTGGGTTTTACGCGGCGTAACGCAATGTTCACCGCGTCAAGGGTTGTGCCTTTGCACTTGGGATGTCCCTGCTCATATTTCTCGTTAGGATTTCTCCAGGGGATGAATAGAAGGTCCACTTCCGCGTCGTCCGGTTTTTCCAGGCTCCGGGTATAATCCGCATCGCCTGAAAAGATGAATGTGTACCCCTCCTGACAACGGACTTCATAGGCGATAAGCGGCACCTCGTCCATCGTCTTTCGCCACACATGCAAGCTTGGTTGGGCCCGGATGCGAAGATCGTCAATTTCTATCTCCCAGTCATTGCCCACAGCGTGAAGATTCGGGTCGAATCCCCAATCCGCGGCCAGGGAGGCGGGCATGAAAACAGGCTTGCCGAGACGCAGGCAGGCCCCCGCCAGTTCGCGATCGTAATGGTCGTCGTGGCGGTGCGTGATCATGAGCAGGTCGAGAATGCCGGCAAGCTTGTGCGTGAGCTCGGTATTGGCCTCCCATCCGAAACGGCGGGGCAGGGGCACGACATCCATGCCCATGACGACTTCGTCGCTCTTGATAATGACTCCATGGTTGTACATCTGCCACAAGCGGACCTCGTCGCGGCGGAGTTCGGCATCGGCTATTTCGTTCACGGCGTTGGCGAGCCGTTTCTGCAACGGCGGCCATACCGCGCACGGGCTTTTTGCAAGATCGTGCACGTGTCCCTGCCGTGTTTTGGATTCAAAAAAATCACCGATCTGCCGGAACGCACGGGTTCGTTCCTTCACGGTTTTGAATTGCGGGGGGTGCCGGCTGAGGATGTCTATTCCTTCGAGCAGTGCGTCCATGATTACGCTTCTCCGCCGATGACGGCATTGTCTATGAGCCGCGTTTTGCCGATGAATACAGCCAGCGCGATCATGCAGGGGCGATCAACAACCTCAACCGACGCGAGCGTTTTGTCGTCCACAATCTCAATGTAATCAATGCGCGCATCCGGCCCGTGCAGGATCGCTTTCTTGATTGATTCTTTGAGGCGGGCGGACTCCCTGATGTCGAGTTCTCTATACATCAACTCGGCCTTGTCGAGAGATCGTTTGAGCAGGCAGGCCTGCCTGCGCTCCTCGTGGGCAAGGTAAGCATTTCGCGAGCTCATCGCCAGGCCGTCTGATTCGCGGATGGTCGGACCGCGTATAATTCGGACGGGGAAGTTAAGATCGCGGACCATGCGCTCGATGATCCGGAGTTGTTGCCCATCCTTCTCGCCGAAGACGGCGATGTCTGGAAGCACGAGATTGAAAAGCTTCGCGACAACGGTGCAGACTCCGCGGAAATGACCGGGCCGGGCCGCGCCGCACAACACCTTCGAAAGATTTTCTTCAACGACACAGACCGAGGCATCGGGGGCATACATGTCACCCGCCTCGGGATAGAAAATGATGTCCACGCCTTCCTGTTCGCACATCCGTTCATCGCGCGCAAAATCGCGGGGATACTTGTCGAGGTCCTCGCTCGGGCCGAATTGGGTTGGATTCACGAAGATGCTCACGACCACAACGTCGGACGCCTTGCGCGCGAGCCGGATCAGCGAGAGGTGGCCTTCGTGAAGATATCCCATCGTGGGCACGAGGCCGATGCGTCGGCCACCGGCGCGCAGCGCTTGCGCGTGTTGTTGCATCTCGCGGGGTGTGCGCAGAATCTTCATGGGGAGAGCGTGGGGTGATGGGGTATTGGGGGAATGGAGTGATGGAGTGTTGGAGTGATGGAGTGTTGGAGGCGTACCGAAGTTTCCTCGAAAAGCTCGGGATGATAGATGGGGTTTTCGCAATTGTTAAGAGGCTTCATGCCATGCAATCCTTCCCCAATACTCCAACTCTCCATCACTCCATTCTTCAGTAGCTCTGCTCCGGTCCGGGGAACTTTCCTTCGCGCACTTCTGCCGAATATTCCGCCAGCGCTTTTTTGATTTCCGGGCCGAGGTTCGCATACCGCTTCACGAATTTCGGTTTGAATTCGCCGTAGAGTCCGAGAATGTCGTGCAGCACTAGGATCTGTCCGTCGCAGCCGGCGCCGGCGCCGATTCCGATCGTCGGAACCGGGACGGCCGATGTGATCGCGGAAGCAAGATCGGAAGGCATAGCCTCCAGCACGATGGCAAAAGCGCCGGCTTCCGCCACCGCGCGCGCATCGGCAATAAGGTCTTCCGCTTCGCCTGCTTTCCGGCCCTGGACTTTGTATCCGCCCATCGCGCGGATGCTTTGCGGGGTTAGGCCGATATGTCCCAGCACGGGAATGCCGTTTTCGACCAGTGCGCGGATCGTCGGCGCGCGGAACGCACCGCCTTCAACCTTCACTGCGCCCGCCCCGGCCTCCTTGATGCATCGTCCGGCATTGGAGAGCGCCTGCTCAACGGAAACCTGGTAAGTCAGGAAAGGCAGGTCGGTCACCACGAGCGAGTGCGGCGCGCCGCGCGCGACCGCCGCGGTGTGATGCAGCATCTGGTCGAGTGTTACCGGCAGGGTATTCTCATAGCCCAGCATGGTCATGCCGAGAGAGTCGCCGACCAGAATAAGATGAATACCGGCTTCGTCCAGCATCCGGGCCATCGAAAAATCGTAGGCCGTCAGCGAAACGATCTTTTCGCGACCCTTGAGGGATGCGATTCTCGGCGCTGTCCATCGGGTTAATTCACTCATACTGTCAGCATACCACCGATTACCAGTGCCGCGTCAATAGATTCACCGCTTCCCCGGCGGGCAGGCTGTCAAGGATTTGCTGGGTGGTGCGGGTTTCGCCCGGCAACACGAGTTCCGGGCGCACATCAGCAAGAGGCTGCGCGACAAACCGGCGTTCTTTCCAGTGGCGGTGGGGTACGCATAGCCCTCCGCTCTCCACGTGCATGTCCCCATAGTAAATCATGTCCACATCAATGCCTCGTGGAGCATACCGATCCAGGCTCCGCGTCCGTCCGAGTTCGTCCTCCACCATTCGCATCAGGTCGAACCATTCGTGAATCTCGTAATCAGTATCCAGAATGAGCACCGCGTTGAGAAATTTCATCTCCGCGTATTCCGGTTTCACGCCGACGGGTTCGGTTTCGTAAATCGGCGATTGCGCCAGGAGCTTGACGCCCGGCATGGCAAGGAACCGATCGCGCGCCGTCGCCAGGTTCGCTTGCCGGTCTCCGAGGTTTGATCCGAGACTGAGCCCTGTTTCCATGGTAGCGCTCCCTAATCGAAATTCGCTGACTTCAAGCGACGTTGAATGAATTCGCGCAGCCCTTCCGGCACTTCGTCCTGCGGAAGTTCAAGGATCCATCCGTCCACCTTCACGGCTTCCTTGCTTCGGCGCGATTCATAAAGATGATTGGCGCGCAAAAGGAGCGACCGCCAATCCGTCTCGTTTTCGGCAACCCATTTCGCGGTTACAAAGTCGGTTTTCGATAATGTATGGCTGTGCCATTCGATCGCGGCGTTCATGTTTTCGGCATTATAGATCCGCTTCCAGAACCGGATTTGCGGCAACGGGCTGTACAGCGCGATCGCCACAGCCGGAGCCAGCAGCCATTTTGCAATGCGGTTTCGCTTCAGGGGTTCCAATTGCCGGAGCGCCCACACCAAATAGATGAGCGCGTGCCCTGCAAGGCCGCCCATGATCCACGTGATGCGCCGGAGCAAGGGGCCGGTGTAGAGAGCACCGCCCAGCGTAAGGAGCGGAAGGTAGTCTCTTTCTGAACCGTAAGGAAACGTCATGCCCATCATGAGCCAGAGATTGGCAAGAAATCCGCCCACGACGAATGCACCCGTGAAGAGGACGATGCAGGAACGGGCCAAGCCGGCCTCGCGTCCTTTTATCAGGATGAAAGCCGTGATGACCAGCAAAGCGTACAGAATCACAAAAAGCGCCAGGCCTTTTGCGACGGCAAAAGCTTCGAACGACATCTCGCTGCCGGTAAGCATGCTTTTACAACCCCAACACGTCCTTCATGCTGTAAAGGCCGGCCTTGCGCCCCGCAACCCACGCTGCGGCCCGCAATGCGCCATAGCCGAACGTTTCGCGACTGGTTGCGCGGTGCGATAACTCGAGCACTTCCCCGTCCGCCGCGAACATCACCGTATGATCTCCAACGATGTCGCCGCCACGCACCGCGTGAAACCCGATTTGCTCGCCGGGCCGCTCTCCCACGATCCCTTCGCGCCCGTGTACGGCGACCTTTTTCAGATCCCACTGCAGCCCGCGTGCCGCGGCCTCGCCGAGGCCGATGGCGGTCCCACTGGGCGAATCTTTCTTGCGACGGTGATGCCGCTCAATGATCTCGCAGTCATAGCCTTTGTCTTTCAGCGTGGCCGCAGCCTTCTCGACCAGCGAAAAGAGAAGGTTCATTCCGAGGCTCATGTTGGGCGCCATCACGACAGGGATTTTCCTTGCCGCTTCCTCAATCACCGCTTTTTCTTCCGCGGTCAGTCCGGTGGTTCCGATCACCAGCGCCTTGCCCGCCTCGGCAACGCGCGGCGCGTTCCCGGCCGTACCTTTGTGGCCGCTGAAATCAATCACGACATCGCAGCCCGGCAGCACCGCTTTCAGATCGCTGCCGATTACGATGCCGGTTTCGCCGCATCCCGCGGCGAGCCCCGCGTCTTTGCCGCGCTCCGGGCAGTCCCAGAGGTCCACCGCGCCCGTGAGCTTAAGAGTCGGAGCCACGCCGGACTGAATAAAGCGGACCAGCGTTTTCCCCATGCGCCCCGCAGCGCCAACAATCACTACATTGCTCATTTCAAGTCTCCAGTTACTGCATCAGTCCAAGCGCTTTCAGCGTCGCCGCCAACTGCTGCCTGTTCCCGGCGGATGTCTCGCACAGCGGCAGACGGTACACCTCTTCGATCAAGCCCATCATCGCCAACGCGGCTTTGACCGGGATCGGATTGGTGTCGACAAACAAGTCTTTGAACAGCGGATAATATTTTCCGTGCAAAGCCCGCGCGGTCTGCCAGTCGCCTTTCAGAGCGGCATGCACCATGTCCGCCACGGCTTTCGGGGCCACATTGGACGTCACGCTGATTACACCGACGCCACCCACGGCCATCATCGGCAAGGTCAGCGAATCATCACCGGAAAGCACTTCGATGTTGCAACACGCGAGAATCTGGCTGACGCGATCCACGCTTCCGCCCGCTTCCTTCACCGCGACCACGTGCGGGTGTTTTGCAAGTTCTGCGATCGTTTCGATGGCGATCTCGCGAGCGGACCGACCCGGAATGTTGTACAGCACGGTCGGCAGGCCGAGATCGGCTACCGCCGTGAAATGGCGAAGGAGTCCCGCTTGATTGGGTTTGTTGTAATAAGGAGTCACCTGAAGGGTCGCGTCGGCGCCCGCTTCTTTCGCGTGCTTTGTCAGCTTCACCGCTTCGGCCGTGGAATTCGCGCCGGTGCCGGCGATCACTTTGACGCGTCTATTCGCGGCCTCGATGGAAACCTCGATCACTTTTTCGTGTTCATCGAAATCGAGCGTGGGGGATTCGCCGGTGGTCCCGACGGGGACAATGCCGTCTATGCCGTTCTTGATCTGGATCTCGATCAACTCGCGGAGCTTGCCATAGTCCACACGGCCGTCCCGGTTGAACGGAGTCACGATCGCTGTATATGCACCTTGCCACATAACAAACCTTCCTTTGCTTCCATGCGTTTTCCAATGATTGGAAAACCCAACCCCCATTTTTCCAATGTTTGGAAAAAATGCAGTAACAAACCGCACATACCTTTTACAACCCTTTTACAAGCCTGTGACGACTTTCCGGCGGCCCGGGTGTCTACTCGTTACCAGAAAGGTCGGGGCAGCGCGCGCTCTTGACCTTCGAGTCGAAAAAACCGTCAAATGGGAGGAATAGCGATGAAGAAGGCAAAAATAGTAATGGCGGCGGCCGCTGTGGCGGCTGCCGTGGCCATGCCCGCGCAGGCGCGGGTGGAGACACGGGGCGTGTTGTGCCGGGCGGAGCTGGACCGCGCGGTGTTGCTCGCGGGCGATCGGCAGACGGCGGTGGTGAAGGTGACACTCGATGCGCCTGAGGCGCCGCGTGAAACGGAGCGCCCGCCGGTGAACCTTGTGATCGTGCTGGACCGTTCAGGCTCCATGGGCGGCGATAAGATCGAAAGGGCGAAGGAAGCGGCCATTGAGGCGTTGCGGCGGTTGGGGCCGCAGGACCTGTTCTCTCTCGTCGTGTACGACCACAATGTGGAGACACTGGTTCCCGCGCAGAGCGCGGCGAACACGGAGTGGATTGAGTCGCGCATTCGTCAGATACGTCCGGGTGGCAACACCGCGCTGTTCGGCGGCGTGAGCCAGGGCGCGGCGGAGGTGCGAAAAAACGTCGAGGGCCGGTATGTGCACCGGATCATCCTGCTGTCCGATGGGCTCGCGAACGTGGGGCCGAGTTCTCCGGCTGATCTCGCCCGGCTGGGCGCATCGCTCCTGAAGGAAAAGATTTCCGTCACCACGGTCGGCGTCGGCAATGACTACAACGAAGACCTCATGACCCAGTTGGCGCAGCGGAGCGACGGCAACACCTACTTCGTGGAATCAAGCCGCGACCTGCCGCGCATCTTCGCGGCGGAACTGGGCGATGTCCTGAGCGTGGTCGCGCGGCGCGTAATATTGGAGATCGAATGCGAAGGCGGGGCGCGACCGATCCGAATTATCGGCCGCGATGGGCGCATCCGGAAGGATGGCGTGGAAATTCATCTCAACCAGCTTTATGGCGGGCAGGAGAAGTATGTGCTGGTGGAGCTGGACATTCCCGGCGGCGAGCCATCCGAAGTGAAGCCCATCGCCGTGGCGCGCTGCCGGTATGAGGACGCGATTACGGCGCGCGAGGTTGCCGCGACGACACGCGTGACGGCGACTTTCAGTGAGCGCAAGGAAGAGGTCGCGCAGTCGGCGAACATCGCGGTACAATCCGAAATCGTGCGGAACGCGGCGGCGGAAGCGAAAGATCGCGCGGTCGAGCTGTGGGATGCGGGCCGGCGCGATGAGGCGGTCCGCGAGCTCCGGGACACGCGGCAACGGCTGACAACAAAAGGCGCTTTCTATAATTATGCCGTCAGCGAAGAGGCCTTGATGGAGGCGGATAAACTGGAAACGGAGGCGTCCGAGTTGAAGTCCGATGGAATGAGCGCCCCGCGCCGCAAGTTGTTTCGCGCGAGCAGCTACCAGACTCGTACGCAACAGGAGAATCGCTGATTTAACGAGGCGGGGCTTCGCGGTGTCCCGCGAAGCCCTGGCCCGCAACGAAGGCGGATGATGAAGCGAGTGCCGATCATATTATTCTGGCTGATGCTCATTGTGCCCGCGCTGGTGGTCGGCGCGGTCGCTTTTCGTTTGCTGGGACACGAAGGCGAGCGCTTGCAGCGCGTGGCCGAAGATGCGTTGCGGGCGCGCGCACAGCTTGTGGCCGGTGAGCTGGATCTCGCGATGCGCGATCTGCGGGACAGTATGGTCGGGCCGTTGGCGGCGTTGGAGCCCGATCGCCTGGCGGGTGAACTCGACGACTGGGCGCAGTACAATCCGCTTATCCGGAATGTTTTTGTCGTGGAGGAAAGCGGCAAGGTCCTTTTACCCGATCCCGAAGGGCCTTTATCGGGCGAGGAGCGATCGTTTCTGCAGCGCTTCGATTCGTTGTTTGAAGGCCGCGAGCCATGGGAACGACCGGTGCCGGATAGCGCGCCCGTCACGGTTGCGGACGATGTTTCGAGTTATTCCGTTCGCCGTTCCTTTGCGCGGTGGTCGGAGGTTGCGCCTTCCGCGTCGCGCGACGAGCCCGATTACCGGTCCGGCTGGATCCCGTGGTTTTCGGAGAACAAGCTCCACCTGCTTGCATGGGTCAGGAGGGCTGATGGGCCGTACTACGGCGCAGAGATTGAAGTGACAGCCCTGCTGGCGCGGCTTGCGCCGCTGGTGCGGAGTGAAGCAGGGGAGGGAATAACTTTCGCGCTGAGGGATGGCGACGGCCGGACGCTGGTGCAGTCGGGCGTCGTGGATACATCCGGAGAGACAGAGCCTGTCCTTGAAGTCGCGGCGAGTCCGTTGCTCCCGCATTGGAGTGTCGCGGTCTTCGGCCCCGTGCCGGGCGCGGGGGTTGCGCGCGGGTTCGTGCTGATGGGCGGATTACTCGTGGTCATTTTTATTGCCGCGATCGTAATCGGCGGTTCGCTGCTGCTCTGGCAGGCGCACGCGGGACGTCGCGATGCGGCCCAGAAGACGACTTTTGTTTCCAACGTGTCGCACGAGTTGAAAACACCACTCACCACGATTCGCATGTATGCCGAACTTCTTGCCGACGGACGCGTGAAAGAAGACGCGAAGAAAAAGGACTACCTGCGCGTCATCATTGATCAGGCCCAGCGCCTCACGCGGTTGGTTAACAACGTCCTCGACTTCAGCCGCATCGAACAGAACCGGAAGCGATACACTATCGAGGTGCTGGATGCGCGCGAGTTGCTGGTCCGGATACTCGAAATGCAACGGCCGCGATTTGATGAGGCGGGCATGAAAGTTTCGTTGAGCGGGCCGGAGGAAGGTTTTGCCGTGCCGCTGGATCGCGACGCGTTCGAGCAGGCGGTTCTGAATCTCACCGACAACGCGATCAAATACGCGTCCGACGGACAGGAATTGCAGGTCGAACTGGTGTCCGGCGTCCAGGGCAGACGGATCCGCTTTCTCGACCGCGGACCCGGCGTGCCTGTGTCGCATCGAGAGCGCCTGTTCCAGAAGTTTCATCGCGTGGATGATTCGCTGACGTCGCGTCATCCCGGCACGGGGTTGGGGTTGAGCATTGCGCGGAAAATGATGCGCGACATGGGAGGCGATATCGTGTTTGAGCCGCGAAACGGCGGCGGGGCCTGTTTCATTCTTTGCCTGCCGGAAGGGAGGGCGTCATGAGCCGGAAGGTAATTCTTGTTGCGGAAGACGACGCCAATATCCTGCGCGGGCTCGTGGACACTTTCGAGAGCGAGGATTACGAAGTGCGGTCGGCGCGAACCGGAACCGATGCCCTGGCCTTGCTCGCGCGCGGGGCCGTTGACCTCGTCATTTTGGACATCATGATGCCCGGCAAGAGTGGTTACGATGTTTGCCGCGAGATCAGAAAGAAGGATGAAAAAACGCCGATCATCATGCTGACCGCCAAGAGCGAGGAAGTGGACAAGGTGGTTGGGCTGGAGCTCGGTGCGGATGATTACGTGACAAAACCGTTTGGCGTGCGCGAATTGCTTGCGCGAGTGAACGCCGTGTTGCGGCGATCGCAGCGGCCCGTCGCGGACACATCCGAGGAAGGCGCAGAGGCGGTCTTTCGTTTCGGCGCTGCGGAGGTGGATCGAAAGCGTTTTGTGGCGCGTGTCGGAAAGCGCGAGCATTCACTCAGCGTGCGGGAGTTGAAGTTGCTGGATCATTTCCGGGCGCACGAAGGAGAAGTGTTGAGCCGGGACGACCTGCTGAATGCCGCGTGGGGCGTGGATTACCTCGGCACCACCCGCACACTGGACCAGCATATCGCACAGTTGCGCAAAAAAGTGGAATCAAACCCTACGGACCCGAAAACCATCCTCACCGTTCATGGCATCGGGTATCGGTATGTGGCATAGGATGCCAGGTAGAGGGGGGTTCTTTCCGCTCCCCACGTGACAAGCGCGTGGGGACGCGTGAACACGACTGGCTGCTCGCGTGCACTCGGTGTGGTGTCTACCACTTCGGCGTTCGTTCGCCGCGGACGAGGTCATCCCACGTTTCGCGGGCGCGAATGAGCGCGTGCTTTCTCCCGGACACCATGACTTCCGCCGCGCGGCCGCGGCTGTTGTAGTTGGAGGACATGGCAAAGCTGTATGCGCCGGCGCTGAGCACGGCAAGCAGATCGTCCTCGCCGACTTTGGGGAGTTGCCGGTCGAGCGCGAGGAAATCGCCTGATTCGCAGATTGGGCCGACCACGTCGGCCATGAACGAGCCGCGCGCTTTTTTCACTGCAATTACCTCGTGATACGCCTCGTAAAGCGCGGGACGGATGAGATCGTTCATCGCCGCGTCCACGATCACGAATTTTTTCGACGGACCGTTTTTGACATACTGCACGCGCGTCACAAGAATGCCCGCGTTGCCGACCAGGAACCGGCCAGGTTCGAGCACGACGGAAAGTTTCAAGCGCCGCAGGACGGGCAAGACGATTTCCGCGAAATGCGCCGGGTCCAACGGTTTTTGATCGGGCCGGTACGAGATCCCGAGGCCGCCGCCTATATCTATATAATTGAATGACGGATAACGCGCTTTCAGTTCAAGGCACAGGTCTTCCACTTTCCGGAGCGCATGCGCATACGGCGCCGAAGAAAGGATCTGCGAGCCGATATGCATGTGCAGGCCGGCGATCTCCAGGCCGGGCAATCGCGCGGCGAGGGTATACGCTTTTTCGGTGCGGCCCAGGTCGAGTCCGAACTTGTTCTCTTTTTTTCCGGTGCTGATGTACTTGTGCGTTTTCGGGTCCACGTCCGGATTTACGCGCAGCGCAACTCGTGCCGTGCGGCGCAGGCGGCGCGCGCATTCGGAAATGCGCTCCAGTTCCGGTTCGGACTCCACGGTGAAAAACAGGATGTTCTGCTTCAGCGCGTATTCGATGTCTTCGCGCGTCTTGCCGACACCGGCGAAGGCGATTTTCGACGCGGGAACCCCTGCGCGCAGCGCGCGGAATAATTCGCCGCCGGACACCACGTCGGCGCCGGATCCGAGCTGCGCGAAGGTGTTGATGACCGCCGCGTTGGTGTTTGTTTTAACCGAGAAACAGATCAGCGGTTTCGCTGGTCGTAACGCCGCGGTGAGCGCGCGATATTGATCGCGCAGGTGGCCGCGGCTGTAAACGTAGAGCGGCGTTCCATACCGCGAAGCCAGTTCGTCCACCGCCACCCCTTCGGCGTGGAGGCGGTTTTTCTTGTACGTGAATGATTCCATAAGAAAGTCCACCGCGAATTAACGCTAATTAACGCGAATTAAGGAAGAAAATCAACGAGCATGATCTAAAACAACGCGTTCCCATTCGAGTGTCGGATTTTTGAAATTGATGATAACACCAACCATTCTGCCGGATATTCGCAGGTAATTCAGCATCTGTCCTCTTTCGAGATCGGTGATACGATCAATCGTTTTTGCGTCCACAAGGACACGTTTTTCAACGTCGAGATCGGGGATATACTCATCAATCTTCTCGCCACGGTAATATACGGGATATGAAATTTGTTGATCGAAAGAAACATTGTTGTGACGGAATTCGATGCAAAGAGCCCTTTCATAACTTTTTTCACGCAGCCCATATCCCACACCCTTGTGGACCCTCATGGCGCAGCCAACTATTCGATAGACAAGATCCTTCTCCAGCAACTCCGCCATGCGCCACCCTCTTCTAATTCGCGTCAATTCGCGTTAATTAGCGGTTCCTTTTCTTCCGGACGCGAAGGCGGAGGGCATTGAGTTTGATGAAGCCGGTGGCGTCGTCCTGGTTATAGCCGACGTTGCCTTCGAAGCTGGCCATGTGGGGATCGAACAACGATTGCGGCGACTTGCGGCCGGCGATCGAGCAATTGCCTTTATATAGTTTCAGCCGGGCCGTACCTGTGACGCACGCCGCAGCTTCGTCCATCGCCTTCTGCAGCATCTCGCGTTCGGGCGCGAACCAGAAGCCGTTGTACACCAGCTCCGCGTAGCGCGGGATGAGCGAGTTGCGCAGGTGCAGCACTTCGCGATCCATCGTGATCTGTTCCACCGCCTCGCGGCCCTTGTGAAGGATGGTTCCGCCCGGAGTTTCGTATACGCCGCGGCTCTTTATTCCGACGAAGCGATTTTCCACGAGGTCCGCGCGCCCAACGCCATGTTTCCCCCCGAGCTTGTTCAGGGTCTGCATGACCTTGAGCGGGCTCATTTTTTTTCCGTTCACCGCGACCGCGTTACCGCCTTCGAAAGTGATCTCCACGTATTCCGCACGGGCTGGCGCTTTCTCGGGTGCGACGGAGAGCTTGAACATGCTCTCGGGTGGTTCCGTCCACGCGTCTTCAAGGATACCGCCTTCGTAGGAAATGTGCAGCAGGTTGCGATCCATCGAATAGGGTTTCTTTGCCGACGCTTCAACGGGAATGTTGTGGCGCTTGCAGTAATCGAGCATCGCCTTGCGCCCGGTGAATTGCTCGCGGTAGCGCGCTTCGCGCCACGGCGCAATCACGCGGATGTCGGGCATGAGCGCGTAGGCGGTAACTTCAAAACGGACCTGGTCGTTGCCTTTGCCCGTCGCGCCGTGCGAGATGGCCTGCGCCTTGTTTTCCCGCGCGATTTCGACCATGCGCTTGGCGATCAAGGGGCGGGCGATGGACGTGCCGAGGAGATAGCCGGATTCGTACACCGCGCCGGCGCGGAGCATCGGGAAAATGAAGTCGCGCGCGAATTCCTCGCGGAGATCGTCAATGTAGATTTTGGAAGCGCCGGTCTTCCGTGCTTTTTCGCGCAAGCCGCTGAGTTCCTCTTCCTGGCCGAGGTCTGCCGCGAAGGCGATGATTTCAGCTTTATAGGTTTCCTTCAGCCACTTCAGGATGACGGACGTATCCAGGCCACCGGAATATGCGAGTACAATCTTCATGAGTTTCACCTCTTCCTTTCCATCAAACGGGACAGGAATAGTTGCAAAGCGGATGCGCGTAGTCGAGTTTGAATGAACGGCAGGCTTATTCCTGGCTCTTCTGCAGGATCCTCACGCGCCAGAGGGGGGCCGGGGTATTTTCGCTCGTGAGATAAAGGGTGTCGCTTTCGGGGCCGTAGCAAATGGATTCACCCTGGCCGCGCCACGGAACGGGGAGTTGCCGCCAAGGTTTCCAGAAGGCCAGTTGCCATGATTCGTCCGGGCCGCGCTCGAATTCGAAAGCTTCGTTGTAGGTGATCACCACGGCTCTTGTGCCGTCCCGCGACATATCCATGGCGGTGACCTTGCGGAATTGAAATTCACCGATGGCGCGGGCAATCAATGGCTCCGTCGTGGATTCCGGAGGGATGTCGAGCTGGTAGATCAGGCACGGGAGATTCTTTTTTGTCTTCTTTGTGATCAGGTAGATCGAACAGCCCTCGGCATCCACGGCAATTGCTTCGCAGTCATGCTTTCCATCTTCGTAAACGAATTCAATTTTCCGGGCTACAGCGACCGTGCCGGTAAAGGAAATGTCGGGACCGACTTCGGGTTCTTCCACGAGATACAGTATGCACGACTCACGGATTTCGCGGTTGTCGCCGGTATCCGCAATCAGGAGGTGTGGAACCCCGTCAATTTCACACGAGGTCATGTCTTCCCAGTCGTAAGCGGTCGCGCCCTGGATGCGATAGATGCCTCGCGAAAGGCCGGTTTTGTCGAACGCGTAAAGGAACGGGCCATCGCCCGAATCATTGTGTGTCCAGAGAATATCGTCCGCGCGCCGGCTGAAAGCCAGTCCACTGCTTTCATTCACGCGCTGGTCTTCCAGGTCGCCCAGCCGGACAATTTCGGCCTGGCCGATCGCGCCGCCCTCCGCATCAAGAATGGCCTCCGTTACCGGCGGCGGCTGGAAGGCCGATGCGCCGTAGAGCATGGCGATCGCAAGCGCGACAGCCGGCAAGCCCGAGGGGATCAGGCGGCGAACAGCTTTCATGGTGAACCTTGAGCCAGTTTGGCCTGCCATGCGGCACAGGCCTCGACAACGATGTTCACGGCTTTCCGGATCTGCGGAGCCTTCACGTTGAGCGGCGGCAGGAACCGGATGACCGTATCCGCCGTCGCGATAGTGATGAGGCCTTTTTCCCGCAGCAGCACTTCCAGTTCCTTTGCGGGCCGGTCCAGCACGAGGCCGAGCATCAGGCCCTTGCCCCGCACCGCCTTCACGAAAGAGAATTTCCGTGTTTTCTTCGTGAGTAACTGGGTGAAGAGTTCACCCATCGCGATCGCGTTCTGGAGCAACCCTTCGCTTTCCAGTGTTTCAATGACGGCCAGTGCGGCCGCGCAGGCAAGCGGATTGCCGCCGAACGTGCTGGCATGATTGCCCGGCTGAAACACATCCGCCAGTTTCGGCGATGTAACCAGCGCGCCGATCGGGAAGCCGTTGCCGAGGCTCTTCGCCAGCGTGAATGCGTCCGGCTGCACGCCGTAGGCCTGGAAGCCGAACCAGTTTCCGGTCCGTCCCATGCCGCACTGCACTTCGTCGCAGAGCAGCAGGATATTCTTCTCATCGCACAAAGCCCGGAGGCCTGCCATGAATTCGGGGGTCGCCGGGACAATGCCGCCTTCGCCCTGGACCGCTTCCGTCAGGACGGCCACCGTCTTTTCGTTGATCGCCGCCCGCACCGAATCGAGATTGTTGTATTCGGCGTAGGCGAAGCCGGGCGTAACGGGCTCGAAGCCTTTCTGATATTTTGTCTGACCCGTTGCCGCGAGTGCCGCGAGCGTTCGGCCGTGGAACGAATTCCGCATGGTGATGATCTCGTACTTGCCCTGCGCGTTGCCCCAGAGCCGCGCGAGCTTGATCATTCCTTCGTTGGCCTCGGCCCCGGAGTTGCAGAAGAAGCACTTACCCTGCAGCGACCGCTTGGAAAGGGCCTCGGCAAGCCGCGGCTGGTTCTCGTTGTAATAAAGGTTCGAGACGTGCATCAGTTTCGCGGACTGCTGCCGGATCGCTTTCACCACGGCCGGATGGCAATGGCCCAGGCCGAGTACGGCGATGCCGGCCAGGAAATCCAGATACTCCCGGCCGTCGGCATCCCAGACCTTCAGGCCTTTGCCTTTGACCAGCACCAGGCCGGGTGCGTACGTGGGCATGACATATTGTTTGTGCGTCGCAATAATTTCTTCAGACACAGACATGATTCACCTCGTTTTAATAAAGAAAATTCAAACCGGCGGTTTCCGGTCTACTGCACGATCTCCGTTCCGACACCCTTGTCGGTGAACAATTCCAGCAACAGCGAGTGCGGCAGGCCGGCATCAATGATATGGGTTTTTCTGACACCGGCCTTGAGCGCCTTGATTGCGCCGCTGATCTTCGGAAGCATGCCGCCGGAAATCACGCCCCGCCGGATCAGCTCTTCGATCTCCGCAAGCTCCAGCGTGGAGGCAATGGATTTCGGGTCTTCCGGGTTCATCAGGATGCCGAGCACATCGGAAAGGAAAACCAGTTTCCGTGCGCCGAGTTTTTCGGCGATCGCCGCCGCGGCTTCATCGGCATTCACGTTATAAAGCTTCTTGTCCGGTCCCCGTCCGAGCGGCGTGACAACCGGCGCGATCTGCGCGAGCTGGAACGCCTTGATCGGTTCGACGTCCACTTCCGTCACGTTCCCGACATAACCCCAATCCATCGCAGTGCCCGTTTTGTCGTCGGTCGCGGTGTGTTTTACGACGGAGATGATATGCTCGCCGTGAATTCCCCGCGCCTTGCACCCGAACTCTTCGAGTGTCCGCACGATTTCCGGGTTCACTTCATGATTTAAAACCTGTTCCACGATTTCGATCGAAGCTTCATCGGTCACCCGCAAGCCCTGGAGAAAGACCGGCTTGAGCCCGGCTTGTTTCATCCTTGCGGAGATCGCTTTCCCGCCGCCGTGGATGATGACCGGCCGCAGGCCGACGCATTCCATGAACGCGACATCCCGCAGGACGGCGTCCACGAGTTCCTTTTGCTCCATTGCGCTTCCGCCGAATTTAACGACGACAGTCTCGCCCCGGAACCGCTGGATATACGGCAGGGCCTCGATCAGCACATCCGCTTTCTGGATCACTTTCTTCATGGATCAACAGTATTGAAACAACGGGGCTCTCGAATCAAGATCACATGTTGATTCGCACGTATTCCTCCGTGCAATCACAGGAATATACCACCGCTTCACCGGCACCGAGATGAAGGTTGATGCTGATGGTGAAGGCCTTTTGCCGCTGAATCCGCTTGAGATCCTCGAGCGGGGTGGGGGCGGCAAGGCCGTTCAACGCGGCGGGCAGATCGTCGTAATGGATGTCCACCCGCTCCTCGTCCACCCGTGCCTTGGAATAACCGAGCGCGTCCATGATCCGGCCCCAGTTCGGGTAATCGCCGGCCCAGGAGGTTTTGACCAGCAGCGAGTTTGCGACGGCCCGCGCCGCGAGGTCGGCATCCGTGCTGTTCCGGGCGCCCTGCAACTTGATGGTCACCAGCTTCGTGGCGCCTTCGCCATCCGCCACCATCTTGAGTGCGAGATTCATCGTCACGGCGTGCACCGCGTGCGTGAATGCTTCCCAGTCCGAATGGCTCCGCCGCAGCGGCTTGTTGCCGACCTGGCCGTTGGCCATGAAGAGCACGGTATCGTTTGTGCTCCGATCGCCGTCCACGGTGATGCGGTTGAAACTCTGCTCGACGGCCCCGGAAAGACATTCCTGCAATGAATCCTGCTCGATCGCGACATCCGTCATGAGAAACGCGAGCATGGTTGCCATGTTCGGCTCGATCATGCCGGCGCCCTTGGCCATGGCAGCAAGCACTGCGGGTTTGCCGTCCACCTGGAACCGGACGGTGCAGTGTTTGATTTTCGTATCGGTGGTCATGATGGCCTCGGCTGCATCCGTGCCGCCCTCCCGGGAGACGCGGGGCACCGCGGTCCGGATGCCCTTTTCGATGACATCCATGGGAAGCCGGACGCCGATGCGTCCCGTGGAGCAAACGAAAACGGAATTCTCTTTAACGCCGAGGCCCTCGGCCGTGATTTGAGCCATTCGCTCGGCATCCAGCATGCCCGCCGCGCCGGTGCATGCATTTGCGTTACCGCTGTTGATGACGATAGCCCGGCCGCTTTGCGTTTTAATCCGTTTCCGGCAGAGTTTCACCGTGGCAGCCTTCACCTGGTTGGTGGTGAACGTGCCCGCCATGACAGCCGGCGCTTCGGAGTAAATCAGCGCGAGATCCTTCCGGTTTTTCTTCTTCAACCCCGCCGCGATGCCGCAAGCCTTGAAGCCCTTGGGCAGGACGATATCTTCCGTCAAAACATTCTTCAACTTGCTCATTCTTCACCTCGTGTCCGGCGCAGCGCCGGAAATAAAAAGAAACAACCCCGAACGCAAGATAACGTCCGGGGTTGTATCCAGCAATTGTGCAAAAAACCAATCAGCGCTTCGAGAACTGGAAGCGCTTCCGCGCCCCGGGGCGTCCGTACTTCTTGCGTTCTTTCATTCTCGGGTCTCTGGTAAGGCAGCCCGCTTTCTTCAGCTTTTCGCGAAGAGCCGGATCCGCCACCAGCAGTGCGCGCGAAATCCCGTGCCGCAGCGCGCCGGCCTGACCGGTGATGCCGCCGCCGGTAAGAGAAGCGACCACGTCGAACCGCTTCAATGTATCGGTGAGCTTAAGAGGCTGCTCGATATAATTACGGACGGCTTCGGCAGCGAAATACTGCTTGAATTCCCGTCCGTTGATAAGCACCTTGCCGACGCCGTGCGCCAATCGCACGCGGGCCACGGCGGTCTTCCGCCGACCTGTTGCTGAAAATTCTACCACTTTCTGTGCCACGACCATTCCCCTCCGTTACAGTTCCAGAACTTGCGGCTTCTGCGCCGCGTGCGGATGTTCGGTGCCCGCATACACTTTCAGGCGCGCGAACATTTCCCTGCTGAGTTTGTTCTTGGGCAGCATGTTCTTTACCGCGTGTGAAATCAGGTATTCCGGATGCTTCTTTCGCATCTCGCGCGCTGTCGTGCGACGCAACCCGCCGGGAAAGCGCGAATAGCTGGTGTAGGTTTTCTGGTCTTCCTTCGCACCAGTGAAGCGAACCTTTTCCGCGTTCAACACGACGACGAAATCGCCGAGGTCGGATTGCGGTGCGAAAGCGGGTTTGGATTTCCCGCGGAGCACGTGAGCTATTTTGGAGGCCAGCCTTCCGACCGGCTTGTCCGTTGCGTCCACTACGTACCAGGCCCGCTGGACGTCTTTTTCATTTATCAGCGTTGTCTTCATTACAATCCCTTTTCCCTGAAAATAGAGGGGCAGAACATAGCGGACGGCATGGGGGGTGTCAATGCCTCAGTTTATAAAGCACGCGCTGCCCCTGTTCAGCGCCGGCGAAGGCGGGCCGCCATATAGATGACATAGGAACAGAAGAACGAAATGAAACCCGCGATAATCAAGGTTCCGCCAGCCGCCGCGAGGGTGGGGGATGAGGCGCCCGTACGCCGTCCTGCGATAAAAAGCGCCAGGCCGAACAAGCCCCCGGCATACCCCCCGATTCTGAAAAAAAGATACCACTTTTTCACGGTTTAACCCTCGGTCGGATCATTCTCAAGCTGACCAGATAAGAGGGTCAGATGTCGAGAATGATGTTGGTGGGTGATTTCGAATCCTTGGTATCAAGGTATTGAATGGTCCGATACTCGTTCACGGCGTTCAGCTTGTGCAGCACACCGGCAAGACTTTCCGCCGCTTCATTCGTCAGCTGGATAATCTCTTCGAGTTCGGGTTTCCCGGCATCCTTGGTGAGCCGTTTGATCAGCTCCAGGTTCGTCATGATAACGGTGGCGGGCTGTCCGAGATGGTGACACGCAGCTCCTACGCTGGCGAGCATCACGCGTTGCCGCTCAGACTGGCGAAGGGCTTCCTCGGCCTGCTTGCGATCACTGATATCGTCGAAGGAAAACACCATTCCGACAATTTCGCCATCGGAATCCCTGTTGCAGGCCATGGAAACCTGTGCGTAGAAATCCTGCCCATCGGCACGCTTGGCCTGCATCTCGCCGCTCCACGACTCCCGCTCCTCCAGAACCTTGCCGACCATCTCGGCCGTGGTCTGGTCGCTGATCAAAGAGCGGATGTCTTTCCCGATAATATCTTCGGGACGTTCCAACCCCCACATCTGCAGGAATGCCGGGTTGGCATATTCGACCTTGGCGGACACATCCGCAATCGCAATGCCGTTGCCTGCGTTTTGAATTGCGTTGTGCTCCGTTCGCAGCATTTCTTCAGCCTTTTTGCGCAGAGTGACATCCCGTATAAAGAAACAAAGAAGCATCTGTTCAAACTTCAGCGCGTTTACGGCAATTTCGGCCGGAAAGAAAGTTTGGTCCTTCCTCAAACAATATGCCTGTAAAAGCGCAAATTTCTCATTTTGTAAATTTTGACAAAGGGTTTTAAGCAGGGAACCATCCGAACCGGAGATAATATCAATGATGGATTGGCCATTAAATTCGGAGTGTGTGAATTGAAGAAATTCGGAAGCACGGACGTTGCTGTCAATAATATGTCCTTCTATATCCGTGATGATGGCGGCGTCGTAGATGCTTTGAAGCAATTGGCTGTATTTCGAATCGGCCTGTTCCGCTGCCTTGAGGCGTGCGGTCTTCGGTGTTTGCGGCCTGATGCGCAATCGGGTTGTTTCCGGGACCCGCTGCTGGCCCTGATCCAGCAGATCGGGCGGAATCTCGATCCTCATCGTTGAAGAGAAGTCACTGCCGCTTGGCATATCCTGCTCCTGCTTTTCTCCAGATTTCTCATCCATATCCGCGCCTCATCTCGATAGGCGCAGATGCCGCTTGATCGTTAGTGCATGAATCGTACCAACCTTACGACGCTTGACGAAACAATCGAGCGCGGCTGCACCCGTTAGCAGGCAGGTCCCCTGAACTGAGAGCCCTCCCACTGATAACCTAGCATTTTACTCTCGACTGGCACAGCAAAAAGTTGCGTTTCGCGGAATGAAATGAGAAGGAGGAGAGAAAATGGAGTAATGGAGTGTTGGAGTGATGGAGTGTTGGAGAGGTGAGTATTCTGAATGCCGGTTGTGTCCGCGCGATTGCGGAGTGGATCGGACAGCCGGCGTTGTCGGCGTGTGTGGCGAAAGCGCGGTTTGCCGCATCGCGTCGCATGGGCCCCATTTCGGAGAAGAGCCATCGTTTTCCGGATCGAAAGGATCGGGCACTATTTTCTTCGCGGGTTGTTCCAGTCATTGTTTCTTCTGTCAGAATTTCCAGATCTCCAACGAGAACATGGGCAGCCGCGTCACGCCGGAGCAATTGCTTGCGATTGGGCGTGAACTTGTGCGGGCCGGTGTCCACAACATCAACTTCGTGACGCCCGATCACTTCTGGCCTCATGTGGAGTTTCTCTGCCGCGCGTTGCGCGAGGAAGGGGTGCGCATCCCTTTCCTGTTCAACAGTTGCGGATATCAGCGCGAGGACATGATTGTCCGCTATGCGGAATGGATGGACATCTTCATGCCCGATTTCAAGTTCGCGGAGCCGGACCTTGCGAAGCGATGCATGGGCGACGAACGCTATCCGGAGCTCGCGCTGGCCGCGTTGCGTCGCATGGTGGAACTGCGCGGCTTCCTGGATCCGTGGGATCCGACAGGCGCCGAGCCTGCCGCGCGGGGCGTTCTGGTTCGACATCTGATTCTTCCCGGCGAAGTGGAAAACAGCATTGCTGTGCTGCGGTTGCTGCGCGAAGAGTTCGGGCGCTTGCTGCCGCTTTCCGTGATGAGCCAGTTTCATCCCGTGGCCGCCTGCCGTGAGCGACATCTGCTGGATCGTCGCATAACCGCAGAAGAACACGAACGAGTCCATGGCGAGGTCGTGGATCTCGGTTTCAAGCATGTCTATTTGCAGGCCGTGCCGGAGGCCCCGGAATTTCTGCCTGATTTTTCAAGAAAAGAACCGTTTAAGGGGAACAGAGGGCGATAGAAAAAAAGCAAACGGGGTTACCTGTGCTCAGCAAGGGAGTTGACGCGCAAAGAACGCAAGAGGCTTCTTGTAAAGTTTTGCAAAAGCAAGAGCTTCGATAAAATCCACCCTGCGCTCGCCGAGTTCGCATTTGGAAACGTAGCTGTGAGGTTTTTTCAGCTTTCGCGCCACTTGCACTTGTGTCATTCCCGCCTGCTTTCGCGCAAGACGGAGTCGCACGAGAAACTCCTGATACGCTGGCGAATATACATTCATCGGCAATGCATGCTTGACCCAGAATAAGCGGCATGAGACAATTTCCCCAAGTTGGGGAATTCTTTTGCGGAGGGGTGAATGGTAGAGCGACTTCGTCGTTTGATGGGGCGTACCGAAATCCGAATCCTGGTTCTGCTGGTGTGTTGTATTCTTCTGGCCGGGCTGGCCGTTTCCATTGCGCAATGGACGAGAGCAGCTTTCCGCTTCGAATTGCCGACGGTTTCTTCCTGGGACGAATTGGTGATGGAATATCTGCAGTTTCGGGACAGCGCGTTCCCCTTGGTTGTACCCGATGAATGCCTGCCGCTCGGACAATTGGAAGCAGCGCTTGACCGGTACACGCTTGGGGAACTGGAGCGGCAACCGGGCTGGTATTGGAACTTCGACGGCGGGACGCTTGTCTTCGATGCGGACAGTGAACTGGCGAGGCAGTTGGGGGAGTGCGCGGTGATTGTCGTATATGAGGATATGGAAAACGGGGAGATTCTGATTTTGCGGGTACCGGAGAAGGAGGGCGAGGCTTACCGGGAAGAGATTGTGTATCGCGCTCCGGAGTGGAGGGAAGCGGAGAAGGGCGAAGACCTTGAAAGATATCTGTGGCGGGAGCTGTCGAAACGGCGGATCGCGTGGCAGGTAACGCTGAAGACGAGAAAGCTTGCGGAAGAGGAATTGGCCGCCGCCGAGCTTGAAGCGCTGTCAAGGGAGCCGGAAGAAGGCGAAGGGGGCGTGTTGCTTCGGTTCGGGGAGGAATGGACGAATATCTGGCTGTCCGTCCAAGGCCCGAACAACGGCCTGACCAATGTGGTGATCGGAATCCACGTGCCGGACGGGTTTACGAATCGGGTGGATATCTTCACCATCACGAATCTGCTTTCGTTCCCATGGGAACTGGTCGCAACGATCCCCATGGACGACACGACGAACAGCGTATACTGGGCAGACCCTCTGTATGATGAGTTCGAGACGTGTTCCTACACAGCCGGGAACGCGGACGTGGACAGTGACGGCGACGGACTGCCGGACGCGCATGAGCGGTTCCTGTACGGCACCGATCCGCACAACTGGGATACGGACGGGGATGGAGCATCGGACGGCGATGAGATTGCGGCGGGTACCGATCCTTTGAACAATCCCGGCGACTCGGACGGCGACGGGCTGAGCGACGATCTGGAAATCGTGCTGGGAACCGATCCGTACTCGGCCGATACGGATGGGGATTGGGTTGGAGACGGATACGAAATGGAATGGGGGTTCAATCCTTTGGACCCGACCAATAAGCCTTCCTTAATGATGAGCGCGGGCGACGGGGGCACCCACACGCGTTCGACAAATGTCACCATAGCCTTTCCCGGACTGGTGGCCGAGCACATCATCATTGGCGAGACCGCCGATCTAACGAATGGCGTGCTGTATACGTTCTCTCAGCAAATTGAATATGGGCTGCAAAGCGAAATCAACGGCGTACGAACACTCTATGCGCGGTTGTATCGCGACACAGTTGTCCAGAGTCCTTTGATTAACGGATCCATCATTTTTGATAATGTCGCTCCAACCATCAACAACCTTTCGCCGACCAACGGAGCGAGCACCGATAAGCGCTGGATTATGGTTTCCGGCGTGGCAACCGACGCGTACAGCGCGGTCCAGGTGTTTATTGATGGTCAGTGGGCGGATGGCGTATCTTCAGAGGGTTTGTTTCAGTATGACCGTTACATGTTGAGTTCCGGAACGAATGCCATTGTGATCACGGCAAGGGATATGGCCGGTAACATTGCCACCCAGCAGCTTGACGTGGTGCAGGACACGAGCGGAGACACGACGCCTCCGTCCATTGCGCTTGTTTTGCCGAGAGATTTCGAGGTGAACGGTGGCGTTACGAATTGGCTGGACCAGACTACATTCGGGACAAACGAGGTCCTGTATGTTCAGGGTGTGACCGACGATGAAACAGCCGATGTGCGACTAATGGTTCATGCCGAAGGACAGACAAACGGCCCCTCTCCAGCGGTTGTGGTGGGCACGCAAGTCTGGGGTTCTGTTCAGCTCTTTCCGGGCACCAATCTTCTTGAAGCCTTGGCTTCGGATGCGGCGGGCAATACCGCGACAAGCACATGGGTAGTGATCCGCGACACGAATTTCTTCTTTGAGATCACAAGCCCGGTGGCGTACCAGCAGATGAACAGCCCTTCCGTGACGGTTTACGGAGTTGCTTCTCCGGCTTTCCTGGCGGCCACGATTACGGTGAACGGGGTCGAGACAGCCATCACGAATCAGGGAACGCATGTCAGCTTCGCGACACTCTCCCCCGTGCCGCTCAATGTAGGCCGCACCGAAATCGGCGCTTTGGCAATGTTGGATGGCCGCAGTTACTACGCCGACCCGCAGGTATATGGTTATGAAGTGCTTACAATGGACTCGATACTGCATTACAGGTTCGACTTACGCTGGTCGCCAATATATTTAGATGAATGTGGAATCGTTGGTTACGATACTTGGGTGGCAACAGCGACTTATACGAAGGCATGGCTTGCGGAAGATAGATCGCTGATAAAGCACGATGAATGGGAAGACGTATACTGTGGAGTATATTGCAACACGGACTGCGATTATTGGAGCACGGCAACGGTCACGCACACCACCAGCGATATATGCCCTTGGCCTGTACGATTTGGCGGAGAAGAAAAGGATTTTGACTTTATCGAAAAAGCTTGGGATTGGCAAGAACGCGTCTGGCATTCGATGGATTGTTGGATGGATGAACATTGGGGGCATGACGGAACCCTTCGCTTCATCAAGCGCTGGCCAACACAGGAAACTCAAATGGTTCTCTTCCATTTCGATTACATTGACTATCGTCGAGCGCCAGGAGTGCCATTCGATCCTTCGCAGATCACCTATCGAGGACAAACCGGTTTCTGGTACAATGGCAAGACGACGTTCCTTGTGCCGCTTCGGACGGAAGTTGAGCACACGATCAAGGCCGCCGATTTCGCATGGCCCTCGTATGTTTATTTTACGTCCTACCCAGGCTATCCCACCCACACAACCGTCGAGCAAGGCCGCCTGCTTCAAATTGGGCAGTTTGGGAATACCGTCCTCAAAGTTCAGCTTGAATCCGACAAGGCGATGAACTCGCCGAAGGAGTTCAAGTTCGACAAGACGACGGTCGAGTCGCCGTGCGGGAAGAAACCCGAAAACGCCGAAGCGCTGACCGTCTACTTCTACCAAGCGTTCAACTACATCACGAGACAGGTTCAGGACTTCGACGTGGCCCTGAAGTTAGTGCCTGAAGATCTCCCCGGCGTTCAGTGGACGAAGGTGAGCGGACCGGCGTCTGGCACGCTGCTCGACGACGATCAGGCTTGGGCAACGTTCCGAAACCCGACGAAGGGCGGCGTGTACCTGTTCGACGCGACGCTCGACGGCAAGACGACCCGGTCGCAGCTTTGGCTGCCTACTGCCGGTCCGGAGATTGGGTCTTGGTTGGAGACGGAAATTGCCCACCTTGCCACATTCGCTGCCGACTACCTGAGCAATGCTGGGATTAGCCGAAGGACTTTCCTTGTGGGCAAACTCTGGCGGGCGCTCGACTTCGGCCCGATGGCTGCAGGCGCGGACTGGATTGGGACTTTTACGAGTCCGTCTTCACCGTGCGGCGGTCCTCCACTCGCTGGCGGTGATGCAGAGCGACACACCATCTTCGGCATAGTCGTTGAGCGACACAAACTCTCCAACCTGCTCGTCGCGTATGCGGGCCGAGCTATCACAGGGTGGGCAGAGGACACGCTCATGGACAAGTTCAACGACTACGGGACGCCGGACGATGTGCATGCCATCGCCTCGTATTTGGCAGGGTTTGACATCTTCAGCGGGACGTCGGTCCAAGACAGTATCGAAGCACACGGATACGACATGCAGGCTCCCGGCTGGTCGACGAGGGAATGGCCGAGTGAAGAGAGTCCGACAGGTGGCGGCATCAATCGTCCGTCGGCATTCAATTGAAAGGAGAAAAGAACATGAGCAAGCGTAACCGCTTGATCGTTGGGTTCCTCGTTCTTCTGTCTGCAATGGGTTCTACCATCAGCTCTGCGGGTGAGGTTCAGGTCTTCGTGGACAGCCTCAACACCAACTGGTGCGCGACGAACAACGCGGGGTTCAAAGAAACGTTCAACGCCCGCCTGGCGGCTCATTCCAATGACCTGGCAGCGTTGGTTGTGAAGGCGGACTTCTACACGTCGATCGAACTCAACCTCTCGGCCGCGCAAGCGCTGGTGCCGGTGATGGAGTCGACCATGAGCGGCCTGAACTGGTCGGGTGACAAAGAAGCGGAGGCCGTCTGCAAGGAGATGATTCGATCCTTGGAGTCTCCAGCGGAGGCGGAATCCGCCGGGTATCTCCTCGGCCTCTCCAGCAATCAGGTTGAACAACTCCATGCGGAACATCCTTCCGCGCATCCTCTGTCGGACTTCCTTCTGCGGCTAGGAACAGTCCAGTACGGGGCGCCCTGAAAGGCATTTCCGAAATGGAACTCCTGGTCGCAGCACTGATCATCTTCGTTTGCATCGCAGCCTTTGTTCTGCTTCTTGTGAAAGGTCCCGCTCTGGCCAGGGTCGCGGTAACCGTTGTTGTCATCCTTGGCGTGATCAAAGTCACGTCGGTGTGGTCCGCCACCAGAGAGCGACACACAATTTGGAGCAGATCGGTGAGGCCCCTCGGCGACATATTGAGAACCGCCCAATACCATATTCGACAACGTCAGGCAGAGAAGGCCGACACCATCATCTCCCACTTGAACGAGGGCGGGCTTCTCTTCGGGACGTTCTTCGGCACAACGAATTATCCGTCATATGAGGCGCTGGAGGTGCCGCTGAAACAAGGGAGCGGCACCGTCGGTAGTCAGTAACGGTCTGAACGAGGCCCTACCCAGCACCCGCCGCGCCGCCGGAGGCGGCACGTCGGCTGCTACCGCCCGGGTCGGGCGGATGGGGCGGGCGGATGGGGGTCGCGTCTCCAGATTCAAGAATTGAGCCAATCAATCTCCCGTCGATCAGCCCCAACCCTAAAACATACGCAGTGCGAAGCGGGAAGGGTTGCTGCACCCTGGCCCGGGATTCATGCTGAAGGTTCACTCTGAAGCGCGACGCGCCGGGATCAATAACCAATCCATTTCGTTTGGATTGACGTATCAAGGGTTTTGCCCCTTGCTGACTTGTCTGCCTTTGGCAGAATTGCCCGACCCTTTCAGGGTCGTGATCGAAGTGTCTTGAGAACACATAGCTGACCGCAAAACAAGAAAATGGGACGTTCTCAATGTCCGGAAAAAATGAAAGGCGGCGAGCCTGCGTCACAACGACAAGGGGATGGCCAACTCACTCACCCGCAGGGATATCGCTTGGCTCCGCTCGGGATGACGGAGCTTTTTCTCGTGCCACGAAACTTCTGGGACACAACAATCGGCGCTGATCAGCAAACCCACAGTTCCACGTTGCGCGCGTGGGCCACAGCCTGACCCGCGGGCAGCGACATCGGTTCGCGCACCATGCGATCCACGATGAGCTTCTTGTCCGGTCCCGCGGCGAGAAAGACAATCAAATCGAATTTCTCGAACAGCGTGGCCGTCACGGAGATGCGATCCGGTTTGACCGGGCGCGCAACAGGGATAGCCATGTGGCCGCGCCCGCGCTGGACATCGGTAACGGAGAACAGCGAGGCCGTATGACCGTCCGCGCCAAGACCGAGGAGACCCATGCGCAGCAAGGCCCCCTTGGCCAGGAAAGCCTTGAGGTCGGCATCGTATTGTTCCGCGGCCTTCTGCAATTCAAGTTCCGTCTGAACGCGGATGAAGCGATCAGCCGGGATGTGCAATGCTGCGAGCAAGGGGTGGATGCGTCCGTAGTTGCTGTCGGGAGAGGAATCGGGCACAAGGCGTTCGTCGCTCAACAGGATGTGCGCATGCGGATCAACGGGCACACGATGACCGGGCAATCTTTGATAGGCGGGCATGGGAGTTTTTCCGCCTGAAAGCATAACGCCGAAAGGCTGCGTGTTTTTTTCACCCAGCGTGCCGGCCAGCAAACCCGCGGCTTCGGCCGTCATCGTCATGGAGTCACTGAATCTGCGAATTCTCATAACCACTCCGTTCCGTAACGCGCAGCGATTTCATCGGCTGCGGCGGGCCCTTCGCTTCCAAAATCATAGGGCTCGGGCTTGATCCGCCGCTGCTCCAGTTCATGGAGGACCGGCGTGAAGATATCCCACGCGGCAGCGAGTTCGTCGCCGCGGATGAACAGGCTTTTTTCGCCGCGGATGGCGTCGAGGATCAGCCCTTCATAAGCTTCCGGGATCACGGTGTTGAAAGCCGTGGCGTATCGCAAATCCAGTTCCGTTTCATCCAGCGCCAGGGTCAGGCCGGGCACTTTGTTGACGACCTTGAGGGCGATGGTCTCGTCCGGTTGAACGCGGATGACGAGTTGGTTGGGTGGAAGCGGAGACTGAACGGCCTCGAACAGATTGCCGGCGGGCCGGCGGAAGCGGATGTGTATCTCGTTGCACTTCGCGTTCAACCCTTTTCCCGCGCGGATGAGGAAAGGAACTCCCTGCCAGCGCTCGTTGTTGATGCGCAGGAGCGTGGCGGCGTAGCTGGGGGTGATGGAATCCTCGGGCACGCCCTGCTCCTCCGTGTAGGCCGGATTCTTTCCGGCGCGCTGGTATTGTCCGACCACGAGATCCTCGCGCTGCAGGGGCGGCATGCATTTCAGCACGGCGAGCTTTGCGTCGCGAATGGCCTGCGCGTTGAGCGACTCGGGCCGGTCCATCGCGACGAGCGAGAGGATCTGCATCATGTGGTTCTGGATCACGTCGCGGATGATGCCGTATTCATCGAAATAACCCGCGCGCGAGCCGATCCCGATATCTTCTTTCCACGTGATCTGCACCTGCTCGATGCAGCGCCGGTTCCAGAGCGGTTCGAAAATCGCGTTGGCGAATCGAAGCACCAGCAGGTTCTGGATGATCTCTTTGCCGAGATAGTGATCAATGCGGTAGATGTCCCGCTCGGGGAACGCCTGCGCCAGCTCGCGCGCCATGCGGTCGGATGATTCGCGGTCGCTGCCGAACGGTTTTTCGATGATGGCGCGCGACCATGTTTTTCCGGGCGTGCAGGTGACGAGTCCGGCGCGCCCCATGGCCCGAGCCACATCCACAAAGATGGAAGGCGGAATGGCGAGATAGTAAAGGCGGTGCGCGCGGCCGTTCAACTCCAGCGGCTTCATCGCCTGGTAGAGGTCCATGAAGGAATCCGGCGAATCATACTGGCCCTGCACGTAATAGCAGCGCGCCAGGAACTCGGCCATTTTGCGGTCGCAATCGTGTTCGGGCACATAGCGGCAGGTGAGGTTCTCCGCCACGCGCGCCCGGAATTCCTCGTGCGTCATGGCGCTTCGGGCAAATCCGAACACATGGAAACGGTCCGGCATGAAGCCCTGGCTGTACAGTGAAAACAGGGCCGGCAGCAGTTTCTTGCGGGCAAGATCGCCGGAAGCGCCCACGATGATTACGCTCAGGGCGTCGTCCCCGTTTCCCCTTGAATCCCGCGGTTTTTTCATATTTGAGTTTATACCATAACATAGATCGTCTTTCATTGCATTGAACATAGAATGTGCTTGCAGGGTATCGTCCATATAAACGACAGTAGAACCCCGAATTTCGGGGTTGCTGCGGGGATGTCCTGAATGAATTGGTACTTGCGAAAGAAAGACGGAGAAATCTACGGGCCGGTGGATTTGCAGACGCTCCAGCTCTGGGCGACCGACAGCCGTATTGCTCCCGAAGACGAGGCCTCCAAGGATCGAGAACACTGGGGGCCCGCATCAGATATTCCCGAACTCGGCATGGATTGGGTTGTCGAGTTGCGCGACGGCGTTCTGTTCGGTCCGACCCACCTGCTTGCCGTTAAGGACCTGGTCCAGGAAGGGTCTGTTTCGCGGCGCGGCAAGATCACGAATGTGCGCTCGAAGGAAACGACCGTCGTGAGCGAGGTTCTCGTCGCCGCACTGATCAGCCTGACCTCCAAGATGCAGGGGGCGATCGAGACGCTGGAGCAGCGGCTCGGAAACGGTGCGAACGGAAACGGTGGGGCGAAGCAGGCTGTGTCTTCGGCGATGCACGGCCAGGATCGCGAGCAGATGGAGGCGGAAATCCGCCGACTGAACGAGCAGCGCGATCATTTTGAGGAAGAAGCGACGAAGTGGAAGAATCTTTACGAAGAAAGCGCGGGCAATGCCGTGGCGCGTGAGAATGAGTTGAAGGCTCGGTTCAGTACCGCGAAGTCAACCGAAGCGCGCATGGATACGCTCAAGGCGGAGATTGAGGACGGCAAGCAACAGGTGGCCACTGAGCGCGCGGCCGCCCGCAAGAAGGAAGACGAGCTCAAGGAGCAGATCCGAAAGCTCAAGACCGAGGTCCAGCAGGCTCAGGAATTGCAGCAGCAGGTGGATAAGTGGAAGTCGCTTTACGAGCACGCGAAGTCGAGTTCCGAGGGGAAGGGGCGCGCAACCCGCGTCACCAGCGGTGATAATTCGGACATGGTGCCGCGCGTTCGGCTGGAGGAAGTGGAGCGCAAGCTGGCGCAGGTGCAGAAGAGCTACCAGAACCTGCTTCGCAGTGCAAACCGCAACGTGACGCCGGGAAGTCGCGCGACATCGCCCGGGGTGGACAACCTTCGCCGCTGGCAGGTGAGTTGATTCGCCTCAATCGTACGGCGACACCCATACAATCGTTTCCCCGGCCTTCAAGCTCGCCGAAATTATTTGGCCGCCGTCCCATGCGCGCGAACCGGCTCCGAGCGCTTCAATCCATCGGTTGCCCTGCGGCAAGGACAATTCCACCGCGGCTTCATCACGTCCGAAATTGACCGCCACAATGATGCCGCCACCGGGCGCCGGACGCTCGTAAACCGCCACGTTCTTCGGCAGGGGTTCGCTCGGAAAGCGAATGGACTCTTGCGCGAGCGCGTCGTGTGTTGTGCGGAGCCGGGCCAGTTTTTGAAAACTATCGTGAATAGTGCGGCCCGCTTTCGTTTCGAGTTTTTCCCACTGCAGCGGATTGGCGCCCACCACTTTTGGCGTGTCTTCGCCGAATTCCTGTCCCGCATAAACCATCGTTACCCCGGGTGCGGTCATTGTGACCGCGAGCGCGGTGATGGCGCGACGAACCGCTTCGTCTTCCGCATATCCCGCGTCCTTGAGTTCCCGCATGACGCGTTCTTCGTCGTGGCTCTCCGTGTAGGCGATTCGTTGAAAGGCGTTGGTATAACCGCGGAGCAATGGATCCATGATCCGCGTGAATTCTTTGCGATCCAGTTTCGCGTCACGAATCATCTCTCGCAACCGCCAGCGGAAATGCGCATCCCATGTGGTGTCCATTTCCGTTTGATTGATCAGGTCGGGATCATCCGGCAGGTGCTCGGCGATCTGCCACGTGCCGGCATCCGCCTGCTTTGCGGCATACGCGAACCAGCTTGCGCCCCAGTCGTTGTAGCCTTCCCATCCGACCCATCGCGTGGCGTCGTAACGGAAGCCGTCCATGCGGTATTCCTTGATCCAATGGCGCAGCATGTCGGCCACATACCGCTTGAAGGCATCTGACTGCTGGTCCAGGTCCGGAAACCCCCAATTATCGCCGAGGAAAAGATGGAAATACGGGCTCGCGTCGTAATCCAATCCATAAAGCTGGAACAGCGGCGAAGCCCAGTCCATGTGATTCAACACCACGTCTTTGACGAACGCCAGGCCGCGCCGATGCGCTTCGTTCACGAGTTGCTTCAACTCGTTCGGTGTTCCATAGGAAGACTCGGGCGCGAAATGGAATGCCGGATTGTAGCCCCAGCTTTCCGCGCCGGCAAATTCGTTGATGGGAAGAGGCTCGATCGCATTTACGCCCAGGTCGCGGATGTAATCCAGCTTTGCGATCGTTCCAGTATAGCCGCCGCCGGGATGCATGTCCTGAACATGCAACTCGTAAATCAGCAGGCGGCTCAGCGGCGGCCGCTCATAAACATCGTCCGTCCATTCGAACGGCGGTGCGCCGACTTCCAGGACCGTTCGCGCCATGGACGGTATGTGTGTTTCCTTTCCATCTGCATCTTTCCACTCCACGTTATGCGCGTAGGGATCGGCGAGAAACATTTCGCCGTCCAGGGCATACTGGTAATGCCATGTGCCGGGCGGAAGCTTTTTGCGAAGCCACCACCACGCGCCGTCCGGGGAGAGATTCATGACGTCCGTTTCCGGATCCCATTCGTTGAAGTCGCCGACAAGCGACACGTAATGCTTGCCCGGCGCGTAGAGAGCGAAGGTGACGGTTCCGTCATGCTCCACGGCGCCGGGCTGCAGGTCGGGCGGCGGCGGTTGCACGGAAATTTCGGGGATGGACCAGAATTCGATCCTCCCGAGTCGTACCTGGGAGTCTTTTTCCGCTTGAGCCACGGCAACGCGGCGGCCGCGCTTCAAGCGGGCGGAGGGGATCGTCCATTCAAGCGGGCTTGCGAGAAGCGTCACTTGCGGAACACCGTCCAACCAGACCGTCACCGGCGCATCGCCATCGAGCGCCAGCGTCACATCGCCATGCAGCGCTTCTCCAGGGCCTGGGTTCAGAAACAGGATCGAAGGGGCAAGCTGGATCTCGACGTTGTAATTTTTCCCCATATCGGTATCCCACACGCCGTTCCAATGCGCGGCCATGTGGATGCTGGTCACCACCTGCTCGGCGCGGTTGAAGGGGCCGAGGATCAATGTGGAATTGCCTGCGGCATCCGGCGCGGGGAGAGGAGAATCCACTGCAAGACCGTCTTCGGACGGGGTGGTTCCCGGAGGCCGGTAAGCGGCGGCCGGCGGTTGCCATTTGCCATGAGCGGCGTTGACGCCCCACCGTAATTTTCCACCGGGTGTGCTGCGGTGTACTATGACGATGACGGGATCGTTGATGGCCGGGGTTTCGGGCTGCACGCTGATGCGGCCCTGTGAAACCGGCACGTGGTAATCTTTTCCGCCCGCCGTGTCCCAGCTTCCGTCATCCCATTGAATCGCGAAATCAACGGACCCGACCGGTTGCGCCGGATTGTTGAATGGGCCGAGTTGAACCCTGCAGATTCCGTGTGCGTCAGGTCCTTCGAGCCGTGTGCGCGTGGCGATTCCGTCGAGCTTGGAGCCGGCGGGACGGTATGCCGGGATTGCCTGCTGCCACTCGTTTCCGCGTGCGTTTACGCCCCAGTGAAGAAAACCGGCCTGTGTGCAACCGTGGACCACGATATGAATCGTGTCGGACAGCAACGGATGGGTCGGAGCATGGGTTATCTCAACGGATAACGCGGGGGCCGCGCAGAAAAGAGCGGCGAAAAAAATCAATATGGATTTGCGGCGCAACATGAGCTTAACGAACGGATATACGAAGAACGGCTGTGCGATTCCTGGCCCTGTTTTCGGGGGTGTCGTTGGGGTAGGGAGTCCATCGCTCTCCATAACTCAATGTCTGGAAAACCGAGGCGGGGATTTTCGCGCTGCGCTGCAGATGTTGCGCCACTTCGTTGGCGCGGGCGAGTCCCAGGTCCTGGTTGCTTTCGTAACGGCCGCCCATGTTGATGGGCACGTTGTCGGTGCAGCCGATCACCGTTATGGAGAGCCTCTTGCCGTAGGGAGCGAGCTGACGGCCCAGGGTGTCGAGGCTGCGGCGGGCTGCGGAACTGAGCCGCACGCCGCCCATGAAAATTCCCGAGTCGAATATGACAATACGCACATCACCCTGCGTCTTGACTGTGGCGCCCGGAACCTTCAGCGAAAGCCCGTCGGTGGATCGGTTTGGTTGAACCGGCGCAGGGGTTGCGGCTGGCGTCTGAGCGCGAGGAGGGGGCGGTGCTGCCGGTCGCTCTGCACGCGGGGTCGGATCGGGCGATGCGGGTGGTGTAGTGGTTGCGCCCTGGCTCGGGGATTTTTTCCTGCCGCTTGATATGGCAATAATCGCCAGCACGACGAAGACCCCGACCACGATGGAAGCGACAACCTTCATCGCGATTTTTCTTTTCCTGTCTCGATCGGCCCACAGGGGGACGCGAACGCGGGTCAGTGGATCGAGCACACCGGTCAATGGCTTGCCGGATTCGATGCTGCGATGAAACAGCGGAGCGGACGGGGCCTGCTGAACGGGATAGGAGTAAGGTTCTGACGAAGAATCCGGTTCGACCGCTTGCGATGGGGGGGCGGGTTCGGGCTCAGGGGGGGGTGGCGGCTGCGCCTCCGCCTGCTTGTGGGCTGCATAGGTGAACAAGTCCATGGAATCCGGGCGTTGTGCCCCGGAGCCTCGCGTGGAGTCTCTCGCGCGTCTCAGATCGTCATAAGCTCTGCTCATGCGCGTGCCGCGGTGTTCGCCAATGCGCGGAATTATAGCGGCTCCTTGGTGTTTGTGCAATGAAAGCAATTGGGCGAGCTTGTTGTCAAAAAAAGGAAGGGCTATACTATGGCATCAATCCCCTGGGACCAATGGAGGTGGTGTCATGTTGCTCGATGCCCTGACAGACAAGGAGAAGGAAATGGTAATGGCAACGGGTGCGATCCGGGAGTATTCTGAGGGGGACCTGATTCTGCGCGAGGGGGATGCGAGTACATCACTGTTCATGATAATCGAAGGGGCGGTGCAGGTGCGTAAGGGGCTGGACCAGGATCGGTACAAGCAACTCAAGGATCTGATGGCCGGCGATTTCTTTGGGGAAATGTCTTTTCTGACCTCAACTCCGCGATCTGCCGATGTGCTGTCCGTGCAGGATTGCAGGATACTCGAGATCCCGCGCGACGAATTCTTGGCGCTGGCCCGGAAACATCCATCCATCGGGATGAACGTTTATCGCAACATCGCGGAAGAACTCGCAACGCGATTGAGGCGCAATAACGATGATCTCAAACGCGCGATTCTCTGGGCTCTCGAGGAAATGATTTCGTAATCGGGACCTTTACCGGACGTGCCGCGCAATGGCCGCCGGAACTTCTTGTCCGACATTTTTCGTGCGCGCAGCCTCAAACCGTTTCCCTCCCGGGAACCGTTGTTGCTCCGTGTCTTCCCGCCTCCTCCGGCTCCAGTATGCGCCGACAACCCGGAAGACCTTATGACCTTATGCGCATATGCGCATAAGGTCATAAGGTCTTCGGGCGGTAGGCGGTGGGCTGAGCAGGTTGGACATGGGGGAAAAAGAATGCACATTTGTGCGTGGGTGAACGGAAGAGTGCACAGGCCGTCATGGAATGACGGCGGTGGCTTGAGGCAAAGGCTGCCGTTACGTGATTATTTCTTGGCGGTCAGTTTGCGCCCACGGGAACAAGCCGGTCGGCGGCGATCATCTCGTCGTTCTGGCGGCGCAGGTTGATCCAGTCCGTCAGAACCTGAAGGGCTTCCGTCAGCATGACGTCGCTCTTCTTCGAGTCGGCATCCGCTTCGGGGCTTTCCAGTTCGTCCAGCAACTTCTGCATCTCGCGCTCTTCCTGTGCCATCGCGAGCCGTTCGTCAAGATTCAGGGAAATCTCGCGCGAGCGATGACGCTCCGTCATGCGGTTCACAAAGTCAACGTGCGCTTTGTATCGCGGCTCTTCCTTCAGCCTTTTGGCGGACCGGTCCTTCAGCGTGGGCAGAACGTCGTCCAGTTCCCCGGTCCTGCGATACAGGGAAGGAAAAACCTTCGTCCACGGAAGCGCGTGCGGCAGATGTTCCTCGCCGATTTCCAACACGTCGAGCACCGACGGGATGACGATGTCGGGGACAACGCCTCGAAGCTGGGTCGAGGCGCCGTCAATCCGGTAAAAGGTTGCCGTGGTTACTTTCAGGGTGCCGAGCGCAGGCTTGTCGTTGCGCAAGGGCGTCAGGCTTTGCACGGTTCCCTTGCCGTGCGTTTTAGTGTCGCCGATGACCACCGCTCTTCCGTAATCCTGCAGTGCGGCGGCAAGAATTTCCGATGCCGAGGCCGTTTGACGGCTGACCAGCACAATCATCGGGCCGTCATACACCGTCTCCGGATCGTCATCCGTCAACACGCGCGTACTCGCGCGATTGTACACCTGTACCACCGGTCCGCTGTCAATGAACAACCCCGTTGTTTCTATCGCCTCCGAGAGCAGTCCGCCGCCGTTCTTTCGTAAATCGAGGATCACCCCTTCAATATTCTGCTCCTTCAGTTCGCCGAGCAGCCGCCGCACATCGTGGGACGACGTGCGGGGAATCACGGTGCCTTTTTCGTCCTGCTGCATCCCGGTATAAAATTCGGGAAGCGTGATTACCCCGAAACGCCGCGTGACACCCGATTCGTCGAGGATCTCCCGCACCTCGCTCCGCGCCGCCTGCTCCTCGAGGCGCACCTCGTCGCGAATGATGTCTATCTTCTCAATCGTGGAGCCGGTCGGATCGGAAGCCCGAATCACCGTGAGTACCACGCGGGTCCCCTTCTCGCCCCTTATCAGCCGTACGGTCTTTCGCAACGGCCAATGCAGCACATCAACGGATTCCCCGGTGTCCTGTGCGACGGCGATGATCTTGTCGCCCGGGCTCAGCCTCCCGTCGCGGTCCGCGGGGCCGCCGGGGATCAGCCGGTCAATCTTCGCCGCGCCGTCCTCGGTGGTCAGCATCGCGCCGATGCCGGTGAGCGAGAGCTTCAGGCCGATGTCGAAATCCTCCATGCTGCTCGCCGACATGTAGTCGGTATGCGGATCGAACGCCCGCGCGAAAGACGTGAGATAGCGATCGAGGACCCATTCGAGGTCGTTGTCTGTCAGGGTGGTCAGGTACTGATGATAGCCCTTGCGAATCCACTCCTCGGGCGTCAGCGGCGGGATCGGTTCGGCGTCGGTATCCGGCGTCTCTGCTTCGACGGACGCAGTGGCGTTCGTTTCGTTCGCGTCGGCGACTTCATTGGTGGCCAGGGTCCTGGACACCATCTGGCCGAGATATTGGTTCTTGATACGCTTTCTCCACAGCTCGTTCCATTCCTCCTGGTTCGCGGGCCATGGCTCGTCCTTGCGGCGCCATTGGTAGGTCTCCTGCGCGGTAAAATCGAAACCTTTTTCCAACAGGGCATCCACGTAATCCACCCGGTTGCTCACTCGCTCCTTAAGCACGTCATAGATGTGGAAGGGCAGTGTGGCTTGCCCGGTTCGGAACTGATTCTCATCGGATCCGAGTGCCGCCGTGAACGATTCGATGTCGGAAGAGAGAAAGTAGCTGTGCTCGTAATCGAGCATGTCGAGGAAAATGCGAAGCGCCGACTCAGCCATTTTTTCGTCCGACGGTTTGCGCGTGATGTGGAGCCGGGGCAATTGGCGCGCCACCAGTTTGACAATCTCTTCCTGGTTGGTAACCGGCGTGGCCGCCGTCGTGCCGAATAGAACAACGGAAAGCAAAGCGGCTGTAGCGAAGGTCAGCCCGGTTCGTTTTAGCGAAAACAGCTTTTTCATATCATTACTAATATCTTACATCGGTTATGGGTATTCGGACAGGTTATCCTGTCATATTGCTGTAGACAGCACAATTTCGTGCCTGTTCAGCCTTTTATGGCAAAGGCAGGGGGCTTGTGTTTTGATTTGGGTGGCGGCCGGGATTATGATACATGCGGGTTTGACATGGGATTTGATGCATGGAGTCGTTGCGCACATACATAGTGGTTGTTGTCGTGGTGACCGTGGCGCTCTTTGCCGCGCTGCTGGTGCAATCCACGGGAGGATTTTCTCTCTCGCGGCTTGAGCCGCGCACTTCGATGCGCGCTTGCGCGCCTTCTCCGGCAAATAATACATCCGCTGAGCCGGCGGAAGGCGAGATCGTCACGACCGTATCCTCCGTCTCAGGCTCCAGGTTCACGCCGTTGAACAGCCTCGTTTCGGACGATGAGCGGATGAGCGATCTGGCGGAACAGAATCGGCGATTGCGATCCGCAAACCAGGTCCTCGAAGAACGCCTGTCGGCGATCCTGAACTGGATTCTTGTCAACTTCCGCGGGAAATTTCCGCTTCCGGAATCCCTTTTCGGGCGCGTCAGGATCAATCCCTTGATGGACGGCGAATTAGTGAACCCGGAAGTCGCCGAACTGCTCAAAATGACGCACGACGAAGAAGAACGCATGAACGACGCATTCGCGTTCGCGTTCGATTACCTGCGCGAAATCGAAGCGGCGATTCTCACCGTTTCCAATCCGAAGCCCGGCAAGGTCATCCTTCACATTCCGGCTTTCCATGAGGACGGCGCCTTTCTTAAAGAAGATCTTTACCGCGCACTGGAAGCGACGCTCGGGCAATCGCGATTCGGACGATTTCTCGCGGTGGCCGAGGACGGTCTGAAAGAAAACTTCTACCAGTTCGGCGAAGCTTCGCGAACGATGGTTTTCGAGCTCACCTATGTCGGCAACGACCCGCGGCCGCAATTGCTGATCAAGGACGGATACGTGGTGGAGATCGGACCCGATACCCGCAGCGTGACCGCGGTGGAATCCGTTGTGACCAACCTGCCTGCGAAGTACGCGGCCTACATGGGGTGGTTGCCTGAATACGTGAACGACCATGCGGTTGACTGAGCCGCGCGCCGATGATCAGGCGGGAGGGATTTCCTTGTTCGGCATTTGCGAATGGATCTTTTCCAATTCCTTTTTGAGACAGTCGTCGCAGAGGCCGTGGCTGACCCAGTTCATCTGGCCCGGCTTGACATCCATCCACTTGCCGCAGTACGCGCATTTGACGTACATCAGCTCGGCAGATTCTTCAGCCTTGTCCGCTTCCTCATTCACGCCGCATACTCCTGGAACGAAATCCTGCCACCCCTACCACAGACACATACCCCGATCCAGTCCAATTGTATTCATTCGTGCTTTCGCAAATAAAAAGCCGGGTTATGCTGTATGCAGGAGATTGTTCCATGAAGAGACGCATTATTGATGCACACGCGCACACATTTCCGGATGACCTCGCGGCGCGCGCCATCAAGCATTTGATCGGAAATTCAGGGGAAACGGCTTTTACCGACGGCACGGTTCGCGGACTGAAGGAATCCATGCGGCATAACGGGATTGAATTCAGCGTCTCCCTGCCGGTGTCCACGCGCCCGAGCCAGACGCCCTCCATCAACACGTTTGCCATTGCCGGGCTGGGCGATCGCGAAATCGTTCCGTTCGGCACCGTGCATCCGGATTACGCCGACTACAGAGCGGAGATCGCCCGCCTCAGGGATGCCGGCATCCAGGGCGTGAAGTTTCATCCGGATTACCAGGAATTCTTCGTGGACGAAGAGCGGCTGTTTCCCATTTATGAGGCCCTGGTGGAGGCCGGCTTGATCGTTCTCTTTCATGCCGGCGTGGACATAGGACTCAAGCCGCCCTATCACTGTCTTCCCGACAAGCTGGCGCGGGTGCTCGAGCTGTTCCCGCGGATGAAGGTGATTGCAGCGCACTTCGGCGGATTCCAGATGTGGGACGAGGTGGACCGGCACCTGGTCGGCCGCAATTTGTATCTCGAAACGTCTTATACCTTGGCGTGGCTGGACCACGGCAGGTTCGTGGACATGGCCCGGCGGCACGGCATGGAGCGGGTGCTTTTCGGAACGGATTCGCCGTGGGCGGACCAGGGGCGGGAAGTGGAATTGCTCGGGCAGTCCGGACTGACCGATGAAGAGCTGGACAAGGTTTTCTTTGCCAACGCCGCGCGATTGCTGAAGCTGCCGGGATAAAGCGCCTGCGCACCGCAATTCCTTCTCGCATCCGCGGTCCACGTGCGTTACGCTTCCGTATCAATTGCGCTCGCGTGCGGGGATGTTTTCCCGGAGACACCGGACATGATTCTCGGCAAAATGCCGTTTGCACGCAAGGTAACGTTGATCGTGACGGCTATGATCGCGTTAAGCGGCGTCAGCATCACGGGCGTTGCCGCCTACCAGTTTCGCAGCGAGCTGTACATGCAGGAATTCAGCTCCGCCTTCACCGTGTACATGGCCGCGGCCAACTACCTGACTGCACACAACAAGACGCACCGCGGCGTTTACCAGAAACGGAGCCTGGATTTTGTTTTTGAGAAAAAATTTCTGCTGCTTGAAGGAGAGCAGGGCGCGCGGATCACGCACCGGCCTTCCAACCTGGCCGTGTACGACGGGCGCGGCATATTGGCCTATGAATACGCGGATGATGGAAGGCCGAAAGCTCCGCGCTATGTTCAACGCGCGGAGCTTCCCGTGCAATATCGCGAGCGGTATGACGGCGAAACAAAGTCCATCCATGTGGCGGGCTTGATTTCGCCGGATGGCGATGTGCCGGGCTTTGTGTTCATCACCTTTCCCTCCGATATTCAGGCGAAGATCGCCGTCCTGTTCAGAAACACTTTTTTGGTCATGGCCGTTGTGATCCTGATTGCGATCGGGCTTTCGTCGTGGCTGACCAGCCATTCACTTGCGCCGGTGGAAAGCCTGATCCAGGCTGCCAAGCGGGTGCGTCGCGGGGATATGGATCAACATGTGATCGTGGCGGGGGAGGATGAGATCGGGCTCCTGGCGCAAACGTTCAATGACATGGTCGGATCGCTGGGGCGTCGCATCGCGCTGATGCACCGGATGCAGGAATGGACCATGGAGCTCAGCCGCATTTTCGACATCCGCAATCTCTACAACAGCTTCATGGAAATGTGCCTTGCCGTTTCTCCCGCGGAAGCGTTCCGGCTTTATGTTTACAATGATAAGGCCGGGCGGCTGGAGATGGTTGTGTCCCATGATGCGGGCGAGCATCCTTCGCCTGGAAGCGATGCGTTGATCGAGCGAGCGTGCCGTGACGGCCGCACGCGGTTCCTCGACCGGAGCGGCAACGATCTCCCTCATGCCGAGGCCACGGTGGAACTGGCCATTCCCCTGATCGCGAGTAACAAGTCAGTCGGCGCGATGTGGATCGGGCGGCCGCGCTCGGAAGGCCATTACGAAGACGAGACGATCACGATTCTCCAGACCATGGCTCAGCACGCCGCCGCGGCTATCGAGAATGTGAAGCTCTACAGCGAGCTGTCCGAGAAGGAGCGATACGAGCGGGAAATGGCGCTGGCTCGCCAGATCCAGGCCGGGATGCTACCCGTATCCGTGCCGGAGATCGAGGGCTTTGAAGTCCAGGGGGTTTGCCGGCCCGCTTTTGAAGTCGGCGGCGACTATTTCGATTACGTTTCCGCCGGGGACGGGCGGTGGTTCATTGTGGCCGGAGACGTTTCCGGCAAGGGCGTTCCCGCGGCCATGATCGTCAGTATCGTTCGCACGCTGATCCATACCTGCGTGCAGTTCGAGTCGTCCATCCCATTGGCGTTGCGCTGGGTGAATCGCAATCTCACGCCGGATTTAAGCTCAGACATGTTTGTGACGCTAAGTGTTGCCACGCTTGCCCCGAACCGCTCGTCGCTGAGCTTCCTGCGCGCAGGCCATGAGCCCGCGCTCGTATTGCGGAAGGCAACCGGCCGCGTGGAGAAGGTGGCGCCGTCCGGCACCGCCATGGGATTGCTGGAGATGAACACGTTCGACCGTTTGCTCTGCGAGGAAACCCTTGAGCTGAGTTCCGGCGACCTGCTCCTGCTTTATACCGACGGTGTGACCGAGGCGATGGACGACCAGGAACAAGAGTTCGGCTTTGACCGCCTGGAAAAATCGCTCGAGAAGTGCGCCGGCCGGTCCGCCGACGAGGCCGTGAAGCAAATTCTGGCCGAAGTGGATGCCTTTACCCGCGGTTACGCGCAACACGACGACATCACGCTGGTCGCGATCCGGAAAACAAACGCCGCGTGAATGGCATGCTGTTGAAATGTTATCCCGCAGACCGCGCTTGAGTCCGGGCGTTCTTTTTATATGCTTACGCTCATGCAAACAGAACAGATGGTTCCGCCGATTCAATGGGTGCTTAACGAGCGCGCCGAAACCGGCAAATGCTCGTGCCCGGTGAAAGATATTCTTCCTCCGGATATCGCACGCAAGGCGCGCCAGTTTCACCGGCAGCTCGAAGGCTACCGGATGAGCCCGCTGAAAAGCCTCGGGCGGCTTGCTGCGATGCTGAACCTCGGCGGCATCTGGATCAAGGACGAGTCGGTGCGATTGAGTCTGAACTCGTTCAAGGTGCTCGGCGGTTCGTTTGCCATTTACCAATACCTCGCGCAGAAGCTGGGCGGAGAAATCTCCGTGAAAGATATCCTCGCGGGCGAGGCGCGGCGGAAGCTCGGTGATCTTGTCTTTGCCGCCGCGACCGACGGCAATCACGGGCGAGGCGTTGCGTGGTCAGCGACGCGGCTGGGCTTCAAGTCCATTGTTTACGTCCACAAGTACACCTCCGATGCGCGCATTGATGCCATTCGCCGCAACGGCGCGGAGATCACGGTGGTGGACGGCACGTACGACGACGCGGTTCGGCAGGTGAACGAGGATGCGAAGAAGAACGGATGGCAGGTGATTTCGGACACGTCGTGGGAGGGATATGAGGATATCCCGAAGTGGGTGATGCAGGGCTATACGACGATGCTCGCGGAGGTTCAGGAGCAATTGGCCGGGCAGGGGTTGTCGCGGCCGACGCATGTATTTGTCCAGGCCGGAGTGGGCGCGCTCGCGGCATCGGTGATCGGGTTTTACCATCAGCTTCTGGCCGAGCGCCGCCCGAAAACGGTTGTGGTGGAGCCGGTCGAGGCCGCATGCCTGCTCAATTCCGCGCGCGCGGGCGATGGCCATCCACACCATTTTGACGGGGAGTTGAAAACGATCATGGCGGGCCTTGCCTGCGGGGATCCGAGTCCGGTGGCGTGGGATGTGTTGCGCAACTGCACGGATGTTTTTTCCGTGTGTCCCGATTATGTGGCCGCCAAGGGCATGCGCGTGTACGGCACGCCGCTGGCGGGAGACCCGTTTATCGTGTCGGGTGAGTCGGGCGCAGTGACGCTGGGCGCGTTGATGTTCATTATGCAATGGGACGGCGCGAAGGCGCTGCGCGAGGCGCTCGGGCTGGGGCCCGATTCGCAGGTCCTCCTCATCAATACCGAAGGCAATACCGACCCGGATGATTTCCGGCGCGTGGTGTGGGAGGGGGCCGATCCGGTTCCCGAACCGTTCAAGATGCACGGTACGCGCGCGTTCGGCGGCTGATGGAGAACATCGAGCGTTGAAGCCGGGGAAGTCTCATCCCATCTCGAACTGTTCCATCACGGTTTCCCAACGGCTTTGATTGGCGCGCGCGATCGCGCCGGTTTTCATTGCGTCGCGGAGATCCTTGTCGAAACAGAGTTGCCGCATCGCTTCCGCAATCGCCTCGGGGTGACGAGTGTCCGTTACCAGGCCGGATCCGTGGCTTCGCACGATTTCGGCTGGACCGCCGCACTCGGAAACGATGGCCGGCAGGCCGGATGCATGCGCTTCCAGCACCGCGTTTCCGAACGTGTCGGTCATGCTTGGGAAAACAAATGTGTCGGAGCCCGCATAGGCGAGGGCGAGGTCGTCACCGGTTAATCGTCCTGTGAAAAGCACGCCGTTCTTCTGATAGGTCGCGCGCAGTTCGTCCAGGTGGGGGCCGTCGCCGACCACCACGAGTTGCGCGTCAGGCATTTCCGCCCTGCATAATTGAAATGCGCGAATCATCGCTTCGATATTCTTTTCCCTGGATATCCGCCCGACATAAAGAAACTTGAAACCGCCGTTAATCCCGTAGCGGTCCCAGAATTCCGGCTTGCGCTTGGATGGATTGAAGCGCTGTGTGTCCACGCCGCGTGAAAAAACGGAAAGCCTGGCCGGATCAATTCCCTTGTCCGCCAGTTGCGTGAGATAATGGCGGCTGGGCGCATAGACGTGATCCATGCTGCTGTAGAACCAAGACATGTAGCTCCAGGTCAGATCCTCCAGCGAATCGTCGTCCGTAAGATGTCTGACATAGCGCGGAAAGTCCGTGTGATAGACTCCCTTCACGCGTAGCTTAAACAGGCGTGCGGCTGCGAGGCCCGCAAGGCCCATCGGGCCGGGGGTGGAAATGATCAATTCATCGAATTCCTCGCGCTCGATGAACTCGAAGATCTCAAGAAACGGGGGAAATGCGATTTGCTGCGATTCGTATTCCGGCACGGAAAAGCATCCGGCCGGCTTGAAGTTCTTCAGGGGAAAAGGGGCCTCCGGGTCTTCAGGCAGGCAGGTGATGACGGTCATGGGAATCTGGCGGCTGGCAGCTATGCCCGCAACGGAATGTATGGTGTGAGCCACGCCATTCACGTCGAGAAAAGTGTCGGTGATCCAAGCTTTTTTCCCGCTGCGGCGCTGAAGTTGTCCGGCAGCGGGGAACCGCGAGGCGACGGCTTGCAAAAGGTTTTCATCTTTATGCTGGGCGCCGAAGGCGGTGAGATACGGGGTCATGCCGAGCAAAACCGGGCCGAGCGAGGATAACGATTGGAGGCTCTCGATCAGGTTGCCCTGCCGGATTTGTTCAAGGCCCCGCTGGATAAACGCATGGATCAATTGCTGCCCCATTCTGCATGCGGTCTCAAAACCGAGCCGCTCGCGTTCCTCATCCGATTGGTTGTTCCCCTCGCGTTTATTCTGATCCTGGAGCTTGCGGATGGCGGTGAATTCATCAATAAGCAGGCGCTCGATGTCGCTGAGCTTCCGCTTCCGGCGTTCGATGAAGAAGCGGTTGACCGCCGGTGGAAGAATGGAGGCCACTCCGCCGGAGGATAAATCCTCCCGCCCGGCGAGTTTTTGCAACATGGCCCCTATCAGTCCGCCGTCGTTCTTTGTTCCGCCCGCGATTCGGCTGCGATAGTAGCTGTAGGTGATATGGTAGAGGCTGTGCGCGAGCTGCATGCTCGTGCCGTGGCGGCCGCCGGGCTTGTGTTGTCCGTCACGCAGGTGTTGGAGCAGATCGAACACGGTTCGCGCGGGCGGCGTTTCTGTCCACGCGAAGCCGCTGTGAAGTCCGCTGTGATCGTCGCTGCCGCCTGTCAGGATCTTCTTCCATGGTTCGGGGCCGGCCGGTTCGAGTCCGTGCCGGTCCGCCAATTGCGCGAGCACTTCGGGGGTCAGGCTCTCGAAAATGGCGTTTGCGATACGGCAAGCGCGGGGGTGCCGAGAGCCGTTCAGCCCCTCAAACCGGTTGAACAGGACGATCAGTTTTTCAAAATCATCCGCCGTCAACCGGTCGTTGTTGCGGAAGAGAGGGTGCGCGATGGAATGCAGAATCTGGTTTTGAAGCAAGTAGGCGCGAAGATCGTAAATGGACGGGCGTATCTCCTGGATATCATGAAACACCTTTTCGTTGATGCCGAAGACGAGGCAGTGAATCTTGCACCCGTTTTCCGGGAAGTAGGTCGTGACCTCGACTGAAATAAACGTGCCGGGCAGGTGTGCGATCTCCAGCGCTCCCGCAATGTTGTTGTGATCCGTGACGGTCACGAAATCCATGCCGCGTTCCCGGCAGGAGCGATAAAGGTCCAGGGGCTCGACAAAGCTTTCCGGCGCGCCGATGCGCCGGAGAAACCATTCGCTTGGCCTGTCAGAGAATTTACTGTGAACATGCAGATCTACACGGGACATAACGACCCTCCTGCCAAGGGAAGATTTGTCGTGTGATTACTATCTCTTGAGTGTCTTAGGCTTTTGCTAGCAGCGGGTTAGAAATCTGTTGGCGAAGCACAAAGTGAGGGTAGGCGAAGGGAAAGTGTTGGCCGTTCGGGGGTCATGCCATTATATTCTGCCCGTTATGCCTATTTGGAAGGCCATTACATGATGTATCGCCTCATATTTCTTACCGGGTCGCTGAGGAATCAGCGCATTACGGTGGAGCAGCAGCCGATGACGATCGGCCGTGATCCCGGCTGCGCGATCGCGGTAGACGATGAGGAGATGGCCTCGCAGCATGCCGTGCTGGAGCATCGGGCCGAGGGCCTGTTTATTCGCGATCTCGGATCCATGAACCGCATCCTGGTGAACAAGCGCGAGGTTCGCGATACGCGCCTGAAGCATGGCGATTCGGTGGAGATCGGGCGGACGCGCTTTCTTGTGCAGGCCCTGGTGCAGGCGGAGGTGAGCGGCGTCGGCGCCGTAACTCCGCGCAGACGTCAATGGCGCGCGGTTGGTGTGGCCGTGGTTATTGTGCTGGCGGCGACGGTCGCCGCCAATCTTCGCGTGTGGCGGATTACGCGTCCTGTGCCGGGGCGTGAGGCTTCGATGCCTGAGGTTTCGTCGCCGATCATGACTGCCGGGAACGGGGCGGCGGAGGATGCCGTGGTGCCGCCCGCAGCGGAGGATTTGCGGTTGGTTCGGGAGGACCTGGCCGCCATTCGCGAGACGGTAAAGGAGCTGACCACCCGTGCGCAACCGGTGCCCCGGGTGCCGGTGGCAGAACCTGCCGCGCGGGACGTGGTGGGCGAGAAGGCCGCCGAGATGTTCGAGGAGGCGCTGGATGCCATTCGCGATGGAAACGCGCCGCGGGCGGATCAACTGCTTGCGGGCGCGTTGATCCTGGAGCCCGATTTTGTTTCCGCTTACGAGGAGCGTGCACGCCTGTTCGAGAGACGCGGCATGCCGGAACAGGCTGTTCAACAATGGAGCGAGATTATTGCGCGCAATCCCGCGACGGAGATTTACGAGCGTGCCGTTGGAGAGCGTTTAAGGTTGAGCCGCGCGATCAATTCCGGCGCCGCGAACTGTGTGCGGATTGTTTCCGCCGATCAGCACAAAGTGCTGACTGCCGGGGATTATGACGAAATGCGAATTCTGAAAATCGTGCTGCAGCAACGCTCGGAAGATCTGTTGCTCGACACCGAATCGGTGCGGGTGGAAGTGACTTTTTATGACGAAAACCAGAATAACGGCGTCATCGAAACCACGCGGGCGGTCGTGCCGCAGAAGGTGTTGCAGCCGGATTCCCCATGGGATGCCGGAGAACAGAAAACGTTGACCGCCACCTATCTGGTTCCGAGGGGTGCGCGAGGCGGCTCGCAATTCTATGGCTTCGCGGTGCGTGTCCTGTACGACGGGCGTGTGCAGGACGAGCGCGCCCGGCCGAGAACTCTTTTACGGGCACAGGATTCCGCGGGTCGCGCGGCGATGGAGGATGTGAAATGAGCAGGGAAAAAATCTCCGCCTGCGTGATTGCGCACAACGAGGAGCGCAAAATCAGGCGGTGTCTTCGCAGCCTGACCTGGTGCGACGAAATCGTGGTCGTGGACAGCTTCAGCACGGATGGGACGGTAAAGATTTGCCGGGAGTTCACCGACCGCGTTTACCAGCACGAATGGCTGGGCTATGTGGGGCAACGGAATCTCGTGCGCGAGATGTCTTCGCATCCGTGGATTTTCTTCCTGGATTCGGACGAAGAAGTTTCGGAGGGCTTGCGTGACGAGATCGTCGCCGAGTTCGAGCGGGGGACCGGGGATTATGTCGGCTACGAATTCCCGCGCCAGGTGTACTATCTCGGACGCTGGATCAGCCACGGGGAGTGGTATCCGGACGTCAAGCTGCGCCTGTTCAAAAAAGCGTACGGCCGGACGGAGGGGCAGGAACCTCATGACAAGGTGGTGGTGAACGGACCGACGCGCCGGCTGAAAAATCCGATCTATCACTACACCTACGATGACATCCGCGATCACCTGGAAACACAGAACCGGTTTTCCACCATCACCGCGCAGCAGAAGTTTGTTGAAGACATGCCCTTCCTGTGGCGCGACCTGTTTTTCCGCCCGGCCTTCCGTTTCATCAAGGGTTATATCCTGCGCGGCGGGTTTCTGGACGGCAGCCACGGCTTGATGATTGCCCTCATCAGCGCGTTCGGGGCGCAGCTGAAGTACATGAAGCTGTGGGAGCTGGTGCTGCGGCAGAAAGGAAATGTCCAGGAGCTTCCGGACAAGTATCCGCCGCGCCGCAGGTGATTCTCTCACGTCCCGTCCGGATCGCCGTGATGTTGACGATAGCATTGCGGACACATGCCGTGACTGACTTGCGCCTCGGTGTGCCGCGCGATGTATGATTCGAGCGGCAGCCATTCGTCTTTCTTGTCCCGTATGCGCCGGCAATACACGCACATCGGGACAATGCCAGTCAGGCGGCGAATGGTGGAGAGCGCTTCCGATAAGTCCTTTGCCGTTTTTTTGTGATGCTCCACTTCGGCACGAATTCCAGAAATCAGGCAGGCCACAACCAGAAAGGAAGCCAGCAGCACAACCTCGTTCCACGCGTCCACCGCCCACGAGTCTCCGGTCTGCACCCACAACATATTGACGAGCCACCACATCGTGCCGCTTGCCGCAGCCATGATAATAGCCGCGCGTCGGCCGACGTGCCATGCCAGGTATCCGATGGGGATGAAATAGAAGAGAAAGAAGTCGAGACGCTCGCCCGTCAGATGATCCACCAGCCCGACAAGCACAAGTTGCACCACCGAGAAAATGAGAGGACAGCTTATTCTGTATCTTCCGGACATTTTTACTCCATGGGTCGCGGATCGCTTCGAAGCAATTTCAGCTTTGACCCGTACACGGATTCGAATGTTCAAAAGTTTCGGTGTTTGACGGAAGGCCAGCGCCGGAAAATGTACACTTCGTGACCCTGCACGTGTTCATAATTGTACTTTCGCGTACGATTCGACCTCTACGGGTTGCGGTTCCGGTTCGGTAGCCTCTGCATGTTGTGTTGCGTGATGATGGCACGCCCCTTGCTAACGGGTGTGCGACGGCAATTCGTTTGCGCCGCAGGAGGAAACCGATGAGCCATGCATGCAGCGCCGCGGAGATGAGCGAACTTTTCGGGCCCGCGATTTTGATGCCATCAACGAATACGGCGAACGTACGCATTCTGTCTCCGCATGCGCAGCGTTACCTGGTATTGCATGGGCATGCGATTCCGATCGGTGAGCGGCGCAGCATGGTGATCGGAAGCGATCCGGCTCATTGCGACATGCCGTTGTTGAGTGCGCGAATCGAAGCGCGCCACGCGGAACTTTTCTTCCATAACGGGTGCTATTTCGTGCAGGACCTCGGCAGTGTGCATGGAACGTATGTGAATGGCCGTCGTATCGCGGGGGCTGCGGAACTGCATGTGGGCGATGAGATCCTGATCAGGCCGTACAGCATGACGTTCACAACGGCGGGTCTCTCCTGAGGCGTCTACAGCACTTCGACCTTCAGATCCTGTGCGCTCTGCGCAGGTGTTGGCTCGACGGCGAGTGATTTGTAGGTCGGCAGATGCCGGTAATAAACCTGCAGGGTCAGCGCCGCAAGGGTTGTGCTGTAAACCGGGCCGAGGTGCAATTCCTTGCCTTGCGCGCTTCCGCTTTTCTCGCCCGGAGATGTCCAGCTGCCATCCTTGTTCTGATTCTGAACGAATGCGCGTGCGAACTGGTTGTTCCATCTTGTCCAGCCCGGTCCGCCCTCGTGGAACCGGGCTTGCGTGATGTAGTACCAGGCATACATCGGCCATTCAGGAGGTTTGTCCCAATCGCACCGGGCGGCTCCGAGCGCGTCCAGCCCCGCTCGCGCCTCGCGGGTCGTTGCGTGTCCGGCCAACTGCAGGCTCAGCACGGCAACGGCGGTGATGCTGTCCGACTTGTGACTGCTCTTGTCCGTGTAATAAAAGCGGCCCGTTTCCGGGTCCTGCACACTTTTCAGGTCGGTGGCCGATTTCTCAATCGCTTCGCGCAGCCCCCTGTTTTCCGCACCGGCAATGAGCGCCGCCTTGAGCGCCTGCATCTGCCATCCCGCCACGGAGGTGTCTCTGCGCGCGACTTTCTTATAGTCGTAATCCCATCCGCCTCCCGGCTGTTGGCCGTCAATGACGACCTGGGCGGATTTTTCCATGATGGGTTTCAGGGACGATATGCGCGTCATGCCGTAGGCTTCCGCGATTGCATACGCGGCGATGGCATGCGCGTAGGAGCCGGGCTGATTGATGGTGCAGAAGCGGCCGCTATCATCCTGCTGACTGATTATATAACGAATGGCCTTTTCCACGGTGTCCCCATAGTTCCCGGAGCCGGTGGTCTCGCCGTGCGCAAGGAAGGTAAGCAGAGCGAGACCGGTCATTGCGGGTTTGTTCGGGCCCCACGAGCCGTCCGGAGCCTGGTTGGCTTTCAGCCATTCCAATGCCCGGAGCACTGCGGCCTCGGTGTGCCGGCCCATGCCGCCGGAATGAACACCGAGCGCGTCCTGCCGCGCTTTGTCGGTGCGGCCCGGCGCCAGTTTTTCCATGATCAGCACACTCTGAACGTCATTAATGACGTCGAAGGCGCCGAAGTCCGTGGGCGCTTCCGCGAAGTCCTGAGCGTCCACCTCGGGAGGCGCAACAGCTTCCACCGGCAGGTCGGTCGGAAGCGTGGTCTCGGGCAGGTCGGATGGGGGATCCCACTCGGGCATGTCCTTCAGCGGGTCCAACTCCGTATTTTGCTGCTGCATCAACAGCACTTCATATTCCGGAGCCTTCTGAAGCGGCGTGTAGCTCACGATCCGAATGAGAGCGAGAAGCAGCACGATGTGGAGAAGCACGGTTCCCGCGGGGCCCCAGAGATGATCGCGCAGCGTTCGCCAGGACCAGGGCGATGGTGTGATGTGGTCCGCGAATCCGGAAAGCCCTCGCGACGCCGGCGTGCTTTTTACTGTTTCATCGAGCGCGAACGAAACGTCGGCCGCGCTCTTGATGAAATGGGTTTGGATCAACTGGTCTGTGCGCGCTTTCTGGTTGAACAGGCGTGCGGCGTCCGGATCGTTTACGAGCAGGCATTCCAGCGCCTCCAGTTCCTGCGGCGAAAGCAGGTCGTCGAGATATTTCTCGATCAATTCATCGGCATGGCGCAGGTCGTTCACGATCCCATCTCCTGCTCGAGCGCGAGCCGGTCTTCCACGCACTTGCGCAGCAATTGCCGTATCCGGGAAAGCGTCTTGTGCACCGCATCGAGGGAGCTGGCTGTTTGCTCGGCGATCTCCCTGAGTTTCAATCCCTGCTCATAGCGCATGGAAACCAGGTTGCGCGATCGGTCGGGGAGATTGCCCAGGCATTGCTGGAGCGCCTCCTGTTCTTCCGAGATGTCCATGCGGCTGTCCTGGCAGGCCATCAGGATCGCCTGGGTTGCGTTGGGCGAGAACTGGAGCGGGCAGCGCTTGATGCGGTCGAAGGACTGCATGATCTTGTGCGCGGTGACGCCCCGCGCCCAGGCGCCGAAGGAGCGCGCCGGGTCATATTCATCGAACTTGCGCCAGAGAACAAGGGCCGATTCCTGAAGGATGTCGTCACGCATGTGCCGGTCGCGCACCAGCGAGCCGATAAACGCCCTGAGTTCCTCCTGGTGCCGGAGAAACAGGCGCAGAAAATCCTGCTGACGGTCCTCGTTCATGCCATGTCTTCCTATCCCATCTTCCACAGCCGGGCCGAAATTGGACAGGGAATCTCAAACATTTTTTCGATGCCCCCGCCATGCCGATTATACCCCGCGCGGGCCATCGGCGTTATCCGCGCGCCAATCATTCATTGTGTCTTGCGGGCGTGGCGGTATAGTGGATTTCATGCGACTTCTACAGCGGGCCGATTCTGAACTGATTACGGAGGGGAGCCTGGTGGGCGCCACGCTGGCTCTTGCCATGCCGATGCTGCTCAGCGCCGTGCTGCAGAACGTGCAGAGTCTCATTGATCTGTTCTGGGTCGGGCGTCTCGGGCATGAGGCGGTGGCCGCGGTGGCGATGGCCGCCACGATCCTGATGTTGTTATATCCGATGTTGATGGGGCTTTCGACCGGGACCGTGGCGCTGGTTTCGCGCGCGGTCGGGGCCGGTCGCATGGAGGAGGCGAGCGCGGCAGCCACACAGTCGCTGCTGCTCTCGCTGGTACTCGGTACGCTTTCCGCGCTGGTCGGCTGGTTTGCCGCGGCGCCGCTCTTCCAATTGCTCGGCGCGGAACCGGATGTCGCAAGAGACGGGATCGTTTATCTCCGGATATTCCTCGCGGGCAGTTTTACGGTTTATCTTCTCTTTATAGGAAATGCCGCTCTCCAGGGCGCGGGCGATGCGCATACGCCGATGTACGTGATGATGGCCGCGAACCTGCTCAACATCGTGCTCGATCCGCTTTTGATTTTCGGCATCGGGCCTTTTCCGCGCATGGGCGTTGCCGGCGCGGCGATGGCCACCGTGATTTCGCAGGCGCTCGCCGCTTCGATTGCCCTGCGCGTGTTGCTCCGAGGCCGCTCGGGGGTTCATGCGCGGCCGGCGTACTGGAAGCCGGATTTCGGCATGTCGTGGCGCATCCTGCGCATTGGCATTCCCGGGTCCGGCCAGATGTTGTCGCGCAGCCTCATGAGCCTGGTGCTCATGGGAATCGTCGCGACCTCCGGCACGGCCGCGGTGGCGGCCTACGGGACGGGACTGCGCTTCCACTATATCATCCTGATGCCGGCATTCGCCCTGGGCGGTGCAGCGGCGACGATGATGGGTCAGAATCTCGGGGCCGGCAAGCCCGCGCGCGCGCGGAAGGCGGTGTGGGTGGCGACATGGATGGATGTGGGGATCATGGTTTTGTCGAGCGTGACACTGATTCTCCTGGCGCCAAAACTCATAGCGCTCTTTAATAGCGATTCCGAAGTGGTGAATATCGGGGCGCGCTACCTGCGCATTGTTTCCGTTTTCTACGTATTTGCCGCGCTCGGCATCGTGATCGGGCGCGGATTGAACGGGGCGGGAGACACTGTAGGGCCCATGGTGATCACGATCGCCGCGCTGTGGGGTTTGCAGGTGCCGCTGGCTGCATGGCTCTCGCGCGTGGTGACGCCGCCTACCGATGGCGTCTGGTGGGCCATTGCCGCCGCGTTCGTGGCCCAGGGCCTGATGGTGGTGCTCTGGTTCGAACTCGGCCGCTGGAAACATAAACGCGTGTGACCCCGCCCCTCCGTTAATTAATACGGCGGGAACCCCCATGATTGACAGCGTTTGTTGAGCTCCCTATATTGACCCGGCAGATTGGTAAGGGCGATTAGCTCAGTTGGCTAGAGCACTTCCTTGACATGGAAGGGGTCACAGGTTCAAGTCCTGTATCGCCCACCATCCTTCGCTCGCAGCGTAGCGAAGAGCGAAGGATGCCCTCCATAGCTCAAGGCGAAGCCGCCGAGCGACGGAGGGCTGATTCGGGCGGCGAGCTTCGGATGGCAAGCCACCCTGGGCGGCGCCGAAGCGAAGCAGCAAGCGTAAGCGAGCGATGCGAAGCTGGGCAGATAGTTGTAGAGAGGACAGACAGAAGACTGGATGAAAGACGAGCATAGCGAATTGGACAGGATGCGCCACAGTACGGCGCATGTCATGGCAGCGGCGGTCTGTCGGGTCTTCGACAACGTGCAGTTGGACATCGGGCCGGCCACGGACGCCGGGTTCTACTACGATTTCGATCTTCCCCATCGTTTGACCCCCGAAGACTTTCCGCGCATCGAAGAGGAGATGAAAAAAATCGTCTCCGAAAATCATCCGTTCGAACGAATGGAAGTCTCCCGCGCGGAAGCGGAGAAAATGATCCGCGACATGGGGCAAACCTATAAAATCGAGCGCCTCGCCGAAATTCCAGAAGGCGAAACGATATCCTTTTATAAGAGCGGCGACTTCATGGATCTCTGCCGCGGTCCGCACGTGAAATCCACGGGTGAGATCAAGGCCTTCAAGCTTCTTTCCGTTGCCGGTTCCTATTTCCACGGACTGGAAACGAACCCGATGCTTCAGCGATTATACGGAACGGCGTTCGAAAGTCAGAAAACGCTGGAGTACTATCTGAAGCAGCTCGAAGAGGCGAAGCTGCGCGACCATCGCAAGATCGGTCGTGAGTTGGACCTGTTCAGCACCTCCGAGGCGGTGGGTCCCGGATTGATTCTCTGGCATCCAAAGGGCGCGCGCATCCGCCTGATCATCGAGGATTTCTGGCGGCGCCGGCATGTCGAAGGCGGCTATGATCTTGTTTACACTCCGCATATCGGCCGGGGCGGACTCTGGGAAACTTCGGGGCACCTGGATTTCTACCGCGAGAGCATGTACGCGCCGATGCAGATTGACGAGACCGAGTATTTCATCAAACCGATGAATTGCCCGTTCCACATCCAGATGTACAAGGCGCAGATGCGCTCATACCGCGACCTGCCGATGCGCTGGGCGGAACTCGGCACGGTGTACCGCTATGAAAAGGCGGGCGTGCTGGCCGGGCTTTTCCGCGTGCGTGGCTTCACGCAGGACGACGCGCATATTTTCTGCACGCCCGAGCAGGTGGCGGACGAGGTCAAACGCGCGATGCGGTTTGCGATAGATATGTGGCGCTGCTTTGGGTTCAGCCAGATCACAGCCTACCTTTCGACGCGGCCCGAGAAGGCGGTGGGTGAGGAATCGCAATGGAAGCAGGCGACGGAGTCGCTGGAAGAAGCGCTCAAGGCGGAAGGGATCCCTTACGAAGTGGACCCCGGTGGCGGCGCGTTCTACGGGCCGAAGATTGATATGCGCGCGCGCGATGCGATCGGCCGCGAATGGCAGATGAGCACGATTCAGTTCGACTTCAACCTGCCGGAGCGATTCGATATGACGTACATCGGGTCGGACGGCAAGGAGCATCGGCCCTACATGGTGCATCGTGCGTTGCTCGGAAGCATCGAAAGGTTTTTCGGGATCCTGGTGGAGCACTACGCGGGCGCATTCCCGTTGTGGCTTGCGCCGGAGCAGGCGCGGATTCTGCCGCTCACGGAAAAGCAGATGGATTTCGCGCGGGACATCCTTGCCCAGCTTCGCGCCGAGGGCTTTCGCGCGTCGGTGGATGAGCGCTCCGAGAAGGTCGGGGCCAAGATTCGCGCCGCGCAAATGGACAAGGTGCCTTACATGTTGATTATTGGACCGAAGGAAATGGAAAGCGGCCAGGTGTCGGTACGCAGCCGCTCTGCCGGCGACCAGGGAGGCATGAACCTTTCCGACTTCATCGCACGCATGAAGACGGAGGCGGTTCCCGGGCACGGTCTTCCTGGGGAAGGGAAAGAAGAATGAACGGGGTTGGGGCAGAGAGATCCCGGAATCAGAGGAGGAGATTATTCGCTCATTCATTAGAGTAAACCACAGGATCCGTGTGCCGAGCATTCGGTGCATCGGGTCGGATGGATCCCAGATCGGCATCATTTCCACGCGCGAAGCGATGGGAATGGCCGAGCGGGAGGGGTTGGACCTGGTTGAGATTGCGCCACACGCGCAGCCGCCGGTTTGCCGTATCATGGATTACGGCAAGTATAAGTACGAACTGGACAAGAAAGAACGGGCCGCCAAAAAGCATCACGTGTCGGTCAAGGTAAAGGAAATCCAGTTTCACCCCAATGTAGGCGATCACGATTATCAAACGAAGCTGCGCCATGTGCACGAATTCCTCGAGGAAGGGCACCGCGTCAAGGTGGGGCTTTTCTTCCGGGGTCGCGAGCACGCGCACAAGGAATTGGGCTTCGAGCTGATGAATCGCGTGATCAAGGATTGCGAGGGTATTGGAGCCGCCGAGCAAGCGCCCAAGTTTCTGGGCCGCAATATCTTCATGCTGTTGACTCCTAAGCCGGGCAGCAAAACACGCTCGAAGCAGCAGGAAGATCAGCCGTCGGAATAGCCGTTTTGTATAAACGGCCGCAAATGCCGGGACTGCAGCCGTGCCTGATAAGGCATGGACTGCAGGGGCAGAGGGTGTTTGCTGGTGCTTCGGCCGATATCCTTTTCCTGGTGAAAAAGCTGGACGCGGGTGGTAATCTGGCGTACAAAGCGCCGATCTTTTCCCTACCCGGAGGGATTTCATGCTTTTTGCATGGCCGAACGTGACCGGGTTCGGATATAGAGATCAGGCTTCAGAAGGGATGCATGTGTCATGGCCAAGAAGGTAAAGACGAAAACAAAAAAAGCGGTGGCAAAAAGGCTTAAATGGACAGCGCGCGGAAAGCTGAAGCGCCCGTCCACCGGCCGTGGTCATTTGCTGGGTCACAAGAGCAGAAAGCGCAAGCGCCACCTGCGTCGCGGGAAATACATTTCCGCCGAGGATCATGCGCGCTTTGCGGCTGTAATGCCGAAATAATTTCGAAGGAGAATTGTCATGTCCAGAATCACCAATGCACCGGCTTCGCGCCAGAGAAGAAAACGCCGCCTCGCTTTAGCCAGCGGCTTTCGCGGTGCGCGCAGCAAATTGTTCCGTCAGGCCACGGAAGCCGTGGACCGCGCGATGGTTTTGAATTACAAGCATCGCAAGCTTCGTAAACGCGAATTTCGTTCGCTTTGGATTACGCGCCTGTCGGCGGCATGCAAGGCTCGCGACTTCTCCTACAACCGGCTGATCGAAGGGTTGACGAAAGCCAAGGTTGTGTTGAACCGGAAAATGCTTTCGGAAATCGCCATTCACGATCCGGATGGATTCACCCAGATCGTTGAGCTTGCGAAGAAGAGCATCGCCTGAATGGGGTCGTGGGGTGTTGGAGTAATGGAGTGATGGGCTGAAGAAGCCTGTCTTTTCATTCCATATCAGAACTCCATAACTCCAATACTCCAGTGTTCCAGCACTCCCTCTTCTCTTATATCCAGCCTTTGGCCCAATAGTAGGTGAGCGCTGTCCACTCACGTGCGACGGCTCCGAGATATCCCAGGTTGTTCCAGAACTGGTAGCGCACCATAAGCGTGCCCGCGCCGTCTGGTAAAGGAACCTTGCGTCCGCCCAGTTCTTCGGGATCGTAGAGCAGGTTCATTTCAATTGCTTCGCTGAACGATGCGGACCCCGCAATGCGTTCGAAGCCCACCTTGCGGAACGCGCCCAGCGCGCGCTTCATGTGGTCGGGCGAAGTAACCAGGAGAACCACGGCCTCTGCGGGGTCCGCATCAATTACCCCGGCCACGTTCAGGGCCTGTTCCCGTGTGTTGCGCCCCTCGCGCTCGATGAGAATGCGTTCAGGATCCACGCCGCGCAGGATGAGTTCCGCGCGCATTTTTCCGGCCGCGCTTTGCCCCAGGTCCGTGTCGTAAGGAAGCGCGAGAACAACATAAGCGGCGTCGTATCGTTCCGCGGCGCGCGCCGCGGCGAACGCGCGAGTCAGGCCCGATTCGCTCGGCACACCGCCGCCACCCAGCAACACGATGTACTCGGGTTCCTCCGAAAGCCGGTAAGGATCCGAGGCCAGCGAGTTGTAGAGGTCCCAGGGGAGCGATGTGAAGCATGAGCCCAGCACGAGAATGGCGAAAATTCCCGCCAACACCAACAGGCTGCGAATCAACCGCAACAATCGCAACAAGCCATGCATGCTTTGTCAGACCTCCTCTAAAGACGAACGGATTCTCTAGCGTACCGGCAGCGGCGCGGGCGGTGGTCCCGGAATTTCCAGGTGTCGGTCGGCGGGGATTCGATAGGTTTTCAGTATATCCGCCTTGGCGCTTTTCGCGCGTGCCCGGTCGAGTACAAGTTCCTTTCCGTTCTTATTGCTGAAAGTGACGAAGGGCTCGTCCGTTTCGGTTTCCACCAGCTCTACGAGATGCTTGAGGCTCGTTACCGGCGTACCGTCCACCGCGTCCACCACCCACATCGAGAAGTCCTGGTAGCCCTGGTTCACATTGGCGGCGAGAATCTTGAGCATGAGCACGACTTCGTCACGTTCGTCCGTCAGGTAATTATTCCCGAGCATCGCAACCAGTTCTTTAGGCGCGGAATCGAACCAGTTTCCGCCCCATGATCGCAGCAGGTTCACCGTGACAGGACAGAACACGAGCCCTCCATACACGTAGTAGCGCGGCTGTATGTCATACATCTCCATCGGGACCAGCCAATCCAGTTCCATCGGCCGGTTGAGCCTGACGGTGATGCTCGTGACCGCGCCATGGCGCAGGACTTCGACATTCAGCGGATCGCCGATCTGTTTTTCCTGTATGTAATAAGAAACGCTCGTGCGTTCACGCGGACGGAATTCCACTGTGCCGTCGTCGGCCACGGCGTGGCCTTCGACGGAAAGCAGCACATCGCCCGGTTGCAGGACGCCGTCGGCGGCGGAGCCACGAACGGGCAACGTGATTAACATGCCTGTCTGCTTGCGGTCCATGCCGTATTTCTCTTTAAGGTCCGCGTTTTCCATGCCCTGCATGATCACACCCAGGCTGGGGAATCCGTCGTATTGGCCATCCTCGATGTCGTCCATGAAATGGCGGATGATCGGCGCGGGGACGATGTATCCGATGTTGTCCGCCTTCGTGATTCCCTGCATGACGACGCCGACGATGCGGTTGCTGATGATCGCCGGGCCGCCGCTGTTGCCGGGATTGATGGCGGCATCAATCTGTGCGGCGATGAAGCGGCACGAGCTGTGCGCGTACACCTGGTGCTCCACGCGCGAGACCACGCCACGCGTGGTGCTCAGCGAGTCGCCGCCGAGCGGGAAGCCGTAAACCAGCACTTCCTGTTGCGCGAAAGGAAGCTCCCCGAAGGTCAGCGGCTCAGCGCCTTCAAAAAATTCGGGATCGTCCACGGTCAGCAAGGCAAGGTCAACCGCGTGCGCCACGCTGATGACCCGTGCGGGGTAGCGCCGCGATTCGCCGTGGCGCCGCACCTGGATGAAGGTGCGATCGCTGACCACGTGCGCATTGGAGAGGATACGGTTCCCGGAGATGATGCAGCCCGATCCGGTGGAAGAGAACGTGCCGCGCCGGCTCCATGGGTTCTGGTAGTCGGGCACGTCGTGGTAGGTATAGATTTTCACGATCGCGTCCTGCACGTCCTTCCCCTGTATCGCATCGGCCTGTGCGTTGGGGCCGGTCGTTACAAGGAGGATGGCGGCTAGTAAAAAAAGACATCTCTTCATTTCGCTCTCCCGTCGCAGTCTGCCGGTTGTTCGAGTGACCGGTTGCATATTAGACCATTCCGCGCCGCTGGCGATGGAACTTTTTTATGGAATCTCTCCTTGATGGGCGAGCTGCAGGAGATTCCCGGCGTGACAAACAGGAGGCCTGGCCTTATTTTCCAATGTTTGGAAAAATAACGAGCAATTTTTCCAATCCTTGGAAAACCGGGACGAATAGCCATGAATTTACAGGAACTGATTGAGCTGAAACAAAAAGCGCTTGTGGAAGCGGAATCCGCAGCCGACGCACAGTCCGTCGAAGCCGTGCGCATCCGTTATCTCGGCCGCAAGGGCATGTTGCCCGACATCATGAAGGGCATGAAAGATGTCGCGCCCGAGGACCGCAAGGCCTACGGACAGACCGCCAACGCGTTGAAGGAAGAGCTTCAGGCGGTGCTCGATCGCCGCAAGACCGAACTGGCTTCCGCTTCCTCCGCGCGCGACAAGGCGTCGTTCGATTGCACGCTGCCGGGAAACTGGCGCGCGCTGGGCTCCCGGCACCCGGTGTCGCAGATCATCGAGCGCACCACGCGCATCTTCCGTTCGATGGGCTTCACGGTGGCCGATGGACCGGATGTGGAAACCGAGTGGTATAACTTCGACGCGCTTAACACGCCCGCGGACCATCCTTCCCGCGACACGCAGGATACGTTCTACTTTTCAACCGGCGAGCTGCTTCGCACGCAGACTTCGCCGGTGCAGATCCGCGTGATGGAAAAACAGAAACCGCCGGTCCGCATCATCGCGCCGGGCCGCTGTTACCGCCGCGACACGACGGACGCGACGCATAGCGCGAGCTTTCACCAGATCGAGGGGCTCTACGTGGACCGCAAGGTTTCGATGGCCGAGTTGAAGGGCGATCTGACCTATTTCGCGCGCGAGCTGATGGGTTCCGACGTGCGCATCCGCTTCCGTCCGCACTTCTTCCCATTCACGGAGCCGAGCGTGGAATATGATTTTTCCTGCCACGTGTGTGGGGGTAAGGGATGCAGGGTTTGCAAGTACAGCGGATGGATCGAGATCAGCGGCGCGGGGATGGTGAATCCGAAAGTGTTCAAGCTGGTCGGATACGATCCGGAGCAGGTCACCGGTTACGCGTTCGGCATGGGGGTCGAGCGTATCGCGATGATTCTGTTCGGCATTCCGGATATCCGCATGCTGTACGATAACGACGTGCGGTTTTTGCAGCAGTTCTAAGCGTTGACGGGAAGGCAATGGCAAGCAAGCGGAACATAGAATGGCTGCGCGAAGAGCTTCCGGCGTTGGTGGAGAAAGGTGTTCTCACCGCCGACGCGGCGGAGCGGTTGCGCGGGCATTACAGCGAAGCCGAGGCGGCGCAGGAAGGCCGGAACTGGATCGGCCTGGTCTTCAGCGTTCTCGGTGCTTTGCTTGTAGGCGCGGGGATCATTCTGCTGCTGGCGTATAACTGGACCGATATGCCGCGCCCGGTTCGCGCGGTGCTTGCATTTGTTCCGCTGCTGGCCGGACAAATCGGCGCGGGTCGCGTGATCTGGTTGTCGCGCGATGGTCCTGCTTCACGCGAAGGATGGGGCCTGTTTCTCGCGCTGAGCGTGGGTGCGTGCATTGCGCTGATTTCCCAGACCTATCACCTGGGCGGTGAATTCGACACGTTCCTGCTGGTGTGGATGATCCTGTGCCTGCCCCTGGCGTTGTTGTTGCGGGCCGTGCTGCCCGCGATTCTGTGCATCGCCGGTTTCACTTGGTGGGCGGTATTGTGGCAGGACGACGGCGGCAGCGGCCTCTGGCTGTGGGTTCTTCTCGCCGCCGTGCTGGCGTCCTCCATGGAGATTTTGCTGAAGGAGCGCGAGGGCCAACGCTCAACACTGCTGATCTTCGCGTTTTCGATTGCGATACTGGTCGCAACAGGCCTTTCGCTGGCGGCGAATACGAAGGCGGGGATTTGGGGTTTGACCTATATGAGCCTGTTTTCGCTGATGTATGTCGGCGGTGGCCTTGTGCAGGATCGCCTGCCCGGCGCGCGCAATTCACTGCGCCTCATCGGCGCGTTGGGCGTGCTGGGTCTTTCCGTTGCGTTGACGTTCAGCCCGGTATGGAAAGAGCTTGGATGGGGCGACTTCCATGTGGCTTCGCTCAAAGGGGTCGGGTGGTTGTCCGCGCGCGGCTTGCCTTTTATTTACGCCCTGGCTGCCCTGGTTGTATGGGCACGGGCGTTCGGCGGGAATCGCCGCGATCTGTGCTGGCTGGGCGCGGCGCCGCTGGTCCTGGTTGCGGGTTTTTCCCTGCGGTCCGTGCCTGCAAGCGCGCTGTTCAACCTCTACCTGTTTACGGCAGGAGTGGCCGGAGTTGTGATCGGCGTGCGCGAGCGCCGCCTGGGGCGCGTGAACATCGGCATGCTCGTGCTGCTGCTGATCATCACGTTGCGCTTCTTCGACAGTGACATCGGGTTTGTCGCCAAGGGCGTGGTGTTCATTCTGCTCGGCGCGGCGTTCCTGGTGGCCAACATCATGCTTTCGCGCAGATTCAGGAGGTCGTCATGACGCGTCGTGACAGATTCCTGGCCGGATTCCTCGCGCTTGCGGTTTTGCAGTTGGCGGTGCCCGCCAGCCGGTTGGTCATGCGCGAGATCACTTTGCGCACAGGCACACGCTTTAAATTCAAAACCGCGCCGGTGGATCCATACGACGCGTTTCGCGGCCGTTATGTGGCCGTACGCGTTGCGGAAGACCGTGCGCCTTATGCGGGAGCTGCGCTTCCGAAGCACGGCACCAAAGTTTATGTTTCTATTGCGGAAGGCAAAGACGGTTTTGCGCGCTTGAGCGCGGCGTCCATGTCCTGCCCGGCCGGGCCGGACTATATCGCGGGGCGCATGGCGGGCGTGGTTTTCACAAACGAAATTCGCGTGGCGTTGCCGCTGGACCGCTTTTATATGAACGAAAAGCTCGCGCCGAAGGCGGAGCACGCTTACCGGCAGCGGGGCGAAGGGCGCGAGGCCTGGCTGGCGGTGCGTGTGCGCAAAGGCATGGCGGTGATCGAGGATTTGTATATCGGCGACAAGACAATCACCGACTATTTAAAGACGGAATAGAAAAAAAGAGCAGGACGATTATGCGTTTACCGATCAGTTGGTTGAAGGAATACGTGGATTACAACGACACGCCGCAGGGTTTGGCGGAGAAGCTGACACTTTCCGGGACGGAAGTCGAGGGCATCGAAACCGTTGGCGGGACTTTTGAAGGTGTGGTGGTCGGAGAGATCCTGCGCGTGGAGAAGCATCCGAATGCGGACAAGCTTACGCTGTGCACGGTGAACACGGGGACGGGGGAAGTGACCGTGGTGTGCGGCGCGCCGAACGCGCGCGCGGGGATGATGGCGCCATTCGCTCCGGCCGGCGTGACGTTGCCGAACGGATTGAAGCTCGAAAAACGCAAGGTGCGCGGCGTGGAGTCATGCGGCATGCTATGCGCGGAGGATGAGTTGAAGCTGTCGGACGATCATACCGGTCTCATGGAATTGGATGCCGGGTTTGCGCCGGGCACGCCACTGGCGGAAGTGCTGGGCCCGCCGGACACGGTGTTGGAGTTGGAGATTACGCCGAATCGGCCGGATTGCCTGAGCGTCCTCGGGATCGCGCGTGAAGTCGCGGCGCTTTATGGAACGAAGGTTCGCAGGCCGGAGGTGGCATTGCGTGAAGAAGGCGACCCGGTGGAGAAGCAGACGAGCGTTGAAATTCGCGACGCGGATGGCTGTCCGCGATACACAGCACGGATTTTGAAGAATGTGAAGATCGGTCCGTCGCCCGCGTGGATGAAGCGCCGACTGGAAATGTCGGGCATTCGCGCGATCAACAACGTGGTGGACATCACGAATTACGTCATGCTCGAGTGCGGCCAACCGCTGCATGCGTTCGACCAGAAGTTGCTGAAAGAAGGGCGTATCGTGGTTCGCCGTTTCGGTGATGGCGAGAAACTGGCGACGCTGGACGGAGTCGAGCGGCCGATGGATGCGGGGATGCTCGTGATCGCGGATGCAAGGCGTCCGGTGGCGGTGGCGGGTGTGATGGGCGGCGCGGGCAGCGAGATCCATGATGACACGGAAACGGTGCTGCTGGAGAGCGCGTTCTTCAAGCCGCAGGACAACCGCGCCACATCGAAACGACTCGGTTTGTCAACGGAATCGTCCTATCGCTTCGAGCGCGGGGTGGATATCGAATCGGTGGAATGGGCGAGCCGTCGCGCCGCGGCGCTGATGGTGGAGCATGCCGGCGCTGTTGCGGCGCCGGGCGTACTGGATGAGTATCCGGTCCGGCACGCGAGGCGGCAAGTGGTTTGCCGCGTGGCGCGACTGCATGACTTGCTCGGCGTAAAGCCGGGCGCCGGCGAGATCAAGTCTGTATTCGAGGCGCTCGAATTGCCGGTGGTTTCATCCAGCGGGGAGTCCTGCACGGTTGAGATTCCCGCGTTCCGCGTGGACATCGAGATGGAAGCCGACTTGATCGAGGAATTCGCGCGCATCCATGGTCTGGACAAATTACCGATCCCGCCCCCGCGTTCGGAACTGGTGCCCGGCGCCAATGACCGCGTGCTGCAGGCCGCGCTGGTTTGCCGCGAGCATCTCGTGGGGCTCGGGCTTCGCGAGATCATGAACTATAGCTTCGTGGCCGACGGACTGCTTGATCTTTTCGATCCGTCCGACCGGCCACGGCGCGTGGCGTTGACGAATCCAGTGAACATGGAGCAATCCATGATGCGGACATCGCTGGTTCCCCAGATGGTGGAAACGCTCGGCAGGAATCTTGCGCACCAGGTTGGCGCAGCGGCGTTATTCGAGATCGGACGCGTGTTCTTCCAGGGATCGGACGGGCATCCAGCCGAAGAGGATCGCCTGGTGATCGGCTTGATGGGACCGGTGGGTCGGAGCGGACTGGATCATCGTCGGGCCGTCAAACCGGAGGAAATGTTCCTTTGGGTCAAGGGTATATGGGAAAGCCTTGCCGGCGCACAGCGCATCGGCGATTTTGCGGTCAACAACGATTCCCGTCCATGGGGGGAAGAGGGAAGCGTGGTGAGCCTGACTGTTGATGGCGAGGCGGTCGGAGTACTCGGTCTGGTCAAATCGTCCATTCGTTCCGAATGGCGCATGCTGGGTCCCGTGGGCATACTGGAGGTATCGCTTGCGCCGATTTTGCGGCATGTCTTTGACGGCAGGAGTTTTGCGCCGATCGCTACGTATCCCTGCGTTGTGCGGGATGCGGCGTTTGTTGTGGAAGACGGCGTGAAGCACGAGGACGTGTTGAAGATTGTTCAAAAAGCTGCACCAAAAGAGTTGGAACGGGTCGAACTTTTTGATATATTCAAGGGAGAGGGAATAAGCACAGGGCATAAGAGCATGGCTTATTCTTTCAGGTATAGATCTTCTGAGCGGACCTTGACGGACGAAGAGGCGAACAGGTATCATGAGGCCGTAAAGGCAGCGCTCAGGAAAGAGTTGGGCGTTGATGTGAGGGAAGGGTAAAATCCTTCCTTGAATGAATAAGGTAGAGTAGGACCCCATGATGATATCATGGCTTAAAAATCTGATCCTAATAATGACCGGTCTGCCGGACAGGCCGGTGTCTGAACGCTTGAGCGCGCATGGATTTGTAACAATCGTTGCGCAGAAACCGGAAATCGTACGAATCGGCGCATCGCATAGCGATGCATGCCGCCCGCCGCTGCTTTGCACGCGGCGGTTCCTCTGGCCTACGCTCAGACCGCAATAGGATTATTGTTCTTTTATAGAATGGGGTTCCGTTTTTTCCGGGGAGGCGACTTTCCGGGGACGAAAAAATACCCTGCCTTGTTCGCAAATGGGCCGATCTCTCTGACCCAACATTGACTGAACAGGGAGTTCGAGTCCTGGCAGTGCCTCCATGCCCTCTAAACGGGGAAGGAGAACCTGCCCGGCAGAGCACCCACCTCGTATTACGAGGATCAGAGATAGTGCCCTTGACGACTATGGCGGGGTATTTTTTCGTCCCGCGGGGAGCAGGAATGGACCTTTTCGAACAGGGTGAAGATGCCGGGGTGAGCGGACCGGAGCCGCACCAGCCCCTGGCCGCCCGGCTGAGGCCGCGGACGTTGGAGGAAATCGTCGGCCAGGATCACATCCTGGGTCCGGGCAAGCTTCTCCGGCGGGCGATCGAGGCCGATCGTTTGGGCAGCATCATCCTGTATGGACCGCCCGGTTGCGGGAAGACGACGCTGGCGGAAGTGATCGCTAATGTGACCAGGCGCCGCTTTGTCCGCACCAGCGGGGTGCTGGCGAACGTGGCGATCCTGCGCGCGCATCTCGAGGCGGCGGCGGGCATCCGTAAAACACAGAAACTCGAAACCATTCTCTTCATTGATGAAATCCACCGTTTCAACAAGGCGCAACAGGATGTACTGTTGCCGCACGTCGAGAGCGGAACGATCACCCTGATCGGCGCCACCACCCATAATCCTTTCTTCTTCATCAATACGCCGCTGACCTCGCGGTCGCAGATATTCCAACTTGAGCCGCTGTCGGAAGACGCGGTGGTTGTACTTCTCCGGCGTGCATTGACGCATGAGCAGGGGGTGGCGCATGTCCGTGTGCAGGCGGACGATGAGGCGCTGGTCCATTTGGCAAAAGTGTGCGAGGGCGACGCGCGGCGCGCGTTGAATGCGCTTGAGATAGCGGTGCTGACGACCAGGGAAGACGAAAGCGGTGTCGTGCGTTTGACGAAGACCGTTGCGGAGGAATCCATCCAGAAGAAAGCGGTCGTCTACGATCACGACGAGGATGGTCACTACGATACAATTTCCGCGTTCATCAAGAGCGTGCGCGGCTCGGATCCAAATGCCGCGCTCTACTGGCTGGCGAAGATGCTGTATGCGGGCGAAGATCCGCGGTTCGTCGCGCGCCGGCTCGTGATCCTGGCCTCGGAGGACATCGGGAATGCCGATCCGCGCGGTTTGACCCTTGCGGTTTCGGCGATGGAAGCCGTGGAGTTTGTAGGCATGCCGGAGGCGCGAATCGTGCTCGCGCAGGCGACAACGTACCTGGCGTGTGCGCCGAAGAGCAACGCATCTTACCTCGGCGTGGAAGAGGCGCTTGGCGACATCAAGGAAGGGCGTACCCTGCCGGTGCCGAAACCGTTGCGCAGCACCGGCTCGAAGCGTGCCGCGAAGGAATTTGGCCATACGGGTTACAAGTATGCGCACGAATACCCGGAGCATTTCGTGGACCAGGAGTACGTGCCCACTTCGAAGGTTTATTACCATCCGACGGACCAGGGATACGAGGAGACGATCAAGCGGAGAATGGATCATTTGCAGCAATTGCGTAGGGCCGCCCGGAAAAAGGAGAAGAAAGATGAACCTGCCGGATGAGAAAGAGGCCATCAGGATCCGGGTGCGGGAGCGCCGTCGCGAACTGGAGCCGGCGTGGGTCAGGCAGAGCAGTTGCATCGTCATGGAGCGGGTCATGAACCTTCCGGAATTCATGGCGGCTCGATTCGTGGCCTGCTACATGTCGTTGCCCCGCGAAGTGCAGACGATGGAATTGATCTATTACTGCTGGGAGATTGAACGGCCAATATGCGTTCCCGCGTTTGATTCGGGCCGCGCGGCTTACGGCATGGCGCTGGTGGAGAAGGGGGCAGAGATGGTGCCGGGCGCGGCGGGCATCATGGAGCCGCGCGTTACGTGCTGGGTGGATCCGCAAGAGATCGAATTCATCGTTGTGCCGGGGCTTGCCTTTGATCCCTCCGGCGTACGGCTCGGTCAGGGTGGCGGTCATTACGACCGGTACCTGGCGCTTTGTCCGGCGTTCAAAGCCGGGGTTGCTTTTGATTTTCAGATGGTGGACCGGGTGCCGCGGGGCGAACACGATGTGCCCATGAACATGGTGCTCACGGAAAAGCAGATTTATCGTTGTGGAGTGGAAAAGTAAACGAACATGAAACAGGATGCCGATCCGGACAGGCTGCGGTTCCGGATCGGCCGGGAGGTGTTGAATGCAGGATCTGGAAGTACCCTGGTGGTTGCCGACGGCCTACACCGTTATCGGCATCGTATGCGGATATTACGTGCACGTGCTGCTGGCCAAGTTGACCGCGGCCTCTTCTGAGAAGAAAGCGCGATTGACGCTCGAGGATGCGAAGCGGGATGCCGAGAACACGTTGCGCGAAGCGAAGCTGCAGGCGCGGGACGAAGTGATCCGCGCGCGGGAAGCGTTCGAAACGGAAATCCAATCCCGCCGGCATGAACAGCTGGCGTTGGAGGAGCGTCTCTCGCAGCGCGAGACCAACCTTGACCGCAAGGTCGGCATGCTCGACCGCAAGGAGTTGGCGCTGGAAGAAAAATTGCAGCAACTTGAGCTTCAGAAGGAGGGGTTGAAGAAGCGGGAAGAAGAGTTGAATGCATTGTTGGCCCAGGAGCGCGAGCGGCTGCAGCAGGTTGCGGCCATGTCCCAGGAGGAGGCGCGCAAAACGATAATGCAGCGGGTTGAAGAGGAATTGAAGTTTGAAACAGGCAACCTGATCAGGCACATGCAGGATGAGGCCAGGGCCACGGCGGAAGAGCAGGCCCGGGAGATCATTACCCTGGCGGTGGAGCGCTATGCCGCCGACCAGGTACACGAAGTG
>Ga0334884_1000530_pt1 | contig 69310 bp, 58 predicted proteins | sample GraSluR1_MG_7_FD_207215 | JGI IMG/M metagenome (GOLD analysis project Ga0334884, IMG submission 207215) | Sludge microbial communities from methane-producing bioreactor in Wageningen University, Netherlands - Granular Sludge_12_05 R1 | ecosystem: Engineered > Bioreactor > Anaerobic >... | reverse complement strand
AGGGTGTTTTTGTACTTCTCGTAGGTTCTGAAGAGCCCCATGAAGGCGGCCTTGCGAACCTCCCGGTTTCGGGAGTGGATGTACTTACCGTAGCGTTCCTCCGAAAGCTCTACATCTTTACCCTCTTCATCCTGAATAACGGGAAATTTGAGATCCGCGTTGGTGAGCATAGAGAAGGTATTCTGTGGAACATCCGCCACATTCCCCATCCGGGCGAGAAGCAGCTCCTGCTCTGCGGGGAGTACGTGAGCCCGCACCCGGGTGATCTGCTCCAACGCAAAGCGGTAGAGTTCCAGCCGGGGTTCCCGGGCCAGGAAGTCGAGAAGCCGCTCCTCGGGGATGGCGAGAATCTCCGGGGTTACGAAGGAACCCGCTCCGCTCGCCTCCACCGCCAAGGTGGTGGCCCGATCTGCCAGCCCTTGATAGAAGTCGTTCTCCGTGTTTTCGTGGCTTCGCATGTGGGCGTAGGAGTAGATCTTCCCCAGAATGATCCCCAGGGCATCCTCCATCTCCAGACATGCGAGAAGGTTTTCCGGAGATTCCCCAAGGGTTCCCTGATACTCCCCAAGCCGGGGAAGCATCTCCTGAACCTGCTTGTACGCCGCCTCCCAGGAGGCGTCATCTGGAAAGATGTTCTCCAGCCGCCACTGATAGGCGGGGTCCATCTCCTGCCGTTCCGGAAGGGTCTGGACCTCCCCCATTCCGGAGCCGGGAAAGAGCAATAAAGAGCCGATAAGCGCACCGTACATCATACGTTTTTTCATCCTTTCATCACCGCCATTTTCTTTTTCGTAAAGTCCTATAGTGTGTGCAACGCCGAAAGGGAGGCTACTTCCAAGGCCACCAGTCTCTCGATCTGCTCCAGAAGCCTGGGTTCCTGTTCTTTCCAGGCTTCTCGAAAGCGCTCCTCCACCATCTTCCGATAGGCCTCCCCTCCCTCGGAGAGGATCTTCTCCATCCGTTTCCGGGAGATCATACGCTTTGTGACGATGGAAGGCAACCGTACCCGGTAGAGTTCCTTCCGCAGGGCTCCGTAGGCGAGGAGCCCCGCCATACCTCCCACCACCAGCCCGAGAGGGCCGGAGATCACCAAGGCCATGCCAGTGCCGCCGCAGATGGAGGCGGTGACAGCGGAGGTCATCACCGCCAGGGTTCCCTCGAAGAGACGCAGAGGATTTCCGTAGAGGCTTTTAGGAGCAAAGGGAAGGACATCCTTTTTCCAGGGAGCCCCGGAAAAAGCGCCCCCTTCGAGATGGGGTGGAAGGGTACGAATCCCCTTTCGAGAGAGCCAGTTCCCCAGGGCACGAGCGATCTCTCGGGGGAGAAGCTCGAAGATCCGGCGCATCTCCACCTCCAGGATTGCCGCAATTTCCGGCTCCTCCTCCTTTACGCAACGCTCCAGATCTTCCCGAAACGTGTGCAGGCTCCCCCCCTCTTGTCGGAAGCACTCCACCACCCCCCGGAGAGAGCCCTGAAAGAGACGGGCCTCACAGTGCCGGGCAACTTCCTCCGTCCCTCCCCGAAGCAGCCGGGCTACCCCCTCTTGAAGCTCTTCCCGCACAAATCGGGGGAGATCCTTCTCCAGGCTTTGCCGGAGCGTACTGTAACGATGCCGCAAGGCGGGGAGAAGGGATATCCCCTCGGCGATCACCGCTCCGGGGCGGCTACTGCGGAGAATCTTCTCCCGGGGGAGATCCAGCTCCTCTTGCAGGATCTGCACCACAAAGGGCCAGGAGCTGCTCCCCCCGGAGAGAATCACCCGGCCCATGGCGGAGCCCTGTAATCCGTGCTGTTCCACCCCTTCCCGGAGGGAACTCCGGAACCATCCCAGAAGATCCAGGGGTTCCTCTCCGAAGCGCTGCCCCTCCACCCGGCGGAGATGTTCTCCAAAGGAGGGGGTAGGAATATACCGGGAGGCCCGTTCTCGAAAAAATTCCCAGGAGAGATTCCGAAGGGTGCCGTAGTTTCCCGCCCGGCCGCTCCAGCTCTCCGAAAGATTTCGGGACATGGCGAGGGAGAAGTTTTCCTTCATGCGCCGGCATTCGTACCAGTGCACGTAGTAGGCCGCTCCCTCCTGCTCCAGCCGCTGTTCCAGTCCGGGATTAGCTTCGCAGAGCATCTGATAGAAGAGATCGTCCAGAAGGCGCCCCCCTAGAAGCATATCTCCCCAGGAGGCCTTCACCTCCAGCCGCTCCATCCAGGCAAAGTCACAGGTGCCCCCTCCGAAATCCACCACCAGAGTGCCCTCCAGGGATTCCGAAGGCTTGAGATCCTTCTGGGAGAGGTGGTAGAGAAGAGCCCCCACGGGCTCATCCACCAGCTCCACCTCCCCAAAACCCCCCTCCCGGGCCAGGGTACGCAGTGCCTCCCGCCACTCCTCCCCGGCTTCGCTGGGAACGCCGAAAAAGACCCGCCCCGCCTGATCAAGGGAGGCATACAGGCTCTCCGCCTCCCGGCGCACCCCCTGAAGAAAGGCAACCCCCGCCCTCCAGGCCTCGGAGGAGTGGGCAATATCGGGTTTGAAGTGCATCCGGAGATCATATTCTTTTTGCTCCGCTTCGAAGGCATCTCCCCAGGTATCGAGAGCCATGCGCCCCACCAGGGTCTCCCGATCTTTTCGAAAGAGCACCGCGGACTCCATCCCCAGAGCGTTGGGATCAAAGACAAGAGAAGAGGGAAGAAGCTCATCTCCAGGGCAAAAGGAGAAGTGCGAGGTGCTGGTACCGAAATCCACCGCCAGAACTTTAGCAATCATGCGAGAGGTCTCCCCGGACATTTTTATCCTGCGTACCCCGTTTATCCCGCCGAAGAAGCCCCTTCTCCTGAAGAGTTCCCCGGTAGAAGGCGGGGCGCCGCTCCACCACCACGGGCTCCCCTGGCTCCAGATACCCCAGGGTCTGGTACTGATCCCGAAGCTCCTCGCACCAATGTCGGGGAAGATCTTCCGGCGGGCTCTTTCCGGCATCCCCAGGAAGAGGCAGATTCTCGAACCCCGCCTCCCGGGCAGCCCGAAGCAGCTCCTCCACCGCCTCGGGGAGGGTCTCTTGAGAGGCCCCGGCCAGAGCATAGAGAGAGGCCCCTAGAGGAGTGAGATCCGGAATACGCCTCTCCTCTTCAAGATTCTTCTGCCGCAGAGATTCGAAGAGATACTCCCCCCGAAGGGCGAGGCGGTAGAAGGCGTAGCGCTGGATCAGAAGCTCCCGAAGCTGACCCTGTAACAGATCCCGATCCACCTCCTCAGAAGAGCCCCCGGACTGCACCAGAGGAGCGGCGAGACATTTTCCGAGAAAAGCGAGAAGGCGGAAGGTCCGGGGGAGCCTTTTCCCAGCCCTTCCGGAAGAGCAGCGGCGCTTCTCCCCCATCCAGAAGGCTCCCCCCGCTCCCAGAGCACCCCCCGCAAGAGAGGCCCCGGCGGTTCCGGAGCCGAGCAGAAGGGCGGCTAACCAGCCGAAAAACCCCCCCAGCAAAACTGCAAGGCCCACCATGGAAGAGGAAAAACCCTCCCGAAGAGGAAGGGGGGATGTCAACGCCGGGGCAAGTCGACGGAGCCTCTCCTCAAGAATCAGAGAATCCGGCTTCCCCAAGGGAAAGGAGAATTCCCCCTCCGGGGCCTCCTCCAGCACTTTGCGGAGAAGCTCCCGATCCCCTTCAAGAAGGATACGTCCAAAAGCCTGGGCATCTGCTTCCGAAGAGAACTCTCGCAGGATACGCTTCTCTATCTCCTCCACTGCAGACATTTTTGACCCTTCCTTTTCGGAAAAAGGTTGTAAAAAAGAGCCGGGAAAAGGCATCTGTTCTCTATCGTCCATGGTTCCTCCCTCATCTCCAGCCAGATCTGCGACAATCTTCCCGGGGGGCCAAAGGCAAAACTCCCCGCCATCCAAGAATTGCCAAAAGAATTTCCTGAAGCTATCCTACCATGGGGAAAGATTTCTGCACCCCCTATTCGCGAAAAGGAGATGCTCTATGCTTACGGAAAAATCGAAACTCGCCCTGGCCCTCTTCTGCACTCTGGTTCCCTGGGCCTCCGCCTTCGCCGCCATCCGGGCGGCTCTGGAGGGTTATCCCCCGGGGCATCTCGCTCTGGTGCGGTTTGTCATCGCCTCGGGAGTTCTGCTCACCTACGGGGCCATCACCCGCATGGGAGTACCGGATCTGCGGGATATCCCCCGGCTTCTCTTCCTGGGCCTTATGGGGATCACCCTCTACCATGTGCCCCTCAACTACGGGGAGGTGACCGTCTCCGCCGGGGCCGCAAGTTTGCTCATCGCCACGGTTCCCGTCTTTACCGCCCTCTTTGCCCTTCTTATTCTGCGGGAGGGGCTTCCTCCTCTGGGGTGGACCGGCATGGCCATCAGCTTCGCCGGAGCCACCCTTATCGCCTTCGGGGAGGGAGATGCTTTTTCCTTCAACACAGATGCTCTGCTGATTCTTCTTGCGGCGGTCTGCGAGAGCGTCTATTTTGTGCTCCAGAAGGATCTTCTCGCCAAGTACGGGGCGGTGCGCTTCGCCACCTATGCGGTGGTGGGGGGAACCCTGGGGATGCTCCCCTTCGCTCCGGGGGTCTTGGGCACCCTCGCCCAGGCTCCTCTGCATGCCACTCTCTCGGTGATCTATCTTGGGGTGGTGCCTGCGGCGTTCTCCATCGTAGCCTGGTCCTACGCCATCGCCCATATGAAGGTCTCCAAGGTGGCCTCCATGCTCTATCTCAGCCCGGTGATCGCCATGGGGATAGCCTGGGTCTGGCTGGGAGAGATCCCCTCGCTCCTCACTCTGGGAGGGGGCACCGTGGCCATTCTGGGGGTTCTTCTGGTATACCGCTCGAAAAATCCCGACAAAACACCCTCCTAAAAAACATCAGGCCCCCGGATACCCGAAGGCAGCACCGGGTATGAGGGGGCCTGAACACGTTACTCCTGCAAAAAGCTATCCCTTCCGATCCACTCCGTAGGTGAAGGCCATCATGGTGATATCGTCGGACTGCTCCGCCCCTTCCACAAACCCTTCCAGAGCTTTACGCAGCTCCTGAATAAGCAGCGTGGGAGGCTTCTTTCGGAGCTTCACCAATGCCAGAGCGGTACGTTCCTCTCCGAAAAGTTCCTGCTGGTGGTTCATGGCCTCGGTAACGCCGTCGGTATACATAAAAAGGGTATCTCCCGGGGCAAAGGTAAAGGTTCCCTCTTCGAAGATCACATCCTCCATAGCTCCCGCAAGAGCCCCCTTCACCTGGGGAAGCATGGTGACCACTCCTTCCGCGGGGAGATAGAAGGGGGGATTGTGCCCTCCGCTGGCATAGCGGCACTCCCCCGAGGGAAGGTGTACGATGGCGCAGAAGATGGTAACGAACATGCAGGATTCGTTATCCTCCGCAAGCTCGTTGTTGAGCTTGAAGAGAATATCTCCGGGATCAAGAGAATTTTTGGTAAGGATCTTGGTAAAGGTTCGGGTCACCGCCATGAAGAGCGCCGCAGGAACCCCCTTGCCGGAGACATCCCCCACGATAAGACAGATATGCTCCTCGTCCGCCATGAAGAAGTCGTAGAAATCGCCTCCCACCTCCCGGGCGGGCTCCAGAAGGGCATAGAGATCGAACTCCTCATGCTCCGGAAAGGGAGGAAAGGTTTTGGGAATGAGGCTCATCTGAATGGATTGGGCGATGTGCAGCTCGCTTTCGATGCGCTCCTTGGCGGCGGTGGTGGCACAGAGAATGTCGATCTGCACCAGAAGCTGCTGCCGCATCACCTCGAAGGACTGCGCCAGATGGGCTACTTCGTCCTCCCCGATAATATGGGGGAGAGGGGCATCCAGCTCTCCCTCCGCAAGCTTGCGGGTGGCATGCTCCAACTGCACCAGAGGCCCGGTGATAGAGCGGGTTACCAGAAGGATAAGTCCCAGAAGAAAGACAAACCCCAGCACCCCCAGGATCCCCTGATAACGGGTGAGGGCAGCGATCTTAGCCACCAGCACCTCCCGGGGAAAGAGCACCCCGAGAGACCACTCCACCGACGGAATGGATACGAAGGCCACCCACCCCTCGGGACCCATCACGGTATGTTCCAGGAAGGCAAATCCCGACTCCCCCGCAATCATCCGCCTCCCTAGATGTCGCAGTGCGGGAAGTTCATACTCCTCGGCGATGCTGAAGATGGTCTCCCGAAGAATCCAGCTCGCCTCGGGATGGGCGATAAACCGGCCGTTTCTGGCGAGAATAAAGGCAAAACCTCCTTCATCAAGAGAGAGGCCCTCCACAATCCTGGAGAACCACTCCAGGGACATATCCGCCGTCACCACCCCCTCGAAGGTTCTGCTCTCCCCGGAGCCCGAGAGAAGAGGCACCGAGTAGGTTGTCATAAGCGTCTGGCCTCCCAGATCATCGAAGTAGGGATCCGTCCAGAGGGCACGCCGGGCATGTTTGGGGAGGCTGTACCAGTCGGTGATGCGGAAGGAATCTCCCTCTTTGGCGAGATCCTTAAACACAATTTCATCTCTCTCCCGCTGCACGTAGGGAACCCCCTGCACCCCATACCAGGAGGGGTGCTCCAGCCCCACCGCCATGCCGAAGACCTCGGGGTTGTTCAGCAGGCTCTCCTCAAGGAGGCCGAAGATTCCCTCGGTGCCCGGAGCAAAACGGCGGATGGCGTAGGCCGCCCCCTTGGCAGTCTGCTCCAGGGCCTTGGCCACAGACTCCACCTGACAGGCTATGGCCTGGGCGGTCTCTCGGGCCTCGTCCTCCAGCTCCTTCTCCAGAAGGTTCCGGGAGGAGACGTAGCTGAACCCCACCACCGCCCCGAGGATACACCCTCCTCCAAGAAGCAGCAGCAGGGACATGCGCCAGGCAAGAGAGAGATTACGGAGCATGGGGCACCTCCCGGGGAATTACAAAATCCTCGTAAGGGAAGAGGGAGTTGATGCGTTTTCCCTGGAAAAGGGCCTCCCCAGCTCTCCGGTACTCCTCCCGCGAGAGCACTCCGGGCTCCCAATGATCTCCAGACTCAGGAAGGATGCGGGGGAGAAGAGCCTCAAGCATCCACCGCATATGCCCCCGGTTTGCGGGGACATGGGCCCGGTCCACGTACTGCATCACGATATCCAGGGCCTCCTCGGGGTTTTCCCGGGCATAGGCCCATCCCTCCAGGGTGGCCTCCACAAAGTCGGCACATGCCTCGGGATTTTCCCGATAGAAGCTTTCCAGCGCATAGATACCGTCTTCGGGAAAACCCAGGCCGTACTCCTCAAGAAAAAAGGGGGCAAGCTCCTCGAAATCGAACCCCGCCTGGTAGAGCACGTGGTATTCGTTGTAATACATGGCGGCGCAGGCATCCACCACTCCCCGAAGGAAGAGGTTCACCGAATAGTACTGAGGATAGATGCGGGGGTCTATCTGCTCCTTTTCGAAGAGAAGATCGAACCCCAGCCGGAAGGGCCCCTCCCAGAGAGAGACTCCCCGCCCGGAAAGATCCCCCAGGGAGGCAATGCCTCTATCCTTTCGCCCCACAAGCATGAGAGAGGATTTCTGCACCATCTGGCCGAGAAGCACCAGGGGAACGCCCTTATCCCGGGCCTCCAGACCGGAAGAGAGAAACTGGGTCACCAGATCTGCCTCCCCCTTCTGAAGATACTCCCAGGGATCTGCGTCAGCACCTCCTCGCAGAAGGGTAACATCCAGCATCCGGCGGAGATAGAAACCCTTTTCGTAGGCCACGTAGATTCCTGCAAACTGGGATTGGGGAGACCACTGGGGGAGTACAAAGACATGGGTAAAGGAAAAGGCCATCCCCTCCCGGGGAGAGAACAGAGATGCCACAACAAAAAGAAGAAGCAGAAAAACAGAGATCCTCCCGAAGAAGAGCCGGTGCTTCTTTGGGTCTATTTTTGGGTCTATCTTTGGATACATCCTCAAGGTGTCTCTGAAAATCATGACCCCTGCTCCCTGGGATAGATCACGAAACGAAGAAGGTTTTCCTCTCCTTCCCGGGTGTAGTGTACTTCATCCATCACCCGGCGCATGAGGAGAATCCCCAGCCCCCCTATCTCCCGCTCCTCCATGGAGGCCTTGAGATCCGGCTCCTCCAGAGAGAAGGGGTCAAAGGGGATCCCCCGATCCCGAAAAATCACCCGGCACGCCTCGGGTGTGGAGGCAACATGAATGATCACCTCTCCGGGGGGAACCTTATAAGCGTAGGAGCAGATGTTCATCACCGCCTCCTCGGTGGAGAGCGCCAGATGCTGCTGCTGCCTCGGGTGCAGTCCCGCCTCCTCGGCTACCCCTTCAATCCACCCAACGATCTGAGGTACCTCCTCCACCCGGGCCTCGAAGGTACGCTCTCTCTCCAGAGGAAGGAAGGCCATATCAGAAGAGTCCCTGAGCCGCTTCCGGAGTATCCACGATGGGGAGAAAGGCATCAAAACCAGAGATGGAAAAGACCTCCGCCACCACCCCGGTAAGTCCCGAGAGCACCACCTTCCCTCCCAGGGGCTTCACCTTTTTCGCCACCCCCAGAATGGAGCGAAGCCCCGCACTGCTGATGTACTCAAGCGAGGAGAAATCCAGAAGAAATTTGGTATGCCCCTCCTCCATCCAGGCGAGACACTGCTTTTCGAACTCCGGCGCCGTCACCGCATCCATACGCCCGGAGACCGCTACCACGTCACAGCTATCGGTGCTACGCAGTACCATATCCATGATAAAATCGCTCCTTTCGGGAGAGAAGATGTTTGTACAGTTTGCACATCAAAAAGGCAGAGATGGTGCACGCCCCGCCAAAAACTACAGATCCACGTTACAGGTCTAAGAGAAGAAAACGGTAGAGCCAGAGAAGCAGAAGAGCCACCCCCACGAAGACAGCCCCCCCCACCAGGTAGGAGGCCCAGGGGCCTGCAACAAAGCTCTGCACCGCCTTCACGGGAATCTCTTCGGGTTCATAGGCTTCGGGGCGCAGACGCAGGCTCTTCTGAAGAATGAGAAGCCCCCGGATGCGATCGGTAATCCCCACCTCCAGAAGATAGCGATCGGGTCCCTTTTCTTCCATACGAAGGAGGGTGGCCGGCACAGCCCCGTCAAAGCGCCCCTTCCTCGCCCGAGTGAGAACCTTGTAGAGCTTGGTCTCCGGAGGAATCTTTACCATGAGCCTGTCTCCATCTTGAAGAGAGGCCACGGACTTTCCCCGAATGGGATCAATCTCGGGGCCGCAGGGGATATACTCCAGGGGCATCCCCTTGGGCTCCAATGTCTCTTCGGAACTCTCTTCCTCCGGGGGATCAAGCACCGAGGGATCCCCAAACTGCTTCAGGAAATCCCGCACCATGGCCAAGGTGCATTTCTGCACCTTGAGAAAGGAAAAAACCTGAAAGCCGAGAGTCTTCTCCAGCACCGCATTCAAGCGCTGCTCCAGCCCTCGCTCGCCGTCACGGCTTCCCTCGAAGATATCCTTCAGCCGGGAGGATTCGAAGAACTCCTGGCTTGCCTTTTTTGTAAGCTCCACGTACTCGGCTTCGGGCTCCTTCCAGGAGCTTGCCACGTAGGAGGCGAACTCCGCCCACTCCGTGGTGAGCCCCACAGGAGCATCCCGCCCCTCAAGAAAGCGAAAACCCATGGCGTAGATCCCCCGATCTCCGTAGAGCACGTAGAGATAGGCTTTCTTTTTCTGTTCCTGTTCTTGCTCCAGCTCTTCCATACTCAGAATTCCCTTGATGACCCGGAAGGATTCTCTCATGAAAAATTCACCTCTTTTAGCTTTTCCAGGGGAGCTTTTTCTTACTTCGGAATTATACCACTCTCTGCTCCAGAAGTTCCGCAAAAAAACGACAGATGAGATTCGCAATCATACCCTGCCGGTAGGCGGTATCCTTCCGGGGGACCACATCCCCCGCGAGAATCTCCGCGGCTTTCTTCACATCTTCGAGAGTGAGAGGACGGTTTTCCAGCAGCTCCGAAGCCTTGGGTAGAAGCACCGGCCAGGGGGTAACGCTCCCTACCGCCAGGCGCACCCGAGAGAAGATCCCCGGAGCCTCGGAAATGGCGCTGCATCCCAGGGAGAGCCTGGAGATGGTAAGGGCCTTGCGGGTCCCCACCTTGAAAAATTTCTGGGGCGTTCCGAAGAGCCCCGAAGGGATCCGCACCTTGTAGAGCAGCTCCGAGGGGTGCCGCACGGTCTCCCGGTACCCCTGATAGAGTTCCCTCAGGGGAAGAACCCGCTCTCCCCGGGAGGATACGAAGACCACCTCTGCATCCAGGGCGAGGAGCAGAGGGGCCGCATCCCCTGCGGCGGAGGCGCTCATGAGGTTCCCCCCCAGGGTAGCCATGTTCTGAATCGCCACGGCCCCCACTCCCGCGGCCATCTCATGAAGGGCGGGGAGATGCTGCTTTACCAGAGGGTGCTCCCGAATGTGGGCAAAGGTAACCCCCGCCCCAATCTCAAGCATCCCAGATTCTTCCCTGTATTCCAGCTTCTCCAGCTCCGGAATTCCCCGAAGATTCATCACCTTTTCGGGAGCTTGCCGAACCTTCTTCACCATATCCGGGAGAATATCCGTTCCTCCTGCCACAGGAAGAAGTTTCTCTCCCTGATTTTCCAGGATTACAAGGGCTTCTTCAAGAGTACCCGGGAGGAAGATTCCCTCATTTTCGAGGGATTTTCGGTACTCTTGAGGAATTTCACGAGAAATTTCGGAGGAAGAAAGGGAGAGGGGTATCTCCCGAGGGGTATATCCCCCCATCACCGCCCGCTGCACTCCTCGAACAAGGCTCGCATAGCCGGTACAGCGGCAGAGATTTCCCGCGAGCCCCTTCCGGATGGCCCCCTCATCCGGAGAGGCATCTCCTCGCAAAAGGTACTCCGAGGCCATGACAAAGCCAGGAGTGCAGAAACCGCACTGTACCGCCCCCTCCTCAAGAAAGGCCTCCTGAAGACCCGTGGGGCCCCCGGCACTGACACCCTCAATGGTCACCACGGAACGTCCCGAAAGCTGAAACGCCGGAACCATGCAGGATTTCACAAGCTCCCCGTCGAGATGCACCGCGCAGGCCCCGCACTCCCCCTCGCTGCACCCCTCCTTAGTCCCCGTGAGCCCCAGATCCTCCCGAAGAATGGAGAGAAGGCTTCTAAGAGGCGTGGTCTCTACTGCCACCGGAAGGCCGTTGACGTAAAACGCAAGTTTCATGCATCTTCCCCCTTTTCAGCAAGAAGTCTAAAAAGTTCCTGAGGGGTGAGAGGAAGATCCCGAGGAACGATACCCAGAGCATCCTCCACCGCCCCCGCCAGAGCGGGAGCCCCTCCGTTCATGGGCAGCTCCCCCAGCCCCTTGGCACCCCAGGGGCCGTATTCAAAGGGGATGCCGTCGAAGGAGATTTTCATGGCAGGAACATCCAGAGTGGTGGGGATGCTGTAGGTGGCCATGCGGTACTTGGTATACTTTCCATCCCGATAGGCGATATCCTCCATACATCCGTACCCCAGGGACTGCACAGCCCCTCCCTCCACCTGTCCCGCCGCAAGAAGGGGGTGCAGAGGGGTCCCCACGTCGATCACCGAGGTAAGCCTGGTGGGGGTAATTTCCAGGGTATCTTCATCTACCTCAATCTCCAGCACGTTGGCCCCCCATGAGTAGTCCTTATAGGCGTCTCCCTGGCAAGTGCCATCGTTCCACCCCTTGCCGGGGATGGGGTTATAGGTGCTCTCCCAGGTAAGCATCTCCTCCTCCGAAAGGGCAAAGACCCGTTCGAGCATCTCCAGAAAGGAGAGAGGCTCCCCTTCGGGAAAGAGATACTGCCGGTTTTCCCATCGTATCTGGGGTTCCGAGAAGAGAGTCCGCCCCCTTTGAAGAAGCTCCTCCCCAAGGCCTTCACAGGCCTGCTGCAGAATCTTTCCTACTATCATGGTGGTGCGGGATGCCACGGTGGGGCCGCTATCCGGCACCTGCCATGTATCCGGGGTTCCGTACCGCACCCTTTCGTAGGGCACCCCCAAGGTATCCCCCACTATCATGGCAAAGACTGTAGACACCCCCTGCCCCATCTCCACGCTGCTGCTGCGGATGGTGAGGATCCCCTTTCTGGAGGCTTCCAGGCGAATTTTTCCGGCGATGTTCTCTTCCCCGGAGCCGGTGAACCCCCCTCCGTGAAGATAGAGGGAAAGTCCCAACCCCCGAAGGCGCCCAGGAGCGACCCGGCGGGGGGTGCCACGCTTCTCTTGGTAGCCGGAAATTTCCAGAGCGCGCTGCAACACCAACGCCGCTCCGGGATGCCGCAGCTGCTGGCCACAGGCAAGGGTGTCTCCGGGCTTGAGGACATTCCGCTGGCGCACCTCTGCGGGATCGAGAGAGAGTTCCCGGGCTATGGCATCTATCATACGCTCCACGCCGAAGAGCATCTGGGGGGCTCCAAAACCGCGAAAGGCCCCGTTGGGGGGGGAGTTGGTAGCCACCGCCCATCCCCGAACCTGCACGTGGGGTACCCGGTAGACCCCGGTGGCGTGGAGCACCCCCCGGGAGAGCACCACGGGGCTGAGGGTGGTATAGGCGCCGCCGTCGAGAAGAAGCTCCACCTCCAGAGCCTGAAGCACCCCCTCGCCGGAGAATCCTGCCCGGAGACGGCTTCGGGAAGGGTGTCGCTTGGTGGTACAGGCGATATCCTCTGCCCGGTCAAGAATCATCTTGACCGGACGCTGAGCCTTCAGAGCCAGAAGGGCTGCGTGCAGGGCAAGCACCGAGGGGTAATCCTCCTTGCCTCCGAACCCCCCGCCGGTAACGGTCTGGCGAACCCGCACCTTCTCCGAAGGAAGCCCCAAACCGTGGCAGAGGGCCCCCAGAGCGTAGTAGGGGCACTGCATGGAGCCCAGAATCTCTACCGCCCCATCTTCCAGGGGCCGGGCGATCATCCCCTGGGGCTCCAGGTACATGTGCTCCTGATGGGGGGTACTGCACTCCAGCTCCAGCACGTGCTCCGCCGTCGCAAAGGCACCTTCGGGATCCCCCTTGGAGAAAGCGTATTCTTTGAAAAGGTTAGAGTTTCCCCGCTCCCCCCGAACCGTATCGTGGTTCTTCAGGGCCTCGCTTGGATCAAGAATGGGAGGAAGCTCCTCCATATCCACCTCCAGAGCTGCGAGAGCTTTTTCCAAAAGCTCCCTGCTCGGAGCCCCCACGAGAGCAAGAGGTTCTCCGAAGAAGCGCGCCTCCCCCTCTGCGAGGATGGGATGATCCATCTCAATCACCGCCACCTCGTTGGGCCCCGGAAGATCCTCGGGAGTCACCATCACCACCAAAGACCAGTCAAACTCCGGATTGCGGCGGAGGCCCCGAATCTTTCCCCGGCAGAGGGGAGAACGAAGCGTCCCTCCGTACCACATGGCGGGAAAAGAGAGATCATCCACATACTGGGCCTTTCCCGAAAGCTTTTCCCACGCATCGTTCCGCTCTATATTACGGCCTATCATTCCGGCATGGTGCAACGCATATCCCTCCTCATCTTCCTTAGCGGGCTTTCTTAGATAGCATCACACGATAGCTCCCGGCAGATCCCCGCCGGAGAGACTCCTCTAGGGCTCAATCCATGTGGATATAAAGTTGAACTCCGTGCCGATAAAGGTCTGCTGCAGATTATGTACCTTGGGGCTGCATATCCAGGCCTTTCTCCGAAGCTGCAGAGGGATCATGGGAGCCTCCTGCAAAAGGAGCTTCTCCGCCTCGAAGAGAAAATCCATCCGCTTTCTCGGGTTCTCCTCATTCCGGGCGCTCTCCAGAAGAGCATCATACTCGGAGTTGGCATATCCCCCGCTGTTCTTCCTCTGAGAACTCTCCCAGATCTCCAGATACGTCATGGGATCATTATAATCCGGAATCCACCCTCCGTAGAGCAAATCGAAGGAGCCCTCGTATTCGCGGATCTCGCGCTCCTGCCGGCTTACATAGACCGGGGTGAAGGATATCCCCAGCACAGACTCCATCTGATATTTAAGTTCCTCTCCTATGGCCCGGCACTCCTCACTATCCTGAATAAGGAAGGAGACCGTAATATCACGAGGGGCCTCAAATCCCATCTCCTGCAATGCCTCGGCGAGAAGAGCCTGGGCCTTTTGGGGATCCCCTCCGGGAGGGTAGAAGAGCAGAGGGTACTCATCTCCATAGGGGCGAGAGACTCCCCGAAGCAGGGGAAAAACGTACCGTGTCTGGGGAAAGTAAAGCCTTTTGGTAGCTTTCTCTACATAGCTGCTGCGATCAAGGGCGTGCCCCAGCGCCTGGCGGAACTTGAGATTGCTCCCCCAGGGAGCTTCGGGACGCTCCCGGCAGTTGAAACGGATCCAATCCACCGTACCGTTGAGAAAGAGTTCCCCCTTCCCCCGCCGGATGTAGGAGAGGTAGCTGGAGGGAGGAATATGGCAGAAATGGAACTCCCCAGCTTCGAAACGACGCAGAATCTCTTCGGGATCTTCTACAACCTGCACATGGATCCCCGGAAGACGGACCGTTGAGGCGTTCCAGTAGGCGGGGTTTTTACCAAGCACCATCTCGCTTCCGGGAGTCCAGCTCTGCACGGCAAAAGGGCCGTTGGAGAGTAGCGACGCGAGATCCTTTGCATAGGTTGTCCCTCCGAGCTGTTTCAGAAAATGCCGGGGCACGGGAAAAAAGGGGAGGAGTCCCACCCTGAAGAGAAAGGATGCGTCCCGACGCTCCAGAGAAAACTCCAGGGTATGCGCATCCAGGGCCTTCACTCCCACCAGGGAAAAATCAGTGATCTCACCTCGGTTGTAGGCTCGGGCATGCTGCACTCCGTAGGCGAAAAAAGCGTAGGGGCTTTTTGCCTTGGGATTGAGAAGGCGCTCTACCGCGTGAACAAAATCCTCCGCCTCCAGGGGGGTTCCGTCGCTCCACTGGGAGGAACGAAGAAAAAAGGTGTACCGGGTGCCATCCTCCGAAAGGGTCCACCTACGGGCCGCCCCCGGAGCAATCTCTCCTCCAGTTGGCCGCACAAGCCCCTCCCAGATATGATTTCCCAACGTAAAGGCAAGGGTTGTTACCGCCCTCTGGGGATCAAGGCTTGTCACCGCCGTGGAGACCGGGTAGCGGAGATATCCAGAGAGAGAGTCCTCTTGCGCTTCTCCAAACACCCCCATGCTTAGAAGGAGAAACACCACCATCACGCTGAAAAAAGCTTTTGATCCCCTGCTCATATGCCCGCTCCCCCTTTCGACCGATGGCGCCGTACCGTTCTCGTTTTTTCCGAAAGACCCTGGTAGAAACTTTATAACTGCGGCTACTAAAGGAATACGAACTTCCACGAGCATCTCCAGTATAAACCAGAAGAAAAGCTCTCCCTAGGTTTTTTTCTTCCTTTTTTCCTCATTCCCGGAGGTATTCTTCCGGGAAAATGCGAAAAAGAAGAAATGCTCTTCCTCCCAGGGGAGTGAAGCCCATTTCTTCTGCAAAAATGCTGCGGTAGATGCGGTAGAGATCAAAGGGAGTCACAGGAAAGCCCGATCAGACCCGCATCTTCGCCTTTTTACGCTCCACCGCCTCCAGATGCTGGGCATAAAACTGGCGCACAAAGACCTCCTGCACATCATAATTCCAATGCACCTCCCGAAGGTAGCGGGCAGCATCTGCAAAATCGCGGGTTCGCAAAATACGCACGAGATCCCGATGCTCCTTGAGCCCCGCCTCTTCCCAGGCATGGATAATCTCGTTATTCCGAGGAAAATCATAAAGCCTCTGTTTCAGAATATCCACCCGGTGCACCAGCTCTTCGTTATCCGAAAGATTGATGTATATTTTATGAAACTCGTTGTTTCGGGAGAGATACTCGTCGAAATCACCCTCTTCAAGGCAACGCACCATAGCATTGGTATGCTCTTCCATGGCATCCACCACCTCGGGCCCCATCCGGGGAGATGCCTCCATAAGGGCCGCCGACTCAAGCGCCCCGAGAATAACGTAAATGTTCCGGATCACCTTGGGCGTCAGGGCATTGGCCATAGCTCCCCGACGATGAAAAATCGTGATAAATCCCTCTGTTTCAAGCTGTACCAAGGCTTCCCTCAGGGGAGTGGTACTAATACCCAGAGCTTCGCTGATCTCCCGGAGATTAAAGAACGATCCCGGCAACAGCTCTCCACTGTTCATTTTCTCCCGCAAATAGTTATAGACCACTTCCCTCAGGGAAACCAGCTTTGACGAATCAAACGGCACCACCGTACCCACCCCTATTCTGTAGACCAGCACATATATCAGCACTATATTCTGTCTAGGATACTCTATAACGGAATCTTTGTCGAAAAGTTTTTCGGCTTCGCAAGAAAAATGTGGATTTTTTTCTTGACCCCCGGAGCCCTCTCGCCGTACAATATATTTTGCATATATTCGAGATATGAGGGGAAGAGAACTCGTGCCTTTCCCATTTTCAGGAGGTGCACCCATGCTAGAACAGGAAAAAGTCGCCCAGGTTGCCCAGGTACTGCAAAAAGAGGGTGTGGACGCTCTGCTTCTGGGCCCCACGTCGGATCTTGAATATCTGAGCGGGCTCCATCTGCAGGACTGCGAACGCTTCAAGGGATGTTTTATTCTTCAGGACGGGCGCTCCTTCTGCGTCTGCCCCCGGATCAGTACCCAGGAGTTTCGGGAGTGCATGCCCGAGGAGGTTCCCATTTTCGACTGGCAGGACAAGGATTGGTTCTACGCCACTCTCTCGGAGGCCTTCGAAAAGTACGGTCTTAAGGGAAAATCTCTCGCCCTGAACGACGGCGTACGGGGTGTGGATGCGGTGGAGATTATGCAGCGGGAGAAGGTCACCCTGATAAACGGCTGGCACTATCTGGACGGCATGCGCTCCATCAAATCCGCCGATGAGGTGGCAAAGCTCAAAAAGGCGGGAGAGATCGCCGATGCCGCTCTGGAGGCCCTGCTCCCCTTTATTCGCCCAGGAAGAAGCGAGCGGGAGATCAAGCGCAAGCTTCTGGCTCTGCTGGAGGAAAAGGGGGCGGATGCCACCTCCTTCACCCCCATCGTGGCCCGGGGAGAGAACGCTGCCATGGCCCACTACACCCGGGAGGATGGCATTGTGCAGGAGCAGGATACGGTGCTCATCGACTACGGCTGCCGCTATCAGGGATACTGCTCGGATACCACCCGCACCCTCTTCGTGGGAAAACCTTCGGAGGAGGCCCTGAAGCTCTATCGTATCGTTCAGGAGTCTCAGGAGGCGGGAGAGAGGGCGGTACGTCCCGGAGTTACCTCGGAATCCGTGGATATAGCGGCCCGGAAGGTCATCGAAGATGCGGGGTACGGGGAGTATTTCAACAACCGACTGGGCCACGGCATCGGCATGGCGGTTCACGAGGCCCCGAACATCATGCGGGGAAATACGCAGATCCTTCAGCCCGGCATGGCCTTCAGCATTGAGCCAGGGATCTACATACCCGGCAAAATCGGCATCCGGGTGGAAAACATCGTGGTGGTTACCGCGGATGGATGCGTTCCCATGAGCACCTTCCCCAGGGACCCTCTACAGATAGATTAAAATAAAGAGCCTTTTCAAAAACCTCTTTAGAAAACACACTGCCTCCACAAAGAAAGCCGGACCTCCTTTGCAACGCTCTGAAGGTCCGGCCTTTCCCCTTGTTAAAAATAGTATCTAGTGACGAGAAAAAACCTCCGCTCCCCCTATTACTGTGAGAAGCGCCTGAATATCCTTGAGTTCTTCCTCGGGACAGTTCATGGGATCCCGGTCCAGCACAACAAAATCTGCAAGCTTTCCCGTCTCGATACTTCCCTTGATATCTTCTTCAAACCCCGCGTAGGCTCCCCAGTTCGTAAAGGAGCGCAACATCTCTTCCCGGGTCATCTTCTCCTCGGGATACCAGCCCCCTTCGGGGGTGCCTTCCCGATCCATCCGGGTTACCGCCGCATAAAAACCATGGAAAGGATTTACCAGCTCCACCGGGGCGTCGGAACCATTGGGTAGAATGGATCCCGCATCCAGAAGCTTGCGCCATGCATAGGCGCCCTTGATACGCTCCGGCCCCACCCTGTCTTCCGCCATGTTTTTATCCGACGTAGCGTGCACGGACTGCATGGAGGGAAGAACTCCAAGCTGGGCAAACCGGGGGATATCCTCCAGAAGAACAACCTGGGCATGTTCTATCCGAAAGCGATGATCCTGAGGTTCCGGAATCTCCCCGAGTACGCGCTCGTAGACATTCAGCATCTGGTGATTCGCACCGTCTCCAATGGCGTGGGTAGATGCCTGAAATCCCGCCTTCCGCGCTTGAAGCACCAGTTGATAGATCTCTTCGTCCTCGTACCGGGGGTTCCCTGTATGCCCAGGCTTGTCGCTATACTCCTCAAGCATCCAGGCGCTTCGGGCTCCCAGAGATCCATCTGCGAAAAACTTCACCGTCCGCACGGTAAGACGGTTATCGTATAGCCCAATCCTGGGACCCATTTCGTAAAAGGCATTGTAGGCATCTTCGGCAGATTGCCCATACCCTCCTGAAGAACCCATAACGTAAAGCCGGATTTTGAGATCCCCGGATTCGTAGAGCTTCTCCATCCGACCGATCATCTCCATGCTGGATCCCAAATCATGGGCTGTGGTGATGCCATATCCGAGAAGCTCTTCCTGAGCCGCCAACAATGCTCTCCGGTGCTGTTCCTCCGTGAAGGGAGGGATGAGATTGGTTACCAAGTTCATGGCCGTATCAATAAGCACCCCCGTGGGCTCTCCCTGGGCGTCCTTAATGATTTCACCCCCCTGAGGATCCGGCGTATCCCGGGTAATGCCCCCCATCTCCAGGGCTTTGGAATTCACCCATGCCGCATGACCACAGGTGCGCCTCAGCACCACCGGCACATCCGGAGCCAGCGCATCAAGCTCCTCTTTGAGGGGAAAAAGCTGTCCCTCCCAGACTTCCTGATTCCAGCCCCGCCCCACGATCCACTCCCCGTTTTCCTTCGCCACAGGATAGGCAGCCTTTACCGCCGCGAGGATTTCCTCCTTGGGTTTCCAGTGAGCCTGTACCTGAAGGAGCATTTGCCCCAGGAGAGGATAGTGAAGATGAGCCTCTACAATGCCCGGAATAACGGCCTTTCCCTCCAGATCCACCACTCTGGTCCCTTCCCCGACAAAAGCCAGAGCAGCTTCGTTATCTCCCGCATAGATAAAGGCCCCATCTTTTACCGCCAGAGCCTGTGCCGTTTCGAAAGCTCCGTTTATCGTGTGAATCGTGCCGTTATGATAGACCGCATCCGCAACATCCCCCGCATTCGCGGGGAAAGAAACGAACATACCCCCCATCATTACTCCAAGGATTCCTAAAACCGCCAACCTTCGCATTCCCATAGAACAACCTCCTCTCATGATTAAAAAATACGTCCCAGCTCCATCGTCCCCAACTACTCCGCTTGAAAAGGGCTAAGCATACCCTTTTTGTATAGCATTATCACTATTGTACACTATTGTCAACCTCCAAAAGAGGCTCGTCTCTACAACCCTTTCGGGAAAAAACTCGAAGATTTTTGGGGAGAACCATGATGAATCTTTCAATAAAATCCACTTCGACCCGAGGGAGTACCCGTAAAAAGGGTTTTTGTATTACCATAGGGAGATCTTGAAAGCAGGGGGAATCCTGATGTTCTACTGGCTGACGAAAAACTTCTTTAAAGTCCTCTTCCTTATCTACAACCGGGCGGAGGTGCGGGGGCTGGAGAACTGCCCCTCCCAGGGGGCCTGTATTCTTGCGGCCAATCATGCGAGCCACCTGGACCCTCCCATGGTGGGGGCCATGTACCCCGGAAGGCTCACCTTTGTGGCCATCGACTATCTCTTTCGCATACCCCTTCTCGGCTTCTGCATCCGCCATCTCGGAGTCATACCCATCACCCACCACAAGGCGGCGAGCGCCGTGGAGATGCTCAAGCTTTCTCTCAAGCTCCTCGAAGAGGGAAAGCGGGTGATCCTCTTCCCCGAGGGAACCCGATCCTGGGACGGCAAGCTGAAGGAGTTCGAGGGTGGGGCGGCCATGCTGGCCCTGAAGACGGGAGCCCCCATCCTCCCCATCTATCTGGAGGGAACCCACCGCTCCCTCCCCAGGGGGAGCAGATTTCCCAAACCCACCAAACTACGGATCACCTTCGGCCCCCTGCTCCATCCCCAGGATCTCCCCGAAGGGCTCTCCTCCAAGGCCAAACGGGAGGCCCTTCTCAAGGAGCTGGAAAAACGCATTCGGGAGATGGGAGCGGAGTGAGGGAAATCTAGTAATGAGTGGGGAGTGTGAAGTGGGAAGCCGAGGCAAAAACAAGGCAGGGGCAAAACAGAGGTAAGGCAGAAGCTTCGGTGGTTTAAGGCTATCAAGACTACAAACAAAATCCGCAGATAACGTAAAAATGCCCAGGGAGAGAAGAGAAAAAACCCTGCGGCTTTGCGTTATCTGCGGATGTTTTTTGTTCCCCGAGAACAGATCAGGAAGACACGGGCCTTCTCTCGGGCACTTTGCGGAGCAGCAGCATCCCCCCTATAAAGAAGAAGAAAAGCATGGGGATTCCCGCCCGGACGGTGCCGGTGATCTGGGTGAGGATCCCGAAGAGAAAGGGCCCCGCCACTCCGGCGAACTTGCTGGACATGTCGTAGAAGCCGAAGAACTCCGAGGTCTTTTCCGGAGGAATGAGCCGGGAGAAGAGCGCTCGGGACAATGCCTGAGCCCCTCCCTGAAAGAGCCCCACGGAGACCGCCAGAAGGGCGAAGTGGAAGGGGGTGCGCACGAAGTAGACCCCCAGAGCGATTACCGCATACCCTCCCAGAGTAACCACCAGGCTCTTTTTCAACCCCCAGGTTCGGGCAAGGCTCCCCCAGGCGAGAGTGCTGGGGATGCCCACGAACTGGGTGAGAATGAGGGCGGTGATGAGATAGAGAGGGGGGACCCCGATGGTGCTGCCGAAGATAACCCCCATCTTCATGATGGTGCCGATGCCGTCGTTATAGAGCCAGAAGGCGAGAAGAAAGCGCAGAATCTCCGGCCTGGCCCGGATGAGACGAAGGGTCTGGAGGGGGCGGCGAAGAGAATCCCCCAGAGGCTCCCCGGTCTCTCCCGGAGGCTCCGGCACGTGCCGGAAGGTGGGGATGGAGAAGATCCCCCACCAGAGAGCCACCGAGAGAAAAGAGAGCTGAAATCCCCAGGGGGGGAGCAGAAAGACCATAAGGGCATTCACCACCAGAAGGGCTCCCCCCCCGAGATAGCCGAAGGCGTACCCTGCGGAGGAGATGGCGGGGATGCGCCAGGGGGCGGCGATGCGGGTGAGAAGAGAGTCGTAGAAGATGTTTGCCAGAGCAAACCCACCGGAGCCCAGCACCAGCAGTAGTAGCCCCATCCCCCACTGTCCTTCCCTGAGAAAGGCCATAGCTGCTGTGGCCCCGATCCCCAGAGCGGTCATAATGCCAAGCCCGAGCTTGCGCCTCCCCCAGGCATCCCCCAGAGCCCCCGCAAAGGGCCCCCCGAAGGCGGCGAAGAGCAGCCCCAGAGCGGAGGCGTACCCCCAGTAGGCGGCGGAACGGGAGGGCTCCATCCCCGCACTGAGCACATTCTGATAGAAGAGAGGATAGAGCACCACCATGATGGTGGTGGCAAAGGCGGAGTTTCCCACATCGTAGAAAACCCACCCCCGAAGCCGGGGGTGGGCCATGATGGCACGCCATTTCATCTTACTAGTTCTCCCTCTCCGAAGGGGATTCCGGCGAGGCGGAAGGCTCCAGAGAAGCCGCAGATTTCAGGGATTCCAGAAGCTCCAGAGATTCCGGCGAAACCCCCTCCAGCCCCAGACACTCTCCGAGAAAGGCCTCCATGGCCCGGTAGAACTCGAAGCGATTCTCTTGATTGGCAAAGCCGTGCCCCTCGTTATCCTTCACCAGATAGGGCACCTCCACCCCGTGCTGCCGCAGGGCCTCCACCATCTGATCCGACTCCGCCTTCTTCACCCGGGGATCGTTCGCCCCCTGGGCGATGAAGAGAGGGGCCTTGATCTTCTCTGCATGGAAGACCGGGGAGATCTCCCGGAAGAGTTCCACCTCGGTTTCGGGGTTCCCTATGGTGATGTACATCTTCTCCCGCTCCAGCTCCCAGTAGGGGGGGATGGATTCCAGAAGGGTGAAGAGGTTTGCCACCCCCACGTAATCCACCCCGCAGGCGTAGAGATCCGGCTCCCGCACCAGCCCCATGAGAGTGGCATACCCCCCGTAGGAGCCCCCGTAGATGGCGATACGCTCGGGATCCGCTATCCCTTCTTCTATAAGCCAGCGGGTGCCGTCGGTGATATCGTCCTGCTGCTTCCTCCCCCACTCCTTGAACCCCGCCATCCAGAAGGATTTGCCATACCCCGTGGAAATACGGAAGTTCATCTGAAAGACCGCTACCCCCCGGTTGGCGAGAAACTGGGATTCCGGATCATACCCCCAGGTCTCCCGAGCCTCGGGGCCTCCGTGGGGGTTGATCACCACGGGGATCTTCTCGGGCTCCATCCCGGGGGGGAGGGTGAGATAGCCGTGGATGGTGAGGCCGTCCCGGCTGGTGTAGCTCACGGGGCGACGCTCCGCCATATGCTCTTCGTTGATCCAGGGATAGAGATCCGCCAGAAGGGTGAACTCCTCGGGGTTATCCAGATCGTGGTAGTAGAGCCTTCCGGGCATGCGGTCGCTCCCCACTCCGATAATCATTTTACGCTCGTCCAGGCTGGTATCGGAGATCCCCACGGAGTAGCCGGGAAAGCGTTTTTGCAGCTTTTCGAAAAACTCTTCCGTCTCGGGGTCAAAAAAGTGCCGGTGCCGCTTATCACTGTAGTAGGAGACCCCCAGAAGCTTTTTCCGGGCATCGGACCAGATGATGCTGCCGAGATCCACCTCGGGATGTTCGTAGAGAAGCTCTCCAAACTCCTTTGTGCGGGGATCAAAGGTATAGAGCGCCAGGGTATCCCTGCTCAAATTAGAGAAGACGTAAAGGTTGCGATTATCCGCGGTGAAATCCAGGGGGAGCATCTTATCGGTGAACTCTGTGGTCATGATGCTCTCGAAGGGCTGGGATTCCTCCTCCCTATAGAGCACCTTCCGCTGAAGCCCCTCCTTGGCGTAGGCCAGGCGCACCTTTCCCTCGTGATCCGTCCCCCACCCCGCAATGGTACCGGGGTTTTCTTCCACCAGCTGAAGCTCCCCGGTATTCACGTTCATGCGATAGACATCGAAAAACCGCCGATCCCGCTGGTTCATCACCATGAGCACGTGCTCCGGGTCATCCTTGAGAATATCCAGAATTCCCGTGCGCACCCCTTCGAAGGGGGTAAGCTCCACAAAATTCGAACCATCCCGGTTCACCCCAAAGATATGGTAATCCTCGTCCCCACCGGTATCCTGCATGTAAAGAAGTCGTTCATCATTGGCCCAGGTGTAGCTGCGGATATCCCGCTCCTCTGCGGATGTAATCCGTACCGGCTCCTCATCACTGCCGATACGCTGCACGTAGACGTTCAGCCGATCCTTCCAGGGCTGGAGAAAGGCATAGTATTCCCCATTGAAGGAGAGTTCAAACCCCGCCTTTTCCGGAAGCCGGAAGAAATCCTCCAGAGGAATCAGAGGAGGGCGCTCCTTCGTCACATCCCCCTCCCGGGCCTCCGCAGATGCGCAAAAAGGCACGCTCCCTGCAAGAAAAAACATCACCGCAAGTACCACCACAGACACCAACCATAACGCCATCAATCTCGCTCCTTTGTATGTTCTGAATGTTTGTCTCCTGAAGGTATTGCAACCATGGATCATGTTCCAACAGCTCCTTTCGTGAATCGTTACACCTCATAAACGGAAAGGCACGGTTCAGCATAGCGGGGTTGGAAAAAAACCGCAACCCCGCTTTTACCTATTCCTCAGTATGTCCCAGGAAACATTTTCGGAGAGATCAATCATGCCGGGGGAGCGCATTGAGTCCATCGTGGAGCTTCTGGATATAGACAGCACCGGGCAGGTGTATATCACCCCGGATGGGATGGATCGGCTCCGGAGCCTGCTGGAAGATCTGGAGATTCCCGAGGGGGCGGAAAATGGCCCTCTGGCGGTTTTCAAGGCCTCTCTGGGGGAAGATTTCTACGGTATGAGGCTTGCGGGGAACGATAAAACCGCGGTGCTCTTCTTCCTTCTTCCCGAGGGTTTTGTGGGAAAAACCGCCAATCGGGTGCATGTGGTGAAGATGCTCGCTTCGGATGAGGCGGTACCCTTTACCCAGGTCTTTGCCATGGAGGATCTTAAGGATGCCTGCTCTGCCGTAGCAGAGGTGGAACAGCTTGCGGGTGGAAGTGTGCTGAAGCGGCTTCTCGCCTCCAAAGATCTTGTTACCACCGATTGCCGGGTGGCTCTTGCCATCATGGACGGAGGTTCCTTCGACCTTGATGGCATGGTGAATAACAGCGTGACGGATCCCGCCTTCGTTATTGAGGCGGAGGCAAAGGACAGCCCCGGCCCCGATCCGGAACCCTCCCAGGGGGCCAGCGGCGGCGGAGGCGGAGGATGCAGTCTGGGGGTTGTTCCCCTGGGGATGCTCCTGCTGGCACTCCCCCTGGTGCTGCTGAAGAGGTAGGATTCGAGGAGCAGGAGCGGCAGATCGGTACTACCATAAAAACAACACCACACCGCACAATATAACAGCACGAACCGCCTTTAGGGGTCTCTCAAAAAGACATCTTTAAGGCGGTTCGTGCTGTTCTCCGCACCCCCGACGGCATCCCCAACATCTCTTCAGAGGAAAAAAAGAGCACCATAGAAGAGAGAGTTCTACGCTTTTATTCCCAGGCGACTTTTCAACCCCTCCTGAAGAGCCCGAGAGTAGTTGATTTTTGCGGCCTTTGCTTCTACGTCCAGCCACCGAGGAAGTGTAACCATACGGTTAACCGCCTTGTTGTTCATCTTCTCCCGGAAAGAGGGCATAAAAACATCCACAAGCACTATCACCTGATTCTTTTCCGGGGAAAGCTCCCTTGGGCGGGAAGGTGCCGGAATGTCATCCCCATCTTCTTCCATACTGAAAAGGTGGAGAGAAAGAGCTTCCCGAGCCATGCGCAGGGCCTCTTCTTCCGGGGCTCCCTGAGAAACACAACCCGGAAGATCCGGGAACACCACGCCGATCTCCTCACCCTCGTCATAGCAGAAAAAGGCGGGGTATACGTATCTGTCTTTCATGAAAAAGACCTCCTCCGGGGGGTTATATGGTGAGCCCCGATTGCTTTTTAATGCTGGCGATAACGGAAATATTCAAATCTTTTTTTGGATGGGGCACCGTTACTTTGCCTTTTTTTGTGGGATGTTTGAACTGATGATGATCTCCCACAATACTGTGGAGGAACCAACCGTCCTTTTTGAGCAACCTGATGATTTCTGATGAAGAATAGCTTTTGCCCATACATCCAACCCCCTTCAAAAGACACTGTAGCGTATGTAATAACACATGTCAATAAGTTTGAAAAAGATATAGATCCTCCTCCCCCCTGCCCTTTAAGGCGGTTCGTGGTATTCTCTCCAAAAAGAGGAAGAGAGGTTGTTCTCATGAAGAAAAGAGATTGCAAGATCCGGGGATCCGCATCTTCGGCCCCATTTTCCACCCCTCGAAAGTTTCTGGGGCATATCTGTTTAGTGGGTCTGGCATGCCTTGGGTGCCTTGGGGAATTTTCCGGTTTTTCGGAAGGGCTCCTCCTTCGGGCGGAGGGGGCGGTTCTTTTTGCGGGGCCTGACACAGGGCAGACCACTCTTGAGGAGGCTCTTCATGCCGCCGCTTCGGGGGATATTCTCTCTCTTTCCGAAGGGGTTCACACCTGCGCTTCGGGATACATCGCAGAGAAAGATCTCACCCTTCAGGGATCTTCCGAGGGAGTGACCATCCTTCAGACCTCGGAAACTCCCGGAGGCGTTCCCGACATCTCGGTGCTCACCATCAAGGAGGGGCTTTGGATTACCCTGAACAATCTTCACATCCGGCATGGCAGCAACCGCAACGGGGGAGGCATCTTTCTCCATAGAGGCAGCTCCCTCACCATGACAAACTGCACCGTTTCAAATAATACCGCCCTCTACTACGGCGGGGGGATTTTTGTCGAGGATAGAAATGCCCTGGACATGACAAACTGCACCATCGCAGATAATACCGCCTGGAACGCTGTCGATACCAGCTCCTGCGGCGGGGGGATCGCTGCCTTCGAAAGCGCCCTGCATATGACCGACTGCAGGGTCTACCGCAATTCCGGAGCCTTTGGTGGAGGCATCTACAGCCAGCCTTACGACACGGGGGATCTTCTTTTACAGAACTGCACCTTCTATGCGAACAAGGCGGAAAAACTGGGAAGGAGCCTCTGCCACCACGATAACTACCGGGGGGTAGGGTTTGTGGCAAACAGCATCTTCTGGGGAGACTCCCAAACCACCCAAGGGGAGATCTTTGCCCCCACCCCCCTTACCATCACCTGTTCTGTTACAAATCTTCAGGGGGAGGGAAACACCTCAGAAGATCCCCACCTCGGGGTTTTGAATAACAACGGGAACCCCACGGAAACTTGCGTCCCCGACGAAGGATACCCCAGCCCGCCGAGGACGCCGTAGATATGGAAACCCATGAAAAGGGATCGCACCACATTATGACACATCATTTGCAAAACCACTCTAATGCATATACCACCCGCCGTTCACGAAGATGGTCTGCCCGGTGATGTAGTCTCCTCGGAAGATGAGAAAGTCCACACAGTCCGCCACATCTTCCGGGGTTCCCAGGCGATTTAGGGGGATGGATTCGAGCATCTTACGAAGGGGTTCCTCCTCCGCCAGGCGGTAACGGGTCATCACCTCTTCAGTGTTGATGATCCCCAGACCGATGGCATTTACCCGAATCTTCGGGGCCAGCTCCAGAGCCATGTCTTTAGTGAGGTTCACCACCCCCGCCTTGGCGCTGCAGTAGTTGGCTCCGTTTTTGCGCCCCTCGAAGGCGGTGCCGGAGACCATGGAGAGGATGCACCCCATATCCCCGGCGTACCGTCGGGCGTACTCCCGGGAGCAGAGAAAGACGCTCTTGAGCACCGCCTGATGCACCTCATCCCACTGCTCTTCAGACATCTCCCGAAAGGGGCCATCCATATTGCGCCCGGCGTTGTTGATAAGCACCTCCACGGTGCCGAAGGCCTCCTCGGCGGCGTCGAAAAGCTTCTGTACCCCCGCATGGGTTCCCACATCTCCCTGAACGGGGAGAATCCTGGCTTCGGGGTGCTCCTGCCGCACCTTTTCGCATACCTCCTGGGCTTCCTGAAGGGAGCTGCGGTAGTTGAGCACCACCGAACACCCCCGAAGGGCACAGTGCCGCACCAGGGCAGCGCCGATCCCCCGGGAAGCTCCTGTAACGAGCACTACGGGATTCATAACAACCAAACCTCCTCATGTAAACGTCAGCATACTACTGTTTAAGCCCCCTGCGGAATCCCCGAAGAGATCCCGCAGGCCACCATACCACAGAATAAGAAAGGGCTTCAACAGGTGAGAAATGGTGAGAAATAAGGAAAATTCCCCCTCTCTCTTTTCAGAGCCTTTTGAGGTATGATACCCTAAAGCAGAAACAGGGAAGGAGGGGTGTAGCATGGAACCGCAGAATACCCCCGTATATACCATTATGATCGTGGATGACACCCCCGCAAATCTGGGGCTTCTTGAAAATATGCTCCGCCGCAAGGGATACCGGGTTATGGCTTTTCCCAAGGGATCCCTGGCTCTTCGGGGGGCTCTGGTGAACCCTCCGGATCTGATTCTTCTGGATATCAACATGCCCGAGATGAACGGCTACGAGGTCTGCGAGAAGCTGAAGGAGGAGCCTGCTCTTGCGGCGATCCCCGTGCTCTTTCTGAGCGCCCTGAACGAGGCAGAGGACAAGACCAGGGCCTTTGCGGCGGGAGGGGTGGATTACATCGCCAAGCCCTTTCAGATTGAGGAGGTTCTCGCCCGGGTGCAGACCCATCTGCAGCTCCGGGAGATGCGCAAAACTCTGGAGCATTACAACAGAAATCTGGAGGAGCGCATCCGCAAGCAGGTTCGAGAGATTTCGGATGCCCAGATTTCTACCATCATCGCCCTGGCAAAGCTGGCGGAGGAGCGTGACGGGGATACGGGAAAGCATATCGAGCGGGTGCGGTTGCACTGTCGGCACCTGGCGGAGGCCCTTCGCAAATCCTCCCCCTACTCGGAGCAGATCGACGGGGCCTTTATCGAGAATATCTACCACGCCAGTGCCCTGCACGATATCGGCAAGGTGGGGATTAAAGACGGCATTCTTCAGAAGCCCGGATTGCTTACCCCCCAGGAGTACGAAGAGATCAAGAACCATACCGTTATCGGAGCCCGAACGCTCCAGACGGTGCAGGAGGCCTATCCCCATAATGCCTTTATCGGCATGGGAATCGAAATTACCCGATCCCATCACGAATGGTGGAACGGCAAGGGCTACCCCCATGGTTTTGCGGGGGAGGCTATTCCGCTGAGCGCCCGGATTATGGCGGTAGCAGATGTCTACGATGCCCTTCGGATGGAGCGCTGCTACAAGCCCGCCTTTTCTCACGAAAAATCGGTGGAGATTCTTCGGGCAGGGCGGGGAACCCAGTTTGACCCCGTGGTGATTGATGTTTTTATGGATATGGAGGATCTTTTCCGTCGCACCGTGGAGAATTTTCACTAGCGCAACCCCCTAAAAGAACCCCAGGCTGCGATAACGCGGTACGATAACGCAGAGAGCCCCCACGAAAAATGTGGGGGCTCTCTGCGTCGCTTCCTATCTCTGTAAGTGCATATACTTTATAAATTTTTCATGGTTCTAGTGGGGCGTTCCTGCTTATATTATGCGCCTAAATGAGCCGCAGGAGCCGGAGCTTGTGTGTCCCCGGCAGCGAGCATAGTGGTCGGCGAGCGCAGCTTTGCGTCGTGGAGGCCCGGCACCGGCACAGGACGTGCTGGTGAGCCGCAGCTGCGCGTCTGGACGGCGCATCTGCGGCGACGGGCCGGAACAGCAAAGCAAGGGAGCGGTTCGACCGCGCTTAGAGCAGAGGAGACACACAAGCGGAGGCTCCCATTCCAAGGCACAATATAATGTGGAACAACCCACTAGGAAAAAAGATCCTCCCCGGAGCTTTCCGACTCACTCCTACGGATACCTTCCGCCAGCCCTTTCACGGAGTTGCGCAGAAACCGGCGCTCCCGCTTCGCCATATCCGTAGGAAAGGTCTCCACCCCCCAGAGCAGCGGGTCTTCTCTCGGAAGCTCCTCAGTCAGGGAATCGAGAAAGAGTTCATAGCTCCAGGAGGAATCGCAGGAGAGCATATCCCGCCAGAGAAAACCCTCCTCCCGAAGCCGGGAGGTAATAAAGCCATGCCAGAAATACATCTGTTCCTCGTGGAGGTCGAGCATCCTCCCGGGCTCCCGGCTCATGCCGCAGTGGCCGTAGCAGAGAGCGGTACTTTCGAGATTCCTCATGATTGCAAGGGAGCGCATGTACTCCTCGAAGAAGAACTTGTGCGGTGTCCCCGGCCGAAGGTAGGGAAGGCCGTGAGGATTTTTCCCCAGTGAGGCGTGGTGCATTCCCGCGGCATCTCCCGTAAAGAGCAACGCTTCTCCCGGAAATCCCTTGTAGAGAAAGACCGCGTGATAGGGAGCATGCCCCGGCGTAAGGATGGGCTGCATCTCCTGGGGGAGTGCGTCGGGGGATACAGCAATTTTTCCGCTCTCCACGGGGCGGGGAAAGCCGTAGGCCTCCGCCAGCGGCCCCAGCGTTTTACGGCTCGCATGGGCGAGAATCTCCGGCCGCACGAGAAAGGTCTCTCCTCCGGGTGGTACCCAGATACGCGCTTTTGGAAAGATCTCTGCAAGATGCCCCACCCCTCCGGCGTGATCCAGGTGGATATGTGTGAGGAGAATCCAGGCAGGATCCGGAAGATGAAGCCGGGCAAAGTCCTGACGCAGCTTCTCCACCACCGCTGCAGGGCCGGGATCGACAAGATAACAGCTCCCCTCGGGCTCCGTCAGAACCCAGGGGGAGAGGTACCCTCGAAACCCCTCGTAGTTCATAGGGAGATCAAGATGGTAGAGGTTTTTTCCGGTACGTTCACACGAAAAAACACATTCTTTGACAGAGCATCTCTGCTGTTCCATAACGAAAATCCATCTCCTTTCCGGAGAGTGTCAACATTCTTCGCACTCCTCTTTAAGCCCACCGCAATCAGTGGGTTTTCGGCGTCCCCGGGAGAGCGAGCTGCGATTTCAAGGCCCGGCGATAGCGATGGACCCGGCTTATGTACGCTCGCACAAAGGCCCCCAGATAGCGGATCAGCGCTTCATCTTCGCTCCCCGTGGCTCGAAGGTAGCGAGAGAGAAGAAGCACCCCTGCGGCAACGCCAAGATCGGGATCGTGAAGAGATTCTTCCCGGGGGATACCGTTGGCCCTCATGAGGCGGGAGTGGATGGACCACATCACCTGCATCACTCCGGCGGCGCCGTAGGGGCTCCGAGCCCGGGGGTTGAAGTGACTCTCCACGTGCCCCACCGCCACGGCAAAGTCGAGAGGAAGTCCGTACTTGTTGCTGTAGTGCACGAAAGCCCCCGCCTGGCGCCAGATTTCGGAGCTTCGCAGATGGCCTCCATGCCGACGGATATAGCGCACCAGCAGAGCCACACGTTGCTGATCCTCGGGCTCCATCTGGGGAACCCGAAGAAGCCCTCTGGCATGGTAGCGATTCCCCCAGTCATAGAGATCGCGCACCGAAAGCCCCTCCCGAGCAAGTTCCTCCTCCAGAAGAGCCACCACAGGCTGAATGACCTCGGGGATCTCCACGAGAGTAGGCTTCGGAGAAAAGGGGGATGAGAACGGCAACAATCTCTTGCCGAGAAGTCCAAGAGAGATTGCTCCCAAAACTGCAAGAGCCCAGCAGATTCGTTTTTTCCAGCATGGCCGTATTCGGTATTGCATCGCCCAAGGAGTCTCCAGATTAATAAGATTGCACCCCCCGAGCACGTTGTCTTATGGGGAGAGTTTCAAAGTATACACGACTGCACAACAAAGGGAAACCGACGGAAGTCCTTTCCTCCGTCGGTTTCCCTGCAAATCACATAGAGCTATGGGTAGCCTGCTAACGTCTCATCCCGCTTTTTCCGAAAAGAATCGCACTATTTCTTAGGAGATCCGCAGGTTTTCCTTACCAAGAGGAAGCACGAGGGTGAAGGAAGATCCCTCTTCCAGGGGCTCCAACAGAATGCTTCCGCCGTGAAGCTCTGCTGTACGTTTTACGATGGCGAGCCCCAGACCGTACCCCCCCTTCCCCCATTCGCCTCGGGAGCGGCTGGGCTCTCCCCGCTGAAAACGCTCGAAGATACGCTCTCGAAGCCGAGGGGGAACCCCCACGCCATTATCCCGCACCGAAAAGGCCCAGACATCTTCGCGCAGATCCAGAGATACCCGGACAGAGCCTCCGGGGTTGCTGTCGTACCGTTCCCATGTATATTTCACCGCATTTTCCAGAAGGTTCGAAAGGCAACGCACGAGCCCTTCCCGCCATCCAAAATAGGGAGCCTCGCGAGGGAGCTGAAGATCCCACTGGATATGCTCCGCCCGAGGGAGGATCTGAGCACTTGCAACGGCACTTGCGGCAATTTCTGCGAGATCAATATCCTCTTTCATCTGGTGTGAGAGGCTTTTCTCCGCCTCCAGCCGCGAGAGAAGCAGAAGATCGTCCACCAGCTCGGTCATGCGCTCCTGCTGATCGAGAATCCGCTGGAGATACTGCTGATCCTCCTCGGAGGCCTTTTCAAAAAGCAGCTCCGTCGCTGCCCGAATCACCGTAAGGGGTGTCTGGAATTCGTGCCCCGCATCCGCCACGAAGGCCCGGCGAGCCTCTTCGAGACGGTGCTGCTCCGTCACATCCTGAAAGACCGCCACGGCACCGCAGGAAGCGGGGGCACTCTGCACAAGGATACGGGCGGATTCTTCATCGCGAAGGGTAACGCTCTCGCTCCCAGGCTCTCCCCGAAGAGCCTGCTCCACACACTCCACCATCCGAGGTTCCCGGAGAAGCCCCTGAAAGGGATCTCCCTGTCGGGGCTCCCGCCGGAGGAGGGCTCCGAGAGGGGGATTGGCGTAGCGAATCTCCCCCTCCCGATTAACCACAAGAACCCCCACCGGAAGAGAGGCGAGAATGAGCTGCAACCAGGTGCGTTCCTCCCGCAGAACCTCCTCCACCTCGGTTCGTTTATCCAGAAATTCCCGAAGCCCCCGGGCAAGATCCGCCACCTCCTCGGTAACACCCCATCTTCCGGGTGAGAGAACGGGGGGCACACCCTCCCGGGCGGAGCGGGCAAGCTCTACAAGAGGGCGCACCAGAACCCGGGCGGCCCAGATCCCCCCCAGAAGGGCGAGGCCTCCTGCCGTAATAAGAGCCAGAAAGAGAGATCGTCGTCCCGCCAGAAGCACTTCCTTCATCTGGGCTTGAGAGTAGGAGAGCCGGAGCACGTGGGGCTCTCCCTGCCACACTATTCTTTTGGCGTAGTAGAGCATTTCCGTGTCGAGAGAGCGGCTGTATCTCCCCGCAATCCCCTCGCCAGAGCGAAATGCCTCGGCGATCTCCGGGCGGTTCTTATGGTTATCCATGCTCTCGGAAGATGCCTCCGAATCGGCCAGCACAATCCCTTGCGAATCCACCAGGGTGATTCTGCACCCTGAAGATGCAGCAATTCCAGGGATAAATTCCTTCAAACTTTCTCTCGAAATTCCGTCAAAGTGCAGTATCACCATATCGGAGAGAACGGAAAGATTCTCCCGGGCTCCCCGGGTCATCTGGCTCTCCAGAGCCCGGTTCTGAAAAAACAGGGCCAGCAACACCACCAGGAGTATGCTACCCCCCATGAGGGCGATAATGCGTATGCGAAGCGTTTTCACCTGGGTTTCCTCCATTCAAGAGAATAGCCCCGCCCCCGGATGGTATGCACGAGAAGGGGGTGTTCCGGATCGTCCTCAACCTTGCGACGAAGCCGGGATATATGCACGTCCACGGTGCGGGAGTCTCCTCCGTAGTAGCCCCAAACCTTGTGAAGAAGCTCCTCTCGAAGCACCACCTTCCCCCGGCGGAGGAGAAGCTCCTCCAGAAGGCGGTACTCCGTAGGGCTGAGTTCGAGAATTACATCGTTCAGGCGGAACATTCCCGCCTCCACATCCCACTCCAGGGGCCCCTCCACCATGTGCTGCTCCTCCGGAGCCTTTCGGGTACTTCGCCGGAGAAGGGCCTTTACCCGGGCCATGAGTTCGTTCATGGAGAATGGTTTTTTCATGTAATCGTCTGCCCCAAGCTCCAACCCCGCCACCACGTCCCGCTCATCCCGCCGGGCGGTGAGCATGAGAATGGGGACATCCCGGGTCTTTCGGTACTGCCGTACACGCCGGCAGATCTCCCATCCGTCCATGCCGGGGAGCATGAGATCCAGCAGAATGAGGTCCGGCACAAGAGTCTCTGCCATATCCAGGGCGGTATCCCCGTCGCGGGCACGCTCCACAAGATAGCCGTGGCGCCGGAGCCCCTCGGCGATGAGATCCCCCAGGGAGATTTCGTCCTCCACCACAAGAATCCGCTCACCCGGCACGAGATATCACTCCAGATCTCCCGCCCCGGGCTTTTCTGATTTAGGGCGGCGATGCTGGGAAGCTCGTTCCACCTTCCCCGAGACCATGTAGATAATCCGCTCCGCAAGGTTGGTGGCGTGATCCCCCGCCCGCTCCAGGGTGCGGGAAACTGCGATAAGCTCCGTGGCGGGACGGATCATCCGCGGGTTTTCCATCATCAGCACCAGCAGCTCGCGAAAGATCTGGTGTTCGAGATCGTCCATATAGTCGTCCATCCGGCAGACATCCCGGGCCGCCTGAGTATCCCGATCGAGAAAGGCCCCTAGGGAGGTATCCACCATCTTTTTGAGATGCGTAGCCATGGCGGGGATGTCGATGAGGGGCTTTACCAACCCCGCCTCGGCGAGGCGAAGGGCAGATTTTGCCACCGTCACCCCATGATCTCCGATACGTTCGAGATCCACCGCCATAAAGAGAATCGCCGAGATGGTGCGCAGATCCAACGCCACCGGCTGGTATCGGGCGATGATCTGCAAGGCCCCGCTCTCGATTTTTACCGTAAGATCATCCAGCCGGTCATCCCCAGCGATAACCTCCCGGGCAAGCTCGGTATCCTGCTCTTTCAGAGCCCATACTCCCCGGCTCACCGCATCCTCCGCCAGCGTTCCCAGGCGGAGAAGATCCGTTTCAAGGACCTTGAGTTCCTGATCAAAGGCTCGACGAACATTTATTCCGTTCATTTTTCTCCCCTCTTTCTTGTCATCCCCAGCATACCCCTCACCCTTCGAAGAAAAAGGGGTCTTCCTTCTCTCGATTCTAACCGAAACGGCCGGTAATGTAGTCTTCGGTTTTCTGTTTCTGGGGAGAGGTGAAGACCGTGCGGGTCTCTCCGAACTCGATCACCTCTCCCATGAGGAAAAAGGCGGTGTCGTCGGAAATCCGGGCGGCCTGCTGCATATTATGGGTTACGATAACCACAGTATAGTCTTTTTTTAATTCACGGACAAGTTCTTCAATCCGGGCGGTAGCCAGAGGATCCAGGGCGGAGGTAGGTTCATCCATGAGAAGCACCTCGGGAGCCACCGCTATTGCCCGGGCGATGCAGAGTCGCTGCTGCTGCCCCCCCGAGAGAGAGAGGGCGGGAGAGGAGAGCTTATCCGCCACCTCATCCCAGAGGGCGGCTCGTTTGAGACTCTCTTCCGCAATCCCCCGAAGAGCATCCCGATCTTTGATGCCGTGGAGCCTGGGACCGTAGACGAGATTCTCCCAGATTGAGGTGGGAAAGGGGTTGGGGCGCTGAAAGACCATGCCGATCCGACGGCGGAGCCCGATGCAGTCCACTTTCTCTTCATAAAGATTCTCTCCGTCCAGGAGGATCTTTCCCTCGATGCGGCAGGAGGGAATGAAGTCGTTCATCCGGTTGATGCACCGCAACAGGGTGCTCTTACCGCACCCCGAAGGGCCGATAAAGGCGGTCACCGTCTTGGGACGCATATCCAGAGAGATGCTACACAACGCCTGGGTATTCCCATAATAGAGATCCAGATCTATAACAGAAAGTTTTGAAAGGGTATCCATACTGTATGTCCTCCTGACCTTGGGGTGGGGAACTTAACGGCGTCCCCGACGTAGCCGGGCTCTCCAGAGAATTCCCGTAAGGGTAACGCCGAGCACCAGGATAAGCAGCACCAGGGCAGATCCATATTGAATGGGCCGGGTCTGTTCGATATTCACTCCCGCCGTAGCGAGGACAAGAATGTGGTAGGGGAGGGCCATCACCTCGGAGAAGAGGCTTTTTGCCGCATGGGGGATGAAAAACGCCGCTCCGGTAAAGATGATGGGAGCGGTCTCCCCCGCCACACGCCCCACGCTGAGAATGGCTCCCGTAAGAATGGAGGGGAACGCTGCGGGAAGCACCACCTTGTAGATGGTCTGCCATCGGGTAGCTCCCAGGGCATAGGAGGCATGACGGTAATCCTGCGGCACTGACTGAAGCGCAGACTCCGCAGCACCTACGATAACCGGAAGAGCAAGACACCCCAAGGTAAGCCCCGCCGCAAGAAGGGAGGAGCCAAAACCCAGAAAGATGCAGAAAAAGGAGAGCCCGAAAAGACCGAAGACAACAGAGGGAACCCCCGCAAGACTTCGGATGGCCAGGCGAAGAAACCTGGTAAAGAAACCTCCCTGAGAGTACTCCACCAGATAGACCGCGGTGGCTACCCCAATAGGAAAGGAAAAGAACATGGAGACCCCAATGAGCTGAAAGGTACCGATAAGGGGGGTGAGGATGCCTCCCTTAGTCATGGAATCCCGGGGAGGCTGCGAGATGAACTCCCAGCTCAACACCCCCGCTCCTTTGGCCAGAAGAAAGGCGAGAATGCTCCCCAGGAGAAGCACAATACCTCCCATAATCCCCCAGAGAAGCCACGTCATCATGCGATCCCGGGCTTTGCGTGCCGCCAGCATCAGCGCATCACCTTTCCTTTCTTCTCTATCCAGAGGGCCAGGCCGTTGATGGCCAGGGTGAGCAGCAGTAGCAGTATACCCGCAAAGAAGAGCGCATGGTAGTGATCAGAGCCCACGGGGGTCTCCCCCATCTCGGCGGCAATGGTGGAGGTGAGAGGGCGCACGGGGTCAAAGAAGGATCGGGGGACGATGGCCGCCCCTCCTGCCGCCATGAGAACCACCATGGTCTCCCCTACAGCCCGAAGCACTCCGAGCAGTGAGGCCTGAAGAATCCCCGGCAAGGCTGCGGGGATAACCACTCCCCGGATGGTCTCCCATCGGGTGGTTCCAAGAGCGTAGGAGGCATCGCGAAGATCCTTGGAGACCGCCCCGAGACTATCCTCCGCCAGGGAGGCCACCACGGGAATGACCATAACCCCCATGAGAACCGAGGCATTGAGCAGATTCAGCCCCGAGAGAAGCCCCAGAGACTGCTGCAGCCAGGGGGCGAGAATCACCATACCGATAAAGCCGAGCACCACGGAGGGGAAAAAGCCCAGCACCTCAAGCACGGGCTTGAGCCACTCCCGAAGGGCGGAAGGACAGACCTCCGAAAGAAAGACCGCCGCCCCGATACTGATGGGGAGGGCTATGAGAGAAGCTGTAAGCGTAACGCATAAAGATCCTGCAATAAGAGGCAACATGCCGAAATCAGGAGGATCCGCGGTGGGATACCAGTAGTTTCCGAGAAGCACCTCCATAAGGGACGCTTCCCGAAGCAGAGGGAGCCCCTCCTGGAGGAGAAAGTAGAGAATGAAGAGCATCACCGCTATTCCCGAAGAGGCGAGAAGAGTGATCAGTACCTCGGGAGCGCGATCCCCCCTCATGGGTATACTGTGCTTTTTCGTCATGACCTATCCCCTTTGCTCAATACCTTGAACTATCCACGAAGGTTCTTCCGCTTGCCGCTCCATCATGGAAACTGTCTCTTCCGGGAAGTGTAGCGGGTGGATGCAACAGCCTCGTTGCGGAAGCGTAACAGCCTGGTAACAAGCCGGAAAGAACTGCAAAAAGAGGGATTTTTTCACCTTGAGAGAAAAGGGACAACGCCCCTGGAAGACTCTCCAGGGGCGTTGTTACAGAAGACATACACCGCTTTACATCCAAGTGTGCTTTTCCGAAAATAATTTGCTAGGGAAAACTCCGCTCCAGAGCATACTCTCCGTTATTTTCATCCAACCGAAACCGCCGCACTGCATCCTGAAGGGCTGAGGCCTTTTCACCGGTTTCATCCAGCCTCCGGGCCATCTGTTCCGCCGCCTCGGACACCTCCCTAGTAACCGAGGAAACCGAGTGGACTTCCTCCTCCAGAGTTCCGATAGATTTGGTAACGCTTTCGATGGAGGTAGCCATCTCCGATGTGGCTGCCGCCTGCTCCTGGGAGACAGCAGCGATGTTCTGCATAGACTCATTTACCTCTCGAATGGCAAGAAGCTGCTCTTCCAATTTATCCCGGGCTTCTTCCGCCTCCCCCGCAGTCTTTTTCATGAGCTCCGCCACATCTTGGGTAATGTCCATAGAAGTGTTGGACTGGCTCCGGAGATCCTCGATGATCTCCCCCACCTTCCGAGCGGCCTTGTTGGATTCCTCCGCGAGTTTCCGAACCTCTTCCGCCACCACGGCAAAGCCTCGCCCCGCCTCCCCCGCCCGGGCGGCTTCAATGGCGGCATTCAGAGCCAGCAGATTGGTCTGGTCTGCAATTCCCGTGATGGTTGTAACGAAACCCACCACCTGATGCACCGATGCATCCAAAGCTCCCAGAGACTCCGTGCTTATCTCAGATTTTTCTCCCACCCTCTTCATATTCTCGATAACGCCCCGCACTTGAGCCACCGCAGTCTCCGCCGTATTCAGGGCACGGGAAGCCGCTTCAGCACCATCCGTGGCAGACTGGGCGGCTGCGGAAGCTCCCCCTGCTACCTCCTCAATACTGGCGTTGGCCTCTTGAAGAGATTGGGAATTTTCCCGGAAAGTCTGGAGCATTATATCCATGGAACTTCGAATCTCCTCCACAGATCCCAGGGTTTTCTGGGAGAGAGCCCCCAGGGAGGAGACGTTTTCCTCGGTAACACTGGCCTCCCGGGACACCAGGCCAATAAGGCTTCGGAAGGTATCCAGCATATGGTTCAACCCCTTGCCGATCCCGTGAATTTCTGTCTTCCCTCTATCCGCAAAGGAGATGGTAAGATCTCCCTGGGCTCCACGTTCAGCCAAATCCAAAAGCCCCCGGATATCCCGGGAGAGAGAGCGCATCACCGGTATGAGAAGAAGGAGCACCGCAAGGATGGTAAACCCTCCGAGGAAGAGAAGCCAGAGAGAGATGCCTCCTATGAGCATCCTGGTGGTTTTCAGGGGATAGGCGATGCCCACCCGAAAATCCTGTTCCGTGGAGGCAAAGAACATACGGATCATTTCCCCTTCCATGGCATAGTTGCCGTACCCTTCCTCCTGGCGCAGAAGGAGGCTGCCGAATTCCACAAAACTGGAAGATAGAGCCTGGCTGGGTTTCGAGACGTTCTCCTTGAGGATCCATTCCTTTTGAGGAGCCACCAAAACATTTCCCTTACCGTCGAAAAGATAACCCTCTCCAGATCCCATCACCCGAAGAGCTCCCACAAGCTGGGAAAGGTACTCCAGATCCATATCCACGGTCATCACACCGAGAAGGGCTCCCTTTGCAGTATAGAGCGGTGTGGTAAGGCTGATCACCACCTGTCCCGAAGAGACATCAATGTAGGGACTCGTAAGGGTTATTCCCTTGCTTTCCAGAGCTTCCTGATACCAGGGGCGCTGCCGGGCGTCGTAATCCTTCCCCTCATCCCATCCGGAACCCACCGCCACTCGTCCGTCGCTCGCCAAGCCAAAGTAGATATTCAGAGCCCCCCGAGACAAAAAGCGTTGATAGAGCCGCACCATGGCAACCTCTAAAGGGCCCTCCTCCAAAACTCCTTGGGTGGAGAAATGCTCCTGCACCATATCCGCCCCTGCCAGAAGGATATTCTCCATTCCTGCAAAATAAAGATTCACCTCACTTGCAGCCTCTTGAACCACGGAAATTCCCGTGGTATCCACCATCTCAGAAAAAGTTTTTCCCGTGCGGAAATAGACCATCCCCACCATACAGGAGATGGCCAGCATGATTCCAATCCCCAAAATCCAGAGCCTCGAACGAATTGTCATCTTCTTCCCCCTATCTTCTTGCTAACTATACAGGGAGTGGACAAAAACCCCCTATTCGCATGCTTTCCACGCTCTTTCAAGCTTTGGAAAGACCCTGCAGGGAGGTTTCTTCCGTATGTAGTAAAGAAAATACCGACAATTAAAATAAAGCATGGATACAATCACCCTCTCACCAGAAGACATTATACCTTATAACGTATACATGTCTATTCGTATGAAGATGAAAATCCACGTTGGCTATTGGAAAATATTGCGCACTGGAGAAACATCAAGCGATATTTCTCCACGATCCGGTGCAAGGCTTACCCAGTTACTGCGAGGTTCCTGTACATGACGCCACCCTCACTCACTCTGCAGGTCTGATCAGGTATGGGGCTTTGCGATATCCAGCACGCTTACCCACCTGCATTGCCGTATCAGGTTCGCTTACGCTGTGTGCCATGTCCTTCCTATTGCTTCCTTCAGACCCTGCCGTTACCAGCAACGCCCTTGCAATTCGGATTTTTTCCCCTGGTCGGGGCAGTTCCTGCTTCTTGCAGCAGGACGGAGTTCCTCGCCACGCTGGGCAAACCGAAAGAGGGCGAACCCGAAGGTCCGCCCTCTTAAACCCCTGATACCCGGCGCACAGAATAACGAAAGGCCCTTACAGAGTAAACTTCTGGATAGCTCCGTTCAGGCGGCCCGCCTCCTCCGCCATGCTCTGGGAGCTTTGAGCGATGGTCTCCGCTGCGGAAGATGCCTCTGCGGTAGCTGCGGAGACGGAGCCCACACTCCCCTCAAGCTTGGAGATGGATTCCGTTACGCTTCCCACGGCCTCCGCCATCTCGGAGCTTGCGGCGGCCTGCTCCTGCGATACTGCGGCAATGTTCTGCATGGCCTCGTTCACCGCCTGGATCGCCGCAAGCTCCTCTTTAAGCTCCTCCTGGGCTTCATAAGCCTCGGCTACGGTGCTCTGCATGAGTTGTGCCGCCTCTCGGGTCATGGATATGGAGGAATCAGACTGCTTCCGAAGACCTTCGATGATCTCCCCCACCTTCCGGGCGGCCTTGTTGGACTCTTCCGCAAGCTTGCGAACCTCCTCCGCCACCACGGCGAAGCCTCGCCCTGCCTCGCCGGCCCGGGCAGCTTCAATGGCAGCGTTCAGGGCGAGCAGGTTGGTCTGATCCGCAATTCCCGTGATGGTAGAGACAAAGCTCGTGACGTCATTAACGGAAGAGGCGAGCTGGGAGATGGCCTGAAGGCTTGCTTCGGAGCGGCTCCCCACCACACCGATATCCTGAATAACCTTGTTTACCCGGGAGGCGGCGCTCTCGGCAGTGCTCATGGCGCGAGCCGCCGCCTCGGCCCCCTCGGTGGCGGAGTGAGCTGCGGAGGTTGCTCCACTGGCCACCTCTTCGATGCTGGCGTTGGTCTCTTCCAGAGCCGCCGCATTATCCCGGAAGGTTCCCTCCATGATCTCCATGGTTCCTCGAATCTCTTCCATGGATCCCACAGTCTGCTGGGAGAGCGCCGCCAGATGCTCCGCATGCTCTGTGGAAGCCACCGCTCCGGATCGGGCGGTGCCGATAAGCCCCCGGAGGGAGAGAAGCATCTTGTTAAGAGCCTCCCCAATATGATGGATCTCCGTACGCCCCTTCTGGTTGAAGGTTACCGTGAGATCCCCCGCCCCCACCCGCTGGGTACTCTGCAGAAGGATCCGGATATCCCTGGTGAGGCTGCGGAGAATGGGAACCACAAGAAGAAGCACCACTATTACCGCAAGACCTCCCACCACAAGAAGCCAGAGTGTCACCGAACGGACGGTGGCACGGATATTCGCCAGGGGGTATTCGATCCCCACCCGGTAGTTCTGCTCGGTGGAGGCGAAGTACATACGCTTGGATTCCCCCTGCATCACGTAATCCCCCTTCCCCTCCTTCTCCCGGAGAAGACGGGAGGAGGCGAAGGAGGCGAGTTCCCGGGAGATGGCGTCGGAGGCCTTGGCAAAGCTCTCCTTCAGAACCCACTCCTTTTGAGGAGCCGCAAGGACAGAACCCTCAGCGTCGAGAAGAACCCCGAAGCCTACGCCGTTGATGTTCTGCTGTGAGACAAGCTCCACCAGATAGCTCAGACCGATGTCGATACCCATCACACCAAAAAGAGAGCCGTTTTTCAGATAGAGAGGCCGGGTAAGGCTGATGACAAGATCGCCCGTAACGCCGTCCACGTAGGGGCTGCTGAGGGAGATCTCCCGTGTCCGGAGAGATTCGGTATACCAGGAGCGTTTTCGGGCATCGTACCCCTCGGGCTCCTTCCATTGGGAGCCGATGGCGATCGCTCCGGTACTCTCAAGACCGATAAAGACATCCTGTACCCCCCGGGGGGTGTAGGTTTCGTAGAAGACCGTGAGAAACTTTTCGATGGCATCCTCATGGGTAAGCGTACCCTGCTCCACAAGATAGCGGAGACTGTCCGCAGCTCCTACGAGAACCTTCTCCATGCTCTCGAAGTAGAGATCCATGGTCGCTGCCGCGTCCTGCACCATCGAAAGCCCGGTCTTATCGATCATATTCGTGAGCACCGAGCTGGATCGAAGATAGACGATACCCACCATACAGAGAATGGCCAGCACCGTCCCCACCGCAAGAATCCATAACCGTGATCGAATTGTCATACCCCTTCACGTCCTCCCCTGTCTGTTCCATAATTTGGATACGAATACCAAAAACCGCTCCCCTCAGGAATCATTTCAGGGACATTTCCCAAAAAACAAGCGCTTTCTTCGTGGAACACTACAACTTTCAGCCTACTCGAAGATTCTATCATTCCAAAGCTCTCAAAGGAGCAACGAGAAACCAACAAAACACTTTATTTTTTTCTTTTTGGGTTATTTCGACAACTTTTCTCCTTCGGTCGCGAAAATAGTGCCCTATGCAACACTTTTGTGACCTTTTCCATACCCTTTTTTCCTCTTTCCCTGTATGCTTATGAGGGGCTAGTGGGTCGTTCCTGCTTATATTGTGGCTTTGGGTGAACTCCAGGAGCCGGAGCTTGTGTGTTCCCGGCAGCGACCATAGTGGTCGGCGAGTGCAGCTTTGCGTCGCGGAGAACCGGTGCTGGCACAGGACGTGCCAGCAAGTCGCAGTCGCGCCATGGACGGCGCGTCTGCGGCGACGGTTCGGAGCAGCAAAGCAAGGGAGCGGTTCGACCACTTTCGGAGCCGAGGGGACACGCAAGCGGAGGCTCCCATTTCAAGGCACAATATAATGTGGAACAACCCACTAGTGCCTTCCCGTCTTTTCTCTCTATCAGGAGAGAGTGGTCTCTCGCTCCTCCAGGCAGATATGTTTCTCTGCAAGCCCCAGCAACAGAGGCTCGTAGATCTCCCTGACGGTGGGAATATGGAGCCCCGGAGTTTGTATTACTCCCCGGAGGATCAGATCCGCCCCTATGGCAGGGGGGATGCCGGTGGTGCGGGCGATGGAGCTGTCCCCTTCGGGGGTGCCGTAATCTATCAGCAGGCTTTCGTAGCATTTCCGGGAGCCTCCGGGATAGACGGCGATGATTTCATCTTTTAAAATCACAAGATCCCGTTCCCCATCCCGGTAGACAAGTTTTCTGTCGAAAAGCTCGGCTATAACATCTCGGGGGCTCCCCTCGTCGAGGGGGATAGGGGCACTCTCCAGAAGGCCGAGCCAGCGGAACCTGTGCAGTATCGCTGCCCAGGAGGGGATTCCCAGATAGGAGGCCAGATCCTGCTCCAGAGCCGCGCTGTCTTTCATCCCGATTCGTGAGGCCAGAAACTCTCGGAAGGAGATCCCCCGGAAAGGGAGCTTTTCCGTGTCGAAGAGATGTAGCGCATTCATGGCGCAGATTGTCTCACACCAGCCGGGATAGCGCAGTGTCCCTCGATAGATGCTTTTTGCCTCCGGGATGTTGTAGAGATCAAGATAGGGGAGGGAGTCCGCATTGGCGTAAACTTCGAACGTCCCGAGGGTTCCCATCTCCTCCAGCCGGTAATGCCGGTAGGTCTCCCCCTCGGGCCAGAAGTGCTCTTTTCCATCCACCTTTACCCGGGCCGTCCGCTGGCTTGCTCCGATAAGGCTCGCGGGAGCCCAGGAGAGCTTGTACCCCCAGGGGTTGGAGTTGGCCTCCGGCGAGGGGAGGGCACCGCAGATTGAGCGGAAGGACTCCACCTTTCCCCCTTCGTCGTGGATATGATCAATGGTACGGGCGGCAGAGATATGATCAATACCCGGATCCAGCCCCAGCTCGCTCAGAAAGATAAGCCCCTTCTCTTTCACCGACTCTTTCAGAGCGGCTGTCTCCTTGTCGAGATAGGCGGGATCAACCGAGTGCACCCCCTGGAGCAGACACTCCCTGGCAATAGGAGCCATGAACTCCGGAGGAAGAAGATTAACAACAAGATCGGGAGCGATCTTCCGGATAATCTCCCCTCCCCGAAGTGCCGCATTTTCCTTCAGAGCATGCCCCCGAGGATTTCCCTGAAGAACGTACTCCAGCCGTTTTTTCGAAATATCCGCCACAAAAACCTCATAACCCTGACGCAGCAGATACTGTACGCAAGGGCGGGCTACTCGTCCGGCGCCGAAAACAAGAATCTTTTTGGGTGTCATGAGCCGCATGTTCCTTTCAGTAAAAGAGAGCTGTAGATGTACTCTGTTAAAGTGACGAAGTCGAAGACGGGGAGGTTTGTCCGCTCCCGTAGTGCCGCTGCAAAGGGAGGAAGATCGGTACACTCCAGTACCAGTGCCCCCACATCGGGATGCTCCCGACAGGCCCGTTCTCCCGTTCCGGCAACCTCACGGGCGATAACGTCGAGATCCACATCCTCCCGGGGGGCGGTAAAGATCTTTCCCCATTCAGGACACTCCTCCATGCCGTAGATGTGAAGATTCGTCTCCGGGACAATTCCTGCCTCAAGGAGATGCTCCTCCCGAAGGGCGGCCTTCTTGGCGGTAAGCACAAGAATGCTCCGTTTGGGCCCCAGCATCTGCCGGATCAGAGGCACCTGAAGCAGGCTGGAGGAGAAAAAGGGGACCTTCAGAGCAGAGGCGATCTTTCGTTGAAAAATGGCGTTAAAGCCACAGCTCGTAGTGATGGCACGCACTCCTGCATCTTCCATGGCTTGGGCCTCGGCAATCATTCTCTCCATTACCTGAGGGTCTGGATGTTCCAGAATGGTTTCGATATTCGCTCCCGGAACCCGTCGATAGAGAACGGGAAAGGAAAAGGTTGCAGGGTTGGTGCTGTTTCCCTTCAGGCTTTCAAGCTGATCCAGCCCCCGAGGGGTGCTCCCCCCTCCCTCCCAGCAGAGAATGCCGATAGCGGGTATGGAAGCCTCGGAAAGAGAATCCGAAGTGGAAAAGATCACGCATATCGCCTCCTGAACGCAATGAGATAAAAAAAGCATTTTTTAATTAAAAAGGGGCTCCTCCCTCGGTGAATCGCAAAGAGCCCCCCAGCATTGCCGGTACAGAGCTACTAAAGAACTCCCTGGGTACCTATGTAGATAAAGAGTGCCCCCGCGAGAACTGCCGCAGTCAGTGCATAGGGAAGCTGGGTACTCACGTGGTCCATATGATCCGAGGCGGCCCCGAAGGAGGAGAGGCAGGTGGTATCCGACACGGGAGAGCAGTGATCTCCGAAGAGCCCCCCGCCCACAATGGCACCTACCGTGGCCAGCACCAGAGAGTTGATCTCCCCCCCGGAGAGATTCATGGCGATGGGGAGCACGAAGGGGGTAAGGATAGCGTAGGTTCCCCAGGAGGTACCGGTAAAGAAGGAAATCGCCGCTCCGGTGATGAAGGTCACCAGCGGGAGCATCCCCGAGGTCATCCATCCTTCCGTAAAGGAGACGATGAACTGCTGGGCTCCCAGAGACTTGGAGACGGTGTTGATGCAGTAGGCAAGAGCCAAGATGAGGATGGCGGGGAGCACCGCTTTAATGCCGTTGGTGGCCACATCCATGCCGTCCTTGATCCCCTTGAAGTAGCCTCCGAAGCTCATCACCACAGCCTGGTACATCACTGCCGTAAAGAAGGCCTCCAGGATTTTGGTGCTTCCCATGATAAAGAAGGTTCCCAAAGCCACCCCGATAACGATGAGTACCGGTGCTACCAGGTAGACGAGGATGTTGGGCACCTTGCCCTCCATGGGCTGGATGAGATCCATCTCTTCACCCGTAAGGGGAGTAGCACCATCCCGAAGAACTTTGCCCTCTTCCCGTGCCCGTTTTTCAGCCTTGCGCATGGGGCCGTAGTTGGGGACGATGCCGTAGGCAATGAGCCCCGCGAGAATAACCGCAAACCAGCCGTAGAAGTTATAGGGGATGGCCTTCACGAAGACCGCCATGCCCTGAGACGCGTCCTGAATGGGGCCGTAGCCCACCAGAAGGCCTGCGATATAGACTGCCCACCCTGTGAGAGGTACCAGGGTGCAGACCGGAGCGCTGCCGGAGTCGAGAAGATACGCCAGCATCTCCCGGGAAACCTTGTGCTTATCCGTGATGGGCCGGGCGATGGGGCCGCTGAAAAGGGGGCTGAAGTAATCGCTGAAGAAGATACAGATCCCCATCAGCCAGCCGAAACCCGAAGCGGCCCGGCGGGAGCGGATCTTTGTTCCCGCCCACTCCGCAAAGGCTCCGATAACTCCTGCACGAAGATAGAAGGCTACCATGATGCCTACGGCGATCTCAATCATCATCACCCAGATAAAGTCACCGTTCCCCAGGGCGGTCTGAAAGAGTTTCGAGAGCCCCGTGGCGGGATCGAACCCCGCAAGAATAACCCCCACAATACAGCCTACGATAAGAGAAAAGACCGCGTCCTTCGTTTTGAAAGCAAGAATCAGAGCCAACACCACCGGAATCAGAGACAACGCTCCCTTAGCTGCAATATCTCCCATAACAATTACGCCTCCTTTGCATGTATAACCATATATTTTTGACACACTCTACCACCACAGCACCGCCGTTATGAAGCTTTATCACCCCCTTCGATAATTTCTCCCCGGACGGTAAGTTCCACCAGGCTGTGAGAGAACGCTGCCTCCCGAACCTGTCCTTTCTCCAAAACAAATTTCAGAGATGTCCGGTCCGGCCCTCCCAGGCCGGGGCCTCCCCCGGACTCCATGGAGAAAGTGACCGCTCCGTTATCCGGGAAGCGGCTATCCGAAGCATAGTGAAGCACTGCCATGCCCACCGCCACCGTGCCGGTGCCGCAGGCTGGTTCGATATGATTTTCCGGGAGCCAGTGGGGGAAGGTTACCCGAAGAAAGCTAGAGCTCCTCCCCTTGTAATCGTAGAGAGCCACATCCTTGGATGCCTGGGGACGAAGAGTGAGAAATTCTGCCTGAAGAGCTTCGATGGTTCGCCGGGTGGCATGGTCCAGATGCGGAACGTCGGCTTCCGGCAGGGCCTCTTCCAGATCCTCCCCCCGAATCACGAGAAACTTCCCCACCCGAAGAAGAGGTATTCCCTGAATGTTCACCGGCTCTATGCCGCTCCCGAGAAGTTCCGACACGAAAGAAGTCATATCCGTCCAGGTAACGGTTTTTTTCTCGTCTCGTTCGATATGGAGGCGAACCGGGCCTCCCTCGGTATGGAGAAGCACCGTGAAGGCGCCTCTCTCGGGAATATCCAGGCCGTAGCCCTTTCCCAAGTCCGTAGTAGCCAGGGCTTTTCCCAGAACCTGGGTAAGCCCTCCGCAGGCGCTTATATAGGCACGGGAAGTCCGGGCGGCAATCCTGAGCTTGAGAGCCCCCAGGGAGGAGGTTTTTTCCAGAATTCCCGCTTCGTGACATCCCAGAACTTCGGGGGCACAGAAGCCGAGAACCCTTTCCAGGAGGTTTTTTTCCGTTCCCAGATCCTGCCGGGAGAGAAGAAGGATAGTATTGCCTCCCATGTGCCCTTTCAGAAAGTGCATGGCATCTACCTCCCTGAAGATGAAGTCTGTGCTTCGGGGGAGCATTCCCCGTTCCAGGGGAGTTCCTGCCGGGTAATGTGAATATTCCGGGTCTCCAGCCCACGAGCGTAGGCATCAAAGGGGACATCCATGGGGTAGATAATTCCGGTTTTCGTGATGGTTCCATCCAGAATCATGGAGGCCCCCATGGAGACGGGAAAGCCCACAGTACGCTGCATGGCGGTAAAGCCAGATGCACAGTCGCGGCTGTCGATAATCTGGTAGATCACCCGGCTTGGTTTCCCCTGGCGGATACCCCGAACATCCGTACGCACCAGAGCCACATCCTTTTCGTTTTTTTCGTAGAAGAACTGCTTCTGAGATCCCAGAAGGGCCGCACAGAACGCCGTGGGGGCCACCGAGGCGTCTCCCACCCTGATGGGGGTGTCACTCAAAAAGCCGCACTGGGCCATGACCTGCCAAAAGGTTCCATGCCCCGGCCAGCGGCAGATATACCGCCCCATCTCTCGTACATCCCCAAGGCCGAAAAGCTCCGCAAAGTGTGCGGTATCCCCGTTGGGGAAGCACTCAAGGGAACCCCCAAGCTCGGGGATATCCAGATGATGGGTGGAAGAGGGGGCAAACATCTCCTTTGCGGGAATGTGTAGCACCTTGCCGTTTCGGATAAGGGTGGCGGGGCGCAGATAGGAGCGCATCACCCCGATGATGGACCAGGTAAACTTATAGTGCAGAGGGTTGTTGGCGGCGCTCTTCTCGGGGAATCCCGCCCCGTAAGAGTGAAAAACCTCCACCTTCTCGAACTCCTCCAGAGCCCTCTTCCCCAGCACAAGATCCATACCGGGATCCATGCCGAACTCCTGCAAGAGGGTGATCCCCTTCTGCTGGGCCAGAGCATCCATCTCTTTCAGAATTCGGGACTGCTCCTCCCGACGTTGCTCATTCTGTTCCCCCGGGTTTTTCAGATACATGGAGGTCACTAGTGAGACCCCCACCTCTGCCGCCACCCTCGCCACGGGGAGAGCGAAGCTTCCCGGAAGAAGCTCCATCACCACATCCGCTTCCCGCATAAGAGCCGCCAGAGCCTCGGTGTCTTCGGCGTTCAGCCTTTGGGGAACAATCCGGGGATCCCCGAGTTGAGAGATCTCCTCTTCGAACCCCTCGTAGCAGTCTGTCACCACAATGCTCTTAACCGTGTCATTCCGTAGAATATCCTGCAGGGCACACTTACCCTGCATACCGTAGCCAAGCTGAAGAACCTTTTTTGTTTTTGCGCTCATGGGGTATTCGCCGTCCTTTGCCGAAGCAGAAAATATTTTGTGTATGCATCAAAAAGCTCATAGATAGATTCTGTGAAAAATACATACCATAAAAAAGGGAGCGTGTCAAAACATATCAAAGGTTCAACCAATAGGGAAAAAAAGAACGAATAAAGGGCGGAAAGACGGTACAAAAATTCCCCGAAGAGGAATCTCTTCGGGGAGAGGGGAGCCAGGCAGATGGCGAGGGGTCAGGATTTGATGAGGAGCTGTTCGTAGGTGTAGCGAATATGATTTCTCATGGCTTCTGCGGCTTTTTGCGGGTCGCGGGCCTCCAGGGCATCGAAAATCAGTTGGTGTTGCTCGGGAGTCTTCTGGGGGAGGATGTTCTCCTGAGGGCGGTAGAAGCTGTCGAAGTAGAGCACGTAGACGTTCGAGCGCCAGAAGATATGGCGGCACCACTTTTCAAGATAGAGATTCTTGGAGATGGCGGCGATTCCCAGATGAAGCCGTTCGTTGGTGCTGAAAAAGGCGGTCTTCTCCCGGTTTTCCACCGCCCGGAGATCCTCCGGAAGGAGAACTCTAAGCTCCTGTATCTCCTCCTCGGTGGCGTGCTCCGCCGCCGCCGCTGCCGCCTGGGATTCCACCGCCATGCGGGCGAAAAAGACCTGCTCCGCATCCTCCGGGGTGGGGAGGGGGATGTAGCAACCCTTCTTGGGCATGCGGGCAAGGAATCCCTCCGTAACCAGGCGGGCCAGGGCGCGGCTCACAGGGGTGCGGCTCATCTGCAGCCTGGGGGCCATGTCAAGCTCCAGAAGAAAATCTCCGGGCTTGTACTCCCCCGAAAGAACCAAGGCGAGGATGGAACGGTAGGCCCGTTCTTCCGCATTTACGCTCACGGCTATCAAATCCCTTCACAGCATGATGTCGTTTTTTTTCATGGGGCATTGTATCACGTCCTCGGAGAAGTCTAAGGAAAATTTTTCGATTCTTCTCTTGGAAAACCCCCGTCTCTGGAGTAGACTAGGGCGGCCCGGCGGAGGTATGTGGTGTTGCCGGGGGGAGTTCCGGAGCATGAGCCCTTTCTCCCGCCATGTGTCATAATGATTGTCCCCCTCTTCCGGTTACTTTCCGAAAAGGGGGCAAGAGGGGCATATTTTACAGAAAATAAGATGAGGTGAATTGCATGGCACTGTGTTATTACAACGGGTCCTTTCTCCCCCGGGAGGAGGTTTTTCTCCCCGTAACGGATCTCTCCATACAGCGGGGGATCGGGGTTTTCGATTCCCTGCGCACCTACGGCAAAAAACCCTTTGCTCTGACGGAGCATCTTCAGCGTTTCATCGACTCCGCCGAGGCTTCGGGTTTTCGGGGGCTTTCCTCCTGCGAGGAGATGGATGGCATCGTTCGGGAGGGGGTGCGCCGGATGGATGAGGATGTGCTGGTGCGGCTCTACTGTACCGGGGGAGATGTAAACCGGCACGGTCTCTTTCCGGAGCCCCGGCTCTTCATCCTCTTCGAATCCGTCGCCCCCAAGCTCTTCCCAGCCTCCTGCTACAGCGAGGGGGTGGCCCTCTTCAGCATGGACTGTCCCCGGCCGAATCCGCTGATCAAGAGCATCGACTACATGCTCCCCTACGTGGCTAAGGGGGGGCGGGTGGAGTATCTCGAAGGGCTCTACGCCCCTGGGGGGATCATCGGGGAGGGGACCAGCAGCAGCTTTTTTATGGGCCTGGAGGGAAAGCTTATCACTGCCCCGGAGGGGGAGGTGCTGGCGGGGGTAACCCGGAAGTTCGTGCTGGAGCTGGCCCGGCAGGCGGGGGTAACCGTGGAGGAGCGGGCTCCCCGGATGGAGGAGCTTGGGCTTGCGGAGGAGGCTTTCGTCAGCAGCACCCTCAAGGAGATCATGCCCGTGGTGAAGGTGGATTCCCAAAAGGTGGGCAGCGGCCGCCCTGGAGCCCTCACCCAGCATCTGCGTCGGCTCTATCTTCAGAAGGTGGATGCCTTTATCAAGGGATAAAAGCTTTGCCCTTTGCGCTTCTTTAGTACCCCTCGGAATTCTCCGAAGTCCGAAGTTTTTTCGGGAATTTCCGAGGGGGATTTTTATGCCTCCACCCGGAGCACCGCCCGGCAGGGGGTGCCTTCCACTCCCTTGATCTTGAGAGGAAAGGCCTCCAGATAGGCCCGGGAAAAGGGGGGGAGCTGCTGCAAGTTTACCAGACACTCCAGAAGCAGCACTCCCCGGGCTCCGAGATAGCGGGATACGCGAAAATCGTTGAACCTTCTTGATTCCAGCCCCACCGAGTCGATCCCCAGAAGGGTGACGTGCCGCTCTTCCACCAGATAGGCCGCCGCCTCGGGGGAGAGTCCCCTCCGGGATTCCGGAAGGCATTTTCCCGTGGCGATGATCTCCTCCATCTGTCCTGTAGCGAAAAGGATCATGGTCTCCTCCAGAGGGTGCTCTTCAAAGAGTCTTTCCAGATCCTCCCGGGTGGTGTCCTCCCCTTTTTTCGTAAGGGGCACCAGCCGGCACCACCCCTGGCAACGCTCCAGAGCCACCTGATCCATGGTCTCCCCATCTTCCAGAAAGTAGTGGCCGCTTTGGATATGGGTGCCGCTCTGAGTGCAGAGTCGCAGATCGTAGACATACTCCCGTACCGGTCCCGTTACCCGGTTGTGGGGGCCGGATTTTTCCAGAGGAGGATTGCCGGGAAAGGTATAAGCCCCGGTATCCATGGAGATATCCAGAAGACGGGAAGAAGGGAAAAAAGGAAGTTCCACCGCAACAAACACCTGCTTTCTTTTTCGTGATGCCCTTATTCAGTGTTCTTATCTAACGCTTTTATGTGGCATCTCAAAACGCCAATCGCTCTCCTCGGGCGATGCGGAGGATCTCCTCCTCCGAGAGGGGGGAGCGGTCGGGGTGTGCCGAGAGGGAGAGGGGGATCATAATTTCCAGAGGGGGAGAGATGGTCTCTCCGGAGTGCACGTAAAAGTTCCCTTTCTGTAGCCGGGCCACATCCCCGTCGTAGAGCCCCCACTCCTGAAGCATCTTCTTGCTCTGCTCGATGGCCCGGGGTGCCTGGGCTCTTCCGAGAAACCAGGTTTGGAACTGCCCCAGGGCTTTGCAGTCGATATCCGTGGGGTTCTGGGAGGCCAGAAGAAGCCCGATGCCGTACTTGCGCCCCTGGGCGGCGAGACGGAGCAGGCTCTCCTTGCAGGCGCTGGTATGTACCGATGGGATATAGTCTCGGGCTTCGTCCAGCACAAAAAGCCCCCGGAGCCCCAGGGCGTTCTTCGGGGGGTACTGCTTGGCCCAGGAGAAGAGCGCCATGGCGAGGGTGTTGATAAAGTGCCGGGAGGATTCCAGCTCCCGGAGCCCCCAGAGGTTGATCACCGAGATCCGGGTTTTCTCCCCCCTTTCGAAGGTGTCTCCGTAGAGCACCTTGGGGGAGAGGGGATCCCCCTCCTGATGCAGCAGGGGGTCCGAGGTCCGGGCCGCGGCGAGAAGATCCCCCAGCTCCTGGCTGAGCTTGCGGTACTCCCGCATCCCTGCGCTGATCTCTTGCGGGGCCTCCTGAAGCAGCTTTGTCAGCTCTGCCAGAGTTTTCCCCTTTTTGCGCGCCAAAAGCCGCAGCGCCTCGGTGAGGAGGGCCCGCCCCTTCTGGGCATTTTTGGAGTTTCCCGAGAGAATCCGCTCGGCCAGGCTCTCCACTGCCATGGTGATGGCGGTATCCCTTCCGGAGGGGTCATCCTCCAGGGCTTCAAAATCCGGAAGAGGAGAGAGATGTAGCGGCCTCCCCCCAGTGTGCCCCGGTGTCCAGAGAAGCACCTCCACATTCTCTTCGAAGAGGGTTGCCTTGCGGTGCATCTCCTCCCCCCAGGAGGCAGGGGGTTCCTTCCAGCTCTGGCCGATCTGGGAGAGGTCGTTAGCGCTGTCGATGACGATGCTTGGAATGCCGCAGAGGGCGGCCTCCTCCACCAGCCGTTTAATGAGCACCGTCTTCCCCGCCCCGCTCCCTGCGAGGATTACTCCGTGACGAGCAAAGGTCTGGGGAGGAAGGGTGATGGTCTCTCCCAGAAGCATCTCGGTTCCTAGTAGTACCTCCTCCTGCACCCCCCGAATGAGGAGAGGTTCCTCAGCGCCTTTGCCGGGAAAAGGGTGGGGGGGCTCCTCCGACGGTTTCTCCGGAGGCGCTTCGAGGGTTATCTCCTCTTTTTTTTCTTCCCTTCCTCCTCCTTCTTCCCTTTTCTCCTCTTCCTTCTCTTCGTCCCTTCCCGCTTCTTTCTCCTCTGCACCTGTTCCGGGGGGAGCGATCTCCTCAAAAAGTTCACAAAATTCCGGAGGAGAAGACTGCTGACTCTCCCCGGTAGCGTCGATCTTCCGGAAAGGCTCCTCCCCTGATGCACCCGGAGGAGAAGGGCTCTTTTGAGAAGGGGGGGGGATCTCCCGGGTTACGGTGAGGCTCTCTTCCTCTCTGCTGAACCAGCGGGTTATCCGGGAGAGAAGTCCCTCCTCCCGAGGCCTCTCCGGAGGAGAAGGGGGGGCAAGCTCGAATGTGGCATCTTTGGAGGTGGCTCTTGGAGAAACCTGCGGAAGCTCTTGAAAGTCTTTCTGCTCCTGCCCCTGATCCCGTCCCTGCCTCTGCTCCTGACCCCGTCCCTGATCCCGTCTCTCCCCCTGATTCTGCTCCTGTCTCTGCTCGCGTCCCTGGCGATCTTCCTCTTCTCCTGCTCCTTCGCAATTTTCAGGCTCCCCGGAGAGTTCGGATGCCGTGGGTTCGGGCGTTCCCGAAGGTGCGGTAAGGCGGATGATCCAGGGAAAGGCGATCTGCATGCAGGAAAGTTGGCAGACAAGCCGGCGTTTGCGAACCCACTCGGAGAAGTAGGGATCTTTCTCCTCGAACATCTTCTTGAGGGCTCCCAGTACGAGGATCTCCTGCTCCGTCACGGGAGCGAAGCGCCCCCCCGCCTTCTGAAAGGCCCGGTTCTGCCTTTTGGTCTGCTCCCCCGAATCCACCGGGGGGAGGGTGCGGAAGACCGTGAGCCGCCGGAAGGAGAGTTCCTTTTCTATTCCCGAGGCGGTGAGCGCCTTGGCGAGTCGCGAGCGGTAGGCGTTGTGGTTGTTCTTCTGGATGACCCGGAAGCAGTAGTGCTGCTCCCGGTCTCCCTCGGAGCGGAAGATAAGGCGGATTCGGCCGTGAAGGGGGTCCGAGGGAAGGGTTCCCACGGGGTCGAGTTCGATATCCATATTCCTTTGCAACGGGGTCTCGGTGAGCAGAAGACGGGCCCCCAGGCGGAGAAGCTCTCCGAGTTGGTCCTCCTGATCCTCTTCAAGATACTCCCCTGGGTTGACGCTCCTTTCCAACTCTGCAAAACGTTGATCCAGAGCGGAAAATTTCGGGGGGACGGGAGGTGCGGAAGGCATGGAAGGTTCCGCAGCTTCTCCGGACGTTTCTGCAGAAGGAGAGCCCCCCAGAGACTCTCTCTCCGAGAGCGCCTCAGAAGAGGTCTCCTGAGAAGAGAACTCTTCTGCGGGCTCCGGGGCCGAATCCTCCAGAAAGGAGGTCAACTCGAAAATCGTATCCTCCTGAAGACACCGCAGCCGGTGATTCTGGCAGATCTGCAGAATCTCCCGGGGGGTGTAGAGATCTTCGATGTTCTGGAAGGCCTCTGGGGCGAAGGGCCATGTGGCATAGGGAGGGGTAAAGCCGTGCATCTCGAAGGCCGGGGCCATGCGTCGGGCCATGATGCTACGGGCCATCTCTCCCGAGGGGACGGTGTTCAGGGTGAAGGATTCGGAAAAGCGATCCATAAGCGAGCTGAGGGCGTAGTCTCGAAGCGTGTAAAAGCTCTCTTCTAAGCAGGAGAGCACCACCAGGGTGCGGCAGGTCTGATCCTGAAGAGCCGCAAGCCCCGAGGCGAGGTTGAGAATAATCCCCTTGGCCTTGCGCTCCTCCTCGGAAAACTCCTCCGAAGAGGTCTTTTGCGAGTAGAGAGCACCCTGGGCGACGATGGCATCGATCTGATCCAGACAGAGAAGAGTGCTCCCCCGGAGCGAGAGAATCCAGGAGAGCCCCCGGAGAATCTCCCGAGGGTCCTGCTCTCTCTCGCCGATCCCCAGAAGGGCGAGTTTTTCCTCTTCCAGCGTCTCTCCCAGAAGCCAGGTGTACCCCACGTTGGAGAGGTCGAAGTTCTCTGTTCCCAGGGCAAAGAAGGCCCGGAGCACATTCTGATAGTGCCCTACCTCGGCCCGGAATTTTTTATGAAGCCCCCCGAGGATTTCCTTGGCGAGATCCGGAAAGTCTTCGGTGGCACATCTCTGCAGCTTTGTATGCAAACTGTCCTCCTTAGAGGAGATATGCTGCAGTATATGCTCCAGCACGCTGTCGAGCTGCATATCCCCCCCGGAAGAGCCTCGGATATCCTTATGGAGCGATTCGAGATATCCGAGAAGCACCGTGGGCCAGAAGCGGGTGACATCGGTCATGTCAACCAGAATAAAGGTCGCCTCGGCATGTGTGGTCCCCGGAGCAGCTTCGCCGAGGGCATGGCGTAGCGTTCCCAGAAGATGGGTCTTTCCCGCTCCTCCCGGCCCCCGTACTAGGCGGCTTCGGGAGGAGTTGCCCAACGCTTCCAGTTCGAAGAGCAGGCTCTCCCGTACCGGAGCGTGCAGCTCCACCACCGAATAGGGGTTGCTCTCCCACACATCGTCCAGCCGGTGGGCGTAATCAAGATCTGCCGAGCGGAGTACCTTGGATTCTATGGAAATGTTCATTCCGTACATCCTCCTTGGGGGCTAGGAGAGGCGCAGCACATGCCGGGAGATACTCCCGATGTGCAGAGCCGCTACGTCATCTTCCCGGGTGCGGGAGAGGGGATCCTGGTATGTCATGAGAAGCACTCTCCCCTTCTGCTGCAGAGAGAGAAGAATGCCATCCAGATCGCTCCGGGAGAGTTCCCTGAGGCGTGGACGAAGATCCCGCAGAAAAACACGATCTGTCCCCTGTTCCTGCATGACCTTCCGGCAGAGGGCGAGAAGGGCCTCTTCCTGAGGGGTGAGCGATTCTCTGGAGGAAGATGGAGGGTTTTCGCAGGGTTCTTTTTTGGGAGACTGCTCTCGGAAAGATTCGGGTTCCCCAGGTTGCGAGTCTTGTGGGGGCTCTTGCGGGAGTTTCTGGGATGGATCTTTCGGAGGGGCTAGAAACTCCGCCAGAGTAAGGGTTCCTTCGTGAACGCGATGCTGTAGCTGGGTCAGCAGGGCCTCGGCAAGAAGTGCGCACTCCTTCGAGGGATTTCCCTTTTCTGCCATGATAGGGAGGGTGAGATGTTCCGAAAGCCAATCCCAGGCGTGGTCGGTGAGGTAGATGCACTGCGAGCGTCCCACCTTCTCGATGCGGATGAGATCCATCTCCAGCAGGGGGCGCCGATCCAGAGGTTTGATCTCCGGACGTGTCTTGCTGATCGGTACCCCCTCTCCCAGGAAAAAGAGGCCATAAAGAAAAAGCACCTGCCGCGGCTTAAGCGAAATATTCATGTTCTTCCCTCCTCGGGGGCACGTTCCCGTCCCCCTTCTGTGCTTTGTGCTTTCTAGAGCGGTTCTGGTTGTCATGTGACACTATGTTAACAGGAGAGCTGGAGCTTGTGTGTCCCCGGCAGCGAGCATAGTGGTCGGCGAGTGCAGCTTTGCGTCGCGGAGGCCCGGTACCGGCACAGGACGTGTCGGTAAGCCCCAGCCGCGCCATGGACGGCGCGCCTGGGGTGACGGGCCGGAGCAGCAAAGCAAGGGAGCGGTTCGACCAGTCGAGAGCAGAGGGGACACACAAGCGGAGGCTCCGTGAAACAGCACGTGACACATTATTTGTGAAACCGCTCTATCTCTTCAGAGTGTGGCGTTTTTCGTGTTCCAGAAGCCACTCTTTGATATCAAGTCCTCCGCCAAACCCCGTGAGCGATCCGTCTTTACCGATCACCCGATGACAGGGAACTAGGAGAGCCAGCGGGTTTTTGTTGTTTGCCCCTCCGACAGCGCGGAGCGCCCGGGGGTTGCCTATGGCAACGGCTATCTCCTGGTAGGATCGGGTCTCTCCGTAGGGGATCTCTTGAAGAGCCTGCCATACCTGCACCTGAAAGGGAGTTCCCTGAAGATGCAGCGGGACGGTAAAGCTGCGTCTCGTCCCCTGGAAGTACTCCTCAAGTTCGCGAAGGCAGCGCTGCAGCAGTGGCGAAAGAGGGGGCTCCGAGGGGGGAGCTTCTCTGGAGGAACGGAAATGTAGCTCCCGGAGTGCTCCTCCCTGCTCCACTATCTCCAGCACTCCCACGGGGGAGGCAAAAAGTGCTCGGAATATGGAAACGCCAGAACTATCACGCATACGGCACAACCCCTTTCTCTTGTCACGCACATTCCTGTAGACTATAACATGAAGCTTTTGGGAGAACCAAGAAATCTTTGCCGTATCCTCAAGAGAGCATATCTGGTACCATGAGATCATGCATACTGTATGGAAAGAGGTGCGTACTATGAAATATGTAGGTGTGGTAGAAGCCATATGTAGCAGTGCCCAGCGGCAGGAACCCAAGTCCCCCCTCCCTCATGGGGTTTTTGAGAAGGATCGGGGGCTGGTGGGGGATTCCCATTATGACATGAAAGAGCGCCAGATAAGTCTTCTGCGGCGGGAGGATATTCAGGAGGCGGAGAAGGAGGCGGGGTTCTCCTTCCCCTTTGGAAGTCTTGCGGAGAATCTGGTGATTCGAAATCTCCCGGAGGAGCTGCCTGTGGGAACGCTCCTTGCCTTCTCGGGGGGTGTGGTGCTTCGGGTGGTGGAGAAGGGAAAACGCCCCGGTGAGCCCCACAGCTACGATTACAAGGGGTGGTGCCTTCTCCCTGTGAAGGGGTATTTTCTGGAGGTTCTTGAAGGGGGAACCATGCTTCCGGGGGAGGAGGTAGCGTGTGCCATGTAGCGGTGGGCGCCTCTTCGTGGTTGCCCCCTACGGATGTGATGAAAATATTTTTTACTGGTGACAAATAATTGACCTTATCCGTAGCATGTGGTTAGATGAGACGAGGTTTGCTACTTCTTCAATATGTTCAGTTTCTTCAGCGTGTTCCGTTTGTTGAGAAAGAGGAGGGATACCATGTATGTTGGTGTGGGAGAGGAAATTTTTGCACGTTTTCCCGGCTATCGCCGGGTGATGCTGCTCTGTGAGGGGATGGATAATGCTTCGGAGAGTCCCTTTCTGACGGAGCTTCTGCGCTCTTGGGAGAAAAAGATTCGGGAGGACCCCTTTCTGGAGAGCTACAAGGAGCATCCTTCCATAGCGGCGTGGCAGGAGGCTTTCCGCGCTCTGGAGGTGAACCCCAACAAATACCCCCCTTCCGTGGCGAATCTTGTGAAGCGGGTGCGGTCGGGAAAGGATCTCCCCTTTATCAACCCCCTGGTCTGCCTCTTTAACATCATAAGCATGAAATACCTTATTCCCTGCGGCGGGGATGACCTTCGCAATGTTCAGGAGGGTGTCCTGCTCTGCCTGGCCTCGGGAGAGGAGCGGTACGTCCCCCTGGGGCAGCCCGATATGACGGAGTACCCCGATCCTGGGGAGGTGGTGCTCAAGGATGTGCAGAGCGGAGAGATCTTCTGCCGCAAGTGGTGCTGGAAGAACGGAGAGCGGAGCAAGATAGATACCGATTCTTCCCGGGTGGCGATCAATCTGGACTGCATGCCTCCCGTGGAGCTGTCTACGGTGCAGAGCGCCGGGGAGGAGTTGGCAGGGTTGATTCGCGAACAGTGCGGGGGCTCCGTGGGGGTGCATCTCCTTACGCCGGAATCTCCCCGAGTTGCGATATGGTGAAAGTTTTTTAATAAGAGAAGGGGAGCGTGAACGGAAGTATGCAGAATCTTGAGAGAGATCTCAAAAAAGCCTTGAACTACCGGTGGGTGGTTTGGGGAGTCATGGTGCTTGCCTACATTGTGGTGTTCTTTCATCGTCTTGCGGCGGGGGTGGTTCGGGAGGATCTGGTGCGGGATTTCGGCCTCAGCGCCTCCGCCTTCGGATCTCTGGCCTCCATGTACTTCTACGCCTACATGATCATGCAGATCCCTGTGGGGATGCTGGCGGATACCTTGGGGGCCCGGATTACCGTTTTTGCCGGTACGCTTCTGGCGGGGGTGGGATCTGTGGTCTTCGGCATGGCCTCCTCGGTGCCCATGCTCTTTCTGGGGCGTTTTCTGGTGGGTATCGGGGTCTCCACGGTGTTCGTCTCGATTATTAAAATCCTCTCTCAGTGGTACCGCAATCGGGAGTTCGCCTCCATGTCGGGGCTCACAGCGCTTATCGGGAGCTTCGGAGGGGTGCTTGCCCAGCTTCCCCTGGCCTTTCTGGTGGCCCGGTTTTCCTGGCGGAGTACCTTCATGGGCATCGGGGGTATCAGCCTTTTTCTGGCGGTGCTCTGCTATCTCTTTATCCGCAACACGCCGCAGGATATGGGGTTCCCTCCGGTGAACGAGGCCCAACAGGGAAGAGCCCCCGCCCCCTCTCCGGGGCTTATGAAGGCCCTTGGGGAAGTGCTTATCTGCCGGCATATCTGGTTTGCCTTTCTTCTCTGCGGCTGCAGTGCCGCGGCCTTTCTTGCCCTCTCCGGGGCCTGGGGAATCTCCTATCTCCGGGATGTTTTCGGATTCGATGCCCGGGAGGCTTCCAAGGTGGTTTCCTGGTGTGTTTTCGGGGGCATGGGGGGAACCCTCTCGGTGGGGTGTCTTTCGGATCGCCTGGGGCGACGGAAGCTCCCCATGATACTTCTCTGTCTGATCTATCTCGCCACCTGGATTCCCCTGGTTTTTGGCGATGCAGAGATGATTCCCCGGTGGGTTCTTGGGCCTCTTTTCTTCGTGCTGGGTTTTTCCGCCAGCTCCTTTATTCTGGGATGGGCCATCACCAAAGAGGTCAGCTCCCCCGCCTATACGGGGATTGCGGTGGCGGTGGTAAACTCCGGAACCTTTCTTGTCACCGCCCTGCTTACCACGGGGATGGGGAGCCTTCTCGACCTCTACGCCCACCTTCCCGTGGAGGTGCAGTACCAGCGGGCCTTTATGCTCTGTCTGGGGTGCGCTCTTCTCGCACTGGGTGGGGGTTCTCTTCTCCCCGAAACCTGGTGCCGTAATGTGGAGCCTCGCCGGTGACGCTTGCAGGGCTCTTCTACAGCCTTCTCACGGCCCTCTGCTGGGGTACCGTGCCGGTAATCTACCGGCGCAACATGGTGCAGATGCCCTTCGAAAAGATGAATGCCCTGCGCTCCTTCGGTTTTCTGGGGGCCATGGTGCCGCTTGTGGCGTTCTATGCCCCCCAGAGCTTTCTTCAGGTTCCTCTTCCGGTAATCGGGATGATCGCCGCGGCCTGTCTGGTGGGGAATGTGCTCGGGGATGTGCTCTACATGAAGAGCATCCGCCTCCTGGGGGTGGGTAAGGCGAGCGCTATTACCAGCATCTCCCCTCTGGTGGTGATGGTGATCTCCGTCTTCTGGCTTGGGGAGAGGATCTCTCTTCTGGGGATGGCGGGGGCCCTGGCGATCATCTTCGGGCTCAATCTGGTGCGCCGTACCGAGGGAATTCAGCGGCGTTCTCCCGAGGAGGCGAATCTTCGCAAAGGGTTTCTTCTGGCCGTCCTTACCGCTCTCTGCTGGGGGTGCTCCTTTCCGGTGACCAAATGGATTCTTGCCAACACCGCTGTGGATGTGGCATCCCTTAACTTCTGGCGGGCCGCCTCCTTTGTCCCCCTCTCCTGGGCCTTCTGGTTTCTCCGAGCCCTCAGCATCCCCAAAGCCGAGAGGGCGACGCCCCTTTGTACCACTACCCGAGGGATCTTTCTAGAGCTTCTGGCGGCAGGGGCCCTGGCCCTTGCTCTCGGAGGGTTTTTTCTCGCCCTCGCTCTGGAACGGGCCCCCGCCTCGCTGGTGAGCCCTCTTACCTCCTCCTATCCTCTTGTCGCCGCCACCTGGGGGCTTCTGCTCTTTAAGGAACGGCTCAACCGAATCCAGCTTTTCGGAGTCTGTTCCATCATCGGGGGCTCTGTGGTGATCTCTCTATAGGCCATGGGCCTTTCCATGATATGGAAAGCTTTTGCCTACGCACTATGGCGGTGCCAACTTTTTTCCTTGGTGGTATGATGAGAGGAGAATAGAAAGGTTTTGTTCTCGTATCGACGAAACCGGGAAAGGAGAGAAGATAGGTGTATAAAGTCGTATTTCTTCGACATGGAGAGAGTGTGTGGAATAAGGAAAATCTCTTTACAGGGTGGACCGATGTGGATCTTTCGGAAAAAGGGGTAGAGGAGGCCCACGAGGCGGGGAAGCTCCTGCTTCGTGAAGGGTTTGATTTTGACGTGGCCTACACCTCGGTTCTTAAAAGGGCCATCCGAACCCTCTGGATCGCTCTCGACGAGATGGATCGCATGTGGCTGCCGGTGCACCGGCATTGGCGCCTTAACGAGCGGCACTACGGTGCTCTTCAGGGGTTGAACAAGGCGGAGACCGCCGCAAAGTACGGGGATGATCAGGTCTTTACCTGGCGCCGCAGCTATGATGTCCCTCCTCCGGCACTCGATGCGGAGGACGAACGCCACCCCGGCAAAGATCCCCGGTATGCCTCTCTTGCTCCCGATGAGCTTCCCTCCACGGAATGCCTCAAGGATACCGTGGCCCGGGTTGTCCCCCACTGGGAAGAGGTTCTCGCTCCGGAGATCCGCAAGGGACGCAGAGTCCTCGTGACCGCCCACGGCAACAGCCTTCGGGGGCTGGTGAAGTATCTTGATGACATTTCAGAAGAGGAGATCCCCAAGCTCAACATCCCCACGGGAATTCCCCTGGTCTACGAGCTGGATCAGGAGCTTCGCCCCCTCAAGCGCTACTATCTCGGGGATGAAGAGGCCGCACGAAAAGCGGCGGAGGCCGTGGCAAACCAGGCCAAACAGGGGCGGTAAGTCGTGAAAATCAAATTGATCGCGCCATTATTTGTAGTGCTTATGGTTTTTTTCTTTGGAACTCTGCAGCCTGCTCAGGGGGCTCCTCTTTTTGCCTCCTACGAAGTCACCCGGCATTCGGATGGAGAGGAGGTCTCCCTGGGAGATTTTGTGGGCTCCCCGGTGATGCTCATGCTCTTCTTCCCCAACTGCGATGACTGCCAGGAGGAGCTGCAGCTCTTTGAAGAGATGCGAGAAGAGCTGGATCAGCGAGGGGTAACGCTCTTTCCCATCACTAAAGAGCGTTTCAACCCTCGGCTTGTCTCCAAAACACTGAAGGATCTTGGGGTGGAGCATCTCGAAATTTATTATGATCACATGCCGGGGCTCTTCGAACGCATACCGGTACGGAACGTGCCGCACCTGATGATCTTTGATGCTTCAGGAACGGTGGTCTACGATGAAAAGGGGCTGATCTCCGAGCCTTTGCTGGAGGAGATTCTTGACACCATTGCTCCGAGAAAGGAAGCGTAAAATGATTATGAAAAAATGTGGATATGCGGTACTGCTCGGGGTACTCTCTCTTGCCCTTTTAGGATTTTCAGGATCTGTATCTGCCGCAGAGGTGCCTCTCGGGGGATTTACCCTCTACACTGCTCCGGGGGGAGGTTTGCTGGACACCTCAGATCTGCTGGGAAAGCCGGTACTCATGATCTTCTTTACCCCCAACTGCCCAGCCTGTGAGAAGGAGCTTCGGGCTCTGGATCCTCTGGCAGCTTCCTATGAAGAGAGATGGGGGGTCACGATTCTCCCCGTCGCTCCCGGCTCGTTGCGAAGTCAGGCTGCCCGTCTGGAGGAGTTTGTACGCCAGCGCTGGGGTGTTGTCTCCCTGGATATCTACACAGATGGAGATCCCGGCATGATGGAGGCGCACAAGGTGGAGTACGTCCCCACTCTGGTGCTCTACGACAAAGAGGGAAAGCAAATCTGGAAAGAGACCGGAGCAGTTCCCTCAACCACGCTGGAGAAGCTCTTCGAAAGCACCCTTCAGTAAGGAAGATTGCTAGGGAAGAGAGCGTTACGAGCACTACGCCAACACCCACACGAAGAAGGCCCCCGAAGAGAATACCTTCGGGGGCCTTCTGGCATGTCTCTGTCGGTGAAAAACCTACCCTTCCTTCTGTCTCTTAAGGTAGATGCCGCTCATGCTCTTGTAGAAATCGAGAATGGTCTTTTTGTACGATGTTCGGGGGGCTCCGAGGTAGCGATCCAGTGCTCGGTCGGTATCCTGATAGCGCCGGATATGATTGGCGAGAAGATAGGTGCCGACGCGGATATTGTTCTGGGGCTCCATGAGATCCTCCAGAGTTTTGATGATCCCGAAGGCCTTTCGGATTGATTTTTGGTGGGCCTTCCAGTGGATCTGCATAAGGCCGTAGGCTCCCTTGGGAGATCGGGCATCCCATTTTGCGGTCGATTCCTTCACCAGAATGGAGGCTACAAGAAAGGGATCTACCCCGAACTCCCTCCCCGCATCGGTGATGTACCAGGCGTATTCCCTGGCGGTTTTTTCCGAGAGTGCGCTGTTACGCTGCCTGAGAAAGGTTGCAATGATAGCGGTTACCCGTTCGTTGTATTTCTGATGCCCCAGGCTCTTCATGACGTTGAACTCAAAGCTCTGGGCAAAGAAATCCGTGGTTTTGGCAGCCTGAACGGAAGAGGGGAGGAGGAAGAGAAAAAGTCCGAGAAGAAACAGTTTTTGAAATCGAGAAGCAATTTTTGAATGCGTATACATAGAATCACCCATCATTTTAAGAATAGCGTTGAGAACAGGAACACACCGGGGAGGGATGGTACCTGAAAAGAGGAGAAAGAACAAGGTAAAAATACCTATTTGTTGTTTTTTAGTTAAAAGAATCTCTCCCCTTATCCCGAAAGGGGGAGGGGAGAGATGTCGTGCCAGAGGGAGAAAAATCTTCCCGCTGCTGGCGCACGCGGTAAAAGAATTTAGCGATTCAGGAGAAGCATCAGGAGGATTTTTCCCTGTTATAGAGCGAGATCATACGGTGGTAGTATTTCAGAAGGGTGCTCTTGTACTTGGAAGATGTTGTCCCCTTGTAGGAGTCGAGAGAGGGATCGACACGCCCTTTGTGTCTTCTTATGAAGTTCGCAAGCATGTAGGCTCCCACCCGGATGTTGTTCTCTGGTTTCTTGAGATCCTCCACGGAGCGTATGGCGGGGAAGGCTTTGGGGATGCTTTTCTGGTGGACGGACCATTTGATCTGCATAAGGCCATAGCATCCACGGTTCTGGGCGTTGGCCCGCACGGTGGACTCCTTTACGATGATCCCCGCGAGGAGAAAGGGATCCACCCCGAATTCACGGGCGGCTTGGAGGACGATCTGAGCGTATTTTTTGGCGTTTTCGCGGGAGAGCTTGGGGTTTTTTTCCCGAAAGAAGGCGGCGATGGCCTTATCCGCCGGGGGGGCACATTTGGCATCTCCGAGGGCGCGTATGGTGAGAAAGTGCCGATCGTTATCGAAAAAAGAGGCTTCTCCTGGTGAGGGGTGGAGGAGGGGTGCAATAAGAACACAGAGGAAGAAAACGAGAAGCGCTCTACCAAAAAAACGCCCTGGGCCGATTCGCTGGTTATGATTCACAAAGCATCACCTCGTACAGAAAAATTCCGGTGCTTCTCCGATTATACACAATTTCCCCCCAAAAGGCCCTTTTTTAGAGGGGAATTTCAAAAATTTTTCTCCTCCTCCAGCAGGTAGCGGTGCAGTTCTTCCCGGGAAATCTCCGGAGTCTCAAGGATTTTGCGTTTCAAAGCCTTGAGAAGGCTTCCTACAGCGGGGCCTGGCGGGCATCCGACGATCTTCATGCACTCCTCCCCCGAGAAAAACAGCCCCTTGCGGGAGGCTCGCAAAAACCGAGCTTTCCAGAGGAGGCAGTACCTCTGAAGCTCCTCTCCATGAACTGCTTTTTGGGGCTCCAGAGAGAGAAGCTCCAAAAAGTTTTCCAGCCAGGAGAAGCTAAAGCGCTCCAGAAGGTCGAGAGCCTCCGAGGGGGAGAGCCCCCCTCTGCTGCTTCCGTAGAGGTGCAGAAGCTCCGCCAGCCAGAGAGCTTTTTTGTCGGGCCAGCACCACGTACGGAGAAGAGAGTAGCTTTTTTCCCGCATCTCCCTCGGCTCTTCTTCTCCGGAGGCTCGAAAAAGATCGAGAAAAAAGGCTCCGGCAGAGCAGGAGAAGGAGTTTCCCCGCTCGCAGCTGCGGGAAAAAAGAGCAAATTGTTCCCGCTGCAAGAGAGGGAGAGGAGCCCCCCAGAGAGGGGCGAGAAGCCCAGCTTCTTGAAGAAGATCAGGAAAGGAAGGATTCTGCTCCTTGAGCCCCCGGTAGATCTCTTCACCCACCCGTTCCCCCGGAAGATCTGCACAGGCTTGGGCGAAGGGGGTACAGGCTTTAAGCTCTTTGGGGGGGAGATGAAAATGCTTCAGAGAGGTTCCGAGACGACAGAGCCGCAACGCCCGGAGCGGGTCCTGCCGTAGCCGGTCTTCAGCGGAGCCGTTCCAGCGCAGCACACGCCTTCGAAGATCTTCGAAGGCCTGAGGAGAGCCGAAAATCTCTCCCCCCCCATTCATCGCCAGGCTGTTTACCGTAAAGTCGCGGCGGGCAAGATCCTCCTCCAATGAAGAGGCCAGAAAGCTGCATTCAACGATGGTCCCCGAGGGGAGAGGGAGCAGATAGACCGGGGATGAGGGTTTTCCCAGAAGTCTCCCCCAGGGATAGATCTTTTTCAGAAGCTCCTGGGGAGCGGTGGTGACGATATCCAGATCATGCAGAGGACGATGCAGCAGAAGATCCCGCACGGCACCCCCTGCAAGAAAGGAAGAAAACCCCAGACTTTCGAGATTCTGGAGGATTTCGAACCCCTCCTCGAGGAGATTTTGCTGTTGCAGGGAGGTATGTTTTCCATGCATGGGGTATCTCCTCTCTAAGAAGGTCTCTGCCTTCGGGGATTCACGACAGGGAGGATACAGGCGTTGCTTCCCCCCTTGGCATGATTTGATTATCCCGGATGGGGAGAGGAAACGCAATGTTTTCTCGGGGTAAACCGAAGAGCAGATAAAAAAGAGCTTGCTTTCGGGGGAAAAGGGTGTTATTTTTTCAAAAAAACGTATGAAAGGAAGCCTGTCATGACTGAAAAGGAGCTACTCTTTACCATGAAGCCTTTGGGATATGTGATCTCCCCCTATACGGAGAGTGGGGAGGCCCCTTCTCAGAGTACCCGCTCGGAGGCGTTGCCGGGGAAGATCGTGATCTTTCCCGAATATGCTCCGGCCCTTCTGAGGCTGGAAGAATACTCTCATGTGATGGTTTTTTTCTGTTTTCACCTCATGAACGAGGAGCCCGAGCTTGTGCATCATCCCCGAGGGGGCGGGGAGCTGCGGGGGCTCTTTGCCTCCCGAACCCCCCGCAGGCCCAATCGGATCGGGCTTTCGGTGCTCCCCCTGGAGCGCATCGAACAGAATGTGCTCTATGTGAGCCAGGTGGACATGCTTGATGGCACACCCGTGCTGGATCTTAAGGCCTATGAGCCGGGGCTGCTCCCCTCCCCGGAGAAGGTGCGTACTTTGGAACGATAGATTTTTACGGCAACAGAGCGAAGGCCCCGCAGATTCTTTTGCGGGGCCTTCGCTCTGTTGCCGGCGTTATCTGTGGTGGTGTGCTCCGGGAGTATTCCCGAGAGTTTGCAAAAGAAGGATCATCTGCTGACGACGTTATACCTTCTCGGGAGCCTCAAAGAAGAGGTCTACCTGCTCCTCGGGGCTGTGCTTGGTCATGTTGGAGATCAGCACGAGAGCGGTAAAGGAGACTGCCCATCCGATGTAAGAGCCGTCAAAGCCATAAGGTTTGCCCATAAGGGACCATACGATGGAGGAACCGCCTCCGAGAAGGATGCTCCAGAAAGCTCCCGTAGCGGTAGCGCCCCGCCAGAAGAGAAGGCCCAGCATGGGGAAGAAGAGCCCCGCAGCGCCGAAGGTGTAGGCGTACATCACCAGGTCGATAACCCGGGGGATCTGATAGGCCAGACCGATGGCGAAGGCTCCGAGGACGAACACCGCCAAGCGGTTGACGAACATGAGCTGTTTGTCCGACGCCTTGGGGTTGATGAGCTTCCGGTAGATGTCGTTGGTGAAGATGGCCACACTCCCCATGAGGCAGGAGTCGGCTGTGGAGAGCACCGCCGCCATGTAGGCTGCCACCACGAGCCCCGAAAGGCCGATGGGAAGAATAGTAACGATCATGGTGGGGGTAGCAAGTTCGGGATCGCTCAGACCGGGGACGAGGACATGTGCCAGAAGCCCTACAAGGGTCATGCCGATGGCGAAGATAGGCCATTCGATGGGGAATCCCGTGAGGAAGATCCCCATTTTGGCGGTCTTCTCATCCTTGGCAGCGATAACCCGCTGGAAAGTGGCGATGGAGATGAACCACACCGGGAAGATGGAGAGGAACCAACCCACCGCAGTCTTCCAGTCTATGGCCCCCCATTCGGTAAGCCCCGCAGTCTCGGGATTCGCCGCCAGCTGCTCCATAAGGGCTCCGAAGCCCCCCACTTTGCTCAGCCCCATGGGGACGAGGATACCCACCACGCCGATGGTGAGAATGATCAGCTGATAGACATCCAGGGTGATAACCGCCTTGAGCCCTCCCATGGAGGTGTAGAGGAGGATGATGACTCCCGCAATGATGATGGTGGTGGTTACGTCGAGGCCGATGGTTCCCGCCACGAGCTTGGCTCCTGCGATAACCTGGCCGCCGACGAAGGTCCACCAGGCGAGCCCGATAAGCAGTGCCGCCATCATGCCGGTCTTCTTGTCGAATCGAGATTCAAAGAGATCTCCCGTGGTGAGCCCCTTTACCTTTACGGACCAGCGGTGAAGCTTGGGAGCCAGAAGAAGAGCCGCCAGGCATGCGCTGAGGGCGGAGACACCGATAAGCCAGGAGCCGGAGATCCCTATGCTGAAGCCCAGTCCACCCATGGCGATGCTGAAACCGCCTCCGAGGTCCGTGGCAGCGGCGGAGCCGGTAGTCCGGATAAGGCCCATGTTACGGTCTGCTGCAAGGAAAGATTCATTCTCCTTGCCTGTCTCTGCCTGTTTCATGATGTAGTAGCCGATGGAGATAAGAGAAATAAAGTACGCAATAACAACCCCTACGTCCAAAATGTGCAGTTGCATAAAGCTAACCTCCCTTGTCTTTGCTCATTCTCTTCTGGCACCGAAATCTTTCCGGAAGAGTCCACGTTCCCCCTGGCGCAGGTTCTCGTAAGGTTTTTTCAGGAATGATGCTGTAGCGCATCCTCCTCCTTTCCTGGCAAGAGTGTCTCTCCGCCTCTGCGGATAGAACTCAGGATGTGACATCCTCTCCGCAGAGAGAGGCGAGAAAACGATAGAGAGCCTGGGTGCTCTGAAGCACCGTGGAGAGTTCCACGTACTCGTCGGCTCCGTGATAGTTCCCCCCCTTGGCCCCCACCACGAGGGTGGGAACGCCGAGCCTCCCCCCGGTGTAGCAGAAATCTCCCACACTGGCGAAGTAGCTCTGTACGGGTTTCTTTCCCGTAACCTCCTGAAGAGCCTTTTCCATCACCTGGACATAGGGGTTATCCTCGGGGACCACGTAGGCTGGAAATCCGTCGCACTCCGGATGCGGAGCGTCCCGGAAGGAGACTGTGGCTTTACCCTGGATATCTGCCCGTTTGATAGCCTCTTCCGCCTCCTGGCGAAGCGTCTCCTTGGATACGCCTACCACCACGTGGCGGAAGATGGAGAACTGTGCCTCATCGGGTACCGAAAGAGCCGCGCCGCCTCCGTGAAAGTCGATACAGCAGAGAGAGCCCGATCCGAGCTTGTCGTGGGAGGGAAGAGTGATCTTCTCAAGCTCCAGAAGGATCTTCGCGGCTTCGGTGACGGCGTTGATCCCCAGTTCCGGCTGGGCGCCGTGGGCGGATTTTCCCTCCACGGTGATCTTGTAGTTCCACCCCCCCCGGGCGCCGAGGCAGATGCTCGGAAAGGGGACGTCCGCAAAGGCGCTACTCGGCTCGGTGATTACCGCCACATCCGCATCGGAGCGCATGATGCCGTCCACGATAAGAGCATCTGTGCCGAGGCCGAAGGGCCCCTCCTCGTCGCAGACCAGGCTGTAGTCGATGCGCCCCCGGAACTCCTGATGATCTTCGAGAAAGGCCGCCAGGGCGAGCATGATGGAGGCGCATCCCGCCTTCATGTCGCAGGCCCCCAGGCCGTACATGCGATCCCCCTCCACGGAGGCGGCGTAGGGATCGCGAGTCCACCCTTCGCAGAGTTTTACCGTATCAAGATGGCCGTTCAGAAGAATGGAAGGCCCCTCGGCACTCCCCTGAAGCGTCCCCACCACGTTGATGCCGTGGTAGTTGTAAATTTTACTCTCATGGAACCGATGAAACGCTGCGGGAACATGATGCTCCTCCAGCCACTTTTTCGCAAAGTCCACGACAGCTTCTTCGTTGAAATAGGGGCTCGGAATGCGTACGAGCTGGCGTAGCAACTCAGTAACCCTCTCTTGGGTAATCTTTTCGTATCCTTTTCTCATAAGAAGTTTCTTCCCCTACGTGTGTGCTACGCCTTTTCGGCGGGTGATAATGCCTACTTTTTGTTCCGTTCCAGCCGCTGAAGATGGGCGGGCTCCATGGAGACTTTTTTGCCATCCAGAAGCTGAATGAGCCCCTCGTGAGAAAGATGTTGCTGCCGAGTGATGTACTCGTCTCGTTTGTAAAGCTTCTCGGGGTAGCTCCGGTTATCTTCGGGCTCCGTATAGGT